>Ga0207000_1060_pt1 | contig 40983 bp, 39 predicted proteins | sample Alteio_BWMinCont_90_FD_153498 | JGI IMG/M metagenome (GOLD analysis project Ga0207000, IMG submission 153498) | Enriched cells from forest soil in Barre Woods Harvard Forest LTER site, Petersham, Massachusetts, United States -... | ecosystem: Environmental > Terrestrial > Soil > Temperate forest >...
GAAGTCGGTTGGATGCAGGAAGAGTTGCCGGTGTAATGGAATCACGTGAGGACAGCCGCCCCGGCTGTCTTGCCGAGCGAAGCTCTGCAACTGGCCGTGCTGAAAATTTCCGCTAAATTGCCTGGCTGAGTTTAGAGATGTCCGCCAGAATCTTGGATCGCAAAGGCTTGCTCAGAGGACGCTGGCTGCTTGGTTCAAACCGATCGCTAGATTTGTCGGCGAGCTTTAGCTACTTCTTCGCGACCGCGTTCAAGCGCACGTTCAATCGCGACTTGTAGCGCGATGCTGTATTCGCGTGCAGCACTCCTTTCTGAACTGCCTTGTCTAGTGCGGAGACGGTCTGCCGGAAAACCTGATCGGCGCTCTGCTGGTCGCCTTTCGCCAGTGACTCGCGCAAGTCGCGGAGCGTGCTGCGCAGGCGGGAAGTGTTGGCGCGGTTGCGCGCCGTGCGTTTCTCAGTCTGACGGGCGCGTTTCAGCGCCGAAAAATGATTTGCCATGTAATTCGTTTACCTTCGTCTCTGGTTTTCCCTCGCTTGGATTCCAGCAAGAGATTTCGAGTGGGTACGACTCAGCTATTCTACGGGAGTAAGTCGCTGCGGGTCAAACGGATGTGAGCTAAACGATGTTGTCGCGCCTGCCATTGACTCATATCCGACCCCCGGCGTACCCTTAACGCAATGGTAGTAGCTTGCACCTCGGGAGCGAGCATTCCGGCCGGTTCCACCTGCAGAGAGAGAAGAATTTTGTCGTCACAAAGGCCGGTACGGGTGCGCCTGCGTGGCAGCAATGCCATCTAAGCGCTATCGCGGCAAACCAAGCATAGCCGTCGACGGAGGGATACGCCAAAGCTGAATGAAGAAGAGCATCGAGATTACTCCTCACATTGAAGCCCTGTTCGGTACCAGGGACGAAAACCTGCATGTGTTGGAAGACGGTCTGAACATCACCATCGACCTGCGATCCAACTCGATCGAACTGGAAGGGGCAGCGCGCGATGTTGCCCGGGCCGAGCAAGTCTTTGCCGACTATGACCACCTGCAACGCTCCGGACATGCTTTTAATAACGGTGATTTGAACAGCATGCTGCGCGTCCTGATGGCGGACCCAAAAGCTACACTCCGTGGTTTGGCGGAAGCTGGTCGCCAGCGCTCCTTCGGTCGCCGCACGGTTCAGCCCAAGAGCTTGAATCAGAAACGATACGTCGAAGCCATCGAGAGTCATGACATGGTTTTCGGCATTGGTCCCGCAGGTACAGGAAAAACCTACCTGGCGGTGGCGATGGCGATATCGGCGTTGCTGGCCAAGAGAGTGAACCGGATTATTCTGGCGCGTCCAGCGGTCGAAGCCGGCGAGCGTTTGGGATTTCTTCCCGGGACGTTGCAGGACAAGATCGATCCCTATCTACGCCCGCTTTACGACGCGCTCTACGACATGCTGGACCCCGAAAAAGTGGATCGCTACCTGGAAAAGAATGTGATTGAAATTGCGCCGATTGCGTTCATGCGCGGACGAACATTGAACGATTCATTTGTGATTCTGGATGAAGCGCAGAACACAACCTCGGAGCAGATGAAGATGTTCGTGACTCGCTTGGGGTTTAATTCGAAGGCGGTGATCACCGGCGACGTGACCCAGATCGACCTGCCCAATGCCCGCCGCAGTGGGCTGTTGGAGGCGGTCGATATTCTGAAGCGCGTCGAAGGATTAACGTTCGTTTACTTCGACGAGGGCGACGTTGTCCGGCATCACTTGGTGCAGCGCATCATTCGGGCTTACGATGAGCACAAAAACAAACTGGCGGAACAGCAACTGTCGCTGCTCGAACCGAAGAGCAATGCCAACGGCAAGACCAACGGTGCGGACAGCACGCCTCTGCAAAAGAATATTGCCCTGTCTGCGGAAGCAGACGCGAAAGAATAAAACGGGCGTGATTGGCTGGGAGGGCTGCGGTTAACGCCCTCCTGTTTATTTGTGCGATGCAACGAATGGAGAATAAGAATACAGCGAGCAATCAGGGGTGCGACTGTGTTGGGACGCGTCCTTGGGGCACGCCTGACATCCGTGGACTTCGTCTTGGATTACCTGATTCTAGGATTCGACGAGAAGGGAGCTTTAACCACCTTAGTATGGCCCGAGGTCTCCGTTGCCGGGAACGTTCTCAAGTTTGGGATGCAGGGTTATAGAGACCGTCTCTGTGACCTGATTGGCCAAGTCGTCTCGGAAGTCCATGTTGCCGAGGACGAGACTATTGCCATTTCGTTCGGAGACAAGCGACTTCGAATCCCGCTGCAGCAACGGCAACTTCCGGGGGAGAGGGCGATTTTCAAGGCGCCTAAACACGAACTTCACATCTGGTGAGACCAGAGTGAGATGCAAAAGCGAGTGCTCCATGGAGAGACTTTGGTCATCATTCAAGAACGAGTAGCCGGGTTGAGTGAGGCGGCGCTGGCGAAGTTTGTGGCGCGCGCGCGACGAGCGGCCGGGCTTCGAGGTTCTGTCAGCGTGCTGGTGACCAGCAGTCGGGAGTTGCAGGGATTGAACCGTCGTTTTCGAGGGAAAAATAAACCGACGGATGTGCTATCGTTCCCCGCGATGCCCGGGTTGATGCGGGGATTTGCTGGGGATGTAGCTATTTCGGCGGAGATTGCGGCCCGAAATGCACGTCGCCTGGGGCACACCGCTGCTGATGAAATCAGAATTCTTACCTTGCATGCCGTGCTCCATCTCTCTGGATACGATCACGAGCAAGATAATGGACAGATGGAACGCAAGGAGCAACGGCTGCGGAAGTTGCTCGGCTTGCCTGATGGGTTGATCGAAAGGGTACAGCAAGGCCGCGAAAAGAGTTCTCGCCTCGCGCGAGTGTCGAGATGAACTTCGTCATCGCCATTGTGCTGCTGATGTTGCTTGGGCTGCTGACCCTGGTCTCTTATGTGGAGCGTCTTTATACCGAGATTGGCAGATTTCTTTCCCGCGAGTTCCAGGACAATATTGACGCCTTCGAGCACGACATCGAGCCTAGGCTGCATGTGAGTCGCGCCCGCGCCGCGCTGTCGATGGCAGTGCTCACCCAAATGACCACTGCGGCGATTGCCATGTTGGTCGGCTTCACCGTATTCCGGGACCGGGCCTGGAGCATTTACGAAATTCTCCAGGCTACGCTGACTCTGATCCTGACGGTCGTGGTTTGTAACCGATTCTTGCCATTCGTTTTTTTCTCCCGGACGAGGGGGCAGTGGCTCATCCGATGGACGCCTGTCTTGCGCATCCTGATCTACATGGTTTTGCCGGTGACCCTGGTGTTGGGCTTCTTACAGTCTGTAGCGGCTCTGACCAAAGGGCATTCGGATGAACAGCCCGAAACCCAGGCGGAAGCGGTGGATGCGCTGATCGAGGCTGGTCAGGAAGAAGGAATCCTGGACGAGAGCAACCGCGACATGATTCAGTCCGTCGTGGAATTTGGCGAGAAGACGGTGCGAGAGGCGATGAAGCCGCGGCCCGAAATCGTCGCCGTCCCCACCAATACCACGGTCGAGCAGTTCATCGAGTTGCTGCGCATGAAACCGTTTTCCCGTGTGCCAGTGTTCGAAGGGACGATTCATAACATCAAGGGAATCGTTTATGCGCAAGATGTTCTGCAGGTGCCGGATACTGAGGCACACACGCGGACCTTGGATACGCTCATGCGGAAAGACGTGTATTTCGTGCCCGAAAGTAAGCTGGGAAGCGAACTTCTGCGCGAGATGCAAAAGAACAATGTCCGCATGGCGATCGTCGTCGACGAGTACGGGGGAGTGGCGGGATTGGTCACGATCGAAGATCTGGTCGAAGAAATCGTGGGTGAGATCGCCGATGAACACGAGAAAGCTGAAGTCGTGCGCGAGAGCGATCACTCCTACATCGTTCCCGGGAACATGGATGTCGACCGGTTGGATCAGTTGCTGGGCACGCGTCCCGAGGGAAAAGAGTCGGCGACGGTCGCGGGATTGGTGAGTGAGTTGGCGGGCCGCATTCCGCAAAAGGGTGACGTCATCGAAGACGATGGCCTGCGCTTTGAAGTGCTCGAATCGACCGAGCGGCGAGTGCAGCGAGTTCGGATCTCAGCAGTCGAGCCGAAACAGATGCGGTTGATTTAATTTCTCAATTCTTATGGCCTTTCACTCCGGATTCGTTTGCATCCTGGGGCGTCCCAACGCCGGCAAGTCCACGTTGCTGAATTCCCTGGTAGGCGAGAGACTGGCCATCGTCAGCCCCAAGCCCCAGACTACACGCAACCGTATTCTGGGAATTGTCCAGATTCCAAAACGAAAGAAAGCGCCGGCCGGCCAGATTGTACTGATCGATACGCCGGGTGTACACAAGGCAGACACTTCACTTGGCCGCAAGATGATGTCTGAGGTGCGCGAGGCGCTGGAAGGTTGCGACTTGCTTCTGCTGATTGTGGATGTAACTCGGAAATTTGCTCAGGCTGATGAGTCGGTACTTGAAATGGCCAAGAAATCCGGAACTCCAGTCTTCCTGTTACTTAACAAAATCGATTTGTTGCGGAACCAGAAAGACAAGCTGTTGCCCGTCATCGATGGCTACCGCAAGCTTCACGCGTTCAAAGAAATTATTCCAATTTCGGCGCGCAAGCCCGAGGGATTAGACCTGTTAATAGAAAAGATAATTGGAACCTTACCGGAGGGGCCGCGCTATTTCCCGGAGGATCAAGTAACCGACCAACCGATGCGCTTCATGGTTGCTGAGGTCATCCGCGAACAGGTTCTGCTGGAGGCCAGTGAAGAGGTTCCATATGCGACGACTGTGTTGGTCGAACAGTTCGAGGAGGGTGCAAAACTCACGCGAATTGCGGCGGCGATTTACTGCGAGCGCGAAGGGCAAAAGCGGATTCTGATCGGCAAGCAGGCGCAGATGTTAAAAAAAATCGGCACGGCCGCGCGCTTGCAGATCGAAAAGATGGTCGGCACTCGCGTGTTTCTCGAGTTGTTCGTGAAAGTAAGCCCACAATGGCGTGAATCGCGCGCGTTTATCGAAGAGCTAGATTGGCGCCGGCAACTGGAGTTGTTAACCAAAGTAGAGAAAGCTTGAAATTGCGAGTGTTACTGTGGTTTCATGCGATTGCGTTTCACGTTGCCGGAGTTGCATTTCGCCTGTAGAATCACAAATCAGTAAACCGCTATTACCATCGGGAACGATCCTCATCGATGTCCACCAATTCCGAACCGACTTTTGATTTCTTTGCCGACAAATTGCTTTTCAAACTTCAGGTCACGTTGGCTGCCGATAGAGCAGCTGTGGACTCCGTGGTGCAGAGAATCATGGAGTGCATCCGGGCGAAAGATTGTGCCGCCGGAAAAGAATCCGAGATTGAACTGGCGTTGTCAGAGGCCCTGGCCAACGCGGTAGTACACGGAGCCAAATCTGACGCTTCGAAAATCGTCGAATGTGACATTGCCTGTGATACGAACCGCAGCCTGCTGATCGTGGTACGCGATCCGGGAGACGGTTTCGATCCCGCGTCCATCCCCAGCCCGGTAGTCGGCGAGAACCTGTTTTCGGGGCACGGCCGCGGCGTTTATCTGATTACTCAGCTCATGGACGAAGTGAAGTTCCTGAAGAACGGCACTGAGATCCACATGATCAAGCGGTAGAAGCTCTCAACAAAAGACCATGCTTACTTACTCTTTGGCGGCGATGCCCAGCGTCTTCATTTTGCGATAGAGGTGGCTGCGTTCCAAGCCGAGCACCTCCGCTGTGCGAGTAACGTTGCCATGATTCTCGTCGAGTTTTTTCAAAATATAGTCACGCTCGTAAGCGGCTCGTGCCTGATGAAGGCTAGAGAACTCATTGCCGGCAGCGCGACGGGTGCCATCGCGATGAACCAGCGGCGGCAGGTGTTTGCGTTCGAAGCGGATAGTCGTAGGGTTCATGATCACGATGCGCTCGATCACATTCCGCAGCTCCCGCACATTGCCCGGCCAGGAATAGCGCATCAGCGTGTCGATAGCGTCGTCGGTGATCTCGCGCATGCGGCGGCCATAAGTGGCAGAAAACTCCTTTAGAAAGTGGCGCCCCAGCAACGGAACGTCTTCCTTGCGCTCGCGCAGCGGAGGCACGGAAAAGGGGATCACGTTGAGCCGGTAAAACAGATCCTCGCGAAAGTTTCCTCGGGAAATTTCCTCTTCCAGATCTTTGTTAGTCGAAGCGATGACACGGGCATCCACGGTGATCGGTTCGTCGCCGCCGACTGGTACAAACCTCTGCTCATCGAGTGTCCGCAAAACCTTTGATTGCGTTTTAAGGCTCATGTCGCCGATCTCATCCAGGAAAAGCGTGCCGCCATGAGCTTTTTGGAATGTCCCTTCCTTATCTCCAGTGGCTCCTGGAAACGACCCTTTCCGATGACCAAAGAGTTCGCTCTCGATCAGATCCTCGGGAATCGCGGCGCAGTTCACCTCGACGAACATCTCATCCTTGCGCAGGCCCTGCGCGTGAATAGCATGGGCCACTAATTCTTTTCCCGTCCCCGACTCTCCATAAATGAGGACGCGTCCGTTGGTGGGAGCCATGATCTGAATCTGCTGGCGTAGCGCCTTCATGGGAATGCTGTCGCCCACGATCACACTTTTCGGGATGAGTTGTTTCTTGAGATCCCGGTTCTCCTCACGTAATCGTTTGGCATCGATTGCGTTCTTGATGAGGATGAGGGTTTTATCAATCGAGAGGGGCTTTTCCAGAAAGTCGTAAGCCCCGAGTTTCGTGGCGCGAACCGCAGTTTCGATAGTGCCGTGTCCCGAAATCATGATGACCTCAGGAGCATTTTCTTTCTCGCGGATCCTCTCCAGGGTTTCCAGGCCGTCGATGCCGGGCAACCACACATCGAGCAGGACTACGTCGAATGCGTGTTTGCTAATGATGTCCAGACCAGCTTCGCCGCTCTCGGCCATCGAGGTTTTGAACCCTTCGTCTTCCAGCACGCCCTTCAGCGACTGTCGAATCGTAGGTTCATCGTCAACGATCAGAATGTTATGCATGCTAATTGATGGCGGGCGCGGCGACTGCATCCGCAACCATCGGCAGTTCAACCACAAAGCGCGCGCCGACGGGCTTATTTTCTTCCACGCGAATGGAGCCGTGGTGGTCTTCGATGATACGGTTCACGATGGCAAGTCCGAGGCCGGTGCCGCGTTTCTTGGTGGAGAAGTACGGCAGAAACAACCGCTCCTTCAATTCCCGCGTAACGCCGTGGCCAGTATCGGCGACGGTGATTTCCACCACGTCGCGGCTAGCGACCAGTACAGTGGAAATCTGAATCTCTCGAAAGAGAGCGTCCTGCATCGCTTCGGCGGCGTTGTCTACCAGATTGGCCAATGCACGTTTGATGGCTTCGGGATCAGCCATCACGCTGGGCAGGTCGGGGGCTAGAAATGTACGCACTCGGATGTTATCCAAGCGGCCATTGAACATGGCCAGCGTGCTTTCCACAATGGCGTTTAGGTTGGCCAATTGCGGGCGAGCGGTGGGAAAACGCGCCAAAGTAGAGAACTCGTCCACCAGCGTGCGGACGGTTTCGACCGCGGCAGCGATGGTCTCAGCGCAGCTATGGAGCACTTCCACGGAAGCTGCATCAGGACGTGCCCCACGTTGCAGATGCCGGCGGATGCGCTCTGCGGACAATGCGATCGGCGTCAGGGGGTTCTTGATTTCGTGCGCGACGCGCCGCGCCACCTCACGCCATGCTGCTTGCTTCTGTGCCTTGAGTAGCTCGGAAAGATCTTCGAACACCAGAACGTATCCCAGCCCCTGTCCGTCGTGCTTGAGAGTGGCCACGGTGACCGCGACACTTAAGGTGGCCCGCTGCACGACCATTTCCATCTGCGTGGTCGTGGTTCCCATGCGGTCGGCGCGGCGCAACAGGGGTTCGAGATCTTCGAGGACCTCAGGAGCGAACACGTCTTTCAAGGGCGCGCCGATCAACACGCCTGGCGTCCCAGATTCCGCAGCAACCGGATGGAATAAGCGAAGCAGTGCGTGATTTGCGTGGGTGACGCTTCGTTCGGCGTTCAACGAAAGCACGCCGTTGGGGATGCTTTCCAGAATGGTTTCAATATGACGGCGGCGCTGCTCCAGGGCGACATTGGCCGCGCTAAGGTCGCGGCTTGAGGCGTCAATCTGCCGGCGGCTGGATTCCAGTTCCTCCGCCATCCGGTTGAACGAATGAACCAGATCGCCGATTTCATCGGCAGCACGGACTTCCACGCGATAGTCGAGCCGGCCGCGAGAAATCTCCTGCGTCGCTTCGGCAAGCGCGACCACGGGACGCGTCACCAGCTTGGAGAGAAATAGAGCAAACCATGTGGTAGCGAAAAGTACCATCACGGTGAGCAGAAGCAGCACTTCCATATAGGTCCGGCGAACCAGTCTCCGTTCGCGCGCCAGGTCGAGATAACGCTGCTGGCTGGCCTCGACCTGTTTCACCGTCTCAGAGAATTGTTTTGGCAGCGGTATACCGACCAGGATTAAACCATGATCGCCCACCGGTGCACTGCCCAGAATGTACTCGGTTTGCTCCCAAATGAAAGAATTCGGGGTGTCCAATCGCAATCGCGGAAGCTTGGTTTTCAATTGTGGCCATGAAGCGGGCGTGCCAAAACTGGCCTCGGCCTCGCCGTCCATCATAGCAACAGCAAAACCGCCTTGCAGCGTGGATGCATGACGCTGGAGATCATCTGTTAAGGCAGAAAAACTGTGGCTCGCAAATGCAGATTGGGTCTCCGGGGAAGTCGCGATCGCTTCGGCCTCGGCTCGCGTGTTTTGTGCCGCATAGTTCGAAAGTAGCGATGCCATGGTCGCCGTATCCCGCCGCACTTCTTCGACTGGCGTCGAAAACCACTTGTCAATCGATCGGTTCATCAGGACATAGGCAAAGAAGAACATGCCAATGACTGGAAGAAACGAAAGCAAAAGACTGCCGACCACCAGACGCGTGCGGAATTTCGATCCAAGAACGCCCAGTCTTCTTTCGGCAAAGAGCTTCAATAGATTTCGGGCGAGGACGAACGTCAGCGCTACGAACAGAAGAAAGATCAGTGCGGAAAGGGATGCAAAAAACAGGAGTTGCTGATTGGTGTTCGGATTGAGAGGCAGGTCGAAAGAGGTCAGCGAAAGCAATACCCAAAAAAGCAGGGCGAGCCCGACAGCCAACGGGATTATGACCTTCTTTCGGCTGGAAGGCTTGAGATCTGGTCGAGTTGGGTTGGGAGCAGACATGTCCGTCGGCGGCCGGTAACCTGTGATCTGCAAGTTTGCCGGCTTCTCCGGCCCATTATAAGCGGACGCGCCCTTGAAGGGGATTGTCGATCCTGATCAGACTCCGAGACCGGGAATTAGAGAGCGTGTTCCCGTCACGCCAATCCGTCATTTCCTTAGGAGCTTAAGGTAGAAATGCTTGCAGGGGGCAGCCTTCGCAGCGAGGTGTTGCCTTTAGACAATAGTGTTTCCCCACGGCAACGCTCAATCCATGCATGTCGTTGTATATCTGTACGACTGGCGAACGTCGCGCCTGACTCATGCGAGATGGAGAACGCGGGTTGGGACGGAAGCCAGTTTCCTGTTCTTGGCTCTCAGTTCTTAGTTTCGCGGGCTTTACGACGCCCAAGGCTCGCTCGAAAAGCTCGCGCAGTTCATCGTACTTCGTCTCTGCCGAAGCGATTCCGTGACGTTCCGCGATGCGGCGGGTATAGGCGTCCACGACAAAAACCGGATGCTGGCCAGCATAGAGCAAGATGGAGTCCGCGGTTTCAGGACCAACCCCGTTCAATGATAGCAATTCCTCTCGCAACTGCGGCGTGGGCTGAGCGAACAGGCGATGGAGCGAGCCCTCATAGCGGTGGTCGACGAATGCAACGAAGGTCTTCAACCGCTCAGCTTTCTGCCGATAGTATCCTGCACACCGAATCACTGCCTCGAGTTTCTTCAGGGGTATGGTTCGGATGGCGTCAATGCTCAATAGATGCGCGGTGCGCATCCGGCGCAGAGCAACCTCAACATTCTTCCACGACGTATTCTGCGTGAGATAGGCGCCCACAATAACTTCAAAGCGGGTGCGAGCTGGCCACCAGTGCTGAGGTCCCCAGGCGCGGTACAGCGCTTCGTAATATGCTCGGATCGAATACCGGTTTTCCGCAGAAGTCATAGTCGAGGCATTCAGTGTAAAGCACTGAAAGTCGGAACTTTTGGTCTTCAAGATCGCAGGCCGCCGCGCAAAACCAACAATCGCCTAACCCAGCTCGTCGCAAGTTCAGAGAACTCTAACGCTTCCGAACGAGTCAATGGCTATTCACCTTGGGGCTTACCGAAGTTCATGCCCGTCAGAACTCCCTAACTTAGGGAAAACACATCTGACGGGGATTTGACGAGCCACAAAGGCGTTATGCATCGGTCGTCGCACAGTACAAGTACTTAAGTTACTGGTGAAGTAACGCATCTGCTGTGACAATTTGTGTCAACGCGATAGGCTGTAGTTTCTCCCCTTAATTAAGCAGCATCGCGCGAGCAAAGTGAAGTCGACGTCATCCCTCTGCCGCTCAGATAGGAGATCGAGGTATGTCTCAACGGCTGGGTGATCTTCTGGTCAAAGAGAAGGTCATTACCCCAGAGCAGTTGGAACAAGCAACCAAGGCTCAGAAAGAGACCAACGTTCGCCTGGGCGCAGCCCTGGTGAAGTTGGGATTTCTTACTGACGAAGACGTCACCAACTTTCTTTCCCGGCAGTACGGCGTTCCCGCCATCAATCTTTCTTATTTCGAAATTGACCCTGCGGTGGTCAAACTCATTCCGTTTGAAACCGCCAAACGCTATCAAATCCTGCCTCTAAGCCGGGTTGGCGCTTCCTTGACGATCGCGATGGTCGATCCGACCAATGTATTTGCCATGGACGATATCAAGTTCATGACCGGCTTCAATATCGAGCCTGTGGTCGCGTCAGAAAGCTCGATTCTCGAGGGTATCGATAAGGCATACGGCGCCACCAAGGAAGAAGACCTTGAGCAAGTAATGCTGTCGATGTCGGAGATGGATGAATCCGATGTCGAACTACAGGCGGATCAGGCAGAGCTTGGACTCGCGGACCTGGAGAAGGCCGCCGATGAAGCTCCCATCGTCAAGCTGGTCAACTTAGTGTTGACCGACGCCGTGAAACGAGGAGCCAGCGACATCCACATGGAGCCATACGAAAAAGAGTTTCGTGTGCGCTTCCGTATTGACGGTGTCTTGCAGAGCATCATGACGCCGCCGCTGAAATTGAAAGACGCCATTATTTCCCGCGTGAAGATCATGTCGAAGCTGGATATCAGCGAGAAGCGGCTGCCGCAGGATGGACGCATCATGCTGAAGATGAATATCGGCGGGCGCAAAAAGCAGCTCGACTTCCGCGTCAGCACGCTGCCCACACTATGGGGAGAGAAAATTGTGCTCCGCTTGCTCGACAAAGAAAACCTCCGCCTGGATATGACCAAGCTGGGTTTCGAGCCCGAGTCGCTGATCAAGTTCGAAAAAGCAATTCTGAAGCCGTATGGCATGGTTCTGGTAACCGGACCAACCGGGTCAGGTAAAACGAACACGCTTTACTCCTCGATCTCGCAATTGAACAAACCGGATACCAACATCATGACCGCGGAAGACCCGGTCGAATTCCAGTTGGCTGGAGTCAACCAGGTGCAGATGAAGGAGCAGATCGGATTAAACTTCGCCACCGCCTTGCGCGCTTTCTTGCGGCAAGACCCGAACATCATTCTGGTGGGTGAAATCCGAGACTTTGAAACTGCTGAAATCGCCATTAAGGCCGCTCTTACCGGACACTTGGTGCTCTCCACACTCCACACCAACGGCGCTCCGGAAACCATTACCCGGCTCATGAACATGGGCATTGAACCTTTCCTCGTCGCGACCTCGGTCCACCTGATTTGTGCTCAGCGCCTGGTCCGCCGCATCTGCAAAGAATGCGCGGAGGTCGTCGACGTCCCCCATCAAACTCTGATCGAAGAAGGCTACGGCCCGGAGGAAGCCAAGACGGTAAAGATCCAAAAAGGCAAAGGCTGCGGCGTCTGTAATAACACCGGTTACAAAGGCCGCTGTGGTTTGTACGAAGTCATGGAAGTGGATGACGAAATCAAGGAACTGGTTCTGGTGGGCGCTTCAGCGGTCGAACTGAAAAAGAAGGCAATCGAGCGCGGAATGATAACCCTGCGCCGCAGCGGGCTGATCAAAGTTGCTGCGGGGATGACGACGCTCGAGGAAGTGGCACGCGAGACTATTCACTAAAAGTTTGCAACGAGGAAGAAAGGGAACAAAAGATGTCGCTCGCATTAAGTGATCTGTTGAAAAGAATGTTGGAGATGTCGGGAAGCGATCTTCACCTTACCACCAACTCGCCCCCGCAGATCCGCGTGCACGGGCACCTGGTGCCGCTCGACCTGCCGCAAATGACGCCGGCCGAGACCAAACAATTGGCCTATAGCGTCATGACCGATTCGCAGAAGCATCGCTTCGAAGAAAACCTGGAGTTGGATTTCTCTTTCGGACTCAAAGGTCTGGCTCGGTTCCGTGCCAACGTATTCAACCAGCGGGGCGCAACATCGGCTGTCTTCCGTCTGATTCCTTTCGAGATCAAGTCCTTTAATCAGTTGAACCTTCCCGCAGTGGTCAGCAAGATGTGCGACAAGCCTCGCGGTCTGGTTCTGGTCACTGGTCCGACCGGATCGGGCAAGTCCACGACGCTCGCCGCCATGATTGACAAAATCAACACGGAACGGCACGACCACATCCTCACTATCGAAGACCCAATCGAATTCGTGCACATGAACAAGAATTGCGTGGTCAACCAGCGCGAAGTGCATGCCGATACGAAGAGCTTTACGGACGCACTGCGAGCCGCGCTTCGTGAAGATCCCGACGTCGTGCTGATCGGCGAAATGCGCGACTTGGAGACCATCGAATCGGCGCTGCGTATCGCCGAAACCGGTCACCTTACGTTCGGCACGCTGCACACCAACTCAGCGTCGTCCACCATCAACAGAATTATCGATGTCTTCCCAGCGCACCAGCAGTCGCAGATTCGAGCGCAGTTATCGCTGGTGCTCGAAGGCATCATGTGCCAAAGCTTGTTGCCCAGCGCGGATGGCAAGGGCCGGGCCATGGGTATGGAAATCCTGGTGCCGAACGCTGCTGTTCGCAACCTGATTCGCGAAGACAAGATCCACCAGATTTACTCGTCTATGCAATCGGGTCAGGACAAGTTCGGTATGCAGACGTTCAATCAGGCGTTGGCCACACTTTACTTCCAGAAGCAGATCACTTTGGAGGTCGCTATGGCTCGCTCCAGCAACGTGGACGAGTTGCAGGAGATGATCAACCGCGGCGCGGGACTGATGAATCGCAACCAATCCGCGACCGCCGTTAAGGGCGCAGCGACAGGGAAGCGGTAGGTAGTTTTTTCGAACGAATTAGTAGTCCGGAACGAGCGGTCGGTACATGAGAGCAGTAATGCGGTGCGCGAACGAACTCGCACACCCCGAAAACGCTAGGGAAGCAAGGAGAAGTTCACCATGCCAGTCTTCACATTTTCTGGGAAGAGCGAAAACGGAGAGAAAATCAGCGGCGAGCGAGTTGCGCCTAATAAACAAGCCTTGGCCGCGCAATTGCGCAAGGAGCGAATCAACGCGGGCGCAATTCGCGAAAAAGGCAAAGAGTTTGTCATGCCAACCTTCGGCTCAGGCAAGGTCAAGACCAAGGAGATCGCCATCTTCTTCCGCCAGTTCTCGGTCATGATCGATGCCGGTTTGCCGCTGGTGCAGTGTCTGGAAATCCTCGCCGCAAACCAGGAGAACCAGGCATTCCAAAAGACGCTCAACGGTGTGCGAACCACAGTGGAAGGTGGCTCGACTCTGGCCAACGCCATGCGGCAATACCCCAAGATCTTCGACGATCTGTCTACCAACATGATCGAAGCCGGCGAGACCGGCGGTATTTTGGACATTATTCTGCAACGCCTGGCGCAATACGTCGAAAAGGCGGTGAAACTCAAGGGCGCGGTGAAATCGGCCCTGATCTATCCCGTCTCGGTCATCGGCATGGCAGTCCTGATCGTGGCCGCGCTGCTCAAATGGGTTGTCCCCATCTTCGCCAATCTTTTCGCAGGATTGGGCGTGGCTCTGCCGTTGCCGACCCGCGTTACGGTGGGGCTGAGCGCATTCGTGGGCCAGTTCTGGTGGTTCTTCATCATCGGTATTGGGGGTATGGTTTTCGGCGTCAAGCAGATCCGCAAGAATCCCAAGGGCCGCTACTACATAGACTATGCGCTGCTGAAGATGCCAATCATCGGCATTCTGATGCGCAAGATCGCGGTCGCTCGCTTTACTCGAACTCTGGGCACACTCATCACCTCTGGCGTGCCTATTCTTGAGGGTCTCAGCATCACCGCTAGAACCTCGGGAAACGCTGTGCTGGAAGAGGCCTTGATGAAGGTGCGGAAGGCCATTGAAGAAGGCCGCACTATCGTCGATCCACTGCGCGAATCCGGAGTCTTTCCCAACATGGTGACGCAGATGATTGGCGTTGGCGAAGCTACCGGTGCCATGGATGCCATGCTGCAAAAAGTCGCCGATTTCTACGAAGACGAAGTCGACGCCGCAACCAAGGACATGCTGGCTTTGCTGGAACCAGTCTTGATCGCGTTCCTGGGCCTTGCCGTTGGCGGCATCGTTATTTCGCTGTATATGCCGCTGTTCTCGCTGATCGCCAAGATGGCCGGCTAAGCACGAAACATCCTGGGCGGAGTACCTGGCTGGAGAACGATAAGCCAGCGAACTCCGCCCAGCGGAGAAGCTCTTCTACCAGGGGGTTCTTGATTGCTGGCACGCCGCCAACGGCATTCCCGAGGGAAGGGGCAGGGGAATCGGTTTAGGCATGCAATCCATGTTCGATGAGCGGCTGTGGCTGGCCTGGCTGGTCAAGGTCCGGATTCTTATCCTGACACTTCTGTTGGGAATTGAGCTGGCTATTTCACGGCTCACGCCCAATCCTTTACCGCTCCGGTTGTTCGTCGATGCCATCCTGTTGTGGTATGCAATCTCAATCTTCTACGTGTTGCTGCTGTCTTTTTGGCAGGAGTACCGTATCCAAGCTGTGCTGCAAGTGCTTACTGACTTGGCGCTTGTCAGCCTGGTAGTCTATGCCACCGGCGGAGTCGACAGCTCACTCAATTTTCTTTATCCGCTGGTCATCATCGTAGCTTGCATTCTCCTGCCTCGGGTCTGGGCTTACCTTACGGCAGCGCTCGCCTTTATCCTGTACGGCACGATTCTAGAGCTTACGTACTTCGCAATTATTCCCTCGTACTCGACCACCCATCCGGAAATGAAGGCCCTGCAAGCCATCATTTTCGTCAACCTGTTCGGCTACCTTGCGGTTTCGTACCTTGCCGGTTTGCTGGCAAACAAGTTGCGACAGGTGGACGTAAAACTAGCGCATACTAGCGGAGCGCTGGAAAATCTGCAGGCGTTGCACGAGAACATCATCCAGTCCATCACCGGAGGATTGATTACTACTGGCCTCGATGGACACATTACGCTGGTCAACACTGCAGCGCAGAAACTGTTAGATCATTCTGAAGCAGGTCTTCTCGGCCAGCCGGTCAGCCAGCTTTTCTTGGATCCTCTGCCTCACGTTGGTTCTGAACCGGCTCACGGTGAAGTCCGATGGCTCGCGTCGAATGGTTACCGTAAGACCTTCCGCGTGCTGGTTTCCGCTCTGGCCGTACCGGAGCGGGGCACGCTCGGCTTCGTGTATACCTTCGATGATCTGACGGAAATCCGGCGACTGGAGCGCGAAGTCCGCATGCAGGACCGTTTGGCTGCTGTAGGACGGCTGGCCGCAGCAATCGCGCATGAGATCCGCAATCCACTGACTTCGATCGCCGGCTCGGTCAGCATGCTTTCAGAAATCCCACATTTGGGGGATGAGCATCGACAACTGCTGCAAATTGTGACCCGGGAGTCGGAGCGCCTCAACACCATCATCACCGATTTTCTCGCCTATTCTCGCGGACGCCAGTACCGCTTCACCAAGGTGAATTTGCTTCCCCTTCTCGAAGACACGCTTACCTTGCTCGAACATCGCCTGGCCGCGCAAAGTGCTGGCATACGTGTGGAACGAAAATACGGAGTGAAAGAAGCTTGGACTTCGGCGGACGGAGACAAACTCAAGCAAGTCTTCTGGAATTTCTGCGAGAACGCCGTGCGCGCCATGAAAACCGGCGGCATTCTGACGGTATCGCTGGAATCCAGCGGCGAAGATTGGCAGGTCAACTTCGCCGACACTGGTCCAGGAATGAGTCAGCAGCTCATCGAGAAAGTGTTCGAGCCGTTTCAGTCACAATTTGAAGGTGGGACCGGTCTTGGCTTAGCAATCGTCTACCAGATCGTGCAGGCTCACGAAGGCAAGGTTTGGGCCCGCTCCAACCTCGGACAGGGCAGCGTCTTCGTGCTGCGATTACATCGTTACACGGTGGGAGAGGTTGTGGCTGCTCCGCAAACGGGTGGTGCACATCAGTCACCCTCGACTCTTCCCGACAACACCAGTGCCGCAGCCGTTACGGCTGGAGGAGGAGCGCATGGGTAACATTCTGGTTTGCGACGATGAGCGCTCCATCTGTGAAATGCTGGATATCGCCCTGCGCCGCGAGGGTCACAAGGTTGAGACTGCAAATTCGGGCGAAGCCGCGAAGCGAAAACTCGACGGCGCCTTGTACGACGTGGTCGTTACGGACATAAAGATGCCGAATATTGACGGCATCGAGGTGCTGCGCCACGCCCACCAGATTTCTCCCGACTCCGCCGTGATTCTGATGACGGCAGTCGATGACTACGAAGCCGCAGTGCAAGCCGTCAAAGCCGGCGGCGCCACGGATTACATCCGTAAGTCTCCGGGCTTAGTCGATGAAATCAAGCTGGCCATTAATCGAGCGCTCGAGAAAGTATCTCTAAGCCGGCAGAATTTCGCTTTCAAACGCGATGCAGCCACACGCAACTCGCTGGACAACATCGTCGGCGTGAGTCCCGCGATGGAGAAACTGAAGCAGACGATTCGTACCGTTGCTTCAACGCAAAGCACGGTTCTGATCTACGGCGAGAGCGGAACCGGCAAAGAACTTGTGGCTCGCGCCCTGCATGTTTGTTCTCCGCGCGCGGCTGAGCCATTTGTCTCCATCAACTGTGGGGCTTTTCCGGAGACACTCCTCGAGAGCGAATTGTTCGGCTACGTCAAAGGCGCATTCACCGGAGCGAACCAGAACAAGCGCGGATTATTTGAAGTGGCGGACAAGGGAACCATTTTTCTCGACGAGATCAGCGAGATGAGCCTGACCATGCAGGTCAAACTGCTGCGAGTTTTGCAGGAGCGCTCGGTGCGTCCGGTGGGCGGGACAAACGAAATTCCCATCGACGTGCGCGTCATCGCCGCGACTAATCTCGACCTCGACAAACAGGTGGCCGAAAATACTTTTCGCGAGGATCTTTACTACCGGCTCAGCGTAATCCCGGTTTCTGTCCCGCCGTTGCGCCAACGTCGCGAAGACATTCCACTTCTGGTCAACCACTTCCTCAAGAAGTACGCACCCGGAGCAGGGAAGAGCATTCAGAGAGTGAACTCCCAATCGCTGGAAGCGTTGGGAGGCTATGAATGGCCCGGCAACGTGCGCCAACTGGAAAATACGATCGAGCGCGCTGTGGCCTTGGAGACCGGAGATGAACTGCATGTCGATCTGCCCGCGGAAAAAGCTAAGGCTCGAGCCGCCGCTGCCGGGGTAGGCTTGGCAGGCGCGGCAATAAGTGCTGGCACCCTGCCTGACGGTATGGACATGGAGAAGTACGTTGCGGACATCGAGAAGTCGCTACTATTGACTGCGCTGACTCAGTCGAACGGTGTGCAAACTCGCGCGGCGGATTTGCTGAAGATTTCCTACCGCTCGTTCCGGCATTTGATGAAGAAGTACGAACTGTAGCTGTAAGCTACTTCTTATTTTCCTTCAATTGCTGTTTCCATCCCAGCACCCTCGCCTTGGCGCCCTCGGCTTCCGCTTCCGGAATCATGCCCTTCTTCTGATAGAGAACCGACAAACTTGTATACGCAAGCACGTCATCAGGATCGATTTCCGCGATGCGCTTGGCTATGGCAATGGCTTCGTCCAGCCGTCCGAGATCCTGCAAGGCCCGAGCCATGCCATGCATGGCTTCGGTGAAAGTGGGATCAGCCTCCAGAGACTTCCGATATTCCTGAACGGCGCGTTCCTGCTCGCCCTCCGAAACCAAGTCCAGAGCAGCATAATAATGTTCTTCAGCTTTCTGACGGGCTTCGGCCATAGAAACAGAAATCCTCAGGCGGAAAATGGATTCTAGCACGAGGTTTTGCCGGCCCAGGTAAGGCGGAAGCGCATTTCACAGGACGATTTGACCTCAGAGAGCGATATAGTGATCAGAGTCGTAGGGAGAGCGAACATGCGCTCACAAGAAATTGCTGCGGCATTCCTGCGTACTGTTGGCGTGCTGCTGATCGTTCTCGGGGTAGTTCATACGATAGCCACACCTCATATCCGAGACCTCTTGGGGGACAGCTCCACCGAGGTTTACCAGCGTGCCGTCGGGCCGACTTTGTTGAATCATGTGTTGATGGGTATTCTTCTCCTCCCTTTGGGCTACACAACATGGCTCGCAGCCGCCGCCCAGAACCGTCATGCTCCATGGGCGGGGCGAGTCTTGATAGTGAATGGAATCGTTCTGTTGACCCTCCCTGCATCGATCGCAGTCTTCATGCGTCGACCGGAGTACTAGACGGCTCCTTTGTTCCTTACCGGAGTTGCTTTGGTGACGGTCATTTCCTTGCTGACGATTGCGGCCGCGTGGATGATCAGGCGAGGCGCCGCTAGAGGCGACTCGGGAGCAATCAGTTAAGATAGCCAAATGCGCCAGATGATCCGATTCTTGTGGAACGCAACTCGCGGCCATCATCTCGCGCCATGGCGCAGTCCCTACCTGCTATGGCGAATCGAAACCTATTGTGGAGTGAAGATGCAGCAGATTGGCCTCCTGGAATTCTGGGAGTTCACCTGGCGGGAACGAAAGAATCTGTGGCGCTTTCTGAAATGGACCGCTGAAATGGACCGCTACGCACACCCCGGTCCGAAGAGTTCGTAAGCTATTGCCCGTTGCTGGCGGCGACGGTGCCTTCGACCACGATCACCACTTCGTTGCCCTTGCTGGCGCCAATGATTTGCGCGGCCGCCCCCCGATTGGCCGATATCTCCAAATACCCCATGCTACCTAATATCCCGAAGACTTCGTTGGGCGATCCTTCGGCGTAGTTATTGTGAATCTGGGTGATTTCCTGTTTGCCAACACGAATCTTGAACGCCGGCGGGTCAGCCTGGAACAGCGCGGGAATGTCCTGCGGGGCGAAGTTCGTGACGATGTTTCCGAAACGGTCAACCCTCAAGACAACGCCTCTCAGAGTTTGTGAGTCGATCGGTTTGGGTCTGGGTGCGTTGAAGCGTACGAAATCGGTGATCTCTTCGCCAAACTTCGCAGTTTCCACGCCCTTGGCGAGGTACGCAACCACAGGCGCGAACACGTCGCGCGCATGAAAAGTGCTGCTCACCGGTTGTCGGTAGTAATGTTCCGCGACGATGTGGCGTACTTGAATGCGTTCCGCATGGTTGTAAATAAGCGACAGCACGCCGTTATCGGGAGCCACAAAGTAGTGCCGTCCCGTGGACAAAAGGATGGGCCTCCGCGCCGTTCCCACGCCCGGATCGACAACCACCAGGTGAATCGTTCCATTGGGGAAATATGAGTACGCCTGGGCAATCGCCAGAGCGCCGTCCAGGATGTCAAAGGCCTGCACGGCATGGCAAATGTCGACGATTTCAGCCTCGGGAACAATATCCAGAATGACGCCTTTGATCGTTCCCACGAAATGATCGTTGAGCCCGAAGTCGGTGGTAAGAGTGATAAGAGGACGGTTGGCCAATGTTCTTCCTTGCTTTGGAACAGGGTTCTCCCTGCAAAACTCGAAAGTAACCTGCCGCGGAGAGCGGCGTCAAGGCACGTAGGTAATTGCTAGTGGTGCAGTTTGATTGTCATCCTGAACGAGCGTTCTTTGCGCAGTGAAGGATCTGGGCGAGCCGCGCGATGTGTCGCGTTCTTTGCGACACAATAATCGCGCGTTTGGCTCGCTTCGCTATAAACTGCACCACTACCAGGTAATTGGCCCGTACGCAGGGATACGGCGGCATTTCGACCGTGGCGCGATCTGTTTTGCCCCGAGGGCCGCGCCCGTGTGATCGCCCTAAAACCCGTCTCGCCCAAAATCTTGTCAAGCCCCCTAAAGCACCCAATTCCCGCCAAGCCGCTGATTCAACACATGAAATAAATCCTGAAAACATGTCATAGTTCCCCTTCGGACTTGTTATTCTGAATATAGAGATGAATTTTGGCGCAGGCTTCCCAGCTTGCGCCTTTTGTTTTTCCGGCAAGCCTTCTTCAAGGACGTTGTTCAGCACCCATGCGCAAAAACAGGGCTCCACGCGGACGCATTCCAGCGTCCGAGGAGAGCCCTGTCCGCAAAGCGTACCGGGAACGCGGGCGGCGAAACTGTAAGCAAGGTGATCTGGGCGAGGTAGCCTTCTTGCACAAAGCGACCGCGCTCGGTTTCATGGTGGCCCAGCCCTATGGTGTGGGCTATCCCTTTGACTTCATCGTGCAGGGAGGGCGGGGTCTCTTGCGCGTGCAGGTAAAAGCCACCACCAACCTCAGAGGTGGCTTGTACGCCGTCAGCATTCATCACCACCCGGGTCGCCAGCCTTGCGCCTACCGCGCGGGCGAGATTGATTTCGTGGCCGTCTATATTATTCCCGAAGATACCTGGTACATTCTGCCGGTGCGCGAGGTGGAAAACCGTCTCATGCTCTTGTTTCGTCCCAAAGGATATCCCCGCCCCGACCCCTACACCCACTACCGCGAAGCTTGGCACCTGCTGAACGAGCCCGACGGCCTAGTCTTCGGCTGAAGATTGTGACCGCGATTTCGCGAGAAACTCACCAAATCTGTCATCCCGAGATAATCTGTCATCCCGAGCGCAGTCGAGGGACCTGGCGTTTCCCCACCGCCATCACCCCGAGCCGAGCAATCCGATTGGCGCCCTCAGTCGCAACGCGAAGTCTGAGGAGCCCGCCCACGGGCGCTGCCATGAAAGACAAAAGCTAGCCTGGCGTCCTCGTTCTCACATTTACAACGAACCTAAAGGCGGGCCAGCCACGGACAGCGGGAGCGCGTCTAGCGCACTCTGTAGCGGGGGTGTACGATGAGCGTTCCCCCGGAGGCGATGATGCCGACCCATAAAGTAAACCTTGATGCCCTCATCAGGCGTGAAGATTTTGAGTCCGGTACCGCGGAGAGTTCGGCTGGAAAAGAACCAATCTTCAAGATTGAAGATCTGAAGCAAGATCGCATGTACTTCAAGGTGCTGCGAAAACCTGATTTCCAGCGAACGACAAACAATTGGACACCGGAGATGATCGTTGATCTGGTAAAGAGTTGGCTGGATGGGAGCCTTGTTCCTGCTCTTATTCTCTGGCACTCCAAGGATAGTGGGAAAGTTTTCGTTATTGACGGAGCACACCGTTTGGGAGCACTGATTGGATGGGTCAATGACGATTACGGTGACGGCGCAATTTCGCGCTCCTTCTTCGACGAAATCCTTCCCGATCAGGTCAAATTTCATAATCAGACGAAACAGTTAATGGAGCAAGAGATCGGCAGTTTTGAAGAGTTGTATCGCATTGGACTTAACCCTACCTCGGATGATGACCACGAAGATGTTCGCCGAGGTCGGGCAATTGCTACGGTTCAACCAGCAATTCAAAGAGTAGAAGGGGACGCTCAGACAGCCGAAAAATCCTTCCTGAAAATCAACTCCAATCCAGCCATGATTGACCCAACTGACCTTGACGTGATCCGGGCGCGGCGAAAGCCGAACGCCATCGCCACGCGGGCTTTGATGAGAGCCGGAACGGACTACTTCTCAAAACTTCCGAAGGCCGCAGAGATAGACAAGTTAGCGAAAGAGGTTCACGGCATAGTATTCGGCCCGGTCCTAGAGATAAACACACAGAGCCCGGACATACCACGAGCAGGGCAAGCATATTCCAGTGATGCGTTCAAAATGGTATTAGACATGGTTAACTTGTTCAACAATGTCACCCCGGCAATGTGGCAAGAGCAAAAGCGCGTTAGCAAGAAAAAGCCTCCAGCGGCGGTCTTACCGGATGATGCCGACGGCTCGGCAGCCCTGGATTTTCTCAAGCGGGTAAAGGATGTTGGCACACTTGTCTCTGATAACGGAGAAAGAAAACCTGGTTCCTTGGGATTGGATCAGGCAGTTTACTCCTACGGAGTAACTGGAAAATTTCATCCGGGTGCCTTCTTGGCATCTCTCCGACTAGCGCAGGAATTCGAGAGCCAGAAGCGACTCAAGGAATTCACGAAGGTACGGAACGAATTTGAAGAGTTTTTAGTTCGCCACAAATTCTTTATTAACCAGATAGGCCACAGCAAAGGAAGTAGGATGCGCCCTGTCGAAGCTATGTTGCAAATGCACCGCATCATCATTGGCGCATTGCAAAAGGGCAACTCCGACGACAAGAAAATAGTTAGAAAGCTTAAACGCGATTCTCAGCTTCAAGAGCTGAAGGATGTTACTAATATTCCGAAAGATGACACGAAGCGAAAAAAGTTCTCAAAGGCGGTTCAGGATGCCGCAGTTGTTCGGTCTACATTGGAAAACAGAGAACGTTGCAAAATATGTGGTTCTCGTTTACCGCCTGCGTGCCGTTCCAAGGATCATGCGGAGCGGCAGGCAGATCAGGGAACAGGAACGCTGGCGAACCTTCAGTTCACTCACCCCTATTGCAATACCGGATACAAGGAATCGCAGGTTGCGAAAGCCAAAAAGACTAAGACGAAGTGATAGTCGGGTGGCCCGTTCGAGCCGCACGTTCGCTTCACGGGCGTTTCCCAAGCGGAGGCCGAGCTCGTCCCGGGGAACTCGCCACTACTCGTAGCGCAGCGCTTCGACCGGATCCAAACGCGCAGCCTTCAGCGCGGGAAAGAATCCCGAAATCACGCCCACCAGCGCCAGGATGGTAAAGGAAACCGCAATCACGAGAAACGAGGCATGCAGGAAAATGTCGCCTTCGTGGTTGGCGGTCTTATAGAGTTCGCTGTAAAGCGGCATCGGCGGAATCACCCAGGTTAGAAGCACCGCAACTCCCATGCCGATCAGGCCGCCAGAGAAAGTCAGCACCAGGGCCTCGAGCAGAAACTGTGCCAGCACCTGCCGTCTTCGGGCTCCCAACGCTTTGCGCAGCCCAATTTCCCGCGTCCGTTCGGTAACCGAGACCAGCATGATGTTCATCACGCCCACGCCGCCAACTCCCAATGTAACTGCTCCAATCAATCCGAGCACCGCTTGCAGGCCGAGGGAGAAGCCGTTCAGCATGTCGCGATCTTCGATCGTGTCCCACACGGGCGTTGCCTTTTCGTCTTTCGGGTCGAAGTGATGCCGTCGCGCCAGAACTTCGCGAACCGCGGCTAGCGCCTTTTTGTTCAGCTCCGGAGCGGTCGGTTGGATGACGATCAGGTCGGGGTCGCGGATGTTCTTCAAATCGCGGTAGACATCGAAGGGAGCAAATCCATCTTTATTGTCGGGGCCATTGTAGGAGGAATCCTGAATCTTATTTCGCAAAACTCCGATCACTTCAAAATCCAGACCGTTGATGCTGACCGACTGTCCTACGGAAGGTGCGCCCTGAAAAACTCTTTGGTTCGCGATGTTGCCGAGGATGACGACTCGGTTGTGATTTACATAGTCAAGGTCGCTGAAATAACGGCCTTCTTCAATGTCCAGCCTCCGCATAGCCCCGTAAGGCAGATCCACTCCTCGCACCTTGAGCGATACCACCCGTGTACCGTACTTGAAAGGAAGGTTGCGGTTCACTTCGCCGCTAACCGCGCGCACGATCGGAACTTCCTCGCGTATGGCCGCAACGTCCTCGTATTCGAACTTGATCTTCTTCCCGGCCCGCTCCCCACCGGCCTGCATGCTCGTCTGGCCAGGAAAAATGACGATCACGTTGTCGCCCATGTTCATGAAGGCGTGCAGAACACTACCGCCCAACCCCTGCCCATAGGCCAGCAGGATCACCACCGACACCAATCCCCACACAATCCCAAGCATGGTGAGCAGCGAGCGCATCCGGTTGCGCATCAGGGCCTGCCAGCTTTGCGAGATCAGTTCCTTGAGAAACACGCAGCCAGTTGAATTCCGGAAAGCCCAATTGTCAATCGGAAATATTCATTCGTAACGCAACGAGTCCACAGGCGCCATCTCGGCGGCGCGTTGCGCGGGATACATGCCGGCGGTAAGCGTGATGACGGAAAGCGTCAGAACTGACGCCACGATAGACGCGCCGGAAACGATGGGGTGGGGAACAAAGTCAGGCAGCGGAATCGCCGACATGGCCGCGCACAGAAGCACGCCGGCGGTCAGTCCCAGAACACCGCTGACCACGGTCAGAATCGCGGACTCGGCAAAAAATTGACGCAGAATGTCGCCACGAGTCGCCCCCATCGCTTTGCGGACGCCAATCTCGCGGGTTCGTTCCGTTACCGAGACCAGCATGATATTCATCACGCCAATTCCACCCAGGCACAAAGTGATAATTGCCACGCACCCGAAGAAGATCGTAATCACGCTGAAAATGTTCGCCACCAGATTGGCCCCTTCGAGAGTGTCCCAGATGAAGAGGGCGTCTTTGTCTTTCTCGTCAAAGTGGTGGGCGCGACCCAGCGAACGGCGCACCTGCTGCACCGTTTCTTCGTGTTCGTCGGGGCTGCTTACTTCGAACACGATATCGTTCACGTAGCCACGCACGACCCCCGGTTTCTCCGGACGAGGGAAATCACGGGCGACAGCCGAATACGGCGCAAACAGAAAATCGTTATCCGGACCGCTGTAGTTGGAGTTTTGGGTCTTCTTCTTGAGGACGCCGATCACCGTATAGGGAACGCCCTTGATCTGGAGGTTGGCACCGATGGCAGGTTTTCCGCTGAACAGTTGTTTGCGGGCAGCATCGCCCAATATCACAACGCGGCGCGCCTCGGTCTCATCCTCCTCCGTGATCAGCCGGCCATCGCCGAGCCCCAGGGAGCGAAAACTTTGGAACGCCGGCCAGATGCCCACAACTTCGCGGTTGGCCGAGTTGAACTGGCTTACCTCCGGAATCGCGCGCCGCAATTCCGGGCTGACATTCTTAACCAGATAGCATTCATCCCGGATGATCTCAGCGTCATCGACCGTCAAAGTAATTTCGCGTCCCGCTGCCAAACCACCCACTTGAGAGCTTGTCCGTCCGCCCCAGATGATGACCAGGTCTTTGCCTAGCGTCTCCATGCGCTTTTGCTGGTCAACGCTGAATCCGCGGCCCAGCCCGACCAGCAGGATGACCGATGCGATTCCCCACACAATGCCAAACATCGTGAGGAAAACCCGCATTTTGTGCGCTTTAAACGTCGCCAGGGTTTGGCGAGTAATCTCCAGAAGATTCATGGATCGGGGGAGCTCCATTGAATAGTTGGAGAGAAGAATACAACTTTAGGATTCCGATTGGTAGATATTCGGTATGCAAGAATGAAAAGGCACGGATCGTTGATTCGCGATCCGTGCCCAGAATTCAACGCGCAATCAAGAACGGCTTATTGCAGGACGACCTGTTCGCCTTCTTTCAGCCCGCTGAGAACTTCCGTTTTGGCTCCGTTCGAAATGCCAATGTTGACCGCGACTTTCGTCTTTCCGTCCTTGGCTTTCGGATCAGGGATCTCGACCGAGGCTTTCTTGTCCTTGTCGTAGATAATCGCGCCTTCCGGAATCTGCAGCACATTCTTGTGTTCTTCGAGGATGATTTCCGCGTTAGCGGTCATCTCGGCCTTCAATTCTCCGCCCGGGTTATTGATGGACACGCGCACTTCGAAGGTGGTCACGTTATCTTTCTCAACCCCCATCGGCGAGATCTTGGTCACTTTGCCGTTGAAGGTTTTGTCTTTGAACGACTCCACTTTAATCCGCGCCGGCTGGCCCAGGTAGACCTTGCCGATGTCGCTCTCGTCTACTTTGCCTTTTACGTAAACCTCGCTGGTATCGCCCAGGGTCATGACCAGAGTCGCCGAGGAGCCCAGTACCAGGATAGAGCTGACCGCGTCCCCCATTTCCACGTCACGAGAAAGCACGATGCCATCGATCGGCGAAATAATGTCGGTGTAGCTGAGTTGCTCATCGAGTTGCTTGAGATTCGCCTCATCCCGCACCATCTCAGCCTGGGACTGCGCGATCTTCGCCTTCAAAACCGTGACTTCAGCCTTGGCGACGTTTTGTTTATTCAGCGCCATTTGATAGTTCTTCTGCGCATCGTCAAGCGCGGAGTCAGAAACCACGCCATCCTTGGCCATCTCCACGGCCCGATCGTAGGCCCGTTTCAACAAGGGCACATCGGGACCTTCGGCATCCACTTTGGCGCGTTCGTAATCGGCCTGAGAGCTAGCCAAATTGGCCTGCGCCCCCTGCAGCGCGGCCCGAGACTGGTCGACTTGGGCCTCGATCTCGACCTTGTCCAACTGGGCCAGCAATTGGCCTTTTTTGACCGTGTCACCGTACTCCACCAGGAGCTTCTTCACGATTCCACTGGCTTTGGACTTGACCTCAACCTTGGTAATGGGAGTGACCTTGCCGGTCGCGACTACGCTCTTTGCCAGATCACCCTTCTCGACCTTGGCTAGTTTCGTGGGATCAATCTTGGTGCCACCGCGGGTGAAGGCGAAAAGCGCACCCGCAAAGATCAACAGAACCGCTGCTACGATGCCGATGATTAGGATCCGTTTGCGCCGCTTCTTCTTACCATTGCTGTTGCCGTTCACATCCGCCTCCTGCGCTCGACCGAATTTCTTTAGCTTTCTATTGTTTACTACGAAGGTGGTTCGGGTTTTGTTCCTCTTGCAGCTCTCTTGCCTAGCCTGGTTCAACGCCGACTAGCCGTTGCGTTAGACCGTCCAACCCGAGAAATGGAAGCAGAGAATCTTTTCGCGAAGCAAGAACCTGCAGTTCCAGAGGCAAACCGCGAATCACAGCTTTCTGTGGGCTGGCAACCATTCTACAACGCCTTGGCCCGCATGGGAATGCGATACTGCCTTTGAAATGTTAGAATTACCCATCCATGATCGCCTTTGTGCTGATCCGGGTGTTTTTGATTCTGCTCCTGGTCGCAGCCAACGCGTTCTTTGCCGCGGCCGAATTCGCCCTGGTCAGCATCCGCGAAACCCGCATTCAGCAGCTGATTGAAGCCCGCCGCATTGGCGCCCGTATTGTCCAAAAGCTGCACCGCAACCTCGATGAAGTGGTCAACGGGGTTCAGTTGGGCATCACGGTCGTAAGCCTGACTCTTGGTTGGGTTGGCGAACCCCTGCTGGCACGCATGGTCGAGGCGCCTCTCGGCCAGATACCCCACGCCAACGTCTACGCGCATGGGATTGCCATCGGCGTCGCTTTCATCCTCATCACCTGCCTGCACGTGATTCTGGGCGAACTGGTGCCGAAGTCGCTGGCCTTGCAGCGCGGCGAGCAAGTGGCATTAGCGGTCGCCGCCCCCATGGAATTCTGGCTTACTTTGACTCGGCCTTTCATTTTCTCGATGAGCGCGGCCGCCGGTTCCGTGCTCCGTATCTTCGGCTCGCGCAAGGTGCGACAGGGGCCCATCCATTCGCCCGACGAACTCAAGCTCATCGTTACCGCCAGCCGCCAGTTTGGGCAGATTCCTCTGTTCCAGGAAGAAATGATCCATCATGCTCTGGAACTCGAGAGCATCACGGTGCGCGAGGTGATGGTGCCGCGGCCCGACATTTTTTCGCTTCCCGCTGACCTCTCGCTCGACGAGGCCTTGGCACGAGTCGTCGAAGAGCAGCATTCCCGCATCCCGATCTATGATTCACAACGCGGTCCGGAACATATTGTCGGAGTTCTCTACTCAAAGGACTTGATGCGCTGGGCTCGCTTGCGCCTCACTCAGCCGATGGCGGCCAGACCCTCTATGCGAATCAGCCAGATCATGCACGATGTCCTGGTCGTGCCCGAGACCAAGGTGCTTACCGAAATGCTGGAGGAGTTCAAAGATCGCAAGCGCCATCTGGCGGTCGTGGTGGATGAGTTCGGCTCAACGGCTGGCGTGATTACGGTCGAGGATATTTTGGAACAACTGGTCGGCGAGATTGAAGACGAATTCGACATAGCTCCTCCCGAGCAGCCGGTACTCCCAGGTAAGCTTGCGCTGATCCTCGAAGGTTCATTCGGAATCCGCGACCTCGAATCCCAGTATCAGCTCTCCCTGCCGCGCGACGGCGGTTTCGAAACTCTGGCAGGATTCGTGCTTGCCCGTCTGCAGAAGATTCCCCGCGTCGGCGACGCCTTCGATTACGAAGGACACCGCTTCACCGTCGAAGAAATGGAAGGCCATCGCATTGCCAAGGTGCAAATCGAAAAACTGCAACCTACCGCAGTAGGCAAAGCCGGAGACTGAGAACCGAGAACCAGGAACTGACGACTGGTTGCAAGAGAGAATCCAGAATGCAAAGCCTGAAACATCTGCGTGCTCTGATCAACGAAGTCCCGCCTAAGTTAAGCAAACTTCCACTCTCCCAAGTAGAACTCAAACCGTCGCCGGTCAAGTGGTCGCCCAAGGAAGAACTGGGACATCTCTTGGACTCCGCCGCGAACAACCACCAAAGGATTGTTCGCACCCAACTCGAAGACGAACCGAAGATGCCCGGCTATGACGGCAACGCCTGGGTCGAGTTGCATAAATATCAGCGGCGCAATTGGCAAGAGATGATCGATCTCTGGCGAAACCTCAATCGGCAACTGCTGGTAGCCGCCGAAGCCGTACCGGATGCATCCTGGTCGCGAACTTGTACCATCGCCGACTCGCTACCGTTAACACTGAAATTCGTTTTCGAGGATTACATCGATCACATGGTTCATCACCTGAAGCATATTGGTGTTCAAGTAAACGACCGGAAGCCCGAAGCCTGAGCCAGATGCTCCGCTACCTCGCCCAACGCGTGCTGTACACGCTACCGGTAGTCTGGCTCGTAGTTTCGCTCGTCTTCTTATTAATCCATCTCGTCCCCGGCGACCCCGTTCTGCAAATGCTGGGGGAAGGCGCGCCGGCGACCGATATCCAAGCCACAAGGCACGCCTACGGCCTTGATGTCCCGCTGGGCCAGCAATATATCAACTACTGGAAAGGCGTGCTGCACGGCGATCTCGGCCCGTCGTTGCGGTTCAACCAAAACGTTGGCACGCTCATTGCCCAGCGCTATCCGTACACGCTGCAATTGACCTTGGCAGCTTTGCTCGTAGCCATACTGCTCTCGATTCCCGCTGGCGTGCGTTCCGCCCAAAGACGGAACCGCTGGGACGATCGCCTCATCAGTGTGGTCAGCCTCTTCGGATTATCATTCCCAAACTTCGCGCTTGGCCCCATCCTGATCCTGTTTTTCGCCATCAAGCTGGGATGGCTGCCGGTCTCAGGCTCAGGCTCGCTCGCCCATCTAGTTCTACCGGCCATCACCATGGGCGGCGCGCTCGCGGCGATCCTCACTCGCATGGTCCGCACGTCGATGTTAGAAGAACTAAGCCAGGACTACATCCGCACCGCCCGCGCCAAGGGCCTGCCGGCGCGCACGGTTGTCTATCGCCACGCCCTGCGCAACGCCATGATTCCGGTAATCACGGTTCTGGGATTGCAGTTCGGCGCGCTGCTGGCCGGTGCCATCGTAACCGAGACCATCTTCTCCTGGCCCGGCATCGGCCGCCTCACCATCCAAGCCATCGGCAATCGCGATTACTATCTCGTGCAAGGATGCATCCTGGCGATCGGCCTAACCTATATCGCCGTAAATTTCCTGACGGATTTGTTGTACTCGGTGGCGAACCCAAGGATCAGACAATGAGACATCAATAGGAATTTGTCATCCCGACCGGAGCATTGCGATTGGTTTCGTCAATCGCGATGCGGAGTGGAGGGACTTGCTTGTCCGCCTTGCGGGACGATCCGTCCGACGTGCGTCGTTGTGGCCGGGCCGACTCGCTCGCCAACCGTCAAACCAACTCAATCATCACCCTCTGCCCCACTAGGGCTGCGGCCCGCTGCAAACTCGACAGCGTGATATCGCGTTTCGGATCGAGAATGCGATCCACTTGGGAGCGGCTCGTCTTCAACAAGACCGCCATCCGCGCCTTGGAAATCTTTTTCTTCTTCATGGCCTTCGCCAGTTGCCAAGCTACAACTTCCTTGATGGCCTGAGCCTGCGCCTCCGCGAAGATGTTCTCCTTCTTCAAGAAGTCGTCAATACTCGATCCCAGATTCTTCTTACTCATTGCTCAGCTCCTTCTGGCGTTTGCGCGCCAGGGCTAGGTCATCCTCGGGCGTGGCCCGCGTTTTCTTGATGAATCCGTGCAGTGCCACCAGGCGCTCGTCGTAAAGGCAAATCAACACGCGCGCCGTCCGGTTGCCGGGAAAATCTGTTCGCACTTCCCACAAACCTTGGCCCATCGGGCGACACAGGGGCATTCCGATTGGCCAACGCCACTGCGCCCGCAAGAGATCGGTCCCGATGGCGCGCCGTTCTACTCCGTCCAACCCCTTCAACCATTCGCGGACCGGTTCGCTGCCGGTATTGTTGCGGAAGAATACAAGCTCGATCTTTCGGGGTGTTTTTCCCGCCACCGTGGTTCCGACGCATCGCGTTTAGTGTACCATAAAAAGTACGCGCAAAAAACCAATCGCACAGATCTTAAGCGAATTGCATGTTCGATGTTGAAGTCTGGTGAAGCGGGGAAGCAGTCGAAATTCTAAGGCGGGGCATGGCTGCCCCGCCTCATGTTCCAATTCAAGCTACGCGGCCGGCATCATTTTCTTCATCCGTTCTTTCATCTCTTGCGGCGACACATCTTCCACATGCGTGGCGATGCCCCACAGATGTCCAAACGGATCCTGAAGGAAGCCATTGCGGTCTCCATAGAACTGGTCCTCAACCGGTTTCAGGATCTTCGCTCCCTCCGCCGCCGCACGCTTAACCACGGCATCGACGTCGGGAAGGTATACATACAGGCTCACCGGACTTCCGCCGACGGTAGCGGCGCTGGTGTGTCCCGGCCCCATGCTGGGATTTTCATCGGCCAGCATGATGTGCGAGTTGCCAATCTTCAACTCGGCGTGACCGACCTTACCGTCCGGGCCATTCATGCGAACGGTTTCCGTGGCTCCGAAAACCTTCTTGTAATAATCGATGGCTTTGGCTGCATCCTTAACGATCAGGTATGGTGTAACGGAGTTGTAGTCTTTGGGAATATAGGAAACTTTGGTCATGGTTTTTTCTCCTCAGAATGTAAGCTAGAGGTGCTGGTTTATGGAGCGCATGCGGGTTGGCCGCAGCGATAGGCTTCGATAATCAGAACATATTTTTCGGACGGCCACAAGACCAAGTAGCAATCTAATATTCCAATATGTCCAGCGCCGCGATTTCGCTCCAACGTGCCGCCCGCCACAATGTTCTGGCATCGACCGGAGTCGTGTTGGTCACGGTGTTCGTAATCTGCGCCATCTTCGCGCCGTGGATCGCGCCGCAAGACCCGGCGCACATCGACCTGCCAACCCGTCTTGCAGGGCCGTCGTCAGCCCACTGGTGCGGCACGGACGAACTCGGACGCGACATCCTCTCCCGCCTCATCTACGGATCGCGCATTTCCATGCTGGTCGGCAGTTGCGTAGTCGCGGCTTCGCTGGCCCTGGGCCTCATCGTCGGATCAATCGCCGGCTACTACGGAGGCCGCATCGATCGCTTTATCAATGTTGTCGTAATGAATGCGTTTCTATCTTTCCCCGGGATCCTGCTGGCCATCGCATTCGTGGCCTTCCGCGGTCCGGGAATTTTCAACCTAGTCCTCGCGCTCTCCCTAGGAGGCTGGGTCGGTTACGCTCGCCTGGTTCGAGCTCAGGTTCTTTCCGCTCGCGAGCGAGAATTCGTCGAAGCCGCGCGCGCCCTCGGAGCCAGCGATCTGCGCGTGATCGTGCGCCACATTTTGCCCAATATTATTCAGCCCATCATTGTGCAAGCCGCAATTGGCATGGCCGGTGCCATCCTCGCCGAAGCCACCATGAGCTTTCTCGGACTTGGCGTCCCTCCGCCCACCGCCAGCTGGGGCACCATGCTCAACGACGGTCGCGCTCACCTCTTCGACGCCCCCCATCTCGTGATTTTCCCGGCCATGGCCGTGATGCTCGCTGTGCTGTCGTTTAATTTCATCGGGGACGCCCTGCGCGACTTTCTCGACCCGCGTTCCCGCATCGAAGCTGGTCTATAAGTCATCCAAATCGGAAGTCCGAACCGCAATAGGAGAAATCATGATTGCGCGAATCTGGCGAGGCGCTACCCGCGAAGCCGATAAAGACACCTACTTTGAATACCTCCAGAAAACCGGCTTGAAAGAATACGCGTCCATCCCCGGCAATCAGGGTGTGTGGGTTCTACGGCGTATCTACGAAGGCAAATCCGAATTCACTCTGATTTCGCTTTGGGATTCATGGGATGCGATCAAAGCTTTCGCCGGTCCCAAATACGAGGATGCAGTCTACTATCCCGAAGACGATAAGTTTTTGGTGGAAAGGGGACCACGCGTGATGCACTACGAAGTCCTGGCCGGGCCGACGCGTTAAGTGAGCCGCGAAGGGAAGCGACGCGACGGGTCGCGGACCAATATGCGGGTCGCCGAGGTTTTCGTGCGATGAACCGTAAAGCATTTCAGGCATTCATTTGGTTGATGTGGCTGGCGCTGCCTCTCACGGCATTTCGCTTCTGGGTGGCGTGGGGCCGGTTGCCACTTCGGATGGCGACCCATTTCGACATCAATTGGCAGCCCAACGGATGGATGCCGCGCGATACCGCCTTTTATTTCGCTCTCGGTATTACTGCATTTGTGCTCGCGGTCTTCACCATCGTTTCCTATTTCGCGCACAAAACCCACGCTCCGGAAGCTTTTTCCTGGGCTCTCCTGGGCTTTTTCTATTTGGTAACTGGCTTCGTGTATGCCGTTAACAGCGGCGTCGTCCAGTACAACATAAACGGACAGCGTATCGGAATCGATCCCTGGGCCGTCCTTATTCCTGTTGCCATTCTCGTGCTGGTGTCCATCTTCCTTGGCGCGAAACGAGGCGACAGCTTACCGCCTGCGGTATTGATCGTTGAAGAAACCCATGGCTCGCGCATCTGGAGCCTGTTGTTCATCGCGATCGTACTGGCGCAGTGTGTGGCTGCAATCGCGATTCCGGCGACACCCTTCCGTATCGCATCGACCGTATTTGTCTTGCTGTTCGGGGTGATCGCGGTCCACATCTGGACCGGATTCCAATACGTCTTCACCAGCGCAGGGCTCGAGATACGCACTTTGGGATTCCGCTTGCAGTCCATTCCGCGAGAAGAGATTCAGCAGTACACAGTCGAGCCCTGGAACCTGCTTCGCGGTTATGGGATCCGCGGCATCGGCAATCGCCGGGCCTACGTTTGGTGCAACCGGGGAGTTCGTATCCAAACAACAAACGGCGAGGTCTTCCTCGGACACGAAGAGCCGGAGCGCATTATTCACGACCTGGATTCGGTCACCGGACATCACACCGGAAGATGAAATTCCACCCGATAAAGCGATTAAACTCCTTCTCGAAAGGACGCAGGAAAGGGTGGGGCACCTGACGACGAAAGCTATGACGGAAAAGGCTAATAAAACGCGGGCGATCGGAATGGTGATCGGTATTGTCGTCCTTGTGATTGCCTTGTTGTGGAAGCGGCTCTCGCGCTGAGCCTGCGCAGCCTAGTGAGGATGCCTTGAGCCACTCGTGCTGCGATAGGTGGAGTAGGGTCCTTCGATTTCGCGGCCACTTCGGTTCGCAAACTGGCTGCTGCGCTCAGGATGGCAGAGCTTTGAGAGTAACAGCAGCTTCTACTTCTTCAGTTCCTGCAGCCAGTTCACAATCAGGGTCAGGCTCGCCGAGTTCTGCACTGGCGCTTGCATCAATAGCAGGCGCTTGCCGTCAGCAGTGGCCTCGAAGTTGCTTGGCTGCGCGGGAAAAAGAGATTGGGGTTTACCCAGTTCCACGCTATCGCCGTGCGGAGTGACTGATACCGAGGCAATGTGAGAGTGGTCATCCATATAAAGAATCTCGTTGCCGTTGCTGCTCCAAGCCGGGAACGATCCGTCTCCCACCAGAAACCTGCCGCCGGGTTTGGGGAAAGCCACGACGTAAACCTGGCTGTGCCCGGCTTCGAACGAAGTAAAGGCAAGCCATTTTGTGTCTGGCGAAAACGTGGGGTATCGGACGTTGTATTTTTCCTGAAGAAATGGATAAGGCTTTCGATCCCCGAACATCGGCATGACCCAGGCGTCGAAGTGGGAGGCGTGGCCGCGGTCTATGGTTTCGTAGACGATGTATTTTCCATCTGCGGACCAACTGCTAGGGTACTTGTCTAAATCGTCGTGATAGAGCAACTCCTCCTGGCGAGCGCCACTGGCTGGCCGGGTATAGAGGTCGATCTTTCCGTTGCGCGCGGAGTCGAAAACGATCGTGCTCCCATCGGGCGACCAGACGGGATCGTCATCTCTGGACTGCGAGAAGCTGAATTGTGACTTGGTGCCGCGCTCTAGATCGTAAATGTAAATCTCCAGATGTCCACCAGCGTCGGCCCGCGCCGCCGAAACTTTCTTCCCGTCGGGCGAAATGTGCGCATCCTGAAAGGTTCCGGTGTCGATGACGTCGCCCTTCTTCCCGCTACGGTCGTACCATGCCAAGTCGAGAGCAGTCGCTTGTCCCCCAGCAAAAATCAACTTGCCTTCATTCGATAGTGAGAACGCGGCCGCACCGCGATTTTCGCCACGAATCTGCTCGGCAATCGGGACGGGATTTCCAGTCAACTTCAATTTCTTCTCGTCGAAAGCCTGGCTCATCAGGTTGCCGCCGTGGACGAACACCAAATGTCCATTGGCATATTGCGCGCGATAATCCGATCCCACCAGGACTGTGTCCTGCTGCGAATCCAGCGCCGCCAGATGGATATTCGCCCCTCCCTCACTGTCGGGTGCGAATTGAAAAAAGAGGAAATGCTTCCCGTCGGGCAGAAACACGGGCCAACGTGGGGAACCGACGCCTGCCGCCGCCTTCTCCTGGCCGATCGCTCGGGTTGGGCTTCCACCCGCTGCGGGAATGCGAAGCAGAGCGGACGTGGCGTCAGGAGTATACAAAATTGTGCCATCCGTGCCCCATGAACCGCCGCGCGATTGGGGAGCATCCGCCAAAGTTTGGACGGCGCCGCCGCTGGCGTCGATGACGCGGAGTTTTCCTTGCGCAAAGAATCCCAGGCTGCGGCTATCCGGCGACCAGAAGGGAAAAACAGCGTCTTCGGTCCCGGCCAACGGCTGGGCCGCGGTGGAATCCAGGGGACGCACCCAAAGTTGGGCCGAGGTTCCGATGCCGCTCGCCACAAACGCCAACTTGGTGCCATCGGGAGAAATCGCAACGCTGAGCGGATCGAAATCGTGTTGTTCCGGTGGCAGAATGCTGACTCGCAGTGGCTTGGCAGGTACAGGTGCACGCAAAACAAATCCAATCGCAAAGGCGACGGCGAGTGCGGCGGCCACGCCCGCCACAATCCATGCCAGTTTCTGCGAGATCCGTCGTCTTGCCACCACAGGCGCGGGAATGCCCGCTTGCGAGCCGGCCTCGGCGATCCACTCCAGTTGCAGCTTCACGTCATGCGCACTCTGGATGCGTTCCTCTCGCTCCTTGGCCATGCACGACCGCACCAATCGCTCCAGTGCCGGAGGAGTCATTGGCGCGACACGCGACAGCGGCGGAGGATCGGTCGCCAGAATGGAAGCGATCACGCTGGCCTGGGTCTTGCCTGCAAACGCGCGCTTTCCGGTGGCCATTTCGTAGAGCACGCATCCCAAAGCGAAGATGTCCGAACGCGTGTCTGCCTCGGATCCTTCAATCTGCTCCGGCGCCATGTACTGATAAGTGCCGACGATCGTGCCTTCAACCGTGAGCGGCTTGCCCGCGGTCATTGCGGTGAGGACGCTGGCGCTGGCGTTGTTCGCTTGCGCCTGCTTTGCCAGCCCGAAATCCAGCACCTTCGCCCCAGCTTTCGTCAACATAATGTTGCCGGGCTTCAGGTCGCGATGGATCACTCCTTGCTGGTGGGCTTTATCGAGCGCGTCAGCGATCTGGGCCCCGTAGCGCAATATTTCTTCGATCGGCAGTGGTCCCCGCACCAGGCGATCGGCCAGGGTTTCGCCCTCCAGACATTCCATCACCAGATAGTCGGAGCCATCCTGCGAACCGACATCGTAGAGACGGCAAATGTTGGGATGAGAAAGTTGCGAAATAGTTCGCGCCTCGCGGTCGAAGCGTTCTTTGAGGCTTGGAGTGGAAACGAAATGTCCAGAAAGAACTTTGATGGCTACGTCGCGGTCGAGGCGAGTATCGCGAGCACGGTACACTTCACCCATGCCGCCCGCGCCCAGCGGTGACAGGATTTCGTATGGCCCAAGTTTCGTGCCAGAGGCAATTGCCATCCGTGCGCGCAATTATAGCCTAGTCTTGCGTCCTGTAAATTCACGAAATGAGTTTTGTACGGCCGTGGAAGGGCACGGCTTTCAGCCGTGCCGCTAAGAATCAATAAGAACGCGGGCTTCAGCCCCTGGGGTGGCTTGCGCCGTTAGAGGAACAGCCCAAGTACCTGCGAATTTACCGGGCTCAACATCTGTGGAAGTCAGTCCACCATCTCAGATAGCGCAGGAACCTAACCCAGGCTCCCCGTGAAGTCCTCCCGCACGTAGTGGAAGAAGATTGAAGTCGAAGTATGCCCTTCGGGTAGGGCATCGCGGGAGTGGGGTACTCGGCAGCCGCGGTAGAGCAAGGCATCCCCGATCGCCTGAAAGACTGTCACCTTGCCGGATTTCTTGTGAAGATAAAGTGGCCACGAAGTTGCATTTCTCGGCTCGGGTGAGTAGTCGAGGCACAGACTCACGCTGAAGTCGCATTGCTCGCGGTCCGTGTGCTTTTCCAGTTCGGCTCCCGGTTGATAAGAAGCCAGGTACACATAGGAAGGTTTCACCGGTTCACCGGCAAATGCCGTCATTGCGGCAGTCAATTGCTGATGAAAGAATCGGATTACGGGATCGTTGTAAGAGACATAGCGCAGTGGGCTCTGGCTATCACCGAAATGCAGTTTTCCGGTGCGGAGCTGATGACGATAGTAGCGACGCAGCGCCCCGATGTGAAAAGTGTGAATCAGTCGTCCCACTGGAGCATAGCCTCGCAACTGAAACTTCGCGGCGGTTACGGAAACAATATCAGCCCACTGCTTCCGTCGACAGAAAGCGTAGTCATACGGCACCAAAACATTCGCCGTGATTAAAGTGCGACGTGCGTGCGGCGAAAGCGCCGGAGCCGGATCGCCAGGTTGCACGCCGGAGAGCGCGGTGGTGAGTTCAGGGCCCAGCCAGAAGGGTTGCAGAGCATCGCTTCCAGGGTCTCGGATCCAAACCACCTGGCCCTGCTGAGCGAATCCATCGATGGGAGCGGCCGCAGGTAATTCTCCACCGGAGGTAAAGAAGCAATCAGAATTCAAGAAAAAAGGACGATCAGACAGACCCTCCCAGCACTCTGGTCGGAGGAGACGGTCTGGCACCAGATGGTCCGGCTGATCGTCCAGGCGGCAGTGGAAGAGCGATCGGGGCAGTTCGTTTTCCCGATCATTGCAGGCAGGTGCGACTGCGAGCTGCTCAATCCACGCCAGCCAAACCGCGTCTTTCATTTGTGAACCCATCCATTGACCGTGAAACGGCTGTCGGCGAACTGTCCTGACAGACACTCGACCGGGGTAATTTCGTGCGAGAGCGCACTGGCGAACAAGACCAATTGGTTTTGCTCGGGCACAATGGTGCGATAGTTTGCCGTGGGGACGTAATTATCGTTTTCACGTCGAGAATCGTAAATCCGCAGTTCGCCGCCGCTGAACTGTTTGGGCTCACGATGGAAGAAATAGACGAATGTGATTTCTCGAGCCGCGACCGCTTCCGCGCCGTTATCGACGTGGCAACGGAAGAAGTCGCCATGGTTGCTAGCCGTGGTTTGGGTCTCCAGGCGCGAAATGGCGAACGGATCGCGTCCCCACTTTTTCAGGACCCGCGGCAGGCAGGTTAGAACTCGATCCGTAATCACCTTCTCGTGCCCGTCCAGATTCATCAGCACACGCGACCGGCGATGGTCATAGTCGACGGCTCCCCCGGTAACGCCGGGCGCGATCACTTCGCTTACCTCAAACTGCATTTCGTGTTCGAGGACATACTGACTCAATGCACTCAGCTCGGCGGGGGTAAGGAATTCGTCGAGAATCACGCATTGGGCGGGCAAGTAATCGTCCGCTTCCATGACTGCAACGCCGCCGGTCTTTGGTTGGACCGTCGACGTGGTCGCAAACGAAATGGGCGGCGGACTTGTACCCGGCGGACGCGGAGGCGGCAAAGGTGACGGAGACGGTGGTGAAGTCGGCGGCGATCCAGAGCTGATGGGCGGCGGGCTGGTGCCGGGTGGACGCGGAGGCGGCAAGGGCGATGGGGACGGCGGCGAAGTCGGTGGCGATCCCGCGCGGATCACCGCGTTTCGCTTTGGATCACTCGACGACGCGCCCAACTGCTGCTGAAACAGTTGTTTGATAATACTTTCGCCCAAAACTCCGAGGGCTCGTTCGGCGACGATTTCTCCAACAGTGCGAGTGATCGCCTCGGCTACGGCATTTTCCGACGCGCTGCCATGGGCTCTTGTACGCTGCAGTAAGTTGGCAAGCAGTTCTCTCTCGGGCACGCTGAGAATGCGCTCGTCGCACAACAGGGTACCGGAGAGACTGTCAATCATCTCTCGTGCGGTCATCGGACTCCTCCCGGTAAATAGCGACACCAATACCAAGACCGGGCAGTCCGGGGAAGCGAGGGGATTTCAACCTAGCAAAACAGAATATGAAAGGGAAGTGCTAATTGAGCAAATGCAATCGAATGTTGAGGAAAACGCGTACCAATCTATGCCAAGGCTATTTTTCCGCCATGGCGCCGACCAGCGACTCGAAGATTTTGAAGCCGTCAGTGCCGCCAAGCTCGGGTTCGCTGGCGCGTTCAGGATGCGGCATCATGCCAAGCACGTTGCGCCCGGGACTGCAGATGCCGGCGATATTGTTTAGCGAACCATTCGGGTTCGCCTCAGGGGTGACCTCGCCTTCCGGACTCGAATAGCGAAATACGATCTGCTTATCTCGTTCCAATTCCGCCAAAGTACTCTCATCGCAGAAGTAGTTGCCCTCCATGTGGCCGATGGGGATGGTCAAAACTTCTCCCTCGCGGCAAGAATGGGTGAAGGGAGTATCGGTGTTCTCCACTCTTACGTGAACCGGCTTGCAGACATATTTCAGGCCTACGTTGCGCATCAGGGCTCCGGGTAACAATCCGGACTCGCACAGAATCTGAAAGCCGTTGCAGATTCCAAGCACCAGGCCGCCGCCGTCAGCGAACTTCTTGACTGATTCCATTACGGGGGAGAACTTCGCGATGGCGCCGGTGCGCAAGTAATCGCCGAAGGCAAAGCCGCCGGGAACGATAACGGCATCGCAGTTTTGGAGGTCATGCGACTCGTGCCAGAGAAACGTGACCGGCTGTTTCGCCACCTGCTGGATGGTCCAATAAGCATCGTGATCGCAGTTCGATCCGGGGAAAATGATGACGCCGAATTTCATCCGAGTTTCCTCGCCGAAGAGGTATATTTCGAGTCTAACACGGGCTAAAAACAGGCGCCCTGTTCGATGACCTCAGTTTGATTGTCATCCCGAAGCAAGCGTTCTTTGCGCAGCGAGGGATCTGGGCGAGCCGCGCGTAGCGTCGCGTATTTTGCGACGCAATAATCGCGCGTTTGGCTCGCTTCCCTATCACTGCGCCGAGAACCGGATTGCACCGCCGAAGCATCAGAGCTAATGCATCAGGCATAACGCATGAACTTGGGTGAACATTTTCGCATCACCAGCGGCGCGCTTAAGAACTGGCTTATCGCCCAACTCCAGGATTCGATCGCCGTCGGCTTGCTCTGGCTGATCGGCCTTTATGCGCTCAAGGTGCCGTGGGCTCCGCTGTGGGCGCTGCTGGCAGCGACTTTGCAGGTCGTCCCGCATCTGGGCCCGGTGCTGGGCGTCATTGGTCCTGTCCTCGCCGCGACTTTTCGCTGGGGAGACTGGGAGCATCCTCTCTACGTGCTCATGCTTTACGCCGGAATCGCCGTGGTGGATGGCTTCCTGTTGCAACCCTACATCATGAAGCGCGTGGCCAAGGTGCCGATCTGGGCTTCGCTGCTGACTCCGATCGTGCTGGGCATTCTGATTCCGTTCTGGGGAGTGCTGCTGGCCCCGCCGCTGCTGGCGGTTGTGTACGCCTACAAGACGTGGCACGACAAGCAGAACCTGCCCACGGGTTTTTAGGGTGGCCCATTCAATCCGCACTTTGGCTTGAGTGGCGTGCTTCCGACTCATGATCGAGCAGGATCTGTGAAGGTGTCCGGCCTTCGTGGTCATCCCAAACGTGGTACTGTAAGCAAACACGAGGACACAATGTCAAAACATGATACCGCCACCAAACGCCATCGACGCCCGAAGTCGGCGAAACGGGTAGACTACACAGC
>Ga0207000_1061_pt1 | contig 40905 bp, 40 predicted proteins | sample Alteio_BWMinCont_90_FD_153498 | JGI IMG/M metagenome (GOLD analysis project Ga0207000, IMG submission 153498) | Enriched cells from forest soil in Barre Woods Harvard Forest LTER site, Petersham, Massachusetts, United States -... | ecosystem: Environmental > Terrestrial > Soil > Temperate forest >...
CCTTCGGCGTTGAACCCGAGCGTATTCTTTCCCCAGCCATACTGAGTACGCAGATAGCCGTCGGCTGTGTCGAAGCTGCCGCCCGCCAATACGGCTTCTCCGTGGAGGCCTGCCCCAAAATCCTTGGCAGTCACCATTTCGACCACGCCGCCCATTTTTCTTCCATACTCGGCCGGGATACCGGCGGTGTAAATGCTCATCGATTGGACGTCATCGGCTTCAATCTCAGGGCCAAAACTCGGCGAGCGGTTGTCGGTGAGTGGAATCCCGTCGACCACCAGTTGAGTCTGATATTCCGAGCCACGTGGGTGCAAAACGGCATTGCCTTCGTAGAGCCATCCGGGCTGGGAGTTGACCAGGTCCTGCAGCGAGCGGCCGGGAAGGGAAGTCACCCGGTCCGCGATCGTATCCTTGCCAATTTGATTGATCGCGCCGGAGCTATGGGGATCGATCAGCGTAACCGCATCGTTGACCGTAACGGAGGTGCTCATAGGCGCAATTCTCAGAGTTACGTGATATTCGGCGGGAACCGCAGATCGGATTTCGATGGAATCGGAGAAGAGCGCGAATCCTTCGCGCTGCACTTCGAGACGATACACTCCGAAGGGAAGTAGCTTTGCCGTGAGGTTTCCGGTTTCGTCCGTAACCAGAGTCTTGCGGACCTGATTGCCCTCACTCACCAATTGCACTGAACTCTTTACGCCGAGCCCGGTCGGATCGGTCACCTTGAGCCGCAATTCTCCGCTGTTGCTTTGCGCGCAAAGCGAGACAGCCCAAAGGATGAGGATTAGACCGCTCTTTTTCGTCAACGCCCTATTCTAGGCGATTCCCAGCCTGCCTTGAATCAAACTATGGTACCGTGTGCCCGCAGAGGCAAGCTGGTCGCGGACTTGGTTAGTGCGTCGCTTAGTTCGCGGACATGGCGGTCTTCGGTGAGATAACTGATTACCATCATTCGCAGGACGCTGTGTCCATTCACTCTGGTTTCTGAAATCCAGCGGTGCCCGTCGCGCGTGACTTCATCCACGATACTGTTATGTACTTCCTCCAGTTGTTGTGCGCTCAAGCTTGGCGCCTTGAACCGGAAGGCCACAATGGGCAGAATTTGGGGAGCAGCCAACTCGAAATGTTCAGAGGACGTCACCCAAGACGCAAAACTCCGTGCCAGTTTGAGCTGACGATCGATGTGTTCCTCGTAAGCTTTTCTGCCGTGGACCCGCAGTGTGAGCCAGAGTTTTAGCGAGTTCATGCGTCGCGTCCATTGCGTGCTGATGCGCGAATTGTCGATGCCTTTGGACTTGGCCGCTTTTGGCATGTATGGAGCCGCGACGGCAAAAGCGCGCTCCAGCATTTCGGGATGGCAAGTCAGAATTACGCCGGCGGCGAGTGGCATCGCCAGCCACTTGTGGGGATCGATTGTGATTGAATCGGCTTGTTCGATGCCGCGCAGCAGGTTTCGGTGCTGATCGGAAAAAATCGCTGATCCGCCGTAGGCGCCGTCGACGTGCAACCACAAATCGCGGCGTTGGCATATCTCTGCGATCGCCACGAGATCGTCTACCGCACCGCTGTTCGTGGTTCCGGTTGTGGCGACCACGCAGAAAGGTTTATTTCCAGATGCAACGTCTGCCTCGATTGTCCCTTCCAGGATTTGCGGATCGAGTTGTACATTGTCATTCACTGCGATCCGCCGCAGCGCTTTTCGTCCAAGTCCAAGCAGGCCGGCCGATTTATCGATGGAGTGGTGGGCCTCGTCGGAGGCGTAGAGGACAGGTCGCGCACCAATCGAAGCTACGCCTTCCTCGATCGCGTTAGGAAACTTCGCCGCGAGGGCGAGTGCCAGTCCGGTGAAGTTGGCTTCATTGCCGCCAGAGGTAAACGTCCCATTGAATTCACCGGGCCAGCCTACGCGTTCTCCAATCCATCGAATGGTTTCGTGCTCGATCCTCGAGGCCAACTGCGACCGCTTAACAGTTGCGAGCTGCGGATTGAGCGCGGCGACAAGGGCCTCCGCCATGACGCCGATGTAGGTGGGCGTCGGATTCATCAGCCCGAAATAGTTTGCGCTGGGAACATGAAAGCCCTTGTCGACTATTTCGCGGAAAACTTCGTCGAGTACTGTGTCCGCGTCTTCTCCTATTTCGGGCAGGACGTTGTTGAGTGCGGCAAACGTTCGTTTTTCAATCGGAAGCTGCACCGAGCGTTCGGGTAGGGAAGCGAAGAAGCTGTCGATCTGATCGATGAGATGGTAACCGAGACGGCGGCGGGTGGCGGAATCCAGGTCGAAGCGCATGGCAATTTGATTCTAGTGGTCGGGGCAAAGATGCGGTCTATCCGAATCTTGCGTTTAAACGACACTGGCTCACGAAACACGGCGGCCCTGTCATTCTAAGCAACGCGAAAAATCCGTAGATTTGCTGCGGGACGAAGGCTATTCCTTTATGTCCTCGGGGCTTGCTACTTTTTCGGGCCGCAGCAGGGGGAAAAGAATCACGTCGCGGATCGTGTGGGAATCGGTCAGGAGCATGGCCAGGCGATCAACGCCTACTCCGCAACCGCCAGCCGGCGGCATGCCATACGACAGGGCTCGAATGTAGTCTTCGTCCATCTGGTGAGCTTCTTCGTCGCCGCGCTCGCGTTCTTTTAGTTGCTGTTCGAAGCGGCGGCGCTGATCCTCGGGATCATTGAGTTCGCTGAAGCCGTTGGCAATCTCCATTTTCCCCGCATAGATTTCCCAGCGCTCGGTCCAGTCGGGTTCGTCGGCTTTCTGTTTGGAGAGTGGCGAGATTGCGGTAGGGAACTCGTAGATAATGGTCGGCTGCGTGAGGTGCTCTTCGACAGCAGCCTCGAAAAGGCTTGCAATGGTTTTTCCGACAGGTTCATTGGGATCATACGCAACGTGCGCGTGTGCCGTGTTGAACCGGCTTACCATCGTTTTCACCGAATCGTGAGAGTTAAAGTCCTGCATCGTCGGCTTCGCCCCGGCGGTTTCCGGCCAGTAGTGAATGATCGCTTCGCGCATAGTCATGCGGCGCCAATTCGAGCCGGCCCAGTCGATCTCGTGCTCGCCCCACTTCGTTTTCGTTCCTCCGATGACGTCGATGGCGGCCTGCTCGATTAACTGCTGCGTGAGATCCATGATCCCGCGATAGTCGGTATAAGCCTGGTAAAACTCGAGCATGGTGAACTCGGGATTCCAGCGCCAACCCAAGCCTTCGTTGCGGAAATTGCGATTGATTTCGTAGACGCGGTCGAATCCGCCGACGGTCAACCGCTTTAGATAAAGCTCTGGAGCGATGCGCAGGTACAGATCCATGTCGAGCGTGTTGTGATGCGTGATAAAGGGCTTCGCGACCGCGCCTCCCGCAATCTGCTGCATCATGGGAGTTTCGACTTCGATGAAGCCATGCGCGTCGAGAAACCGCCGCATGGATTGCACCAGTTTGCTGCGCTTAAGAAAAACTTCGCGCACCTCCGGATTCATAACCAGATCGACATAACGCTGCCGGTATCGCAACTCGACATCGGTCAAGCCATGCCACTTTTCCGGTAGCGGCAGCAGGTCTTTCGATAAGAACGTAATCTCCTCGACGTGAATGCTAAGTTCGCCAGTGCGCGTGCGAAATAAATATCCGCGGACGCCGACGTGGTCTCCAAGGTCGAGCAGTTTGTAAAGTTCGAAACCCTTTTCGCCGACCGCATCTTTCTTGACGTAGATCTGCAGTTTCTGCCCGCCCTGCTGCAGGTGCGCAAACCCAGCTTTGCCCATAAGTCGAATGGCCATGATGCGTCCGGCTACTCGCACGTTTACTCGCGATTGATCGAGTTCCTCGGCCGACTTTTGCGAGTATTCGGCAAGAATCGAGGGAATCGTGTGGGTGAATTCATACTTTGTCGGGTAGGCGCGTTGCCCAAGAGCTTCAATCTGCTTCAGCTTTTCCAGGCGCAGCTTGTAAATATTCTCGTCGAGTGCCAATGGGTTCCTTTGATAGGAGAGATAAGAAGATCGATTATAAACAAGCTGTGACCAGAGTCCTTGAAGCCCAAGCCTCTCGGGGGTACTATAAACTGCTTTAGCGTTTTCAGTCGAAGCGCGAAGTTGAGATCAGATGCCACAAAACTACGTTCCCATCTTTATCTTTGTTGCCGTAGTGGGTGTGTTGATCCCGATCACGCTGCTGGCAGCCAAGCTGATTCGGCCCGAGAATCCCAACCGGACAAAATTGATGCCTTACGAATGCGGCATTGATCCCATCGACAGCGCTCGTGGTCGTTACACCGTCCGCTACTACATTATCGCCATCCTGTTCGTGGTCTTCGACGTGGAGACCATTTTTCTGTTTCCGTGGGCGGTGAAGTTCAAGGCGCTGGGAACCTTCGGGCTGTTTGAGATGCTCATCTTCCTCGGTATCCTGATCGTCGGCTACATCTGGATCTGGGGCAAAGGGGCGCTGGAGTGGGTGTAGAGCAGCAATTAGCATTCAGCCAGGAAAGATTCTTGCGAGTGCCGCAAACTGCCGACCATTTATGACTGACACAACTCCCGACGGTGAGACTTTTGTTGCCAGCCGCTGGACGAAAGGGAACCTCCTCTTCCCGATTCGCATTGTGGTGAACTCTCTGCACGTGATCAAGGTGAAGCCGCGCTTTTTCGGCAACAGTGAGGAAAGCATCGCTATTCCGCAGGTCGCATCAGTACAAATTTCAACCGGAATCATTTGGTCGACGATTCGTATTGACTCATCGGGCGGGACGAACCCGATCACCAGCCGTGGGCACCGCAAAGGCGATGCGCAGCGGATTCGCGACTTGATCGAGTCGTATCAGGCCGCGACTCGAAGGACGTGACGCGGCGCGCAAGTTGGACTGCACACTCGTCGTTGACACGGTTTCCGCAAGCTGTTAGAAGTTAACGTTCTCCAAACCTGTTCTTGCGCCGGAGGTCTGTGCCTTCGTAGCTATGCCCGAGGAAACCAAATCGTCCGCTCCGCCGCCAAATGGCGAAAAGAAACCGGCCGGTCATATGCCCGCGGCGCCCGCTAAGCCCGCTGGTCCAGCCCCAATTCCGTGGGATTCGCCAATGATCGCCAAGCTCAAGGGCCAGTATGGCTCCGGCATTTGCGAGGCGAATACATATCTAGGCCAAAACTACATGGTGGTGGATCCTTCTATCGTTTCCGATCTGCTGCAGATTCTGCGCAACCGGGAGCAATTCGATTACTGCGTGGACATCACCGCTGTGCACTATCCGGAGCGGGAAAAACAGTTCGATGTGCTCTGGATTCTCTATTCTTTCTCCAAGAATGAGCGCATTCGCGTCAAAATCATGATCGCGGATGGCGAAAGCGTCCCCAGTGCGGTTTCGGTCTGGGCGACTGCGAATTGGCTGGAGCGAGAAGTTTACGACATGTTTGGGATTCGCTTCGACGGACATCCGGACTTAAAGCGCATTCTGCTGCCCGATGGCTGGAAGGGTTACCCGCTTCGCAAGGACTACGGCATTATTCAACAGGATCAGGAGTGGGTGAAGGCAAACCTGGGAATCGAGAGCGGCCAATAATCATGACCGACCGTACCATGTTTGATCTGAAACCGACTGATCCGAAGCCGGCCGACGACAAGTATCTTTCTCACCTGGAACTCGGGGAGCCGGACAAAACTTTTCTCGACACCAATGAACTTGTTATCAACATGGGACCGCAGCATCCGGCGACCCACGGCGTTCTGCGCGTAATTCTCAAGCTGGATGGCGAGAAGGTTCTGGGCACCGAGTGCGTGATTGGCTACCTCCATCGCGGAGTGGAAAAGATTGCCGAGAACCGCACTTATACGATGTTCAATCCGTACGTCGATCGCATGGATTATGTGGCTGCGGTCTCGAACGGGCTGGGCTACTGTGAGGCAGTGGAAAAACTCCTCAACATTGAAGCGCCGCCACGGGCGAAATATATTCGCGTGATTCTCACCGAATTGAACCGGCTGGCGAGCCATCAGCTGTGGCTGGGGACGCACGCCCTCGACATTGGCGCGATGACGCCGCTTTTCTATACCTTCCGCGACCGGGAAGAGATTCTTAAGATTTTTGAAAAGTATTGCGGCGCGCGGCTGACTACGCATGCTTTTCGCATCGGAGGCTGCCAGTACGAAACTTACGAAGGCTTTGAGCGCGACGTAATCAAGTTCCTCGATTTTGTTCCTCCGAAGATCGACGAGTACGAAGAATTGCTTACCACCAATCGCATCTGGCTGGAGAGAACGAAAAACGTCGGCGTGATATCCCGTGCGGACGCTATCGCCCTCGGCGTCACCGGCCCGGTTTTGCGAGCCAGCGGGGTGAAATGGGATCTCCGCAAAGCACAGCCCTACGCAGCGTACTCGGATTTCGACTTCGAAATCCCCATTGGCGCGAACGGCGATACGTATGATCGGTACACGGTGCGTATGGAAGAAATGCGGCAGTCGCTGCGCATCATCCGGCAAGCGGTTGAGAAGATTCCTGAAGGCCCGATTATGGCGAAGGTTCCCAAGGTGATGAAGCCGCCTGTGGGAGAGATTTACCACTCGATCGAGGCGCCCAAAGGCGAGCTGGGTTATTTCATTGTGAGCGATGGATCGACGCAACCCTTCCGCGTGCGTATCAGGCCGCCGTCGTTTGTGAATCTGCAGGCGCTGGACATTATGGTACGCGGAGCTCTCGTCGCCGACGTGATCGCTGTGATCGGCACACTGGACATTGTCCTGGGCGAGGTGGATCGCTGATGCTCGACTACATTACTTCCTATCTCAGCAGCAACACTACGCCGGGACAGGCAGGCAATGTGTTTTGGGCGCTCGTTTACATCATGATCGTCTTTGGCGGAATCTCGGTTGCGGTTATGGCGATGAATTGGCTGGAGCGCAAGGCTCTGGCACATTTTCAGATTCGCCTTGGCCCCATGCGCGTCGGCCCCCATGGCCTGCTGCAGCCCATCGCCGACGCCATTAAGCTGATGACGAAGGAAGATATCATTCCTGCTGAAGCCGACAAGTTTGTTTTCTGGATCGCGCCGCTCATTATTCTGTGCGCTTCTTTCGCTGTGTATATTGTGGTCCCATTCGGCCCTACTCACGCAATCACCGATCTAAATATCGGGATTCTCTTCATGCTCGGGGTTTCATCGCTGAGCGTTCTGGGTGTTGTGATGGCGGGTTGGGCTTCGAACTCGCATTACCCGTTGATCGGCGCGCTCCGCTCCAGCGCTCAGATGGTTTCCTACGAAGTCGCGATGGGTCTGGCCGTGGTTTCTGCCATTGTGATGACCAGCCTGCACGGGCTCGGACCTTATGGAGTCGGCGTCGGCACTTCGGGAACCGGAACGCTGAGCATGATTGGAATCGTCCAAGCCCAGCAGGAGCAGCACGTGTGGTTCCTGTTCAAGTTTTTCCCTCTTGGATTTATTGCATTCGGCATCTTCGCCATTGCCATGGTCGCGGAGACGAATCGCGCGCCATTCGACCTGCCCGAGGCCGAATCGGAATTAACCGCTGGCTTCCACACCGAATACAGTGGCTTGCGCTGGTCGCTGTTCATGCTGGGCGAGTACGCAGCGATGATCGCAGTGTCATCGATCGCGGTGACTCTGTGGCTCGGCGGATGGTACCGGCCTTTTCCCAACACGCTGACCGGTGACACTTGGGACCTAGTATTCTCGCTGTTTCCGGGATTGACTTTCTTGGCACTGGCTGCGATTGCTTTTGTCGGCGTACGCCGTATGCCGAAGCATCCTTACTTCCGGGTGCAGACGATTGGCTTGGCTGGATTCGGCGGGGTCCTTGGCTTGATCGGCTTGATCTTGTTCGCGCCTCCCGTGCGAGACCGCATTCAGGATATTTACTGGTTCATCGCGAAGGTGGCTGGATTTATGTATCTGTACATCTGGTATCGGGCCACGTTCCCGCGCTATCGTTTCGATCAACTCATGAAAGTAGGTTGGAAAGTGCTGTTGCCGATTGGAATCGGCGTGCTCATCCTGACGGCGATTTTGGGGGTGGTTCTCTAGCCATGGAGCAAACCATCCAGCCCGGCATGCAGCCTGTAGCGACGACGTTCTTCTTTTATTTGTTGTCGGGGCTTGTTTTGCTGAGCGGCGTTTTCGTCATCACGCGCAAGAACCCGGTGCATTCCGCTCTGGCATTGATTTTCGGCCTGCTTGCGCAAGCCGGACTTTACTTGATGCTCTATGCTCCGTTCGTCGCTGGCGTCCAGATCATTCTTTACGCTGGCGGAATCATGGTGCTGTTTCTGTTTGTGATCATGCTGGTAAACCTCGAACGGTCGCAGAGAGAGGAGCAATTTAATAAGCAATGGGTGATTGGACTGGTCGCGGCCGTGGCGCTCGGTGTGCTGTTCGTGGTGGTGTACGTGAAGGGCAAATCTTTATTTCCGTATCGTATTGCGCAGCCCCTCGAGAACAGCAACACACAACAGATCGGTGTAATGCTTTACGGGCAATACATGTTCGCGTTTGAGATCGCGTCGCTCCTTCTGCTGGTGGCGATTATCGGCGCAGTAGTGATGGCGAAGAAGAGGATTTAGTCGTTTTCGTAAAGACGTAGCTTGCTACGCCTCTACAGCAGGAGATTATGGCTCCAATCGGCACTCTTCATTACCTAGTGGTGGCCGCAGCCCTGTTTATTCTGGGCGTGATCGGCGTGTTGACCCGCCGCAACGTGGTCATCATTCTGATGTCGATCGAATTGATTCTAAACGCAGTGAATTTGAATCTGGTAGCGTTCTCGCGGTTGTGGGGATTGCACGGACAAGTATTCGCAATTTTCGTAATTACCGACGCAGCGGCTGAAGCGGCAGTTGGTTTGGGAATCTTGATTGCCTTCTTCCGCAATAAAGAAACGGTGAATGTGGACGAAGTGGATTTGTTGAAATGGTAGAAGGGCAGCACTTAGCAATTAGCACTCAGCATTCAGTCCTTTAGAGTTACGACTGAGGCTAGACAGCTAAGTGCTAAATGCTGAGTGCTAAGTGCTGATTTTCCCATGTTCTTTCTAGAACACATCTGGCTGGTTCCTCTCTTGCCGGCTTTCGGCGCGGCGATGATGTTTTTCTTTGGCCGCAAGCTGCAGAAAATGACCGTCAACGCGGTCTGCGTCGGCGTGGTGGTCTTGGCATTTGTGTTTGCTTGTGGCGCCGTTTGGCAATACACGGATTACGCTCACGACAAACCCGGCAAGCCTTACCAAACCATTGTCTACACCTGGCTTGGCACCGACACCGGCCAGATGAACTTTGTCATGCGCGACGGGAAGGCTGCACCGTTTCAGGCCGACGTCGGCTTTCTGCTCGACCCACTGTCCGGCATCTGGCTTTTGTTTGTGACCGGCGTCGGCGCTCTCATTCATATTTACTCTACCGGGTACATGGCGCATGAACACGGGTATTACCGTTTTTTCGGATACCTCAATCTGTTCATGTTCTCCATGCTGACTTTGATTCTGGCGAACAATTATGTGTTGATGTTTGTTGGCTGGGAGGGCGTGGGGCTGTGTTCGTATTTGTTGATCGGATTCTATTTCCATCGCCATTCCGCCAGCACCGCAGCCAATAAAGCGTTCATTGTGAACCGCATCGGCGACGCGGGCTTTCTGCTGGGCATGTTCACCATTGCCTGGTATTTCGGATCGCTGCGGTTTTCCGAAGTCACGCACCTGGCGCGCAGCGGGCATTTTGCCATCGGCGATCCGATCGTTACGGCTGCGACACTGCTTTTGTTCATCGGTGCCTGCGGAAAGTCCGCGCAGATTCCACTTTACGTTTGGCTGCCGGATGCCATGGAAGGACCGACCCCGGTATCGGCGCTGATCCACGCCGCGACCATGGTGACTGCAGGCGTGTACATGGTAGCGCGGTCGAATGCCTTGTTTGTTCTGGCGCCAACTTCGATGAAGACAGTCGCGATTATCGGCGCGCTCACTGCGATTTTCGCTGCCTCGATTGGATTGGTGCAAAACGACATCAAGCGTGTGCTGGCGTATTCCACGGTCTCGCAATTGGGATACATGTTCCTCGCCCTCGGCGTGGGCGCGTTTACCGCGGGAGTCTTCCACGTATTCACACACGCTTTTTTCAAGGCGCTGCTCTTCCTTGGATCAGGATCGGTCATTCACGCCATGAGCGGTGAGCAGGACATGCGTAACATGGGCGATCTGCACAAGCGCATTCCCATTACGCACTGGACGATGTTCATTGCGACCTTCGCGATTGCCGGCATTCCGCCGTTCGCTGGGTTTTTCTCAAAAGACGAAATTCTCTGGCAGGCATGGTCTTCGGAAGGCGGGGCGTATCGTCTGCTCTGGCTCATCGGCTTCGTCACGGCGTTGATGACCGCGTTCTACATGTTCCGGCTCATGTTTCTGACTTTTCACGGCCGCCCGCGAATGAGTCACGAGGTCGAACACCACATCCATGAATCTCCCAAGTCGATGACGGTGCCGCTAGTGATTCTTGCGGTCTGCGCTGTGGGGGCCGGTTGGCTCGGCTGGCCGCACAGTCTGGGAGGGTCCGATCATTTTGCGAAGTTCCTGGATCCGGTATTCGCGCACGAGGCCCGAGTTTTCACTGAAGAAGGGAAGGCCGCTCAACTCGCTGCCGGCGAAAAGGAAGAGGAACACACGAGCCCAATCGAATACGGGCTGATGTTTCTTTCTGTCGGTGCGGCGGTGGTTGGTTGGGGCCTGGCCTGGCGCGCGTATCGTGAGGCTGATAAGGGCTACGTCGAGCCCATTGCGGCTGCGGTTCCGCCACTGTACGACGTGCTTTACAACAAGTATTACGTCGACGAAGGTTACGACTACGCCTTCACCGGCCGACGCAAGGTGGGAGACGTGCGTCTGGGCGTTATGGGACTGGGTGAGGCGTCGTCGTGGTTCGACTCGCACGTGATCGACGGTATCGTCAATGGCGGCGGATGGATTACGCGGGTTACGGGCACTCTCTCCAGTTGGTTCGACAAGTGGATTATCGATGGTGTGCTGGTCAATGGTCCCGCGATCTTGTCGCGAATGCTGTCGTATCCGATGCGATTGCTGGAATGGGGATTGGTGCAGTGGTATGCGCTGGTGATGGTGATAGGGTTGGTCGGATTTGTTGCTTATTATGCATGGCGATAGAAACGATGCGGACAAGAGTGTCCGCGTCACACAGGTTTTGACCTAATATGCAAAGCCATATTCTCTCGATCATTTTATTCACGCCGCTGGTTGGCGCTCTCTTGCTCATATTTATTCCGAAGGAGCAAAAGGACGCCATTCGCTGGATCGCAAATATGTTCTCTTTGGCCGGCCTGTTGGTCTCGATCCCGCTGGTGCCGTGGTTCTGGGCGCAGCGTTACGAGCCGGGATTCAAGTTCATGGAGGGCACGCCCAACAATTGGATTCCCTCGATCGGCGCTGGATACGTGCTCGGGATCGACGGCATTTCTTTTTTACTGATCATGCTGACCACGCTGCTGGGATGGATTTCCATCCTTTCGTCGTGGAGCGCGATTGAGAACCGGGTGAAGGAATATTACATCTGGTTTCTAGTGTTGCAGACTGGAATGCTGGGCGTTTTCATGGCACTCGATTTCTTCCTGTTCTTTATGTTCTGGGAAGCCATGCTGGTGCCGATGTATTTGCTGATCGGCATCTGGGGTGGGCCGCGCAAGCTTTATGCCGCGATTAAGTTTTTCCTGTACACCTTGTTTGGTTCTGTGCTGATGCTGCTTTCCGTTCTGTTTCTGTATTTCTACAACTTCCGACAGACGGGCCAGTACACCTTCAGCATTCAGGCGCTTTATCAAACTGCACCGCATATTTTCCATGATCCGGCATACGGTTCGACGTTTGCCATCATATTGTTCTTGGCGTTCTTCGTGGCCTTCGCTATCAAGGTGCCGATGTTTCCGTTCCACACGTGGCTGCCCGATGCTCACGTAGAGGCGCCCACAGCAGGCTCGGTCATCCTGGCTGGCGTTCTGCTGAAAATGGGAACCTACGGCTTTATTCGATTTGCGCTCCCTTTCTTTCCCGATGTTGTGATGCATCCCAAAGTACGTTTCTGGATGATCTTCTTGTCGATTATCGGAATCGTCTATGGCGCGCTGGTTTCGCTGATGCAGAAGGACATGAAAAAACTCGTGGCCTACTCGTCGGTCAGCCATTTGGGATTCTGTACTCTGGGCATCTTCGCGCTGAATCCGGCGGGGTTGAGCGGGTCGGTGCTGCAGCAGATCAATCACGGAATCTCAACAGGCGCGCTGTTCTTGATCGTCGGCATCCTTTACGAGCGGCGGCACACGCGCGAGATCTCGGAATACGGAGGCATTTCGAATGTAATGCCCCTGTACGCCACGATCACCATGATCATGTTTTTGTCTTCGATGGGGCTGCCGTTGCTGAATGGTTTCGTCGGCGAGTTCACAATCTTGCAGGGTACGTTCATGGAAAACTGGAAGTGGGCCGCGTGGGCAGTTCCGGGAGTGATTCTGGCAGCGGCATACTTGCTGTGGCTGTACCAGCGGGTTTTCTTCGGAACTGTCACCAATCCGAAAAACGAAAAACTGCATGACCTGACGCCGCGCGAGGTGTTGACCTTTGCGCCACTGCTAATCATGGCATTCTGGATCGGGCTGTATCCCAAGCCCTTCTTCCAGATTCTGCAGCAGCCAGTGAATCAACTGGTGCTAACGGTTCGGCCTGATTATCCGGGGATCGGTGGGCCGGTGAATGCGTCCGCTTTGCCGCCGGCACCGATCGTCGCTAACGCCGCGGTTCCCGCGACTTCCAACCTTGCCAAGGGGACTAAATAAGTGCCTGCGCCACAATACTTCACCGGCACGGATTACCTGCTGTCCCTTCCCATCCTCATGCTCACGGTGTTTGCCTTGGGCATTCTGCTGATCGATCTGATGATTCCGCCGGAGTGGAAGTGGACGAACGCCGTGACCGCATTTATGGGGGTGCTTTTTTCCGCAGCGGGCGTATTGAAGATCCAGTACGCCCAATTCGAAGCGGGAAAGATAGGGCACTCGCTGGAAGTCGCTTTCATGCACTCCATGGTGCTCGATCACTTTTCGATTTACTTCTACTACCTGTTTCTCGCCGGGGCAGGTATATCGATCTTGATGTCGGTTCGTTACCTCGAGATTGAACACGAAAACCACGGAGAGTTCTACTCGCTGATTCTGTTTTCGGTGATTGGCATGATGTGCATGGCCTCGAGCTTCGACATCGTGCTGACCTTCATTGGTCTGGAGTTGATGGCGATTTCCACGTATGTTCTGGTAGGATTTCTGCGGACTGATCGGCGCTCGAATGAGGCGGCGCTGAAGTATTTGTTGTTGGGAGCATTCTCATCTGGGATTTTCGCTTACGGTTTGTCTCTTCTGTACGGCCTTTGCGGATCTACAGACCTGACCGTGATCCGCCAGGCGCTTTCGATTCAAGTGGCCCAGAACGCGAATCATGTTGGTCCCGTGGCGGTCGTTGCGTTGCTGACCGCGACAACTGGATTATTGTTCAAGATTGCTGCCATCCCTTTCCATCAGTGGTTGCCTGACGCCTACGAGGGCGCGCCGACCAGCGTCACCGGCTTTATGTCGGTCGCGGTAAAGGCCGCCGGTTGGGCGATGTTGTTGCGCATCCTCCTCTGGGGTTTGTATCCGTTGCGCTCGGTGTATGTGCCATTGCTGATCTTTGTGTCGATCGCTACAATGACTGGCGCAAATCTAGCGGCGCTCACGCAGAACAATCTCAAGCGGCTGCTGGCCTACTCTTCCATCGCACATGTCGGCTACATGCTTTTGGGTTTGGTTGCGCTGGCTTCGGTGGATTATCCCGCGCCAGCCTTCTTTGATGGCTTCAAAGGAATTCTGCTGTATTTGCTGGTCTACACTTTTATGAACCTGGGCGCTTTCGCCGTGGTCACCTCGCTGCGGCAGCGGAACGTAATTGGCGACGAGATTGACGATATTGCCGGACTTTTCTCTCGCGCGCCGACCGAAGCTGTCCTGATGCTTATTTTTCTTTTGTCGCTGGCCGGGATTCCGCCTCTGGCCGGCTTTTACGGGAAGTATTTCATTTTCCTGAGCCTGATGGAGAGCGGGCATTATATTCTGGCATCGCTCGCCGTGCTCTACGCGGTTTTCGGACTTTACTATTACATGCGGATCGCGAATGCCATGTTTATGAGTGAGGCGCTGGATAAAACCCGGCTGCCGATCAGCATCGCCATGCGCGTGGCACTGGGCGTAACTGCGTTTGCCACTGTGGTCATCGGCATTTTCCCCGAACGTTTTATACGCGTGGTGACTTGGTCGATGGGCCTCGGTTAGTCTGTGGTTTATGGCTACCCCCGACAGCGACCCACCTGAAAAGAAAAGCGCTCTGGTGCAACTGGCGAACTATAGCCAGTTGGCATTTATTTTTCCAGCCGCAACCGTCGCCGGATGGTTGGCCGGTCTCGCGCTGGATCACTGGCTGCATACGACCTGGCTTTATCTGGCTGGACTGATCGTCGGCATCATTGCCGGTTTCGTGGAATTGATCCGGACTGTCACTTCCTCAAAGAATTTATGAGCGAAGAAGATCAAAGCCAGGCCGAAGCGTTTTACTCCGGCGCCTTGAAGCGTATCCCGCATTTCATGCTGGCTTTGGCCTTGCTTCTAAGCGCAGCGGGATGGCTGCATTTTGGTTGGCGTGTTGCCCTCGGATTCGCCTGCGGATGCGCCATCGCCTATCTCAATTTTCACTGGCTGGAGCGGGTTGTGATCGCCTTGGCGGACCGCGCTACTCGGACCGCCTATAAACAATCGAGCAGCGGAATCGTATTTCGATTTCTGGTGCGCTACTTTTTGATGGCTGTGGCTGGCTATGCTATATTCAGAGTTTCTCCCGCGAGTCTTTATGGGCTTTTTGCGGGCTTGTTTCTGCCCGTAGGGGGCATCGCGTGCGAAGTGAGCTACGAATTGTACGTAGCACTTGCCCGCGGCGTCGAGAGCTAGCGTAAAGGCAAACGACCAAAATCTTCCTTATGCATGAGCAACTGTGGTTTACAGCGATCCTAAATCATCTCTTAGCTAGTCCGGTCCTCGGACTATTGCGGGTTCTGCACATCGAACCGAAATACCCGGATGCACCGATTCCGAATTCGGTAGCGATGGAACTTCTAGTTTTCTTTTTCCTTGTTCTCCTGTTTGCCATGGTTCGCTCGCGGCTCTCGGTCGACCGTCCGGGAGTCTTGCAACACATCTTCGAGATGGCCAACGGGATTGTCGACGGACAGAGCAGCGAAATCATAGGCCACCACAGTGAGGGGTTCACGGCGTTCCTTGTACCGCTAGGCTTTTTCATCTTGATGTGCAATTTGATCGGCATAATTCCGGGATTCGAGTCGCCGACCGCCGTTGTCGTAGTTCCGCTGGGTTGCGCGATCAGTGCCTTTGTCTATTACCAGGTGCAGGGATTCAAGCACGCGGGGGTCGCTTATCTGAAACATTTTGCCGGGCCTATGCCCGTATTGGCGCCGCTGATGGTTCCGATTGAACTTATCAGCCACGTTGCACGTGTGCTATCGCTCACCGTTCGTCTTTATGCCAATATGTTCGCCGGCGACTTGGTGACGCTGGCTTTCCTTTCGCTCATACCGATTGGACTTCCGCTTCTTTTTCTTGGTTTGCATTTCTTCGTCTCTTTGTTGCAGACCTACATTTTCGTACTGTTAACTACGGTGTACATTGCCGGAGCCGTGGCGGAAGAGCACTAGAGTTTTGTTCGGTCCGTTCAGCGTGAGGGCGTCTGTACGAGGATGACGTCAACCACCCACTGGCGGAACTTCATAGTCACGAGGAGAAACACAATGCGTAAATTGAGCAATTTGTTTGCGGCGTTATCAGTGCTGAGTTTCGCTGTGCCTGCGTTCGCGCAGGGCGGCGAAGCCGCTGGCGGAACCAATTGGGTGGCGATCGCCGCCGGATTTTCTATGGCGTTCGCTTCCGGCATTTGCGCTCTGGCACAAGGAAAGGCCACTGCCGCCGCGGCTGAGGGCCTGGCACGAAACCCTGCGGCCCGTCCAGGAATCCAGATCGCCTTGATTCTTGGATTGGCGCTCATCGAATCCCTTGCGCTCTACACCTTCGTTATTATCTTCATCAAGGTGAAATAGGGTTTCAGAAATGAAAAAGCCCCGGCTCGATTCGAGCCTGGGCTTTTTCTGTTTGCGATTTCAAGAGATCAAACTTTGCGTTCGCCTTGCCACTCCGCGCCTCGCACCTCTGGGGCGCGTTCCACTGCTTCCATCAGGATTCCGCGTAGGCGCAGGCGGCTTTCCATGTCAGTATTCACGATTTCGAATCCAACTTCGTTCACCCGGGCGCGGCGCAGCAACACTTGTCCGCGGATGTGGCGGACGCCCGTTGAAATGTCGATGTTCGCTTCTGACCCCACGCGGAGGTTGTCCTCTTTCGTGCCCATGCCGCCGCCCAGACTCAGCTCGCGAAGGGAGATGCTGGATTTTCCCCAGGAGCTGCTGATAATGGCTGACAGACTCTTTCTTAAAACGATTCGTTCGTAACGCCGTTGCCGCACCCACGGACATGCCGGGGCCGCGTCCAACGGGGCAATGGCTAGTTCACCCGGCACCAAACCGCTATCCGACATTACCTGGCCCGCGTAACGCGGATCGATCTTGGCCAAGGCCTGCGCCGCCGCGATTCGCAGCTCGCGATGATTCGCCCACTTCCACATCTTCTTGGTCTCGAGCAAATTGCGCAGCACGGCAATCGACTCCGGTTCCCTCAGCCTGCCCAGCGACTCGACGGCCTTGATCTGAATGATGGCGGAACGTCCTTGGGATTCGCCGGCTTCGGCCATGACCATCAGCGGCGGTACCGTTGTGCGGTCGCCGCTCATGCCGATCTCATCGATGGCCTGGGGAAGAACCATTGCATCCAAATGTTCCAGAATTTCCAATAACGTGCGGCCGCGGTCCTGCGCAGCGCCGTAGGCGATTTGGCGAACCACAATATCGTGGTAGAAGCGGTTCCATTCCTTCAAGCGAATGGGTAATAGCTCCAGCAAAGTCGGTACATCCAGGCGGCTCAACAGCCCAACTACGGACGAGGCCTGCCGAACTGGTCCCATGCGAAGCATCTCGCGCGCTAGTTGCAGTCCGTCTGGTCCCAGTTCTCTTACGATCTCGACCATGCGATCGCATTCTTCCCGTCGCATGCAACGGAAGAAGCGGTCGGCAAGATGCTCGATAGCCGCCTGCGAAGTGCGTCGCAGTACCATGATGAGGTCGGGTGGAACTTGGGGCAGACGCAGCGCCTCTTCGATGAACTCCGGCAGGCGATTCTCCACTCCGATGCGGGGGCGCAACTCGTTCGCCATGGCAGGGCGTTGTTTGGCGACGCCTTCAATGGCCGAGCAAACCTCGCTTAGGGCGGCAAATTGCTTGCGATTCCCAGCTTCTGAACTCAGGCGCACAAAGGCCGCGCTGAGCAAGCTTTGCACTTCGGGATCAGGGTCCCGAACCAGAGCTTCGCCAATCTTGTGGACAATGGGGCCGATCAAATCAATACCCGGCGCGGCAAACAAGTCAGCCAGCTGACTTAGGCCGATGGCCGCTTTGCGGCGCGGGTCCGCCTCTTTTGCGGTGAGGCAATTCGAGTAATTCTGCAGAATGGCGGCAGCGCCCTCCGTGTCTCCACGTTCCAGCAGGACTTCGATGAACTGGCGGATATTGCGCGGAGGCACGCAAGGTGCTTCGCCCGAGAGCAGCACACTTTTCTTCCCGGCCTCGGGAACCTCAGCCCAAAACATCCGGTCCAGGATGTCGGCGTGGGATTCTACGAGAATTCCCGCCTTGCTCATTTTGTCTTCGTGCACGCGCAAAATCTGGCGCAGCGTTTCCATCTGCCGGCTCATGTGTTCCAGCATCTGGTGCACGGCGTTGACCTTGATGTCGCCCTTTTGGAAACGCTCCATGGCGAAGCGGATCGCCATGTGCTCGGCCGCCTTCATTAAAAGAGGCGTATCGTTCTTTTCAGCGGGATTCTTTGCTGCCAGAGTTTCGAGTAGTTGCTGCAGGTTAAGCTTGGTATTGGGATCGGCCTGGGTCAGTTCTTTCTGCAGCGATTCCGTTTTGGCCCCTGGGTCGGCGCCGACTTCGCCAAATTTGGTTAACAGTCGGATTGCCTGCATGACTTCTTCTTCCTGCAGCGGCACAACTCCACCCGCCCAGGTTCCGCCGCCTGTGCCCGTCGCTTCGCCGCCGCCGCTCGGCGCAGCCGTCGCGACATTCGGAACACTGCCGATCGGTACGGTGCCTCCCGCGCCGCCGGAACGTGAGCCTTCAGCCGCGGCGATGAGTTGCAGCAATTTCTGCGGATCGTTCAACCATTCTTTGAATTCGGGCCCCAGAGTTTGCGCCGCAATCTGCGCGGCAACGGTCACATCGGCCGAGCCCGGATCAGCCGCTACGAATTTAACTTCGTTGATCCGAATCGTTGATTGCTTGCTGTCGCCAAACGTGTCCTTGATCTGCTGGACCACATCCTGGGCTTTGGAGCCACCCACAGCAAAGGCCCGGATCAACCGGGCAAAATCATCGACGGTAACGCCTTTCGAAAAATGAATGCTGGCCAAGCCGGCTGCGGTTAGGAGTTGAGCGAAGCTGCGTTCGGCTTGTCCCGTCTCCAAAGCCACTCCGTCCAGTAAGAGCCGGTTTTCGGAAACTCCCAGGAGGAAGCCGCTTTCAGGCAAGCCATGTTGCAGTTCGTTCCAGGTGACCTCGAATTGTCCTTCGGTGCGCTTGTGTTGGAAACCATAAAGGCGCACGTATTTCACCAGGATGTTCAGGCTATGTATAAACGCGCGAGCGGACGCGTTCCTGTCTTGGCTCCTGGTTGTGGCGGCAGTCGAAATACCTGGCTCCTGAGACTCCGATGTAAGGTTAATGCACAAGGTAAGGCGATGCATGTTACGGAGGTAATTGGCCTCTGGCGGTCAGTCCCAATCGAGAATAACGCCTGAGGGGGACGTGAATGCCGAGGTTCGGGCCCAATTTACAGGTGTTCAGCACTGGAATTAATTCGCTCCAACAGCGAGAATGATTGGTCATGCCGCAACCCCAGGAACCACGATGCCTCTCTCGCTAGCCGTCGCCACAGCAAGAAAGGAACAGAAGAAAACAGGCCTTGCCCTATGGATGGAACGGGTGCTGGAAGAATGCGATCGCGCTAGTGTGGAGTTTGGAGCCGATCCGGTTCACGATCTGCGAGTGGCGCTGCGCCGCTGTCGCTCCATGGCCGACGGCCTTCTCGTGATGGATCCCGATTCCTCATGGAAAGAGATGAAGAGAGCGGGCAAGCAACTTTTCCGCGAGTTGGGAGAGTTGCGGGATGCGCAGGTGATGGAAGAGTGGGTGCGAAGTTTGGGCAGTCCCGAGGACCCGGTCACTGTCGCCTTGCTGCAGTTCCTCGGCGGTCGCGAAGCCGGTCTTAAACAACAAGCGGCGGCTGGCCTGCAGGAGTTCGATCGTAAGCTGTGGAGGCGGTGGAGCACGTCTCTGCCTCGCCGTGCGGCCAAAATGCGGCCGGGAAGCATTCTGTTCAAGCACCTCGCGCTCGAGCGTTGGAGCGAAGCTTACGAACTGCATCGTGGTGCGCTCCGCAATCGCTCTCACGTAGCCTTTCACCGTCTGCGGATCGGACTGAAACGCTTTCGCTACATCGTGGAAAACTTCTTGCCCGAACAACACGCTGCGTGGAGCGGGGATCTTAAGGAATTACAGGACACTTTGGGCGAAGTTCACGACCTCGATGTGCTTTGGACGACTGCCCTTCAAGTCAACGCTTTTCCCGACGCCGACTCGCGCTCGAAGTGGCATTCCAGGATCATCGAAGAGCGTACCCGCAGGATCGAGAAATACCGTGCCAAGATGTTGGGCAAGGATTCGCTGTGGCAAGTCTGGCGGGTACAGTTGCCAATCGGAGCGCAGATCGAATCCGCCGCTCTGAGCCGGCTCAAGCTGTGGGCTTCGTTTCTCGATCCTGATTTCAAACACTCGATTCACGTGGCGAGACTCGCCCTTCAACTTTATGACGGATTGCCGGTCAAGCGGCCTCCAATGGATTCCGAGCCTATAGATCAGCGGGCTATTTTGCAGGCTGCGGCTTTGTTGCATGAAGTTGGCCGCTCGAAGAAAGAGAAAAATCATCACAAAGCTACCTACAACCTGATTCGACGGCTGACGCCTCCCTTGAGTTGGAGTGAGGAAAAGCTGCGATGGGTCGGCATCGTCGCTCGTTATCACCGTGGCGCGCTGCCCCGAGTTGGGCAAAAAACTCTGATGGGGTTGAGCGAAACTCAGCGGCAAGGCATGCTGAAGCTGGCGGGAATTCTACGCCTCGCCAGTGCCTTTGATTCTGAGCGCGATGGCCGGATACAGCGACTCGAAGTTCACGAACAAAATGGGATTCTTGAGATTGCCGCTCAGGGATATTCTCCGCGCGATCGCATGGCCGATGGCATTGCCGCTGCGCGGCACTTGCTTGAAACCGTTTATCGGCGGCCGGTGATGGTGAAGCCGCTCGGTGCGGTGAGGCTTAAGCTCGTAGCGAGAAGCTAGAAGCTTTCGAGTCACTTCCGTACGCGCCCGCCATGCAGTAGAACCAAAGCATCGTATGACTCACGCCCAACTGGTTCAGAAAGCCGTTGCGTGGTTGCGCTCGTATCGCTGCGGAGTGGTTCTTTCCGAGCAAGCTTGTCTCAGCGGCGAAATGCCCGACGCCATCGGATGGAAACGAGCGTGCCACTCTGTGCTCGTCGAATGCAAGGTCTCGCGTGCTGACTTTCTTGCGGATCGCGAGAAGCCATTCCGTCAGAAGCAGGAACTCGGACTGGGATGTGAACGCTTCTATCTCACGCCTGCAGGCATGCTTCGGCCAGAAGAAATTCAAAGCGGATGGGGACTGCTCGAACTGCACAACCGGAAAATCAAATTGCTTAAGCCCGCGGCGAAGAACCTTCGCACTGCGGCCGGCTTTCGCTACGAGATGAATCTCTTGCTCGCCAGCCTTAGCCGCGTGGAGATCCGGATCGAACCTAGGAAGCTAACCGAATTTTTAAAGTGGAAGAATCGACTGGCTGAATACAACCAGGGCATTCTGCCAGAAGGCATCGTGCCCGAAGAGGAAGAACCAAACTTCTTTCTGGAAAGTGAAGCCATCTCCAATTGAGTGCAAAGCGTGTTCGTCTGATCCGTGAGAATCCGTGTAAATTCGTGGCTGCTTTTTCGTGGATGAAATAAAAAACCGGGCTGGTTGGCCCGGCTTCTTACGGCATCGAGGTGAGATGCGGTTACATCAACCTCGGCTTACTCAAAGATTGGTATCCAACATCCGGAGAAGACGATGGAACAAGCTTGTCTGGGTAAGTGCAGGTTTAAGGCCAGCTTGATGTGCTGAGCGTAAACCGCTGACGTATAACCAGTTGTTCTGACTATGATCCGAGTCTGTTGACCCGGCTCATGTGCAAATGTTTGCACATCTTGGAAAGCTCGAGGGGCCGAACGGCGAGCCTAACTCACAACTCGCGCCGCCCTTCCATCGACTTGAGCATAGTGATTTCGTCGGCGTACTCGATGTCGCTGCCGACCGGAATGCCCATGGCAATGCGCGTTACCTTCATCCCCGCACGCCGAAGTTTCCCGGAAAGATAGGTCGCCGTCGCTTCGCCCTCTACCGTCGGATTGGTGGCAATAATGACTTCGTCGACCTGGCCGTCCTCGACCCGCCGCATCAGATTGGAGATGCGAAGCTGCTCCGGACCCACCCCGTGCAGCGGGGAAATCGAACCGTGCAGCACGTGATAAACGCCGTTGAAGTGTTTAGTTTTTTCGATGGCTCCGATGTTGGTGGGTTCTTCCACCACGCAAATCATGCGCTGGTTGCGAGTAGCGCTGCTGCAGTAGACGCACGGATCGACATCCGTAATGTTGTTGCAGATGGAACAAAGACGCAGTTTCGCTTTGACGTCGAGGACAGCCGCAGCCAGCGCCTCCGCATCCTCATCATTCGAGCGCAGGATGTGAAACCCAAGCCGCTGAGCGGTCTTGCTGCCAATTCCCGGCAGCTTCTTGAGTTCGTCGATCAGCCGCGTCATTGGCTCCGCAAATTTAGACATAGGATAATTGGATCATCGGGTGATGTTGTAATTGTGTGATTGAAGAGGCGAAAACAACCAAATTTCACATTCCTGGAATCCCCAGCCCACCCAGCATTCCACCCATCGTAGACTGCATGGCTTCATCCACTTTCCGGCTTGCTCCGTTGATTGCCGCGGTCACAAGATCCTGCAGCATTTCGACGTCGCCGCTCTTTACCACTTCAGGATCGATCTTCATGCTCAATACCAGTTTGCGGCCGTCCATCTTGACTACCACACTTCCTCCGCCGGACGAGCCCTCAACTATGGTCTCCTCCATCTTCTTCTGGAGCACTTCATATTGCCGCTTGGCCTGCGACATTAATTCCTGCAAGTTAAATCCGCCCATTGCATCCTTCCAAGTCAACTGAGATTCCTGGAGCCCGAAGCCTGGAGCCCGAAGCCAGCTCATCGTCTCTCTTTGTAATCGATGATCGTTCGAATCTCCGCGCCAAACTTTTCCTTCATGCGGCGAACAATCGGATCCTGTTCTGCGCGGCTGCGCCCCCCGCCGTTGGAAGATGGACGGTTCATCGCCTCGTTCGCCGTCCCGTTACCTGGAACCAGCTTCAGTTTCAGGGCGCGTCCGGCAACTCCACTGGCGGTCGCGATTGCAAGCCGTCTCGCATCCGCTCCCAAAGTCATATCAATCACGGTCGGCGACGATGCCACCTTGATCACCAATTCATTGCCTTCGATCTGCCATTCGCCGCCTTCCAACATCGAAACCAGCATTTGATGGCCTCCGGCTGCCAACGCGTTCAGGACGGGCTCGCGCAAGGCCTCGCGCAGATCGCCCGGCTCTTGCGGTCTTTCCGGCACTCTTTCGGGCCCTGACGCTTCCGGCGCAACCTCGGCGAGAGCTGCCGGAGCCGCCGATCCCATCACGACGCTTGCCGTCGTTTTGCCGGTCGCGAAGGCGGGTACGCCTGCTGCCGGATTGTCATCCGACAAGAGCTGCGGTTTCGAGCTACTCTTACGCGCGGAATCCGCTGCGAATGGTGAAACCTGATTGACCCGCGTCGGCACAGTCGATTCCGACTTCTTCGGATCGGGAACAACCGTCGGCCTCCCCGCCCTCGGAGCACCTGCTCCAGCTATGCCCGCCGCGCTCAACAACTCCTCAATCGGTAGCAATCGTTGCGCGTGGCTCATCTTCAGCAGGCCCAATTCCAGATGAAACCGCTGTTCCTGTCGATATCCAAGTTCCCCATGTGTCCGCAACATGATTTGTAAATGCCGCGCCAGGTCCTCCTCGCTGAACAACTCGGCAACACGCGCTACTCGCACCCGTTCGTCCCCGGAAATTTGTAGCAGGGAAGAGTCGCCACCAGCGATCTTGGCCACGACACTGTTGCGCAGAAATCGGACCATCTGCCGCGCGAAATGAGTGGGACTGTGGCCTTCGCTAATCAACCGGTCCACCAGCCGCAAAACCTCTTCGCTCGAACTCCGAGCTACCGCCTGCATCACTTCTTCGAGCACCGTCGAAGGCGCGGCGCCAACCAGTTGCCGTACCGCATCGGCAGTGAGGCGCCCGTCGCAAGAGGCGATGGCCTGATCCAAAATTGAAAGCGCGTCGCGTATCGAACCATCACCGGCCTCGGCCAAAAGAGCGAGCGCATCTTCGTCGGCTTCGACGTTCTCGCGGCCTGCCAGGTCTTTCAACTGCCCGAGAATCGCTTCAAAGCGCACCGCCCGAAAACTGAAATGCTGGCAGCGCGAGCGGATAGTCTGCGGAATGTCCTCGGGCTGAGTTGTCGCCAGCATGAAAACCACATGGTTGGGAGGTTCTTCCAGCGTTTTCAGCAAAGCATTGAAGGCCGCATCCGTAATCTGGTGAGCTTCATCGAGGATGTAAATCTTGAACCGGTCGCGTGCAGGACGATATCGCGCCGCCTCACGTAACTCACGGATCTCGTCGATGCCACGGTTGGTAGCGGCGTCGATTTCGATTACATCGACCGAATTTCCCGCCCGAATCTCGGTGCAAGACTCGCAAATTCCACAAGGTTCGGTCACCGGTTTATCTGAACTCCGGCAATTCAGCGCCATGGCCAGGATGCGGGCCACCGTCGTCTTGCCAATGCCACGGTGCCCGCTGAAGATATACCCATGGGCGGTACGGCCCTGCTCAATGGCATTCTTCAGCGTCCTCGTAACATGCTCTTGCCCTATGACGTCAGAGAAGTTTTGCGGACGGTATTTGCGTGCCAGAACCTGGTAGCTCATGGGGTGGAAGTTAAATTATACGTGATGCTACAACAGCCCGTAGCCCCGGACGCCTCGTCCGGGCAGTCGTGCGTAGCAAGGCCTCTGGCGCAGCCCTTTGCCAGCCCCAAACGAAGTCCTTGCGGAAAAGATACTCCTCAATTAGGCTTCTGTGTTGGCTTTCTGGCCTTGGGGGGATGCATGCAACTGAAACTGACAGTCCGAACTGTAGATGACGTTGTCGTGGTCGACTGCGCTGGCCGCATTGTTTTTGGCGAAGAGTCCGCCGACCTGCGCGACACCGTGAGAATGGTAATCAACCAGAGCAAGCGCGTCGTACTCAATTTGGCGGGTGTGACCTACATCGACAGCGGCGGCTTGGGTACGCTGGTCGCTCTCTACACCACGGCTCGCAACAACGACGGCTCCATCAAGCTGGCGAATCTGACGCAGCGCGTGGGAGACCTACTGCAGGTGACCAAGCTGGTCACTATTTTTGACGTTTATGACAGCGAGGAGAAAGCACTCGAGTCATATCGCAAGGGCGCGGCTGCGTAAGGTTCGATGTGGCGCGGGCGACCCCGCCCGCGTTTGGTTGCCTGAACTTTTCTGATCGAAAGCGGCGTGCGATCCGCCAAAGAAGAGCCATCTGACATGACGATGGACACCCGCATCCTGTCCACCATCCGCAAGATTCCCCGCGGCAAGGTTTCAACCTACGGTGCGATCGCCCGGGCCGCTGGATATCCGGGAGCCGCCCGACAGGTAGTTGGCGCGCTGCGCCGCTCCTTCGATTTGCCATGGCAACGGGTACTGGGTTCCGGAGGCGAAATTAAACTGCGCGGAGATTCAGCGATCGAGCAGCGACTGCGCCTGGAATCCGAAGGAGTGACTTTTCGCGGACGTCGCGTGGATATGAAGCGACACGAATTCAAGTTCGCGAAAGGGAAGACAACGGCCAACCTAAAGAAGAAACGAGCCCAGATTAAAAACAAACGACGAACGCCCGCCGACTAACGACCGCTCTTAAACTGCTCATCGACTTCCACCTGATAACCCGCGCTCAGGCGATTGGTTTCATTCGCCATCCCGACCACTGCCATCAACTCTTTGAACATTTGATCGGTCATGCCCTTCTTTTGCGCCGATACGGTATGGGAAGCAATGCAATAGTCGCACTGGTTGCTGACGCTGACCGCAACGTAAATCAGTTCCTTTGTCAACGGATCTAATGCTCCTGGCGCCATAATTTGCTTGATGTCTTCCCATGTCCGCTTGAGAGTCGCGGGATCATTAGCAATCGCCTTCCAGAAATTGTTAATCCAGTCCGTCTTTCGCACAGCCATAATGTCGTCGTAGACCGCCCGCACCTCAGGGCTTGCGTCTCCGTATTCAACCAGTCCAAGCGTCGCCATTTCGTCTCCGAATCAGATTTTCTCTGCGCACTCCGCGGATCTTCTCAGCGATCTCTGCGATAAGCTTTTGGCCTAGCCTCTCGGCACCTGCCCACTCAGCAATTTTCCCAACTCGCTAGACCCGCACCGCAACCCAACATAAAACGTCCCAAATAAAGCATAAACCGCGCTCACTTCATCAAACCGCATCTCATAGATCAGCTTTTTAAAGACCAGCGGATCATCGGCGAACAAATCAACTCCCCACTCCCAATCATCAAACCCAATCGAGCCGGTGATGATTTGTTTTACCTCGCCCGCATAGCGCCGCCCCACCAGGCCATGCTCGTTCATCTGTCGCGCGCGCTCTTCGATGGGAACTGTGTACCAGTTCTTGTCTTCTCCGCGCCGCCGATCCATGGGATAAAAGCAAAGGTACCGATGCTTGGGCAGTTCCGGAAACAGGCGCGGCCGCATGGCTTCTCGCTGCCGTTCCAGCGTGTCCTTGATGGCCCGATTCCATTCCTCCGAGTGGGCCTCGATGCCTCGCTCCGCCAATTCGTTGTAGACCTTGATCGTGGATTCATACAGCCCGAGCTCGATCATCGAAAGATACGAAGTCGTCGGCTCCAGGTAATCGCTCAGCCGCAGCCGCGCCATCTGCAATTCCACCTGATTCAATTCGTCGAACGATTGCCGGAAGTGGACAAACATCAGATCGCCCTTGTGCCCGATCAGAGAATAAAGTCCAGACTGCCCCGATGGATTCTGTTCCATCTTCGAAAGCAGGCCGCCGGCCTCGTGGACGATCTTGGCTTTCTGTGCCGGACGCAGCAGTCTCCAGGCCGACCAGCGAAAGCGCATCATCTGATGCAGCACGCTGTAACCTTCAATGGTCAGCGGCACAGGAGGGATCTCGGTTGAAACTAAGCTTGCAGTGACGTGGCTCGGCTGAACAGAGCGGGGGACTGGCATAGGTTTTCCTCGTCGAACCTTATTGTACCCGCAGACCGATTAACGTAGGCGCGAGAGCGGATGATGGTCATTTTGATTCGGAGAAAAGCACCTTTATCTTTCAGCGGTTGGCCAAAGTGGCGATTTCGCCCAACCCCAGCAATTCGCTGTCTGCGGTTACCAGGGTCAAGTCCAACACCAGAGCCGAAGCTGCGAGGAAAGCGATCCGCTGGATCCTGGTGCGGCAGCTTCAATTCTCGTGCAAACAGTGCGATCTCGTGGGTCAGCGGCGCCTCGCGGAAAGGCGCGGTGGCGCTGGCCATCCACTCGCCCAGATCTCCATGCAGACGAATTCTTCCCTTTGCGTGCTGGGTTAGAGCTTCCCTGGTGCTGATTAGAGACAGCCACAGCTCATTGTCAGAATTTGTCAGCTCGTAACGGACCCTGCGCCCCAGGCGTTCCGCATCCTGCAGGCTCCAGAGCCAAATGCGGGTGTCGAGCAGCAGCCTCAATCGCGCAGTGCCTTCCATTCGTTTTCTTCGTTCGCGGGACTGACGATATCGCCGACGATTTCGATTCTGCGTTTCATCGATCCCAGCCAATTCGCGGGAGCATCCGCCGAGGGAGGAACGATTTCTGCCACCGGCTTGCCGAAGCGAGTTACCCGGAGTGGCTTCTTGGTTTTCTGCACTTGCTGGAGCAAGGCCAGACACTTGGCCTTGAATTCGGAGATGGCTACTTCTTTCATGACTAAAAACGTAGACCCTAGTTACAATATATGGTCAACTCACTAAGAAACCAGTACAGAGCGAACAGACTTTGAAAGTCATTCGCAAAACGGGGAAGGATTGTGCGCGACCCACTCAATGCACTCGGTTCGAGAGCACAGCCTCGACGTAGGTCACGGCATCACAGATATCCAATCCTGAAGCCAGCAGACCGATCACATCATCTTCCGTCAGGCCCGCTTGCTGCGAAGCCTCCTGCAACCTCTCCACCGCAACGAAGATGGGTACCCGATATTTGCTTTCCATGATTTCAGCCTCCTTATTGCTATTTCGCATTAAGCTGCTTGACGTGACTCTAGACAAGGAGCAGCACAGAAACACCGGGTCCTCCCCCGAAGACCCTAGTAAGCCACCGCACTGCCCCTTCCTTGCCCTGAGATCCAGAGCAGGCCTGAATGCAGTCGACGGTCGAATTTCTAGCAGCGGAGCGAGCGATGGAGGAGTGGCAAAAAGCTGGAGGTTGCATGAGCAAACACCGGGGAGTGCTCACGGCGGCGTGATGTAGTTTGAACAGAGAAGCAAAGCTGTAGGGACGTGTCTATGTTTAACAGGGCGGGCGCCGATGTGACTCTGGCATGAACGTCCACTGGCGCCGAGCCACCGTGAAAAGCGGTATCCGGCAGATCCACTTGAGGCAGGATCAGGATCAGCACGATCAGGAACAGTAGGCTCGCCAGAACGAACAATGATGACGGCCTTATCGTCCAGCGTCTCATGAGACCGAAAGTAACACAAAGTTCAGCATCGTCAACCCCACGAACGTGCTACGCGCCTACGAGGCTCGGTAGTAGAGAACAAGCGTATAGGCTAACTCGACTCCTTCTTGCAAGCTTTGCTTTGATCGAGTCGGGCAGCGCGAATACTGAATCGGACGTTGACGATGGAGGACGGGCGTGGCCGCCCGTCCCATCGCGCTAAACAAGCAAACAGCACACAGCCTAAAGCGCCGTGCAAACCGCCTTGACTTCCGTATACTGCTCCAACACTTCGTGACCCATTTCGCGACCCCAGCCGGACTGCTTGTATCCACCGAATGGCAGCGCAGCGTCGAAAATGTTGTAGCAGTTAATCCACACTGTGCCGGCGCGGAGTTGCGAAGCCAGACGATGTGCCTTCTGGATATCCCGCGTCCAAATGCCCGCGGCTAGCCCATAGACCGAATCGTTGGCTTGCGTGACCAACTCTGCCGGATCGGTGAATGGAATTGCGGTAACTACCGGTCCGAAGATTTCTTCCTGCACAACTTTCATCTTCTCGTTGGTGTTCACCAAGACCGTTGGTTTGACGAAGTAGCCTTTATCACCATGCCGACCTCCTCCGACCACCGCTTTTGCGCCTTCGGAGAATCCCGATTCGAGATATCCACAGACGCGATTGAGTTGCTCGGCGGAGACCAACGGGCCCATATCAGTGGACTCGTCCTGTCCTGATCCCACGTTGATGTTCTTCGCGTGCTCGGCTACGCCTTCCACGACTTTGTCGAAAATTGTGTTCTCCACATAAAGGCGCGAGCCAGCGCAACAGCATTGTCCGTGGTTGAAGAAGATCGCGCTGGCAGCTCCGGCAATCGCGGCGTCGAGATCAACGTCGGCGAACACGACATTCGGAGACTTGCCGCCCAACTCCAAGGAAACTTTCTTCAGGTTGCCGGCGGCAGCCTGCAGAATAAGTTTGCCGACTTCCGTCGATCCGGTGAATGCGACCTTGTCGACGCCAGGATGAGCCGCCAGCGCAGCTCCGGCAGTTTCGCCGAATCCGGGAACGATATTCACAACTCCATCGGGAAATCCAGCTTCCTGAAACAGCTCGCCCAAACGCAAAGCAGTGAGCGGCGTCTGCTCCGCCGGCTTAAGCACAACTGTGTTCCCCGTAGCCAACGCCGGACCCAGTTTCCACGCAGCCATCAGCAAAGGGAAGTTCCACGGAATGATTTGCCCTACAACGCCCACCGGCTCGCGCAAAGTGTAAGCCAGAAATTTCGCGCCCGGCGCATAAGGTACCGAAATCGGAATGGTATTGCCCTCGATCTTCGTCGCCCATCCGGCCATGTATCTGAGTAAATCTACAGCCAGGGGAACGTCGGCTCCGCGGGCAATCTTTTGGGGTTTACCGTTGTCGAGGGATTCCAGTTCCGCGAACTCTTCGAGGTTTTCTTCAAGCAGGTCGGCGAGCTTCCAGATGGCGCGACCGCGCTCGGAGGGAGTTAACTGCGACCAGCGGCCGGTCTCAAAGGCTGCGCGAGCCGCTTTGACGGCGCGGTCAATGTCTTCGCGATCACCCTCGGCCACGCGAGCGAGAACTTCACCGGTCGCCGGGTTATAGGTGTCAAAGGTCTTGCCAGATGCCGCTTCTACCCACTTGCCGTTGATCAGCATCTTGCGGGTTTGGGAAACAAAGCTGGACACTTTACGTTCGGATGGAGCGATGTTTAGAACTGTTGCCATGATTTTCCTCCTAACGGCAATATCTGCCTTCGCGATTATTCGCGCCGTGAATCGAAGCCGCTCAAGGCCTCATACACAATCGTCTGCACTCGGCCACAGTTGCAAATTGTAGTCCATTTTACTGGCTGAGGGATGCTCCTTTTTGTCCGATCATGATTGCTTCTTGCATCTGGCGGAACAGGTCGCCGATGGCCGCGGGTGAGTGGGAAACAAATAACGTGTTGCTCTTATCGCTGGCCCCAATTTCCTTCATAGTGTCCAGGTATTGAGTCACGAGGACGAGCATCATCACGTCGTGAGGCGTGGATCCTTCGACGGCTTTCGAAAAAGCCTCGACTGAGTCTTTCAGGCCTTCAATAATCGCCTTGCGCTGGTTGGCAATGCCCTGGCCCTGTAGAGCTTTGCTCTGCGCCTCTGCTTCGGCTTGCTTCACTTTCAGGATTTTCTCCGCTTCACCGCGCGCGGTGGCTGCCACCTGCTCGCGCTGTGCCGCGTTAATGTCATTCATCGCGGCCTTTACTTTTTCATCGGGTTCGATGTCGGTTACGAGAGCCTGGTCGATGGCATATCCGTAGGTCTGCATTACATCGTCCAATCCCTCCTTGATGGCAATTGCAATGTCAGATTGTTGGAGGAAGGCGTCGTCCAGAATCATCTTGGGGACGTGCCCGAGAATTACGTTGAACACATAAGAAGAAATTTGCTGCTTGGGATTAGCCAGCTTATAGAAGGCCTCGTACACCTTCTCTGGAATCACGTGATACTGGACGGAGACTGGAATCTTTACGAACACGTTGTCTTTGGTTTTGGTTTCGACATCGAGCGCGAGTTGCTGGACGCGCAAGTCAATGCGGCCAGCGATCTGGTCGAGCCAGGGTAGCTTGAAGTTGATGCCCGCGTTGGCCACACGAAGGAATTTGCCCATGCGCTGGATCACAACCGCTTCAGCGGTTCTCACCTGAAAGAAACCGCTCAGGATCGTGCCGATTGCGAAAAGGACCAGCAGACCGTAGAGGAAAACTTCGAAACCTGACGAAACGTCCATCGGCGATTCTCCTTCGAGTTCTCGGATGTTGGCAAAGAACGCCGCGCAAACACAACGCGGAATCGGAAGCATAATAGCGGTTGGGAGAACTTCCTACAATTGAATTGTCTGACTCAACCGAAGCTAGGCACAAAGCGGATTCTGTCTCCTGTCGGCCTTGCGGATCGCTGTTTCCGCATCCTGACGAGGTCGTCGGAAATCTTGCGGATTGCCCCACGGTGACGGATGCTGCGGCGCAAGTCTGACCAGCGGCTCCTTGGCCGCGTTCCTCACTAATCAAGTTTTGTCAGGACGAGTGGTGACAGTCGTAGGAAGGATTTCGGTTGACACTGCTGTCTATTGTTTTATAATTATTCTCATCCGATAATCATGCGTCTTACGCATAAACAGTTTCGTGAGCTGGCCGCGAAGCACGGTCTCGCGGTCACGCACCAGCGGCAGGTCGTCTATGAGGCCGTCATCGCCACCCACGGACATTATTCCCCGGAAGACATTTACGCCACGGTCCGGCGCCGCGTTCCGTCCATTTCTCTCGCCACGGTCTACAACAATCTGCGGCTTTTCATTGAGTGTGGGATGCTGCGAGAGGTCAGCCCTCACGCGGCCACGTTGCTTGTAGACGGCAATCTCGAACCTCATCACCACCTGGTCTGCTCCCGCTGCAAATCGGTGCAGGACATCGAGGGTGAGTTCATCGATTTCAAACGACTATCCCGGCATTTGCCGGACGGTTTTGATCTGACGCAGCCGTTGGTCGAAGTCTTTGGCCTCTGCCGCCGATGCAGCGCCCAAAAATAGTGTTTGCGCAATATTGAATCAAAATTCAAAGGAAGAAAATATTATGGAAAATACACTTGCGAAATCATCGGGAAGTGTTTCTCCCGAAGCTAAAAATAAGAGCACCTTACCCGAAGCCAAGTGCCCGTTTAACCACGGTGCCTCCGCGCCTACGAACCGCGATTGGTGGCCGAATCAGGTGAACGTGAACATCCTCCACCAGCATTCCCCAAAGTCCGATCCGATGGGCAAGGAGTTCAATTACGCGCAAGAGTTCAAGACACTCGACCTCAATGCCGTGATCAAGGACCTGCATGCCTTGATGACGGACTCGCAGGAGTGGTGGCCGGCCGACTTCGGCCACTACGGGCCGTTGTTCATTCGTATGGCGTGGCACAGCGCTGGCACCTACCGCATCGGCGACGGCCGCGGCGGTGCCGGAGCCGGACAGCAGCGCTTCGCGCCACTCAATAGCTGGCCGGACAACGTGAATCTCGACAAGGCGCGTCGGCTGCTGTGGCCGATCAAGCAGAAGTATGGCCGAAAAATATCGTGGGCCGACCTCATGATTCTCGCCGGGAATGTCGCTTTGGATTCGATGGGATTCAAGACGTTCGGTTTTGGCGGCGGGCGCGAAGACGTCTGGGAGCCCGAAGAACTGAACTGGGGTCCTGAGGGCACTTGGTTGGCGGATGAGCGCTATAGCGGCGATCGTGATCTGCAGAATCCGCTCGGTGCCGTGCAGATGGGTCTGATCTACGTGAATCCTGAAGGACCGAACGGAAAGCCGGATCCAATCGCCGCGGCGCGGGATATCCGCGAGACGTTTGCCCGCATGGCGATGAATGACGAAGAAACCGTCGCACTCATTGCCGGCGGTCACACCTTCGGCAAAACCCACGGTGCTGGCGTTCCCGCGCAATATGTGGGCAACGAACCAGAAGGCGCCAACATCGAGGACCAAGGGTTCGGATGGAAAAATAAACTTGGCAAAGGTCATGGTGCCGACACCATTGGCAGCGGCCTCGAAGTTACTTGGACCACGACGCCCACGAAGTGGAGCAACAACTTCTTTACCAACCTGTTCAAGTACGAATGGGAGCTGACGAAGAGTCCGGCCGGTGCGCATCAGTGGACACCGAAAAATGGCGCTGGCAACGGGACGGTACCCGATGCGCACGATCCATCGAAGCGTCATGCGCCCTCCATGCTGACCACGGACCTGTCCTTGCGGTTCGATCCGGCTTACGAAAAGATTTCACGACGCTTCTACGAGCATCCGGACCAGTTCGCAGACGCGTTTGCGCGGGCGTGGTTCAAGCTGACGCATCGCGATATGGGTCCCATCTCGCGCTACCTTGGCCCGCTCGTTCCGAAGGAGACCCTGGTCTGGCAAGATCCTGTTCCCGCCGTAGATCATAAATTGATCGGGGAAAAAGACATTGCCGCTTTGAAGGCCAAAATCCTCGCATCCGGACTGTCGATCTCCCAACTGGTCACGACTGCCTGGGCGTCTGCAGCGTCGTTCCGCGGCTCCGACAAGCGCGGTGGCGCGAACGGGGCTCGCATTCGCCTCGCACCACAAAAAGATTGGGAGGTGAATCAGCCGGCCGCATTGGCGAAGGTTCTCAAGAAGCTGGAGGCGATCCAAAAGGAGTTCAACAGCTCGCAGTCCAACGGGAACAAAGGGAAGAAGGTTTCTCTGGCGGACTTGATCGTTATGGGCGGTGATGCGGCAATCGAGGAAGCTGCAAAAAAGGCGGGGCACAAAGTGAAGATTCCATTCTCGCCGGGCCGCACGGATGCTTCGCAGGAGCAGACCGACGTGCACTCGTTCGCCGTAATGGAGCCGGTCGCGGACGGGTTCCGCAACTATCTCCGAAGTGGGCAGGTCCTGTCGGCTGAGGAATTCTTGATCGATCGGGCGCAGCTGCTGAAGCTGACTGCTCCCGAGATGACAGTTCTCGTCGGGGGCATGCGCGCTCTGAATGCGACCTTTGGGCAGGCTAAACACGGTGTCTTCACCAACCGGCCCGAGACGCTGACCAATGATTTCTTCGTCAACCTGCTCAACATGAATACCAAGTGGGAGCCCTCTACATCCGAAGGTGTGTATGAGGGGCGCGACCGCGCCACGGGCAAAGTCAAGTGGACCGCCACGCGAGCCGATCTCGTCTTCGGTTCCAACTCCCAGCTCCGGGCTCTCGCAGAAGTCTATGCCAGCGACGACGCGAAGGAGGCGTTTGTGAACGACTTTGCGGCGGCGTGGAACAAGGTCATGAATCTTGATCGCTACGACCTTGCCTGAGGTAGGCGTAAAGGCTCGGCGAAAAAAAGAGCCGTCAACTTCGTCCTGTTGCTGTTGTTTTGGATCGGCGAAACCGAAGCCGTCGATTTTACTGGCCCGCGGGGGGCGCATCCCCCCCGGGCTGACCTTGCTTATAGGCGCAACACGCTGTGTTTGTCCGCGATTGAATATAAACAGACGATGGTGGAGGCGGCGGGAGTCGAACCCGCGTCCGAAAATGTTACTGGTCAAGAGACTACATGCTTATTCCGGTTCATGCCCCGGGCATTAGGCGTTTCCACCCTACCCAAGACGTTCGCGGCCCACGCTCAGAACGGACAAGAAACGCTAGCCGCTAGCCTGAGATCTTAGCCTCCCGGCCCAGACGTAACCGAGAAGAGCAGCCCTCTGTGTGACGCTCGCTCACCGCCCAAGGGCGAAGCGGTGGAAAGCGGCTGCCTAATTAATTAGGCTGCGTATGCCATTTGTTGATTGGCAATTATCATTTTGCCCACGATTGCGGGTGTGTGCACCCCGGCATGCCTCTTGGCCGCAAGCATCTCCGTCGAAGCCGTGACGCCCCCATTTTGGGATGGACCATGCAAAGAACTACTTCCAGACTAGGTGGAAAAAGAAGCGAAGTCAAACCACAGCATGACGCGCGCCTTCCTGCCTGATGTTACTTAAGTTCGAAAGTGGTTAGATCCTTCAAACTAAGAACCACAGACCAATCGCCGCTAAATGCCTAACGACTTGCCTCGATAGAGCGGGAGCGATTTGCAAATCTCCGTGATTTTATGGCCTTGCTCGGGGGTCAGGTTCAGGAATTCAAAACCATACACTCTGCCTACGGCTCGACGCACCAAGGCTGATACCTTGCCGGCCGCAATCGGCTCCAGTTCTACCGTCTCGTTTACGGTCAACGAATCGGACGTGATCGCTGACATGCCACTTTGACTGATTTCAATACTGATCCCCTGCATGCCTAGGCCGTCCGCGGATCGAATAGTGATTGGGGTACTGAATCGATAGCGCGGATACCGCCTCCGGTCAGGCGCGGTTTGGGATGGCCCCTCAGGACTCAGGTCAGCTCGCATGTGCTATTTTCTCGTACGGTTAAGACATCGGCGGGTGTGCGAATTTACATTAAGTGGAACTCGACGTGTTTTTTGCATCTTCCCGCTGTTGCCCACATCTGACTTAGAGCGCCAAGCTGCGAGCTAGGCGTTGACTTAATATGAATTTCATCGTCCAACGCTGTCAGGAGACCTGCCCGTGAAGTCGGAGTGCCTGCCTTTCAGCCAGATTCCGCATACGACTCATATTTTTAGCGATTTCCTGTCCGACTATTCCAAAGTTCAGCAGTTCTACCCCCGATCGGCATACTTCGATCAATGGTTCAAGGACGAAGCTTCGAGTCTGCATTATGACGCCGAAAGGCGACAGCGTGTTTCCGCGATTCTCGAACGCCAAAATCGATCATGGGGCGCATCCGAGAAAACGGTCGAAAATATTGCTCGACTTCGAGCCGGCGCTTCGGCAGTCGTGACCGGTCAGCAAATCGGACTTTTCGGCGGACCGTTGTTTTCGATTTTTAAGGCGTTGAGCGCAGTCAAACTGGCTGACCACGCGACTCGATCTGGCATCAATAGCGTACCGGTTTTCTGGCTCGCCACCGAGGACCACGATCTGGCTGAAGTGAATCAGGTCGCAATTCCAGGACCCGATTTCTCTCTGCAGAAGCTGACGGCAACGGTTGTTGGTCTACAAGACGCTCCCGTAGGGACACTGCGATTGGGTGCCGAGATCCAGGCTGTCGTGGAAGTTGCATCCGGACTGCTGGGACCGTCCGAGATTTCTGATTTTCTTCGCGAGGCATATCGCCCCGACGACACTCTTGGCAGTGGCTTTGCCCGCTTGTTTGCGCGACTGTTTGCAGATTGGGGCGTAATCCTTCTGGACGCGGCTGATCCAGAGTTGCATTCAATTGCCGAGCCCATGTACCGAGCTGCCGTAGAACGTGCGGCTGAACTGGATGAGGCGCTCCTGGCAAGGGGCACGGCGCTCGAGGCGTCTGGCTACCATCAGCAAGTCAAGGTCACGCCGTCGTCCACCCTATTGTTCACGCTGCGAAATGGCGCTCGAGTGCCGCTGCATCGCCGGGTCAACGGAAACGGCAGTACTGACTTCTTGATCGATGAAGAACAACTATCGCAAACGGAACTGCTAAGCCGCGTTGCCTCTTCGCCGCAGAATTTCAGTGGTAACGCTTTGCTGCGGCCCGTGATTCAGGATTACCTCCTGCCAACTCTCGCCTACATCGGGGGGTCGGCGGAAGTCGCTTACTTCGCTCAAGTAGCGGTTGTTTATGAAGCGCTCTTAGGAAGAGTGACTCCGATTGTCCCGCGTTTCTCTGCCACCGTCGTGGAGGCAAAGCCGAAAACATTATTGGAACGCTACGGATTGCGCTTGCCTGATCTTTTTTCCGGCCCCGAAGCGTTGCGCGAACTCTTGGCTTCCCGTACTTTACCGAAGGAATTGCAATTGGCGTTTGATCAGGCCGAGTCGTCGCTCGACAAATCCCTGGCGGTTATTCGTGAGGCTCTGGCCAAGCTGGATCCGACCCTGGTCGATTCGGCTACCAACGCCGCCTCTAAGATGCAGCACCAGTTCAGTCAACTGCGCTCCAAAGCCGCTCGCGCCGAACTTCGCCAAACCGAAGTTCTCACGCGGAAGGCCGATTTTCTCAGCAATCTGTTGTATCCCAATAAAGCTCTGCAGGAGCGCGAGATCGCCGGTGCATATTTCGTCGCGCGTTACGGGATGGGATTTCTGCGAGAGGTTTACGAAGCCATTCGGCCGGACTGTCTCGATCACCAGATCATCACGATGTAGGCACGAGCGTCTTGGCCAACGCGTCCAGCCGAGAGAAATCTACTATACCTTCTGTTCTAACTCTTCCAGCGATTCCACTCGAGGCAGGCCTGAGTCACGATACGCTCCGGACACGTCAAATAAGATGGCCTGCATTCCCGCTTGGGCCGCACCCAGATAATCGACGGAGTACATATCGCCGACGTACAGACTTTGCTCTGGAGCCACATCCATGCCGCGCAGTGCAGCCTCGAAAATAGCTGGATGCGGCTTCTCATATCCGACTAATCCCGAATCCGTGACCGTGCGGAAACAATCGAGGATCCCGCAACGCTCCAGCACATCGGCAATTTTACCGTCGGCATTGGAGATCACGGCGAGGGGATAGCGTTGTCCCAGGCGCAGCAGGCTTTCCCGCGTGCCTGGCAGAATATCGCACCAGTTCGCGGAAACGCGCGTAGCATTTACCAAAGCGTTGCGCAAGGCATCATCCCGAAGTTCAAGGTCCGCGAGCAAATGCGAATAAAAAAGATACCAAAAGCTATGATCGGCCTTGCCATCATGTGACAAGATCTCATCGAATTCCTTCTTGGTTTTCCGCGCGATGGCGTGCCAATGTTCGAGACTGGGTTCTAGCTTTCGCTGGTAAAGGGGAGCAAGAATATGCGGCCGGTCAGGGAAGAGAAGAGTATTTCCGACATCGAAGAAGATTGCTTTCAGCGAAGCTGGCATTGGACAGCCACCCTACTCCGCCTCTTCATCCCGCTTTTTGCCATACCGCAGAGCTAAGCCAACGCCAATAGTCATGAATCCAATCGGAGGAATAAGCAGAACGACCACTCCGCGAGTGATCGCGTTTTGACCCTCTTTGTTGAGGGCGCGTGCTGTGCTATAGCACATGGCGCAACTCTGCGCGAAGGCGGGAGCCGTGCCAAGCGCGAGCAACAAGCTCAGGATAGCAAGGCGCAGTTTCATCGGACTCCCAGATGCACGATTCGAAAAGCGTCGGGAAAGAAAATACACATCAAGCACAGGCATGCGGTCACGGCGGTCATCATCACCCACTTCATGGCGGCGATCTCATACTTTAAGTGCATGAAGTATCCGATAATCAGCGCAGACTTGATCACGGACAGGATCATGAGGGCTTCCAGCATCTGCAGCGGCTGAAAGACCTGTCTGTAAGCGAGCACTACTTCGACCGCGGTGAGCAGGAGCAGTACGCCCCAGACCCAGAAGTATTGTCCCTTGCCTTCATCGTGCGTTGCGGCGGCGGTGTGCATTTACGATTTCCCCTTCAGTTTTCGTACTGCCCGCGAGATCCTTCCGGCCTCGACGCCCTTCAGGATGACGCCAACTGCTTTGTTTTCTCAACCCAGCTCAAACCCGCGTCGACATCAGATACACCAGCGGGAAAATGAACATCCAGACCAAATCCACGAAGTGCCAGTACAGTCCAGCAATCTCCACATCGTGCGCGTCGTAGTCTTTCGGTTTCAAAATCAGGATTACTGCGGCGACCACCAGCCCCGCCAGCAGCACGTGAATTCCGTAGTGGAACACGCTGTCCGCCGGAATCATCCACCAGGAGATTCCCCAGATTACGAACAAAATCGGTAGAAAGGCTTTGCGCAGGGCGACCACGCCAAGATAGATGACGCCGATGGTCACATGCAGCATGTGCATGCCCGTCAGAGTGAAGAACGTTCCGCCAAACTGAGGCACATTGGCCGCCCAAGGATTCTTGAAAGGAGTCATGCCTTCTTCAATCAAGTGAGTCCATTCCTTCCCGTGAAGGACGATGAACGCTGCACCGAAAAACATAGTGAACAGAATCCAGTTGCGCGTCCAACTGCGATCGCCGCGCCTCGCTGCCAACACTGCAAGAACCATGGTTAGCGAACTGGAGAGCAGGCAACCGGTCATGATCGTGGCGTTGGTAATGCTGTCTTTGCCAAAAGGGGTGGGCCAGTCGGGATTGGAAATTCGTCCGTAGCTGTAGGCGAAGAGCAGTGCTCCGAACGTTAAGGTGTCGGAGAGCAGAAAGAGCCACATTCCGATCTTCTTGGAGTAGGTGCCGAACAGAGACGGCTCGTAAACGTCCGCCATCTCGTGTTGCACCGCGACTTCAGACATGTTTGATGTCTCCTTAAGTATTCGTGTGACGCAGGCGCCATCGTCCGCGTCTTACTACTACCGGACAAACCACAACAGCCCGAAGATGTAGAGCCACAACAAAAACATGAAATGCCAGTACCAGGCTGTAACGTCGACCACGATGCGTCGCGCCTCAACCGGCTTGTGCAGTAGAGAAACCCCGGCCGCGTACAGCAAAACTAAAATGCCTCCAGCGAGGTGGACGGCGTGGGTTGCCGTTAGCAGATAAACAAACGAACTGCTTGCACTGGTGGCCAAGTAAAAGCCGCGATCCGCGAGTTCACGCCAGGCCATCCACTGCCCGGTCAGAAATCCGCCGCCGAGCACGACTGTAACGCCCAGCCAGGGAAATGCCTTGCCTTCTCCTAGAGAAACACCAGGGATGGAACGCAGAGGCGCCAATGCCGCCTGGCGCGTAATTTGCCGTCGCGCTAATTCCGCTGTGATGCTGCTTACGAGCAACAGTAACGTGTTCACCAGCAAGAGGGCAATTGGAAGATCGACAGGAATCCAATCGCGAACGTAAGTGTTGGTGCGTTCATCAAGAGTAGGTAAGCCGCGGCGCACCACGTAAGCGCTTGTAAGGGAAACGAAAATCATGGTGATGGAAGTCAGCCCGATCGCCAGTCCTAATCGGACTCGGCGCAGCCGCGCTCCGTAATCGGGAGAACCGTCGCCGCGTCCATCGCCACCACCGCCATAAACAGGCGGACGTCTTCCCCCGCCGCCTTGGCCTGTGGTCGGTACCTCAATCGAAACTGGAGAGCTCAAAGTCGCCATCTGTCGTGTAGCGCGAACGCCCTCGCCCGCGATCCTCGCCTAATGTGATGCAACCGTCGCCGGATCGGTTTGCATGATGTAATCCCGCGGCGCGCCCGGCACGCTGTACTCATACGGCCCGTGATTCACCACCGGCGTGTGTCCTCCGAAGTTGTCATGCGGAGGCGGCGTGGCCGTGGTCCACTCCAGGGTCGTCGACTCCCACGGATTATCGCTGGCCTTCGGACCTTTGAACATGCTCCAGAACAAATTGATCACAAAGATGAATTGGGCCGAAACGGTGACGATCGCCGCATACGTAATGAAGGTGTTCAGAGGAATAAGCTTATGCAGATAAGCCAGCTCGGTGAACTGAGAATAACGCCGCGGCTGTCCCGCCATGCCCAGATAGTGCATCGGCATGAAAATGCAATAGGTGCCGACCAGCGTGATCACGAAATGGATCCGGCCCCAGGTCTCATTCATCATCCGGCCAAACATCTTGGGGAACCAATAGTACGTGCCGGCGAACATGCCAAAAATGGCTGCCACGCCCATAATCAGATGGAAGTGGCCCACCACGAAAGCCGTATCGTGCAACGGAATATCGAGGACGGGCTGCGCCAGAAATGGCCCGCTCAATCCGCCAGAGACGAACAAGGAAACGAAGCCGATGGCATAGAGCATCGGAGTCTGAAAGCGCACGCGTCCGCCGTGAATGGTTCCCAGCCAATTGAAAGTCTTAATGGCAGAAGGTACGCCGATAGCCATGGTCATCAGCGAGAAGGCAAAAGCCGTGTACGGGCTCATGCCGCTCATGAACATGTGATGGCCCCAAACCATGAATCCCAAAAAGCCAATGGCCTTTCCAGTCCTGAACATGCTTTCGTTCTGGACAACGTTCGTGGCATTCATCACGATACTGGCTGCGTTCTTTGTGACCGGAGGAGCTCCGCTTCACGGCTGGACCGGCTAT
>Ga0207000_1062_pt1 | contig 40833 bp, 31 predicted proteins | sample Alteio_BWMinCont_90_FD_153498 | JGI IMG/M metagenome (GOLD analysis project Ga0207000, IMG submission 153498) | Enriched cells from forest soil in Barre Woods Harvard Forest LTER site, Petersham, Massachusetts, United States -... | ecosystem: Environmental > Terrestrial > Soil > Temperate forest >...
GAAATTCTTTTCGAATAGCGACGGTCGCGTCGATACCATTCATCTCCGGCATCACTAAATCCATGAGTGTCACGTCGGGATGCAACTTGCGGAAGCATTCGATCGCTTCACGACCGTTACCAGCTTCGCCGACTAAGACGATGTCAGCGTGATTTTCGATGATTGCCGCTATCCCCTCTCTGAGAATGGGATGATCGTCAACCGTTAGAACCTTGATGGGGTTCATCGGTTATCTCCTCCTACCACCGTCGCCGAAGCCTTCGCCAAGGCGAAGCGTTCCCCTGTGCGTTGTAGGCAACGGATCCGGGAATTCTCAATTCCAGCTCAGTCCCAACTCCCAGCCGGCTCCAGGTTTCCAAGTGCGTGCCGATTTTCGCTGCGCGTTCCCGCATTCCTCGCATCCCCCAGTGGCCAGGTTTGCCACCGGCTTCCAGAATCTTAGAGTCGATACCACACCCGTCGTCACGAAATCGCAAACGCAATTGCGAGGGATCGTACGCGATTTCAACTTCAATATGTTTTGCACCCGCATGGTGCAGCGCATTTACTAGCGCCTCGTGGCCGATCCAATATGCTTCATCTCGGACCAGCGGGTTAAGCTCGCGCAGGTCTCCCTCTACCACAACGCTGAAATCAACGCCCTTACTGACAGCAAGGTCCTTGATGACGTCAGTAAGGGCCTCTCGTAAGGTCTTCATTTGTGCGGTGAGACGGAGGTTCTTAACGCGATCTCGTCCTTGCACCAGTACTTCGTCGGCTCGGTCGAGGGCTTTCTCGATCATCCGCCGGGCAGGTTCTGAGGCAGGTATCCGTTCGGCGACGGCGTGGAAACGTAAGATTAGGCCTTGTATGCCCTGCAATAGAGTATCGTGCAACTCCCGCGCAATCCGCTCTCGTTCACCGAGTCGCTCTTCCATCCTCGCCCGAATCTCCGCCTCCATTTGCTTGAGCCGAATAAGATAGAGTGTCCAGAGGATGCTAAGCGTCGCCACAATGCACAATAACCTGAACCAAAATGTGGCCCACCAGGGTGGTAGGATCGTGATCCCCAATGCCAGGCCAGGCTCGTTCCAGACGCCTTGCCTGGTCGCGCTCTGCACATGAAATGTATATTTGCCGGCCGGCAAAGTCGTATAGCTCGCTACCCTTCGGTCGCTGCCAACTTCAATCCAGTCGCGATCCAACTTCTCGAGTTTGTATCGATAGCGGTTTGAATCTGGATTGAAATACGTGAGCGCAGCGAAACTCACTGAAAACATGTTTTGGTCGTGAGTCAGTGTGACATCTTTGGTGTAGCTGATGGACTTCCCGAGCGGCGATTTGGCTCCGACCTCTACCGAACGCCCAGCCAGTTGGAAATCGGTCAGAACCAGGGGCAACGGGTACGATGTACTGATGACCTTCTCGGGAAAGAAAGCCACCCCGCCACTAAACCCACCGAAAGACATCTCTCCGCTTGCACTCTTAAAACAAGCATCCCAACCCGTAAAGTCATTGCCTGGCAGGCCGTCAACCGTAGAGTAGTTCGTAAATCTATTTGCGACGGGATCGAACCTGGACAGCCCACGGTTTGTGCTCATCCAGAGCATGCCGACCTGGTCTTCGAGAATGCAGCTCACGGCGTTGCTAGGCAAGCCATCCTTCACATAGTAGTGGGTGAATGTCCCGCTTTCACGGTTCAGCTTGTTCAAGCCGTTTTCCGTGCTGACCCAAAGGGCTCCCGAATGATCGACATAGCTCGAGGTAACGGCGTTGTCACTCAAAGAAGTGGGATCACCTACTTTGTGTGCATAGACGGTGAACTGACCAGTCTGCGGATTGAAACGGTTTAAACCTTCCCAACTGCCCATCCACAGGAATCCACTTTTGTCCTCAGTGAAATTGGCATACACCTCGTCGTCACTTTTAGTGTACTGCTTGTAGACAACGAAGCTCTCGTTCCGAGGGTCAAATCGATCAAGACCATTGTAGGTTCCGACCCACATGGTGCCCGCATGATCGATCAGCATCCGGCTCACTATGTTGTTGCTCAAACTGGATGGGTTGTCTGGTTCGTGCAGATAGGTCTTAAATCGCCCAGTCCTCCGATCGAACCGGCTTAATCCCGCGCCGTAGCTTCCGATCCAGAGACCACCGCCCCGATCTTCGGTGATCGCAATTACATCGCTCGACAGTCCCTGTCCGGGAGGCTGGTAAGAGGTGAATTCTCCAGACCCTCGATTGATGCGATTTAAGGCTCCCGGTGTCGCGACCCACAATACGTGGCCGTGGTCTTCGTACACGGCATTTACGATTTTTTCCCCGTGACTGCGAGGATTGTTTCTGGTAACCAGAGGCATGAACGGCGCCCTTTCAGTCCGGAAAAAGTTGGGCTCGCTCGCGAGCAGGCCCACCCAAACATTTCCTTCGCGGTCCCCGCGGAGTGACATCACACGGTCGTCTGCGATGCTCGCAAGATTTTCTGGATGATTCCGATACCGGATGAAAACGCCATGCTCTCTGTCCAGCTTTAATAAACCCGCGCCAAAACTGGCTAACCAAAGCGTTTGGCTGTTATCTTCGATTGCCGCCATGAACCCAGCAGGCAATTCCTTGCCAGACTTCTTGTCATAGATTGAATAAGGAATCAGGCTGTTTGTGGATCGGTCCAAAACGACAAGTCCGCTTCCACTCTTGTTTGTGATGTAAGTAATCCAAAAGATTCCAAGGTGATCCTCGTAGAACGAAATTAACCTTAGCCCGTCACTCACGCGGACTCGCGAGAGAACTCTTCCACTCTCACGATCAAACTCCTCCAAATTCTCCCCGTCGGCTACCCAGAATCGGCCAGTCCTATCTTCCAACGTACACCTGACCTGGTTGCTGCCGAGGCTGGAGGGATTTGCCGGATCGTGAACGTAGTGGATAATCTGACCCGTATCCGGATTCAACCCAAACAAGCCACTCCCTGTTGCCAACCACAGCATGCCAGTCCGATCCTGACTGATTTGGCTGACATAGTTCGCAACTTCGCCGGCGTCGATACGATAGTGAGTGAAAGTTTCGTGAAGACTGTCAAATCTGTCCAGAAATTGATCGCAACCCACCCAAAGCGATCCCGAGCGATCCTTAAATAACGAGTGGATATAAACACAGCTCAGGCTGTTCTCGCGCGCAGGATCTTGTGTGAATACCTTGAATTCATACCCGTCGTACCGATCCAAGCCATACTGAGTTCCGAACCACATGAATCCTTGATCGTCCTGTACGATTTCATTAGCTTGGGTTTGGGAGAGTCCTTGAGCGGTCGACAGTCGGGAGAATCGGATATCGTCGCCATCGATTGCCGGAATTCGCATGGAGCGTGGGATACCACGATGCACTTCAGCGGTGACGGTCTTGGGACTCATCGGATTGTATCCTTGAGCGGCCGAAAGGGATGTAGATAAGACTGTGAGGAGTAATGCAAGCGCAGAGATGGCCCTCCATTCGCATGCTCTTGGTTTACGCGTTTCTCGTTGGTAAAGTTGCACGCGCAAGTCTCCTGGACACCCTGTACCAGACGATTTCTTCCAGCCTTCAAATGGTCTCAGCCGTTTCAGGAACCCCAGCAACACTCCGGCGCCTATTCCGAGGTCGTTTAGACGCAGCGGTAAGCAATAATCGCTCTGCGAGTCTGTGCAATGCCCCCCTCAAGAGGGTTGCCTGAGACCAACTCTTTTTGGGCTATCGATTGCCGCGGGTGTCCGAGTACGCTAATCGACTTATAGCCGTTTGTGAGTCCTTCGGTAATGCGAACGGCCTCAAGAATTGCAGCTTTCTTGGGCGTGGCAATTACACCCCGAGACAGAGGATTCACTGCTCTGCAACGCCTATTCTCCATGTTTCCCAATGGATGGCCTGGAGCTGCTCTGCTCCTGCTCAGACTGGTCGCGGGTATTCTACTTATTTATGACGGAGTCGTTGCTCTCCGGACAGGGCCTGACCTGCAAAGCACGATCCTGCAATCGGTGGCGGTTGGAGCCGGGACGTTGCTGATATTGGGGTTGTGGACGCCTATCGCCGGTACGCTGGTAATCCTCGTTGAAGTTTGTTTCTTGCTTCTCGGAACAACTCACGTGCAAAGTAACATTCTGTTGGGAGCTTTGGGAGCAGCGCTCGCTGTTCTAGGACCGGGGATTCGATCTATCGACGCGCTACGTTATGGTAGAAAACGTTTTGATATCCGTGATCCATAGCTTTCTCGCGACAACGGTCGGAATCGCTGCCACTAAAGCAGCGGCGGTCGAAAGGAAACGCTGTAACTTTGCGGTCCGTCCACAGTTGCAACCCTGCAGCCCGCGTCCTCAACCAGACGTAGTCACGACATCCGGCCATAGTCGTATAAGCCTCATCGTTCCGAATCGCTCCGTTTGAGACCTTTCCATCGTTTCGAACTTGAAAAGCGGAGAACGCCCCGCGATATGGAAAGCCAGAGATACACGCAACTTTCTCGAATCCCCATTGCCGCATGCAAATTCGGCGGCTTGCAGGGTTTGCGGAAGTCATTGAAAGAGAAGAAACTTTGGTTACAGAGGTTTGATTTGAACCAACGGCAACCCACCGATAAATAGCGCCACTGCTCACGAGGCAGGCGCTCTGCTCGGAATGGTATCCGCCTGCTTGGCAGGCTGACACTCTACAGCCTTTCGGGTCTGAATGCTGACCCGATGCTCGTACGGAAGCGCAGCAACCTCTTCTTCCCACGTTCTGGATGCACCGACTTGATGGCGCGTCCGGTGATCCTCGCGTTGTCGTCGCGGGCAACATCTTTACGTTTATCCCCGGAAGTTTCTGCTTGTGGTGCTGCGGTTTCCTCACGCGCGAGAAGATCGACGCCGAACAGAACGGACCGATCCGGGGCTACTTTGAAAAGAACCGGCACGAAGCGCAGGTTGTGAGCTTCAACGGGGTGCTCGCGAGTCAGGCGGTAACGGAAAGCTCAGCGTCAATTCCCGGGCCACCAACCGCTTCACCAAGCGTTCGGCATCGCGGAAATCGTTCTTGCGTCCCCATCGTCCGCGATTGGATAGCGCCTGCGCCACATGCAACGTGCCGGACTTCGGCCTTGCGCCTTCTCGCTTCTCTCGTACTGGCTTCCAATACCTCTCCGCCCGCAGGTGTGAATGGCTCACAAGGGTGTCCGGCAGGGCGGAACGCAATCGCTCTGCGTTCAAGGCTGTGGAACGCGGGCGTCCGGCGGCGCGCAGCAAGGAGTCTAATATACTGACACCGCCATCAGCCTGTCGACACTCGGACGGTTGGGTTTCCCTCCATAGCTAACCTAACCATCTTTGAAAACCTCGGCTTAGCGCCAAGGCGATGTTTGGAAAGCCGCATGCGACTATTCCATCTGTCGAGCCGCCGAAAAGCGACGGCAGAAATGAGGAAGTCCTTCGAATCGATTTTTGGATTGGTTTGGCAAACGAAACCACCTCCGTTCGTTCAAAGGGCCGTGATCTCAGATGCCTAGGAACAGGCTGGTGTCGCTGGAAAGTGGGCAGGGCGAGTAATTTTCGGTCTTTGACATCCTTTTCTGATCATCGAAGTGTAAGAAGGCGGAGGGCGAATGAGATACAAGGCGACCGCGGTTGGCGACAGAGTTGTGGCACTGAAGGCGGCCTGGCACTTGAATGCCGTCCCCGCATCACGAGTGCGCAGATTCCCCCTTGGGTTTCTGACGGCATCGGCGGGCGCACTTATCGTGTGGCTTGTCGTGCTTCTTGGCCGCCCTTTGCTTCTTTCCGCGCAGACGCTCCACTATGCGAAAAGTCCGGATGTGAGGAATGGAGAAAAGATCTACAAGGGTGGCTGCATCGCGTGTCACGGGAGCGCGGGGAAGGGTGCTCCCATGGCGAGTACGGTATTCAGGCGGCCAGATACGTTTCCGGACTTTACGGACTGCGCGGGGACGACGCCCGAACCGAACGGTAATTGGAAGGCAGTGATCGTGCATGGCGGGCCATCGCGTGGACTCTCGCAGATTATGCCTGCGTTTGGGGATCTGCTGACGGACGAGGAGATCAACGATGTGATCGCGTACATGCGGGGATTCTGTAGGAATGTCCACCACGATCCGCTGGGCGAGCTAAATCTGCCACGGGCATTGGTAACGGAGAAGGCGTTTCCCGAGAACGAGATTGTGATCTCTACGGCGGCGAGTGCTTCGGGCGCGCCGGCGTGGACTGCAGACATCATTGATGAACGGACGATCATTGACGCCCGGACCCAGCTTGAAACCGACGTTCCGGTGAACTACGCGGACCAGGCGCACAACTGGACGGCGGGCTTTGGGGACATTACGCTGGCGGTCAAGCGGGAGATGTTTTCCAGCCTGCGGACGGGTTCGATCCTGAGTCTGCAGGGCGGTATCTTGCTGCCGACCGGGGACAGCAAGCGAGGGTTCGGTGCGGGGACGACGCAGTTCGAGCCCTTCGCGGCGTTCGATCAGCTGTTCAAGGAGAACACGTTTTTGCAAACACAGTTGGGAGCGGACCTGCCGGTGGATACAAGCGTTGCTCCGCGCAGCATGTTCTGGCGGGTGGCGGTAGGGCAGGCGATGGCTCCGGACCATATGCTGGGACGGCTGTTTTCGCCTATGGTTGAGTTCTTGGCGGTACGTGATTTCAAGCCGGGGGCGAGTACCAACTGGGATGTTCTGCCGGAGATGCAGATCACCGTAAGCAGGCGACAACACGTCCGGATAGGCTTTGGCGTAAGGGAGCCGTTCACAAATACACAGGGGCGAACGCCGCAGGTGCTGTTCTATCTGCTCTGGGACCGGGCGGATGGGAAGTTATGGAATGGTTGGCGATGAGACTCCGTTGGGGTGGTGCGGTTGTTTTAGGGCTCGCAGTAATCGGGGTTCCGGCAATGCTGCGCGGCCAGTCGCAGACGGAGAACGCGAAGGGCGACAAGACGCCCCCTGGAACTTTTTTTCGCACATCGGAACGGTGTGTGGCTTGTCATAACGGGCTCAAGACGAGTTCGGGCGAGGATATTTCGATCGGATTCGAGTGGAGCGCAAGCATTATGGCTAACGCGTCGCGCGATCCTTATTGGCAAGGAAGCGTGCGGCGGGAGTCAATGGATCATCCGGAGTCGAAGCAGGCGATTGAGGACGAGTGCTCGATCTGCCATATGCCGGCCGTCCGGTTGGAGGACCGAGATGCGGGAAGGCACACTCAGGTCTTTTCGCGTCTTCCGTTGCAGAAGTTCCCCCATGGGGACCGCGCGGCAGCAGATGGGGTTACCTGCTCGGTTTGCCACCAGATTGAGAAGACGGGGCTGGGGACGGACGCGACCTTCGTTGGGAACGTGGTGATCGCGAAACCGGTCCAGAACGACCTGCGGCCCGAATATGGACCCTTCGACATCGACAAAGGGCACCAGACCGTGATGCACTCCTCGACGGCGACGTACTTCCCGACCAGGGGCGACCATATGCGCGAGGCCGGTCTCTGTGGGAGCTGCCATACGCTATTCACTGCGGCGCTTGGCCCGAAGGGTGAGAAGCTGGCGAAGTTCCCGGAGCAGATGCCGTTCCAGGAGTGGCAGCATAGCGACTACGCGACCAAGCAGACCTGCCAGGACTGCCATATGCCGGTGGTGAACGAGGCAGTAGCGGTGACGGCGCTGTTCGGCCCGCCACGCGAGGGCATGCATCGCCACGTGTTTGTCGGATCGAATTTCGTCATGGAAGGGATGCTACAAGATCATCGCGATGAATTGGCGACGGAGGCGCAGCCCGAGGAGATGGACGCGGCGATGAAACGTACGGCCGAGTTTTTGAAGACGCAAGCGGCGAAAGTGACCATTACAGGGGTTGATGCGACGCCGAATGGGCTTGCCGTGGATGTGCATGTGGAGAATCTGGGCGGGCATAAGCTGCCCACAGCCTATCCTTCGCGGCGGGCGTGGCTACATTTTGCGGTGAGGGACGCCAATGGGCGTGTGGTGTTTGAGTCCGGTGGGCTCAATCCGGACGGGTCGATTACAGGCAACGACAACGATGAAGACCCTCTGAAGTTCGAGCCGCATTATCGCGAGATTACGAGTTCACAGGAAGTGGAAATTTACGAACCGATCCTGAAGGATTCGGAGGGGAAGGTTACGACCGGTCTGCTCCATGCTGTCGGGTACTTGAAGGACAATCGGTTGTTGCCGCACGGCTTCGATAAGGCCACCGCAAACAAGGACATCGCGGTGACAGGCGACGCGGCCAACGATCCGGGATTCACAGACCGCGGAAGCTCGGTGCGGTATGTGGTCTCGACCGGGAATGCAACGGGACCGTTCAAAGTGGACGTGGAACTTTGGTTTCAACCCATCGGGTTTCGCTGGGCGCATAATCTGGCACCTTACAAGGCGGAGGAACCGCAACGAATGGTGCGGTATTACGAGGCGGCGGCCCGCACGTCGGCTGTGATGCTGGCTAAGGCAGAGGCTACTCGTTGACATCCTCCTCGCCATGAATGGCGAGGATTCCGACGGCGAAAACCATGAGATTCGCATGGTCGCTTCGGCGGGTTCCTGCTTCACAGATCAGCCTAACAGCGCCGCATCTCCACAGCCTTCACATTAGGCCGTGCCCGGCCCTAGGTCCATGTTTCAGGACGCGGAAAATCTAATAAATGAGCAATTTCTCAATTGCTATGCGCAAAGGCTGCCGCAGCGTATCATTCTGCCAGCGCGCTTTGCCATCGGTTGCGAAACTGCGATAAACGTGTTGAAGCTGCCGGACGCGGTAGGCAATTCGTCGCACACGCCGCATTTCGTCGAGCCATGCCAGCACCAGCCAACGAGCCCAGGCCCGACGCTTGGCCAAAAAGGTTCCGCCAACGATGGCGATTACTCCCACGAGCGCAACGGGGACGGTCCAACGATGTAACAGCGTACGCGGAGATGTGAACTCACTCGCGAATGCTGGCTGGTCATGTGGACGTGAACAAATCAGGCATTTGAGCAGCGGTCGCAAATCCGCGTTATGATGTTGAATTTGAAACCAAAACATTCCGTACGATACCTGATTCTCTATATAGAAATTACATGAACATCGATCAAGATCTAGAAAAAATTGCGCTGCAGGAGAGGCGACTGCAATTCCAACATTTTGATTCAGGAATGGCGTGGGCTCTAGGTACCGCGCTCAAGGCGGCTGCTGAAAAACGCCAAGTCGCAGTAGCCATCGACATTCAGCTACACGGACATCCCCTTTTTTCATACGCGATGCCGGGAACCACGCCGGACAATTGGGACTGGATTCGCCGTAAACGCAACGTCGTTCTTCGCTTTCATCGCAGTTCCTACGCCATCGGATTAAAACACGAGCGCGCTCGTACCACTTTACAGGATGGGGCGGGCCTTGATCCAAAGGACTATTCTGCCCATGGCGGCTGTTTCCCGATTCTTCTTGTAGGAACAGGATGCGTCGGCACGATCTCCGTTTCGGGTTTGCCGCAGCGCGACGACCATGCCCTGGTCGTTTCCGTACTTCAGGATTACCTACATCTGGCGGGCGAAGACCTTGCGCTCGAGGCGGTTACTACGTCTTAGCCTTCACGGCCCGGAAACATTTGTGCTTGCTGGCGTGCGTCATGGGAAACCGCTGGCCTAGGAAGGCAACGCCTGTAAGGCTTATTCACTGGGTCTTCATCGGCTCGGCCGTAACGGTGTTGCTCATCATGAGTTGCACACGCTTTTACGCCCGCGAGTATCGCGAAGGTATTTTGTTTTTGGTTTTTAGCGGCTACGCTGGCTTTTGTATTCTTTCGAAAGCGCAAGATTGTTCTGGCAATCATCAGTTTGTCATGGGTCTTGGTGAATGCGGGTTTAACCGCTGCCTGGCACCCGGGCTTCTAGAGATATGCCGTGACGACTGGGTCTGCTGCTGGGCTGTACTTCATCGTTCGCTGGTCCTACAAACGATATCCATACCTATCGTGCAAAAACCTGCACACAATGTTTGACGGAGAAGCTGCTATGGGTGCCGAGAATGCGCGCATAGAGGCGGAAGCCCGAGAGCTCGTGAAGGGACGTCCATACGGGCCGTGGTTGTTCCGCTGATGCGCTTCCCTAACGGCTCATTGACGCAGCCGATATCTGCTAGGCTCTACAAGCAAATGGAAATTGGGTGGGTCTTCGTCTTCGTTTTCGTGGGCGCTGCGCTAAACCTTCTGGTCGCTGGTGCAACCGGGAGAGTCTACGACTTTTGGTCTGGGCGACGAGGGCGTGGAAAGACTGTCGCGGATTTGATGTCCCCTTCGGTCCGTCTCGCTTTGTCTTGCTTGGGAGCGCTCTTTTTTGTCGTCGCCATATTTTTGGCGCTTCATCTACTGGGCGGATGGCCACACACGTCCCAACTGGAGCCTAGTCTTAGAGATGTCCCGTAACGCGAACTTACCAGCTGTAAACACCGAAAAATCGCGCTTGGATGTTGCTCCAGTTGCTGCTACTGTCGGTTTGAATATACATGGAGGTGTACTCATGCAAAGACGTATATTCGCAGGCCTCTTGCTCTTCTATCTCTTCAGTGTGGCCGGGGGCGGTGCGCAAAGCGTTGCGGATAACGAAAAGCCGGTCTGGACGATGGAATCCATTAAAGTGAAACCCGGAATGTTGGGCATTACACTCGGCTATTTGGACGACAGCTGGATGCGCGTACGGGAAGAAGCCAAACGCCAGGGTGCTGTCCTGAGCTATCACTGCATTGCAGAAGAAGGCAGCCGGGAGAGCGACAGGGAGGTCATTCTGCTCACAGAATATAAGAATCAGGCCTCATATGACGCACGTGAAAAACTCTTCTCCTCGATGCGCAAGGAATCGCCGAACAATACGTTCGTAGTAAGACTTCCTCAGCGACAAGACCTCTATGACATCATGAACACACGCGTATTTCAGGATTATTCCGATATCGACAGCGCACGATTCCGACTTCTCTCTAAGTCTAAGGATTAGCGCGTAGCGCCAAGTTTTGACAAGTTGCCGAATGCACGCCTCGGTACCTCGACCAGCCTTGGGCTCGATTAACGTCGTACATTTGAAGTACTGGGACCGCCGAAGCTTGGCAAGATTCGACATTACAACTTTACCGTTGACGCTGGCATCGGAACCGTCAAGGTCGCGTCCAATCGGGCGATGATGACACGCATTATCCTCGTTGCCTTGCTGACCCTCTACGGTTCGCTCGGTGGATCGCCTTGGGACAAGGTGCCGGCAAAGTGGAATCTGGCGGATGTTTCTCGGATCCTGCAGGATTCCCCGTGGAGCCCCTCGGGAGTCAAGCTAGAGCGCGAGCATACTTCACGCCACACTGACCCTCAGACTGGCATGGTGACCGATGCGCCTGTAAATGCCAATACCGCGAGTCCAATTCCCGGCATTCAGATCAGTCGAAGCAAACCACAACCTAAAGTTCCCGTGATTTGGTGGTCCTCAAAGACGATCCGCCTGGCACAACAGCGTCTCCGCCAGTTAAGTAATCCCGCGCTAACCGCGGAACCACTTCGGGTGGATGAACTGCCGGATTATGTTCTTGTGATTGAAGGACGCGAGCCACTGCGGATTCTCCGGGCCGCAAAGGAAGATTTGCACGACACGGTGTTCCTGGAGTTAGCGAACGGCACGACGCTCGACCTGGAACGCGTGTGGTTTTTCGACGGTAATGATCAGGAAGAGCCGCGCGTGGAGTTTCATTTCCCAAAGCAAATCGAGGGCCAAGCGACGCTCGATCCGGAGTCGGAGAGGATCGTCTTCCACTGCAAAGCCTCAGCAAAGGTGCCTAGTCCAGGCCACGATAATACGCTCGCACTTCGCGCTGAATTCAAGCTGCGAGCCATGCGCGTTCACGGAGTGCCTGACCTTTGAATGTGAAAAGCCGGATCACCGCTGTGAGACAAGCCGATTCTCGGAGTGGTGAGTGCCATGGCGATGTCACAACATCAACTGCACGCGCCGTTCTTTCCGCTAGAATAGCGCTATGACGGCACAGCAATCCCGTCGCGTAGTTTCAGCCTACTGAAGAACAAAGCATGGGGAGCTCGCCTGGCTGTTATTGATTGTTCTGCTGGCCCTGCCTCTTAAGCGATGCTCCACTGGCCGGGCTCCGCGAGAAACTTGCTCCGCCACAACTTTCAAGGAACCACCTAGTGTGATCCATGGGCTTGCGAACTGTGTCTCAACTGATGATCCGGCTAATCGTGAAGTTGACAAACGGTTGACAAAGCGGTTTTTGAGAGATCTTCCTCGCGCAGCATGGTTACCAAGAGTTACGCTGCCCCGGAATTGACCCCCAAAGCAGAAAGGCGAGCGACGATGAGAACGGAATTGCTGCGATTCAACGGCGCTTTCGAGCGGGATCCCGGCATCGATGCCTGGATGAAAGAGCATGCAGGTGAATTGGGAACCATCGCGCATCAGTGGTTTGAGGTGATGCGAAAGTGCGGGGACGAAGTCCGGGAGCTTTTGCATGACGGCTGTCCGGTTGCATGTTTGGGAGACGCGCCCTTCGGCTATGTGAATGTATTCACCTCGCACGTAAACGTTGGGTTTTTTCACGGCGCAGCACTGCCGGATCCGGCTCGTTTGTTGCAAGGCACCGGCAAGTTCATGCGTCATGTGAAGCTGAGACCGGGAACGGCCACAAACGCCACAGCGCTAAGCAGGCTCATCGATACGGCGTATTCGGATATAAAGGCGCGCGTCGAAAACGGCTAGCTACCCAATGATGTTGTGTATCGTTGCGATCAAGCCTTCGGCCGCAGCCCCTGGGACGGCTCCTCAACGATCTGGTGAAACGGTGAACTGACGGGCAGCCGTGCGCGGCTTTAGATTGGGGGACCTTTCCGGACACGGTCGAAGCATTTCTGAACGGTATCCGCGGCCATGTCTCCTTCAATCCACCATGTCGCGCCCGCATCCACATACGGCCGGACGATATCCGGAGAACGTTGGGTTTTCATTCCGGCAGACGACCCGCCTGTAATGATGTCGAAGGCACCTTGCCCGATGCGATGCTCGGCAACATAGGCGCGAAGCTGCCGTATTTCGTCCGGGGATAGGGGATCATAGCTGTCGTATTTCTGGGGAATGACACCATCCCATGACAGCATCCGCCGCATGGACTTCGGCTTCTGCCAGACGGCGACGACCCATATGGGAATTCTCGGCTTCTGTACCGGCGACGGAATCATCGTCATACCCTCGAGTCGAAAGTGCTTACCGGCAAACGTGTGTGCTGTTCCCTTCCATAGCCCGTCAATGATGGCGAGACCTTCGTCGAGCCGTTCGGCGCGTACTCTCAAATCCATCGCCTCACCAACTTTGTAGAATCCCGCGTCATCTCGCGCCGCGCCTAAGCCCACCGAAAGAATCAGTCGGCCTTCGGACAGGTGATCTGCCGTGACGCACTCGCGGGCGAGTTTCCACGGACGCCGGCGCGGGACTGGAGTAATCATAGTGCCGACACGAATACGGGACGTACGCGCCGCAATCGCACCGAGAACAACCCATGGGTCAAAGAGCGGCAGCGGGCCCAGGTTGGGAACGTCAATAGCGATTCCGTCCGGAACGAAGAACCCGTCCCATCCGGCTTGCTCTGCCTCACAGGCCAGATCGATGATTGCGTTGAAGTCGTCGGCTGCGTTGATGCAGTAGGCGTAGCGCATAACAGAACGTCATGATGCCGCAATCGCAACGGATGCGAAACAGATTAGTTTTGAGCTGCTTGCTTCATCACCCCGGCCACAACCGGCGTGCTGACTCCCGGTCGGCTTCGTGCCAGCGTTTGTCGATCACTGCTGGCGCGTTTATCGGGAGCAATCTGCCAACCCGGAGGCATTACTTCCGGTCTCCCCCTAAACCCAGGAGAAATCCAGAAACAGTCCTGAACTGTCCTGTGACGGCGGCTTGTAGGAAGTGATCTCCGCGCTTAGCATCGATTTTGTACGGAACGAGCAATCTGGAACTAACAATCATGCCAGGACCTGATCATCAGTGAGGTCATCCGGAATCTCAAGTAACCGGCATGCTGTAGGTCATCGGCAAAAATGAAAAAAACATTTTGTCAACCGTTTGTCAACTTCACGTTTAGCGGGATCCCGTTGCACGCCGGGCGTTCCGAGGCAACGTAACTCTCGTCACCGTGCTGCGCGCGCTCGGCCCTCAGAAATGACGCGGCCCGAATAACCTATAGAGGGTGTGGTCCTCGAATATCTGTGTATCCTTCCGTGTATCCTTCCGTTGACTTGGGCGTCTAATCCACTTAGATTCGATTTAGCACTATGGGCAAGCGACTAATAGTAGTTTTGGCCGTCGTCACCCTGTTGGGCCTGCAATTTGCGGACTGCACGTCCGCAATGACGCAAGACCAAGAGAGTATGAAGTGCTGCGGCTCCATGCCCTGCGATCCGTCCAATCAGAGTCACGATTGCTGCAAGAGTATGGTTTCCGCGCAGTCTCCGAACGTTCTGCCTGCCTCGCACGTGACGCTCCAAGCGCCCGTGATGGTTGTGACCGATATTCTTGTTTCACCGCAGCTAGTAACTTCCCCCGAAGCATCTCGCTTGGATTTCGAGGCTCCGACACATTCTCCTCCCGAACTGTACACCCTTCACTCTTCCCTCCTGATCTGATCCGCTGTTCAGCGGTGCGGCAAAACACCGGCTTGTCTCTTTTTCCGTCTCCACAGTCCACTTAACCCGCCGACCTCTTTCGGTCGAGGCCCTTTCGGGTGACTCACCGACAGTCCGCGGCTTCGATCCATATATTTAGGAGAAAAAGATGTTTTCGATAGCGAGAACGAAATTCGCTGCCCGTTTGTCGTGCGCAGCTATTGGTCGAACTATTTCTGTGATTTTGCTTTCTGTTGTTCTAGACGCGTATGTTTTTGCTCAGGAGTCCCCAACATCGCACACGGGGCCGATCACTCCACTCTCCGAGTTGCTCGCAGAAGCGGAGAAGAACAATCCGCAGATCGAGGCGGCGCGGCAAGGCTGGCAGGCGGCCAAGCAAATTCCAACGCAAGTCTCGACGCTGCCCGACCCGCAATTCAATTTGCAGCATCTCAGCGTTGGCAGTCCCCGCCCCTTTGCCGGCTACACCAACAGCGACTTCGCCTACCTTGGCCTCGGTGTTTCGCAAGACATTCCATACCCAGGCAAGTTGCGCTTGAAGGGCGAGATTGCGAGACGTGACGCGGATGTTTCGCAGCAACAAATCGAGTCCGTGCGCCGCGCCGTCCTCGCAGAGCTCAAAGGCACGTATTTCCAGCTCGCGTATCTTTCCAAAACGCTCACCATCCTCGAAGAGGACGGCGAGTTGCTCAAGTACGTGGAACAGGCCGCCGACGCCCGCTACCGTTCCGGCTTGGGAACGCAGCAGGACGTTCTCCAGGCGCAACTCCAAAAAACGAAGCTGCTTCGCGAAATCGCCATGCATCATCTTCAGGTTGGCAAGCTCGAAGCCCAGCTCAAGCAACTTCTCAACCGTTCGCAGGAATCACCGGACATTGAACCAGCCGATCTCACGGAGACACCTCTCGCGCAAACCTACGGCCATCTCTTGGCTATGGCGCAAGTGCAGAATCCGGAAATGGCTGGCGCGCAGAAGATGATCGAAAAGCAGTCGTTGCAAGTGGACCTCGCCCGCAAAGACTTCTATCCCGACTTCAACGTGCAGTACATGTGGCAACGCACCGACCCTGCCCAATTCCGCGCCTATTACATGCTGAGCGTCGGCATCAAGGTCCCGATCTATGGCAGTCGCAAACAGCGCCCCGAACTGGCCCAGGCCGAATCACAGCAGCTTCGTGCGCGAAGCGAACTCCAGGCGCAGTCGCAGCAACTCGCTGGTGATTTGCGGTCGCAATATGTGATCGTGCACCAGACCTCCGAACTGCTCAAGATTCACCGCGAAGGGCTGTCCCCTCAGGCGCGTTCGGAATTTCAATCAGGTCTCGCGGCCTACCAATCGAACAAACAGGATTTTCAGGCGCTGCTAACGGCGTTTCTCGATGTCCTACATCTTGACGAGGACTACTGGCAGAACCTCGCCGAATACGAGACTGCCATCGCGCGGCTCGAACAACTCACTGGACTCTCGTTGCATGAACAAGGAGCGAAGCAATGAAAACGTATCGCACAGGATTTTTACTGGCGTTGATCGGAAACATCGTTCTCGCCGTGGTCCTCGTTGGATTGTGGCGGCATTATCGCGCTGCGAAGCCCCTGGCGGACATGGAAGCCAAGAAGGACACTTCCGCCGAGGCGGATTCCATAACCGATTCGATGGCCCCAGCCCCTGGAGCTACAGAAGCGCCGCTGGTTCCGGTGCAGATTTCTCCGCAACGTTTGCAGAGTATCGGTGTGAAAACGGGCAAGGTCGAACGGAAATTGGTCGCAGACGAGATCCGCACCACTGGCAGTGTCGCTGTGGATGAACGGCGATTGGCCTACGTCCAAGTGCGGTTCTCCGGCTATATCCAGAAAGTCTTTGCCGATGCCACGTACCAATACGTCAGGAAAGGACAGCCGCTATTCACAATTTACAGTCCCGATCTAGTGGCCACCGAACGGGAATACTTAGTCGCCAGGCAGAATCAGCAGCGAGTGGCGCAGAGTACGGTTCAAGGTGTCGCATTTGGCGCAGCGTCGCTGCTCGACGCGGCTGCGGAGCGTCTCAAGCAGTGGGGCGTTCCGCAAAAAGAAATCACGCGCCTCGAATCCACCGACCAGGTGCAACAGGAACTTGAGGTCGATTCGCCGGCCTCCGGTTACATCACCGAACGCAATGCCCTGCCTAGCGTTGCCGTTCAGCCGGAAATGCGCCTCTATACGGTCGCCGACCTTTCCACCGTTTGGGTTCAGGCGCAGGTCTTTCAGAATGATCTCGAACGTATAAAGATCGGCGCTCCTGCAGTCCTCACCTTGAATACCTATCCTGGCCGGACGTTCACTGGCCGCGTGGACTTTATCTATCCGCAGGTGGATATGGATACGCGGACCGCCAAAGTGCGCGTTGTCTTTTCTAATCCTGGACTGCAACTCAAACCCGGCATGTTCGTCAACGTGAGTCTGAAGGTCCCCATGGGAAGCCAGCTTGTTGTCCCCGCAAGCGGCGTCCTGCAGTCCGGCACCCGCGCGATTGCGTTTGTCGAGCGTAGCGACGGCTACATCGAGCCGCGCGAGGTGCAGTTGGGCACCCGCGTGGGTGACGATTTTGTCGTTCTCAAAGGGTTGAAAGCGGACGAGCAAATTGTTACCTCCGCAAACTTCCTGATCGACTCCGAGAGCCAGCTTCAGGCTGCACTCGGTTCATTCGTTCCACCTCCACCTGGCGCGGGAGCGGCGTCTACTACCAGCGCTCCGCAAGGAAATGTCGAATTAAGCTCTGACCCGGCCACACCGCGGAAAGGAAACAACGTGTTCCGCGTGAAACTCACCGATCCGAGTGGAGCACCCGTCGTCGGCGCGGAAGTCACCGTGACGTTTCTTATGCCCGCGATGCCCGCGATGGGCATGGCCTCGATGCGTACACCTGTCACTTTCAGCGACAAGGGCAATGGGCTCTACGAGGGCTCGGGACAGCTGGAAAGCGGCGGAACCTGGCAAGTCACCATTCTCGCCAAAAAGAATGGGCAACCCATCGCGACCAAGCAATTGAGCGTAAGCGCCACAGGAGGGATGTAACGTGATTTCACGATGGATTGATTGGTGCGCGCAAAATCGTTTCCTCGTTTTCATGGGAACACTCCTGCTGGTGCTCACGGGAATCTGGGCCCTGCGGCGCATTCCGCTCGACGCGTTGCCGGACATTTCCGACGTGGAAGTGATTATCCACACGCCGTGGGCGGGTCAACCTCCTAGCCTCATCGAAGACCAGGTCACTTATCCCATTGTCACGACGCTTCTTGCTGCACCGCACGTAAAGGCCGTGCGCGCGCAAACCATGTTTGGCGACTCCTACGTGTTCGTCGTCTTTGAGGACGGAACCGATTTGTATTGGGCGCGTTCGCGCGTTCTCGAATACTTGCAACAGATCACGGGTCGCTTGCCCTCGAGCGTGCATCCCGTCATCGGGCCGGACGCGACGGGCGCAGGCTGGGTCTACGAATACGCGCTCGTGGACCACAGCCATCAACGCAGTTTAGCCGATTTGCGCAGCCTGCAAGATTGGTACCTGCGCTATCAGCTCGAAACGGTTCCCGGCGTGGCCGAGGTAGCCACGATTGGCGGATTCGTGCGTCAGTACCAGGTCAACATGGACCCTGACAAACTTCGCGCTTACGGAATCCCGCTCTCAACGGTCATCGAAAGAGTGCGGGCCAGTACGAACGAAGTGGGTGGACGGCTGCTCGAAATGGGCGGAGCGGAATACATGATTCGCGGACTCGGCTATTTACGTTCCCTGAACGACCTAGAAACCGTTCCTGTAGCCACCAAGAACGGCACGCCGGTTCTCGTCCGCGATTTGGGAACGGTTACGTTCGGGCCGGACATTCGGGAAGGCGTTGCCGAGTGGCAAGGTGAAGGGGAAACCGTTGGCGGGATTGTCGTGATGCGCGACGGGACGAATGCCCTCAGGGTCATCAAAGGCATCAAGCAGAAACTCTTGGAAATCAAACCCTCGCTGCCACCGGGCGTGGAAGTGGTCGCAGGATACGACCGCTCGGGACTAATTCACGCCTCCATTGAAACTCTGCAACGCGACCTGCTCGAAGAGGCCCTCATCGTCAGCATCGTGATCATCATTTTCTTGTTCCACTTCCGTTCCGCGCTGATTCCGATTCTGACCTTACCTATCGCCGTGCTCGCAGCCTTCATCCCGATGTACTACCTCCACGTCACCTCGAACATCATGTCGCTCGGCGGTTTGGCTCTGGCGATTGGCGTTCTCGTGGACGCCGCCATCGTCATGGTCGAAAACGGATACCGGCAGCTTTCAGAGCACCAATCCTTTCAATCCGAGCCTCTTGCTGAGCCCCAGAGGCGGAAAATCCTGTTGGATTCAGCGAAACAAGTTGGCCCCGCTATTTTCTTTTCGCTGGTGATCATTGTGGTTTCCTTCCTGCCTGTCTTTTTACTGGAAGCCCAGGAAGGACGCATGTTTCGCCCGTTGGCGTGGACGAAGACGCTCGCCGTTGGCTTCTCCTCCGTCTTGGCGATCACGCTCGTGCCCGTACTCATGATTCTATTCATCCGAGGACGGCTGCTACCTGAATCGCGCAATCCCATTTCAAGAATCACCCAAGCTATCTATTTGCCGGTTCTACGGCTGTGCTTGAGGTTCCGCAAAACCACCTTGCTGCTCAACCTGCTCTTTCTGATCGTCACTCTTCCGCTCGCGCTTTACATCGGCAGCCAATTCATGCCGCCACTGTATGAAGGTTCAGCTCTGTACATGCCGACAGCATTGCCCGGAATTTCTAGCGGGCAGGCGTCGCAATTGCTCCAGGAGCAAGACAGGATTATTCGAACGTTCCCGGAAGTCGAAACCGTTTTCGGTTCCCTCGGGCGATCCGACAGTGCGACCGATAATGCTCCACTCGATATGTATGACACGACGCTCATGCTAAAGCCGCGCAGTCAGTGGCGGCCGGGGATGACCTACGAAAAGCTCATTCAAGAAATGGACGCGAAACTCCAGTTTCCTGGGTTGTCCAACACTTGGACCATGCCGGTCGAAAACCGTCTCGATATGGAATTGACAGGCATCAAGACGCCTCTTGGCTTGAAGATTCAGGGGCCAAACCTTGAGGGCATCCAGCAGGTTGGCGCGCAAGTGCAGCAAATCCTCACAACGATTCCGGAGATGCGCTCCATCTTCGCGGAACGCGTTTCGCAAGGCTTTTATCTCAACGTCGAAGTGAACCGTAGAGAGGCCGGTCGCTACGGCTTGACTATTGCTGATGTGCAGCAGGCCGTCACTTCGGGAATCGGCGGCGAAATGGTCGCCGAGAACATCGAGGGCCGCGAGCGGTATCCCGTGAATGTCCGGTACAGCCGCGACTTCAGGGACAACGTCGAGGAATTGCTGCGCGTCCTGATTGGCACGCCCTCGGGCGCACAGATTCCGGTTTCCGATGTCGCGAAAATCTCGTTCTCTCGGGGACCGTCCATGATCCGCGATGAAGACGGCTCGCTGACCGGCTACGTGTACATCGATCTGAACACGAAAGACTACGGCGGCTTCGTCGATCATGCGAGCAATTTGCTCAAGCAAAAACTCGCGTTGCCTCCGGGCTTTACCTACAAATGGTCGGGCGAGTACGAGTTCGAGCTCAGGGCAAAAGAGCGGCTACAACTCATTCTGCCAATGGTCTTTTTTGTCATCTTTATGTTGCTCTACGTGGTGTTTCACTCCGTCACCGAGGCGGCTGTCCTCATTTTCCCGACGATCTATGCGTTGACGGGCGGCCTGATTCTGCAGAAGTTGCTGGGCTACAACTTCAGCGTAGCGGTATGGGTCGGCTACATCGCGCTCTTTGGCATTGCCGTTGAGACCGGAGTCGTCATGGTTGTGTATCTTCACGAAGCCCTTAATCAGCGGCTCACATCCGGCGTTCCGGTGCGCCACGAAGACATCGAGGCGGCAGTGATCGAGGGGGCTGTCCACCGCCTGAGACCGAAACTAATGACCGTCTGCGTTGTTCTCGCCAGCTTGATTCCGATTCTGTGGGAAACAGGCGTCGGCGCAGACGTGATGAAACCCATCGCCGCGCCTCTCGTGGGCGGGATGATCACATCCACGATCCATGTGTTAATTCTCGTGCCCGTTTTCTTCGCACTCATGAAGGAGCGCGCGTTGCGCCGCGGAACGTTAGGCCCCCAGAGCTGACTTCAGATAATGCGGGCCCTCTTACCAGAGACGGTGCGGAAACAAATAAGTGAAGCCGACGAATGCTTCCCAGCGCGTCGAAGTGCTGGTCAGCCCTCGATTGAAACCTGCATCGAAGACGAGCGTTTTCCGGGCAGCATAGCTCACTGCCCAAAGATTCCCAACGGCATAGCCGCGCAGGAACGGTTGTGTGAAGTGCCAGATTTCACCCGAAAGGGAGAACTTCCCAGCGATAGGATGTGAAATGGAAAGTGTCTGGCCGAACTGAACTCTATGCACTGTCTCTTGAGTTTGCTCGTTGAAGATCGCATTTGCGTCGTAGTGAAATCCCTTAACGTCCGCGCTGGCAAGAACGAGAAAAGAATTGCGAGGACTTCCAAAATCAACCTCCGGCACTCCTCCGTCATAGACGCGCCGAAAATAGCTTGCCGAGATTGTCGGTTTTGAGCCTTCGCCATGACTCACCACGGCCTGCGCGCCGAGAAATACCTCCGCTGTGCCGTTCGCACTTGTGCCATCGGTACGGTAGTGAACAAGCGGCTCGGCAGACGCGATAAATTCGAGGCGGGGTGTGACGGACAGCTTCATCACTTCGTTGAGGCCGTAACGCGATGAGAACTCAGGCGAGTGACTCGCACCCAGGACACCTGTCTCAAACTGTAGATAACCCGCTGGCGTGAGTGTCGCCGGCGTCGAGACAGTAGGCCGACCGGGATTCGCTTCGGGGGCCCCCGATTCCGCTGACTGCGCGGCACTCAGCGGAACAATCACAAAATTCAGCAGCAAAAGGCAAAGACCAATTGGGCCGCGCATCGATAGCCCATTCTACACTGCCCAGAAGCTCTCTCTCCTGCGACTGCAGGGTTAGAATGATTGCGATTCTCTTATGACCGCAACGACGATATCTCCGTTGTCTGACCTTTCGCGGAAAGTTCCAAGCGATGCGCCCGGGAATCGCCAACTTGGATAACGAGGAACGCGTTTCCAAAAAAAATGATGATTGACCGCGCGGAATTTGACGGCGCACTGCGATGAGCGCTACTTCGCTTGCTTGGCCCACACGATGTCGTAGGTGCGGTCGAACGTCACGAACATCAGACAAGTATTCTTTGATTTGCAGGTAAACCAGTGCATGGCTTTGCTGGGCATCATAGCAAAGCCGCCGGGGCCAAGCGTCGCTTCCGCCATGCCGTCCATCCCGGTGAGCACGTCGCCCCGGACCACCATCAATTGTTCTTCCGCCGTGTGATAGTGGGCGGGAACCACGCACCCGGAAGGAGCTTCGAGAAGGAAAGTTGATGCACCTTTGTCTGGATCGCCGTTCTCGCGCGCAACTTTGAGACACGCGGGTTCGCCGTCGAAAACGAGATTGGCACTCGCGAGCGGCGTAACTATACCCCGCTTAGAAATCTGTTCCTGTCCCCGCGATGACGCGGCCACGGCCACGAGCAGGACCATCAACGCCACGACGCCAAGAAGCGATTTCGCCGCTCTTCCAGTAATGCCATTCATTTTTTTCATATCGGCCTCAACCAAAAGCAGCGACGAAAATTCAGTCAGGTGCCGCCGCCAAACCATCCACGTATGCGCGCCGGGCGCCTCGATGTCCCCGGACACCAGAAGCAGCTAGAAAGTCCTGTTTTTTCCCTTTCCTCTCCCAAGTTCAGGGGACACACGTTGCCTTTCGCATCTCTATTCGTTCCAAATTTTCCGGTGCAAGCCGTCGTCCGTCTTGAGCCGGAACTCGGGGGCCAACCGGTTGCGATCTTTGTCGGTGCTCCTCCGCTGTCGAAGGCATTCGCCGTTAACCGTGAAGCCCGAAACCTGGGCGTCGAGACTGGAGTGAGAAAAAGTCCAGGCGGAAGCGTTGAGGAGCGTTGTCCGACGATGGCGTTCCCCTTCGCAGGAAGCGATCGCCTATGCCGCGCTTCTTGATTGCGCACGGACGATTTCACCCGCGGGTCCGGCCCGGATACATGGGTTACACAACGTATCGGCTACATAGGTAACACGTTTGGGCCGAAGGGATTTTCCAGCGGTTCCAACACGCGGGTCTCCAGATCGAAGTATCCCAAATCATGATCCATAAAGCTAACGATCGTGAACTTCTTTGATGCCGACCGCTTGGCCAGCAAAGACCGTGCTGAATTTGATTTTTTTTTTGCGGCCCAAACAGATGCGGCCGCAATTGGTGACGACGATGACTTCCAACAGAATACCCGTCAATCCTTCGTGGGGCGGGTTTCGAAGCGGATACGGTCTCCCGCGAGAAACTCAAACGCAAAGCTTTCTCCGTTACTAGCCGGCAACGGCCCACTCGAACCGTGGACAGGTCCATAGAGTGCGCCGTCCAAGTCCTGCTTCGTCGGGGAATTTGATTTTGCCTATCGGAGTGTGTCTTCCGGCTCGGGCGCGAGTTTGGGTGCGGTACGAAGAAACTTCATGAGTCCTTCCCCGGCGGCCTTGCCTGCCCGCTTCTTGAAGAAGTCGGCCGCGGTTTCCACCACTCCAACTTTTTCGGCGACCGCTGCCGCGATCCATTGGTTCAACGACACGCCATCTTCTTTCGCGAGCCGCTGGGCAGCCTTCTTGATGGAGAGGGGAAGCTTCAATGGATAGGTAGCTTTGCTCATGGCTTCACCTTCTTTAACAGGTCGCCCGGACGCAGTAGAGAAATCCTAAACCGCTCCGCGGGCCCGGCAAAGTCTGCGACGTTGTAAGTCACAAGCGCATCCGCCCGGCCATTGCTCGCGGCCTCGAGCACCATCTCGTCATTCGGGTCCCGGGACTGCGGCCGCCATTGAAGATGAACTTCGACCGGCTCGATCAACGCGGCTAATTCCGCCAGAAATTCTTCAATCGCCTCGGGCGCTAGGCCATGCGCTAGCCGATGCTTGGGACGCTTCAACACGTCCTCATACTCCAAAAAAAGAGGCGGCGTCGCCAAAGCCACCAGCCGCCGCTTGGCGACCAACCGCAGAACGGCGTTTCCCGCACCCAATGGTGTGCGAAGTCCGGCGACCAGCACCGCGGTGTCGAGAACGATCCTTCTCATGTAACATCACATAGGACGTCACATTGTATGGGATATTTCAAACCCAATGGACCTAGGGCCAGGCAAGGCCCCAGGTGAAGCCTGTGGAGATGCGGCGCTGTTAGGCTGATCTGTGAAGCAGGAACCCGCCGAAGCGACCATGCGAATCTCATGGTTTCGCCGTCGGAATCCTCGCCATGAATGGCGAGGAGGATGTCAAAGTCAGAAGTAACGCCGCAACGGGAAAGCCGCCGACTCCCTGCGCCCACGCGCGTCCCATTGCTGCGGCATGGATGTTCAAGACGAAAGCGCGGACGACCCGGCTCGTTCATTCAACCTATCGGGACGCAACGTCTAGGGCTTTTAACGACGGCGCCAGGGCCGCTCCGCTTATCGCATGAGCCCGGCAACCTCGCCGCGAAGCACCGTGATAGAAGCTTTTGGCAAAACGAAGGTGCGGTCCCGCGTTTCCGGCACAGCCGTGCTAACCGGCGGCCCGTCGGGATCGGCATGACTGTTCTCCGCATCATTCTTCCACACATACTGTTCACTGCCGAACGTCACTAACGTGACCGGGCCTGAAAAAGATGCCTTGCGTTGGTTCTTTGAATGGACAAAAACGACGCGCACGGTGTGCGGGCTATTTTCGTCGCGATTGACCAGCATCACCGCCCATTGTCCATCCGGGCGATGCACCGCGTAAGAGGTAACCAGCACGTTGCCCTCGCCGTCGTTGATGCCGGTCGACGACGGGAACAGTTGATGCACTCCTGAACGATGCTGGACCCACTGCAAATTGATCATATGGGCGGCGAAGTACAGGGATGTGTATCCGGTGATGTTGTAATCGCGATCGGCTACAAAATTTGACCAGGTGGCCCAACCGAGACAACTTTCGCGCACCGGCTCAGGCTGGATGGGCGAGTGGTAGAAAACTGCCCCGCCGCCTTCAAAGAACGAGCCGACATTGTCCGCGAGCCACAACGCCGCGAAGATCGTACTCATAGGGCCTGTGAGGCTAGCCGCGAGGTGGTCTTCGGTTATCCATAGCGGAACGCTCTTCGGTACGCCGTCTGCCCGCCATACGTCCAGAATGTGCTTGGTCAATTGCGGTTCCTGGTACAGAGTCTTCCAGGTGATGGTGCACGGCTCGAAGGGGTAGTGCTCAAACGATACGAAAGAGAGGTCGGAAATGCGGCCGTGCGCTTTCAGATACGCTACGAAGCGACCCATCCAGGACTTCCGGCCTTGCGCGTCGGGCCACACGGTAATATCTTCGTTGACGCCCTCGAAAATCGGCCCTCCCAATTTGAGCTTCGGATCTACCTTGTGAATGGCTGCGGCCCATTGGAGATATAACGCACCGTAGTCTTCTGGCAGAGCGTGCTTTCCGTCCGGCTCCTCACCCAACTCGATCCCCGCGATGGGGTACCCTCGCTTTTCGATATACGCGATCTGGGCTGCCGCATCGTCCGGCGTGCCGTAGAGCATGGTCACGGGAATCAATGCGGGAAGACTGTTGGTCAGGCCGCTGGTGAAAAACAGATCGAAGCCGCTGTGTTGGCGGGTTCCGCCGGCGTTGACATCACCCGCCGAGTGCCAGGGGTCGATGGAAGACGTGCAATAAGAAAACGTCTCTTTTTCGGAAGGGCCCTCTGCTGCTGCGATGAATTCATGGTTTGCATCGCTGGCGCCAACCTCGATTTCTTTTATAGCGTATCCGCGGCAGTTACGGATATCGTCCGCACCGTGTTCATCGCAGGTGTTCGACGATTCTGTCATCCAAATCCGCAAGTACCGCGCGGGCACCGGGGCTTCCGCCAGCGTGAGAGTTACCGCGCCACCTGAAGAGCTGGTCAGCGTACCCGACGGAAAGGTTTTCCATTCGCCTTGGGGGCCGCGATCGAAATCGAGCGGATCTTTTCCGATCCAGTATTGGACGCTATAGGTCGTGGCGTATGGACTGGCCCAAGCAATGCGCATCGCGTTTACTGCTTTCTCGGACTTTAGGTCCACGACGACCCACTGCGGATGAAGCGCATCGCTTTCGCCCGTAAATTTAGAAGTAAGGTACGGATTGCTCTTCCAGTAGATGAGCGTGGGCCCTTGAATCGGTCGGTCACCACTGGTCGAAAACCCACGATGTGGCAGCGCGTAGGAGAGGATGTAGCGGGTCGGCTCCTTCAGTTCGGTGCTGCCGGTAAAATACCCGCTCTTGTGAGCTGGATCGCTCCAGGTTCCGTTCTCGGTCCAGTGCCACGCCGCCATGCGGAGCTCGGTGTTGTTGCGATAGCTGATCGGGCCCCATCCCGCGGAGAGGGATTCCTGAATAATGTGCGGGCTGTAAACCTTGTCGATTCCGGTACGCGACAAAACGTCGATCGAGCTTCCTAGGGCGCTGTCGGGATCAAACGAGTTGATGGCATGCCCAGGAGCCGCGTCCACACGGACCGTGGCTACCGGCTCTCCCACCTGGGCACGGGCGCCGCCGGCGCAAAACGAAGATGCCATCGCGATAGCCACAGCCACAATGCTAGGTCGTGTCATCGTGAAACCTCTCTGAATAACCCACCTGGACGCTGCGGAAGGATACAACAAGTCGGCTGCCAATGCCTCAGATAATCCCTCTATTTAATCGTTTCAATACAGGGTACGATGCTGTCCCGTGCGGGATCCTGACGGAAGTGGCGAGCGCACAATATTGGGGAGCGCCGAACGAAACCAAGGATCGCTCGGCGGAACAAGTTTTTTTCGACTTTCGAGAAGGACAAGGAGTGTGCCCGTGGGTCGCGACAACTTAAGAACGACGGCCTGGTTTGCCGCGATATTTTTCACTTGTACTTCGCAGGCTTCCGCTCAAGCCCAACACCCGCCACGCGAATTCGAATTGCGCGCGGAATCGCCGGCATTCTGGAAACTGGTACGACACGATGCGAAGCTGGAAACGGTGGCGAGTGGATTTGGATTCACCGAGGGGCCGGTGTGGGATAAGGCCGGGTTTCTTTACGTCAGCGACGAAGAGATCAACAAGATCTATCGAGTTTATCCCGACGGACACAAAGAGGAGCTGATCGCCCTGGGCGATCCGGACGGGAGCACGCTTGACCGACAACTCCGGCTGCTCGATTGCGCGAGCGTACTACGCGCGATTATTCGCGTTGGCGCGAATGGAGAGTACACCGTTCTCGCGGACCATTTCGAAGGAAAAAGGTTCAACAGTCCGAACGATGTGGTCGTTGGGCCCGACGGCGCCATTTATTTCACCGATCCCACGCTCGATCTGCCGCACGGGGAAACGCAGGAAATTCCGTTCCAGGGCGTTTATCGGCTCGACGAAAAAGGCGAGGTTCGCCTTTTGACCAAAGATCTGACGCAGCCCAATGGATTGGCTTTCTCTCCCGATGGCAAGCGCTTCTACGTAGATGACAGCCAGCAACGGAATATCCGCGTCTATGATTTTTCTCCCGATGGCACGCTGAAGAACGGTCGGATCTTCGGCGAGGAGCCTGGAGGTAAAGGCCAGGGCGTACCCGACGGGGTGAAAGTGGACCGCAAGGGAAATCTGTTTGTCACCGGGCCAGGGGGTATCTGGGTATGGGACAAGCAGGGCCGCCACCTCGGGACCATCGTGGTTCCCACCCAGCCCGCGAATCTCACCTGGGGCGACAAGGACTACCGCACGCTCTATATCACGGCGACTACTTCGGTCTACAAAATAAGGATGGAGGTTCGCGGTTTTGTGCCGTATCTAGAGCAGCGGCGGTGAATCAGGCCAGGGGTTGCCGGTTCGGTTTTTGAGCGCGTCCATGGCGCGGGTGACGTGTTTTTTCCAGCGCATGCATGGCTGCGGAATGGATTCCTGGCGATTCGCCGATTGAAATCGTAGGTGGCCCGATGGTCATCAATCCGCCCGCGTCGCCAAGGTTGAGAGGAGACTACTCATGAAATTTGCTTGGAGTCGCCGTTCATTTCTTGCCGTGCTAGGAGCTGCCACCGGAGGCTTGTTCGGTGCTGCTGGGTCGAACGCTCGAAGTCTCTTGGGCAAGAAGCACAAACCGCCAGTGCCCGGAATTGATGGCAGCCCCATCGTGCCCATCACAACCGGTCTTGGTTCCACCGGCGATATCTACGCCGAGCTTGGAGTGACGCCGCTCGTCAACATCAATGGCACAGTGACGGTCATTGGCGGGTCTGTGATGAAGCCCGAAGTCATGGAGCTGATCCGCAGAGGCAATGAGCACTTCGTCTTGATTGACGAGCTGGAAATCGCAGCTGGCAAATTCATCGCCAGATTGTGCAAGTCTCCCGCCGGCTACACCGGCCTCGTGACCGCCGGCGCGGCCGCGGCCATGGTCGTCGGTTACGCGGGCATGATGACCGAAGACCTCGAACCTCGCATGCGCGACATTCCTGACGTGAGCAATTTCCCCAGGAACGAAGTCATCATCCAGAAGAGTCATCGATATCCCTTTGACCACCAGATTCGCCAGACCGGCGCGAAGCTGGTCGAAATCGAAACGCGCGAAGAGATGATTGCCGCCATCAATCCAAAGACGGTGGCGATCCACTTCACCAACATCCTCTCGGACAAAGGCAAGGTCAGCGGCCCTGAGACCGTCGCGATCGCCAAAGCACATGGTCTGTACACCTTCAACGATGCCGCCGCCGATGTTCCGCCGAAGGAGCGGCTCTGGGAGTATCCCTCCATGGGCTTCGATATGGTTGCCTTCAGCGGCGGCAAGGATATCCGTGGGCCGCAGGCATCCGGTGTGCTGATTGGGAAAGAAGAGCTGATTCGCTACTCGCTGCTGAACATGAGCCCGCAGGAAGATCGCATCGGGCGTTGCTGTAAAATCGGCAAAGAGACGATTTTCGGCCTGCTCAAGGCGCTGGAGATGTTTGTCAACGAGGATTTCGACGCCGCTCTACAAATGTATGACGAGCGCGCCCAAGTCATTACCGACGCAGTGAAGAAGTTCGGCGTGACTGCGCTTCCCCGAGAGTTCAACCCTCAAGCTCTCGGCAATGTGACGCCGCGTTATAGCTGGCAGATCGACCCTTCCAAACTCAAGACTACCGGAGCAGAAGTTATGCAGAAGCTGGCCGACACAAGGCCCGTCGGTATTGGCAGCATGGGAGCCGGTGCCAGCGGCATGCGGGGGCGCAATCCAGACGCGCCAAGCGGTGACCATCATGACGAAAATCACCGCCCGCCGCGCGACCCCAACAGTTTCGGCTTTGCCGTCTGGCAACTCAAGCCCGGCGAGGAGCAGAGGATTGCAGACCGTTTAGTAGAAATTCTTAGCGAAGTGCCGAAGGCTTAGTCTTTTGATCATTAAACCTCGGACGGACCTTCCTCCAGCAATATGCGGACCTGGAGGAATGCCCAGTCGGTGGTCCGCGATGAAACGAAAGAGCCTATTCCTGGAATCATTGCCCACTGTGGAAGCGAAGCCGCGGAAACTTCTGGTGAGCCGAGGGCCAAGGCGTTCCGGCGCAGCGTACTCCATAGAACCAGTCATGGTCACCCACCTCTTGTCGCCGCGAATCTGTTGATTTGGATGTAGCGAGAATCGAGCCCGATAGCGGTGCAGCGGTGCCCAACGGGACGATTTCCGTACATTTCTCTCCGATTTCGTGGCAGGCTTGCATGAGATTTGATTTCCCTTCTGGATTGAGCCTGTAGCATGACCGGGAGCCCTGAGGACGCTTGATTTCATAGCAAATGAGAGAAAAAATTGCGATGAACCGGTCACACCGAATCGTATCGCGCAAGCTTCTCACGGCACTTATTCTCGCAGTTGCTCTTGTCGCTTTCGTTGGTGCAACGAGCGTGGGGCGCTACCGTCCAGCAATAGCGTTGAAAGTCGCCTCAGGCCTCGTGAGTCACCAGATATGCTCCTCGGTCTTCGTGTCGCATCTGGACGCCAGCGAAGAGTTTCGCAAGATTGTTCCGACACTCGGACCGCTCCGCTACGTGGCGAGGTACGACATCGACTGGCAGCAAAGAAGCGTCAGCGCGCGCATCGCAGGCATGGCCTACTCGCATGCTTTATATCGGCAAGCCGAGGGTTGCATTGTTCTGGTTGGGATAACTCCGAAGCCTCCGGCCGTAATCGACGAACCAGACGACGGGTCGACCATCATTAGCAACGCTCTTCCGGGAGCCGGTGTCGTGAAGCCAGTCAACTCCGCGCTCGGACTTGCGATCGACGAGCAGTTTGAGGAACCGCAAAACCCGCCGCATCGTTGGACCAGGGCCGTCGTTATCGTCAAGGACGGGCACATCGTCGGGGAGCGCTACGCAAATGGGATTGGACCGCAGACCCCGCTTCTCGGGTGGTCTATGTCGAAGTCGGTCATCAACGCGCTTCTTGGCATTCTCGTCCGGCAGGGGCGGTTGTCGCCAGAAGCCCCGGCGAATGTAGGGGAGTGGGCAGATCCTAAAGATCCAAGGCATTCGATTACTGTCGATCAACTCATGCGGATGAAGAGTGGTACCAACTTCGGTGACTCGCTTGAGGCAGGCTTCCTGAGCGGGTTCGATCCCACCAAGCGCATGCTCTTTACAACGTCTGATATGGCTTCCGACGCGGCCCAGGCGAAGCTGGCAGCAGCACCAGGGATGCGCTGGAAGTATTCGGATGGAAGCTACCTGATCCTGAGCCGCATTCTCCGTGACAGGGTTGGCGGAGACACCCAGTCAGTGCTGAACTTTGCGCATCGTGAACTGTTCGACCGCCTTGGCATGGAAAAACCTGTCATTGAATTCGATGCCACCGGCACGCCAGTCGGGTCCAGCTACATCTTTGCGACTGCGCGTGACTGGGCCAGACTGGGACAGCTCTACGCCCAGGACGGGGTGGTCGGCGGACAGCGCATTTTGCCAGAAAGTTGGGTGGACTACTCCTCCCGCCTCACGCCTGGCAGCGAAGACTATGGGTACGGAGCTGGTTTTTGGACCAACCGAGGGAACAGCGACGCCGCGCACCAGCGCGTGGCCGCCGGAATGCCGTCGGACTCCTTCATGGCCCGCGGCAGCTATGGTCAGTATGTGCTGGTTTCACCCTCTCAACGTCTAGTCATCGTTAGGCTAGGCACTTCCTACACGCGGGCCGGCGATCTACGCGCAATGGAACGATTGACCTCAACTGTTGTGCGAGCACTCTCGCCAAGCACACGCAATTGACCATGCCGAGACATCGTTGCAAAAGATAGGGTAGTCCTGGCAATGCTAATTTCGATGATCTCATTCATCAAAGCCGCGAGGCACGCCGCGCATCCGCTGGGCCAAGGTGACGTCCTAGAGGTCCCGGTCCGAGTAGAAACAATTGTGAGCGCATCGCGCCCCTAATCGGACCATCTTCGGGGCAGAGCATTTGTCCGGTCGGACATCCCACAGGTCTTTCGGGATACTCCTGTGGATACACCACAGGAGGACGCATGCCAGCTGAAAACTCACGGAGGGCAAATCGGCTCACGAAGACGATCCTCCCGCTAAGGACTGGAATGCAATTCTTGGCACGAAAGCGGAGGTGCGTAAGTTCAACGCAGGTCGTGCCCAGCCCGAATGATTCGCCGGAGAAGAACTTTGGCGAGCGCGTCGCTCTGGAGCGCTCGGGATTTCTGATCTTGGGGCATTTCTCGGCAATGCGCGCACGATTAGAACCTTGCGCCGCCCCGGAGGCGGAGTCCACAGTAACTGAGAATCGAAATCACTCCCTAGGGAAGCTCCCGGGCCGAATCTTGCAGCAATTAAGAGAACCTTTCAGGATCGTGGAGCTGACGGCGATACTTGCGCGGCGTCGTTCCGACGGATCGCAGGAACGCACGCCGCATCGAGTCCGTACTGCCAAATCCACAGGCGGCAGCAATTTGTTTGAGGCCTTGGTCCGTTGTCTCCAGTTGCCGGCGCACAGCCTCGGCTCGCGCTTGCAGAACATAGTGAGATGGCGTCTTCCCCAACTCGCGCGTGAACACGCGCTCGAAATTTCGAACGCTCATTGCGGTACGGTCTGCGAGCTTCTGTACGGACAGATTGTTATGAAGGTTTTCCGCAATCCAAACCTGAAGCTCATGAATTGCCTTCATTTCCGATGCCTGTGCCGACAAGGAGGCGCTCAGTTGAGCTTGTCCGCCGGGACGACGCAAGAACAGAACGAACTCGCGTGCTATCTCGTGAGAAATGCTGCCTCCGCAATCCTCTTCAACCCACCCAAGCGCCAGATCGATTCCCGCTGAGATTCCGGCGGAGGTGTAGATGTTTCCATCTTTAACCCAGATGGGATTGAATTCCACGTACACCTTAGGATACCGGCTTGCCAATTCGCGTCCGAATTTCCAGTGCGTGGTCGCTCTCTTCCCATTCAGCAGACCCGCCTCGGCGAATAGAAATGACCCAACGCACACCGATCCCATCCGGCGGACCATCGGGGCCATCTTTCTCATCCATGCGAAAAGGGCCGAGTCGCGTGCGGAACGTGTTCCTAGCCCGCAGACGAGAAGAAGCGAGTCGAATTGCCCTTTGACATCCTGGAAGCGCCCTTGCGCAGTAAAAGAGAGTAGTCCTCCCTCACCCTGAACTCTCAGATCTCTTGCATTGGTTACAATCTCGACTTCGTAGATGGTCTTGCGAACCAGGCGATTCGCGGCACTAAAAACTTGGATTGGGCCAACGAGATCAAGCTCATCGATAGGAGGCACGACAACAACGATGACTCGCCGCCGCTTGAGGCGCGCGCTTCCCCGCGAGCTTGTGGTTGATGCGGTCTTCGACATCTCGAGGTCAATATGCAATGGGAACGGCTCCTCAGCAAGCAGAACGTGATGTTTTGGCGGAAAACGTCTGACTTCAGTCGAAAACCGTCGGTTCATGGTCGCTAGAATCCAGCGCTTGGAGACGGGCATTCCCATCGTCCATCCCGCTCTCTTGAGGAAAGATCATGAAACATCGTTGGATCAGCATCATTGGCGCAATGGTTCTCGTCGGCACTGTGTTCCCGACACTCTTCATCGCTCCAACCGCTCAGACGGCGCAAACGGAACAGGCTCCCGGTCCCTACGCACGCATGGCGATTATGCGTGCGCTTGAAGGCCATTCGGTCGATTGGGAGGCCGGGTACATCCGCCATCTCGAGTGGCACCGGCAGGCCAAGGACACGTTTGGCTGGTACAGTTATTCGGTCTGGGCATCAACTGAGCGGCAGCGGTGGATCATCTACGCGACGTTCGGACATACGGCCGCCGAACTGAGCAACCCAGTGTCGCCGGCCGAAGACGAGCGGGACAACCTCATCAACGTCCTGCCACACGCCAAATTCCTGGGAAACTGGATCTACGAGTTCCTGCCGGCGCTCTCGCGCGGAAATGGTGTGCCGACTCCGACCCCTCGAGCCGAGTACACAACGGTGGAACTCAATCAGGGGGCGGGCAAGGCTTTCGAGGCAGGACTCGCCGCGGAGCAATCAAAACTACAGGGAGAAACGCTCTGGTATCGAATGGTCGTGGGCGGCAATACGCCGCGCTACGTCCGCTTGCGTCCGCGGGTAAGCCTGGCGGCCATTCTCGATGAGCGCGCTGATCAGGCACTCCCTGACAAAGTGAACGGCTTGATCTCGAAGGTTACCGTCGAGACGCTCAATCTCCGGCCGAACATGTTGGTTAACGTCACACCCGAGCCCGCGCGCTAACTGGAGGACTTCCATGCTCCACGGTGCGGGCGCACGCGTCTCGATGCTGCGTCCCAATGACGGGACACGGTCGCCTTCGAAGCCGGGTATCCGACACGTCGCGTTGCACCGGGGAGACTTGAGTCTGGTAGCGGGGGACGAAGGCAATGAATGAAACAGCGCAGCAGTACATTCAGCGGATCACAGCCCACGTGGAAGGAAAGCAGCCTCTGGCAGTTCAGGCCGCTACGGCTGAGAAACTCGAGCGGCTGATCGAGGGCGCGCCTATGAGCGAATTGCGGAAGCGCCCGGCCGCTGACAGGTGGTCGGTTAACGAAATCGTGGCGCACCTTGGCGATGCCGAAATCGTGATTGGGTTCCGCATCAGGATGATTCTGGGCGCGCCGGGTGTTCCCATGGCGGCCTACGATCAGGATTCGTGGGTGACCAGAGGACATTATGAGCAACGCGATCCGCGCAAATCGGTCGAGCAGTTTCGCGTGGTCCGCGAAGGCAACCTTGCCTTGCTCAAGTCGCTGGCACCGGAGCAGTGGAAGCACTACGGAGTGCATTCCGAGCGCGGACGGGAAACGATTGAGCATATTGTCCACATGACTGCGGGGCACGACATAAACCACCTGCAACAAATAGAAAAGATATTCGCGCGCAAGTGACCTGCAGTTCGGCAACGGGTTGGCTGGCGCTGGATGGAGTTGGAACGACATGCCTTTACCTGAACTCGTGACACCTGAGCCCGAAGAACGACAGATTCGCGGCGCGTGCCCGCTTGATTGCCCGGACACCTGCAGTTGGATCGTGACCGTGAAAAACGGCAAAGCTGTCGCACTTCGCGGCGATCCGACGCATCCCTACACGCGCGGATCGCTGTGCAACAAGGTCGTGAATTACCCGGCGTATGCCCGCTCGTCCGATCGTCTGCTATATCCCATGCGTCGTACCGGACCGAAGGGGAGTGGCGAGTTCACCCGGATTTCGTGGGACCAAGCGCTCGAACGGATCGCGGCGGAGCTCGGCGAGGTGATCGCCAAGCATGGCGCCGAGGCTATTTGGCCCTATGTGGGCAGCGGCAACATGGGGCTGATCCAGGGCATCTACGGCGCCGGAGAACGGCTGTGGAACGTGCTCGGCACGTCGCGTGGTTTATACACGTTGTGCACGATCGCGGGCGGATTCGGCACTGGTTACACGCTGGGCGACAATCGCGTCGGAATGGACCCGAAGACGTTCCGATTCTCGAAGCTCGTCGTGCTTTGGGGCGCGAACGTACTGTCAACGCATCCCCATTTATGGCGACCCATCCTGGAGGCGCACAAGAACGGGGCGTCGATCGTTTCCATCGATCCGATTCAGACGCGAACTGCTGCGGCGAGCGACTGGCATCTCGCGCCGATGCCCGGAACGGATGCCGCGCTCGCACTCGGCCTGCTGCATGTTGTACTGCTCGAAGGCAAGGAGGATCGGCAATTCATCGGTGAGCGCACCATCGGCTGGGAGGCGTTTCGAGAGCGAATTCTCGACTTCCCACCGTCCCGTGCAGCCGCGATTACGGGTCTTCCGGTGGAATCGATCGTCGAACTGGGCAAGCGACTCGCCGAGACGCGGCCGACGGGCATTCGCATCGGCATCGGCCTGCAACGTCACGGCGGCGGCGGGATGGCGGTGCGAACGATCACGTGCATTCCCGGCGTTACCGGCGACTGGAGGCACCCGGGCGGCGGCGTCTTCTACGACACGCGGGGCTTCTTTGGCGTGAACTGGGCCGCTCTGTGCCGCGACGATCTCAGGCCTCGGGAAACGCGCGCGCTGGACGCGAAGCGACTCGGCGAAGAACTTCTTGAGACCGACGATCCGCCGGTCAAAGCGCTGTTCGTGTACGCCGCCAATCCGGCGGCGAGCGCCCCTCATCAAACGAAGGTCCTGCGCGGTCTTGCACGGAACGATCTGTTCACCGTAGTAGCCGAGCACTTTATGACCGACACCGCACGCTACGCGGACATCGTACTACCGGCAACAATGGCGATCGAACATCGTGATCTGCTGATCGCCTACGGACATCTATACCTGGCCTGGAACGAACCAGCGGTCTCGCCGCCGGGCGAGTGCCTGGCGGCGACGGAGATGTTCCGGCGACTGGCGCGAGCAATGGGCCTCGATACGCCGGCGTTGTACGACAGTGACGAGACGATCGCCCGGCAGCTACTGGAGAGCGGGCATCCGTCATTAGCTGGTATCACATTCGAGAAACTCAAGGCTCGCGGGTGGATGCGGCTGAACTATCCTGATCCGTTTGTACCGTTCGCTGACGCCTTTCCGACGGAGTCCGGCAAGCTGGAATTCGTCTCCGATCGTATGGCGCAGTCCGGAATGGATCCCGTTGCCGGTTACACTCCTTCGCACGAAACGTCGCAACACGATACCAAGCTGGTCCGCGAATGCCCGCTGACTTTGATCGCACCTGCCAACCATTACTTCCTAAATTCGATCTTCGCGAACGTGCCGAGGCAACAACGGCGATCGGGAGAGGCAACGTTGCTGATCCATCCGGACGATGCCACGCCACGGCAAATTGCCGCGGGAGATCGCGTGCGCGTCGCGAACGCGCGAGGCGCGTTCTTTGCCGTCGCGAACGTGAGTGACTCCGTTCGGCCGGGTGTAGTCGCCAGCACCAAGGGCCGGTGGCCGGGCTTCTCCAAAGCGGGCGCGACGATCAACGCCACCGTGGACGACCGCGATTCCGACATGGGCCGAGGCGCGGTCTTTCACGACAATCGCGTGCGCGTCGAGAAGGCGTGGTGATGGGATGCGCGCTTTCATCCTTTGCGCGGTACACACCAAGCGGATTTGTTTGTAGATTTCCTGTTCAGCGCGATTCTCTGGGATTCGAATAGCTTGCGGTTCGCCCGTTACACTGCCCAGCGCGGAAGACCGCCGGCCTGGACCCTGTGTCTGCGCGGAGGGGTGAATAGTCCCGGTCGACAGATAGCGCGTGATCGACCAACGTCTTGATCGTAGAAACGTCGCTTGCGCCCGGTACATTCGGGACGGCAATTCGGAACCTTCCGGAAAGAGGTGCTGGGGAATGGATGTGGGGTTGATTCGGAGTTCGTGGACTTTTCCAACCCACAACCGAGCTTCTCGGGTCGCTCACATACGATGCTGGCGAACGCACAGGAGCCCCGGCTCGGGTCATTACGTAAGACAAGATTCCTAAGAATTACCACAGGACCTTGAGACCCTTGTACAGGCTGAATTTCTCGTCGCAAGTCATCACTGGGATCGCTTCGCACAAAGCCTAGCCAAGGCCGCAGAGTCAGTTGGATTCTCAGTTCTCGAACTTGCAAAAGTTGTTCCCTGAACGAAGTATCACGCCTTGTAGCAGTTCCTGCACAGACCTTCCGGCAGATGGCACTCCTATGCTGTGTTCTGGGATGGGCCGATGACAACGTCGAGTTGTATTCTTCATCCGGCGATCCGGTCGGCCTCTCCGATACGTTCGCAGCTCTCGTAGCAGATGATGTAGAGGGCTTCCGCTGCGCGAGAAGCTTCGATGTTGCGCAACCAGCAGAAAAACTCGGAATTGTCTGCGCGTAAAATCCATTGATGACTATTACTCAACGATTCTTAAATTATTTGAACTTGCATCACAAGGTGGCGTGAATTGAAATGATACCGGAGCAGGTCCAGCAGGCCTGCGCCCCCGGACGATGGAGAAACGTGCTTGCGGGAGTTGACCGGAAAACGGCGCGAGGTCATTGGTGAGGTCAAGTTCCCGGAATTGGCTCCCGCCATCGCACGCTTGACGCCGCTTCAATGGCTCATATGCGGTGTCGCCGCTCTCGGCTTCGCCTTCGACCTTTACGAGATCACTGTCTTGCCGCTCGTTGTGCGGCCTGCGCTCGTCGCGCTCGGGAACCTAAAGCCAGGCAGTCCTCAGTTCAATCTATGGGTGGGCATCGTGTTTTACATCCCATTGGCGTGTGGCGGCGTGTTTGGATTCTTTGGCGGCTACCTGACAGATATTCTTGGCCGCCGCCGAGTTCTCGTTTGGAGCATTCTTTTGTACGCCTTTTCGGCGTGCGCCACGGCCTACGCTGCAACGCTGCCCCAGTTTTTGATTTTCCGCTGTATAACCGTAATCGGCGTGTGTGTCGAAAACGTCGCCGGAGTTGCCTGGGTGGCGGAACTCTTCTCCAATCCTAAGCAACGTGAATCCGCCCTGGGCTACACGCAGGCTGCATTTGGTTTCGGAGGACTCATGGCGACGGGGGCTTATTATGTGGCCGTCACCTACGCTGAACACTTTCCGGCGATCCGCATGAGCCACGAGGCTTGGCGTTATGCCTTGCTCTCGGGACTGCTACCGGCCATTCCACTCGTCCTCGTCCGGCCTTTCTTGCCTGAATCACCACTGTGGCAAGAGAAAAAAAACAAAGGGACGCTGAAACAGCCGAGTATCGCGGAGCTCTTCCGGCCATCGTTGCGAAGGACCACGTTGGTTACAACACTCCTGGTCGCGTGCAGTTATGCGTTGGCTTCGGGGGTTATCCTACAGACACCTCGCATGGTGCCGGGACTTCCGGAGTTGCACGGCGTTGCGCCCCGCTTCCTGGAGCAAACGGTGAGCCAGGTGCAACTGTTCCAAGAGCTCGGCACGATTGCCGGACGCGTGCTGTTTGCCTTTCTGGTCGTCCGAATTGCGAGCCAACGTCGTCTGTTACGCATTTTCCTTATTCCGGGCTTGATTGTCTTTTCCTGGGTCTATTTCTTCGCCGCAACGCACAGTCTAGTGCTGCTAATGTGCGGGATTTTTCTCGCCGGTCTCTTGCTTAATGGGCCGTTTAGTCTTTGGGGGAATTATCTGCCGCGGGTGTATCCGACTCACTTACGCGGTACCGGCGAGGGTTTCGCAATCAACATCGGAGCCAGAGTGATCGGCGCATCGAGCGTACTTCTTACCATGCAGCTCGCCAACATCATGCCCGGTCCTAGCGCTGCTACGCACCTTGCCTATTCGGCTGGCAGTGTTGCCGTCCTGGCCTATACGATGTCCTTGATCGGGGGGTTCTGGCTGCGCGAGCCTGAAGGTGGACAATTGCCCGATTGAAGGGTGCGAAGACGATGTCTCCAGGGCTCGTGGCGCGAGGAAGATTTGGCTTGCCAATGAGTCCGTCGGCTTCGTCGGTCTCCTTCAAGGAAGCCTTGCTGATTCCTTCTTATTCTGCTGATGGCAACTGTCGGCCTCAGCCATCTGGTATCTCCTACTGTTGTTCCTGCGTCTGCTCCTGTGACGCACTTCTCCGCCGAACGCGTCATGAAGCACCTGAGAGTCATCGCTTGTGAGCCTCACCCGACGGGCTCCATTGTAAACGGGCGTGTCCGGGGCTACATCGTCGAGCAGATGCAGTCCTTGGGACGGCATCAGGATTTAGCCGGCTTTGGGGGTATCCTCGAAGAGTCGCATCTTTTGGAAGGCAGGCTCAATTGCAGTGCGTGGGCACGAATTTCTCTAAGCCGTTTCTCAGACAGCGAGCCCTCATTATTGGATTTGGTAATGATCGTTGATCGGAGCCGTGGAATTGCGCAGACCGAATAGACAATTCAAGCTGCTTAGCGCCTGCGTATGGCTCCTGGTCTTCGCGTCCGCGATGAACGCTGCCGCGCAGTACCCTGCCGCCGCCAACACTTCCACGCAATCCCAAAAGATTCCCTCCACCGAGTCACGAAACGAGACAGGACAATATCGCTACACGAACCGGCTCATCCACTCTAAGAGTCCCTATCTGCTCTTGCACGCCCACAATCCCGTTGACTGGTATCCGTGGGGCCACGAGGCCTTCGAAAAAGCGCGCAAGGAGAACAAACCGATCTTTCTCTCCATTGGCTATTTCACTTGCCATTGGTGCCACGTGATGGAGAAAGAATCGTATTCCGATCCAGGTGTTGCTGCCATCTTGAATCAGTATTTCGTCTCCATAAAAGTCGACCGCGAAGAGAGACCCGACATCGACCGCCTGTATATCGCATATGTCGAAGCTACCACCGGCAGCGCGGGATGGCCACTCAATGTGCTGCTCACTTCAGACCGCAAACCATTTGTCGGCGGCACCTATTTCCCCCCAGAGCAACTCAAGTCGCTCCTGCAAAAGGTCGCCAGCGCTTGGAGCAAGCAACCCGATTCCATCACCCAGACCGCGGGTCGCTCAGCTCAACAACTCATTGAGATGGTCAGTAAACAGCCTCCAGCATCGGGGGAATTGCAACCCTCCATTCTGGACCAAACATACAAACAGATTGCTTCGACTTACGACGCCACAAACGGTGGCTTCGGCGGAGGACCAAAATTCCCGAGACCCGTCGCGCTGAGTTTCTTGCTTCGCTACTACGCGCGCACGGGTCAGCGCGAGGCCCTCGAGATGACCCTCAACACCCTTCGCGCCATGGAGCGCGGCGGCATCCACGACCAACTCGGCGGCGGCTTTCACCGCTACTCGACAGGTGCAACCTGGCTCGTTCCCCATTTCGAGAAAATGGCCTACGACCAGGCTCAACTGGCCATCGTTTACACCGACGCCTACCAGATCACGCAAGACCGTTTCTATGCCAACACTACGCGCAACATTCTCGATTTTGCGCTTCGTGAGATGCAGCAGCCTCGCGGCGGCTTCGCGTCCGCCGAGGATGCCGACAGCCGAGTTGCTCCGGGAAAGTCCGAGACCAGTGAAGGAGCCTTCTACGTCTGGACAGAGAAGGAAATTGAGAGCGTCCTGAGCAAGCAAGACGCAGCGATCTTACTCTATGCCTATGGAGTCGAGCCCGGCGGCAATGTTCCCGCGCAACAAGACCCCCGGGGAGAACTGAGGGCTAAGAACGTGCTCTTTGAAGCTCGCTCGACGGAGGAAACGGCAAAGAAATTCGGTCTAACCACTGAACGTGTCGCAGAGAAGCTGACTGCCGCACGCAGAGCCTTGTTCGGAGCGCGCTCCCGACGTCCGCGGCCCCCGCTCGACGATAAAATCGTCACAGCTTGGAATGGCATGATGATCTCGGCTCTGTCGCGGGCCAGCCAGGCTCTCGATGAGCCGCGCTATCTCGAACGCGCGCAAGTCACAGCAAGATTTCTCGAATCGCATCTTTATGATTCGAAGACGGGCGAGCTTTGGCGCAGCTATCGCGCGGGCGGTCCCAATGTGGGCGGCTTTCTCGACGACTACACCGATCTCATCAGTGGACTTCTGGACCTGTACCAAGCCGGATTCGACG
>Ga0207000_1064_pt1 | contig 38667 bp, 48 predicted proteins | sample Alteio_BWMinCont_90_FD_153498 | JGI IMG/M metagenome (GOLD analysis project Ga0207000, IMG submission 153498) | Enriched cells from forest soil in Barre Woods Harvard Forest LTER site, Petersham, Massachusetts, United States -... | ecosystem: Environmental > Terrestrial > Soil > Temperate forest >...
CGTCAGAATGGCGAAGCATTGTATCGAAGTTCTAGCCGAGTTAAATCTTGTCCGATCAGGACGGCTCCTTGCCTTGAATCAACTCCAGCACTTCGGCGATGAGTTCTCGCCGCCTATCCTGTCGAACCAGATATCCGAGTTTCTCGTATCGGTCAGGGCATTCCGTTTGCCAGTAGAACCGATTCAGACGGTCAATGGTTACAAGCTCGGCCTTGAGATTTTCCAATCGACTCATGCACTAGTAATATCAATTTCAGTGCCAAACGTGGGGTAAGCACCAGATGAACTTATGGGGCATGATTTGCTTGGGACTGACGACTGGCCGGCAAGGCTGACGGCATTTCGTCACATACAGTTTGAATCAGCATAAGGCTGCTTAGTCAGGATGTACTCCATTTATCGTGGTGCTGTCATTGATCCCTTGAGTGTCTGCCATCGAATGCAGGACTTTGCGAAGGTCGCTCAGTCTTTTCAATCTGATCCCCATCGAAAGACGATTATCAGACTGCTTCAGTAACGACACAATCTTGATGTGGGCCACACTCGGCATCACGTAATAGGTACGGAGCTGAGTATTTGTCGCATTACAGAAACACAACAACGTGGGAAGGCAACGCAGCCTGGCTGAAGTAGCCGTAAACCTCCAACGTAGACTCCCGAGTGAGGTCCGCTCCGAGAGACAGACGACGACCGCCACTGTCAGCCCGGTAGAGAAACGGAAGGTCTTAGGTTTTGTACTTGTCCTTTCCCGTACTACGCGCACATCGGCAAACATGTTTTTCAACCGACCGAAAAGTGCTATCTGAAGCTTGCCGATCTGAAGCCGGGTCCTCTCGCGCGTTTGGGCCGTGTCCGTGTGCTTGTAATTCAGCAACTCATACAGATGAGCAAGGCTCCCGAACCTCTCCTTGCAGCATCCGGGCGAAGGAGCGGTTCGAGACTGGTTGAGAAGTCTCGATGTAAGTTTCTTCTTTCTCGCAAGTAGCGAACGGACTCTATCTAACAAAACGTCGTCCGGTTGGTTCTGGGGACGGTCGCGCATGATTTTCTGCGCTGAGTCGAAAGTCTTTCTATCGACGATTGGCTTCAGCGCACCCGGCAATACCGTCCAATCTTGCCTCGGCACCGGGATCGATCGAGTCCGCAGTTTCTGCGTCCAGCGCCCCCATACAAGTGATCCAGTGTACTTTTCGTGCGTCAGTATTTTCCGGACAGACTGATAGTTCCACAAGCTCGCCCCATTTTTTACGTTTTGGCGATTTAATACGCGCGCGATGTAGGGTGTGCTCCTCTTGTCCTTGATGAACATGCGGTAAATCTCGCGAATCCATTTAATTTCATCTGGAGGACCGGGCACGAGGATCGTGCGATCGCTTCTGAGATTCTTCCTGTCTCCATATTCCATAATTTGTTTCGGCTTGCCTTCGGCGGAGACCAGCATTCGGCGCAACCCATAGCCTGGTATGCTCCCAGCCCACAGACCGCGCTTTATCATCGCTTTCATTCCTTCAAATACTTTCTGGGACAATTCCCGGCTGTATTCCGAGGCCATCACCCGCTTCAGCGCCTTCATAACGAGGCTCGGCATCGTACCGTCGTTCGCGAACGTTTCGGCGCAGTAGAAGACGGGCACACCGGCCTTCTTGCAGTGAAACTCGTAGTAGGCAGACTCGTCGGTGTCCATGAAGCGCCCCCAACGGCTTACGTCATAGACCAAAACGGCACGGTAGGCCTGTGTAGTCCCGACAACGTCGTGCAATAGCTGGGCGAGCCCTTCACGATGCTTGAGAACCAATCCACTCTTGCCGGAATCAGCGTAAGTCTTTATGACCGTCAAACCGTTCTGCTGAGCGTAGGCTTGGATTGCTGCCGTTTGGTTTTCGAGAGAATACTTTTGATGCTCGGTAGACATTCGTAAATACTGGGCGGCGGGGACATTTCCTTTGGTAGGTATCGTCATGATGTCCTCCTAACGAGGAATACTATGGAAGGTGCGCGGCTGCGCGCGGGGTGACCATAGCGGAAATGCGCTTTGCCTCCGTATAAAACTCGGACAACTCCAGCAATCGATCACCCGTGGACAGCCAAGTGTCATCTTCCTTAAGACGGCACTGTTTTGATCTTCCTACACCTTGGAACATGTAGAAGCTGTGAAATCCATCATTGTTGGAATTCAGTCGGCAAAGCAGAGTAACGTACTCACGTTCGGGTAGCACTGGCTCTAGCGTCCACCTGATCTTGCCGTTTCGAGTCCGACACGTGGGACATATAATCACAGAGACTGTGAAGCGGTTGTCTATCTGGAGAATAGCTCGTCCCCGTTTCCCGCGAGGAAGAACCGTAACGCTCTTGGGAAACATTGCCGTCAGAGTGCATACAAGTTCCTCGCGCAAGCGCAGGGTGCGAAACCGATGGTCGGTCCGAAGAAACGCACTTTGAGCAGGACAGTATCCGATGAGTTCATAGGTGTGGCGAAGTGTGCCAAAGTGGTTGTAGTAGGTGGCTGTTGATGCGACGCTCCGGGTCTCAGCGATCAAATTTTGAGTCAACCTTCCTTTGGCAGCTAGTAACCGCTTCAACCTTTTCAAAAGTTCCCTGTCGCTTGTTCTCTCCCTTTTCTTCCGCATGATTTGTTGAACTTTGTCAAAGGTTTGTTGGCTGACAATCGCCAGAAAAGCTCCCGCCTTGGAAACCCAATGCTGGGAAGGAACGGGGACCAATCGTGTGTGCAGCCGTTGCGATGTCCGATTCCACACACTACATCCCGCGTATTTCGGATTCGTCAAGATCCTTTTTACTCGCTCGTTATTCCACGGCTTTCCGCCCGAATATGGAATACCCCTCTGATTCAACTGACGCGCTATTTGCGTAACACCCAACCTACCCTGGGTGACCATTTTGTAGATGGCGATTACACACTCGACCTCATTCCGTGGACCGGGCACCAGAACAATGCGGTCAGTTGAGATGCTCTTATATTCTCCTCCTTCTAACATCTGCTTCGGCGAAAGGCGCGCCGAGACCATCATCCGCCGCAAGCCGTAGCCCGCAGTTCCACCCATCCTAAACCCCATTAGAGCTAGGCGGCTCTTGCCGTCAAAGGTTTTGACACCCAGTTCGCGGCTAAAGTCCGCCGCTGACATTCGCTTGAGAAATTTGAGAACTGAGCTTGGAAGCGTACCGTCGTTTGCGAATTGCTCGGCGCAGTAGTGAACCGGGATTCCAGAGGTCTTACACAGGAATTCGTAGTGCGCCGCCTCATCGATATCCTGAAATCGTCCCCATCGACTCACATCGTAAACGAGAACGGCTTTGTAATTGGCTTCGCCACCTACTACGTCCTGAATTAGTTTGGCGAGACCCGCCCGGTGTCTAATGACTACTCCGCTCTTTCCTGAATCGGAGTACGTTTGAACTACGGCAAAACCATGTTGTTTGGCATATTCTTGGATCGCAGCTTTCTGATTGTCGATTGAGTATTGTTGATGCTCGGTGGACATCCGAACGTATTGTGCAGCGGGAGCAAACCCCACAAGAGAAGTTGTCATGGCGGAAAAGGAGTACGGTACACGTATACCACGATTCCGGCCGATGATTGTCCGGTGATGGCGCATGTGAATCGTGAACCGTCAGACCCCCGATATCCCACGTGCGCAGATCGCAAGTTCGCAGAATGCACGCAGGTCAGTGAGTCTCTGCCCACCATTCAGCCAGTCATCCATCAAACGCAGGTCGAACCTCTTAACTCGGTTTAAACTGGGGAAAACGTGGAAGTCGAGGAACGAGTTGTTGCTTTCGTCTAGCCGCGCCAAAAGAGTCACATGCCCCCGTTCATGGTGGACTGGATCAACCCGCCATCGCACTGTCTTCTTCCATACTCGCGCTGACCGCGCAACAAGCACAGAGACCATCAAACCGTTGCTCAGTTGCAGTTGGCTTCGCCACTTTCCTCCGCGACGAATAACCGATACGTCGTTGGGAAACATTGCCGCGATCTGTGAGATAAGCTGTTCGCGCAACGCTTGTGTCCTGCGTCGAAGGTCAATCGGACCGAACTGTGCAGGACGGCCATAGCCGATGAGTTCGTAAGTTCGCCGCAGACTCCCGAAGCGGTGTCGATAGGTAGATGGCGAGGGGACATCCTCAGAGTCCCTGATTAGGCGGACAGACAGTCTTTTCTTTTTCGCAAGCAGCCCTCGCAAACGATCCAGCAGTGCCTCATCTGACTTGTTGATCGTGCGGCCTTGGAGTATTCTCTGCGCCTCCGAATATATTGCGTGATCGATGATTGGCTCGAAGGCTCCGGGAGTGAGAACCCACGCCGATTGTGGAAGCCTGACAACTGGAGTGCAGAGTCTGCGGGAGGTTCGACCGAAGACGTGGCATCCCGTGTACTTCGGATGCGTCAGGACGGCGAAGACGGCAGCGTAATCCCACCTGGAATCGCCGATATACTCGATACCCGTCTCGTTGAGTTCACGAGCAATCGCGTAGACCGACATCTTATCCGCTACCAGCATTCGATATATATTCCTGACACACCGTACCTCATGGGCAGGACCGGGAATGAGGATTACTCGATCCGTTGCGATGCTTTTTCGTTCGCCGCTTTGAAGTGGTTGTTTGGGCAGTCGATCAGCCGAGATGAGCAATCGCCGCAATCCATAGCCGGGAACTCCTCCTTGTTTGAATCCAAGACCTGCCAGCAGCTTCTGCCCTGCGAGAACCTTCACACCCAACTCGCGGCTGAACTCAGCCGCCATTGTTCTCTTCAGCGTCTTCATGATGAGACTTGGAAGCGTGCCGTCGTTCGCGAAGGTCTCGGCGCAGTAGTGAACTGGAATGCCTGCGGATTTGCAGATGAACTCGTAGTGTGCGGATTCGTCCGTGTCCTGAAATCGTCCCCAGCGGCTAACATCGTAGACGAGAATGACTTTGTAATCCGAAGTTCCGCTAACCACGTCTTGCAGCAGTTGCTGGAGCCCCTTTCTGTGCTTTAGCACCAGACCCCGCTTCGCCGCATCAGAATAGGTGCGCACGACTTGGAATCCATGGGACTCCGCGTAGCTCAGGATTGCGGCGGATTGATTTTCGAGAGAATACTGTTGGTGTTCGGTTGAGACGCGAAGGTATTGAGCAGCAGGAATGAGCAGACGGTCAGCCATTGTGTCCTCCTGCAAAGACACATCGGCTGAAACTACTTAGACTTTAGCATGGTGCCGGCAGCAGTGACCGCCAAACCAGCGGACTCACCTCTTGTGAAGCGCACCATGTCAGTCGTAGCCCGCAGGAAGATTGCAGAGTTTCAAAGGGTACGCCGGATGAAAATCAAAGCCCCAACAGAAGAAGGCTGCGTAGTTCAGAGGTTCACACTTCGTGGGCAAGACGCAAAATCCCGAACCACATACCTGCGCCAACCAGTGTCCAGAAGACAGGCCACGGGTTGATCTCGATGTGGATCTGAGAGCTCCTATCCTTTTGCTGTTCCGATGACTTTTTGTTTGGCATTTAACCACACTAAAAAGAGGTCGCCGCGGACGTCAAGGGACGCGCGTGGATTGTTTTGTAATAGTTTTGTCATCACCGATGACAATTTACATTGTTCCCTAAACCCGTCAGAGTCAACGCAGTGAACCCCTTCTGTTGTGTGTGTTACAGCGTCTCCTCTGACGTATGCCTTCGACGAGTTGCTGCGCATCATTGAATAATCAGGTGCAGCAGAAGGGTGTGGCTCTCTCTCAAGGAACCACGGAAGAGCGCGTCTGCCGTAACGCACCACCGTGTCTGGAGCGACCATGCCGGCTTCGCTCTCATAAATGGAATGACGGGCCAAGTTCACGACCTTGCGGGGAACGGCTGGCACGCTTCCTCCAGGCTTCTCGGCATCGATGGTTTGTTCGTTCGCCTTAATCTTTGTCGCCGTGGTTCCATCGTGATTGTCTTCGCGCTGACTTCGTCGCTCTGCGCCAGAACTCTGCGGAATGGCACTTCTCGCTGGATCCCTTCCAGCCTGGCGGGCAAGGGTGAGAAGCGATCATGCGAACTGATGAGTAGTAAAGCGAAAAGCGATATCATCCCTATGGCCGTCGCAACCTTCCAGAAGAACTCGTCGGGGATTCGCCTGTCACGGGAATTGGGAACCGGCGAATGAGTGCGGGACGCTAACGGCTCAAGATCTGCTTGGGCCATCTGCACCGGCCTGGCCGCAAAGCCGAGTTGGAGCCCATTCTGGCCGAACTGAGGGTCGCGCTACGGGAGCACGTCGCGCAGATCAAGAGCCTCGTTGCCGAGTTCCGCGTTCGAGATAGGTAAGCCAGCTGGTTAGCGGGTTCCTTATCTTCTCGGTTTCCCACGATCTGCTCCAGGCTTCCGCGCAAAAAGCAAGAGCGCCCAATGACCTCAGCCCAGTCAAGAGCGCACCACACATCGTCCACTGTGGCACGGTTACCTCAGCTGGGCCACACGGGCATTTCCCGCAAAGTCAGTCTTGATCGGCCGGGTGAAATACCGAATCGTAAACTCGGTTTGCAAGTTCGATGGTGGCCTCTACCTGTGATAGAGCACCTGTGATCAGGACTGCCAAGGGAAGCGACAACATTCTGCGTGTTTCAGGATCCAAGAACGCATGAATCTCTTTGAGGGAGGAATGGTAGTGCATCGGAAACTCCTGAAGATGATATCTGTGAGGACGATCTTCACATACTCCGATTTTGGGGCAGGAACAGCAATCCCTTCAATACGGTTGAATCCTAATTACGAAAGTACAATCTCCTGACTTGTGCAGATCATTCGGGCAGTTCGATTCGGTCTGCATGTTTCTTGTCCCGCTCGTGCTCTTCTGCAAGGACCTTTTCGAGCCAATGTGCTTGTTTGGCAGCGAGCCCCTTGTCTGCAAATGCAGGATGGTGATTGATAAAGAACTCCTCGCCACAACAGTCACACCTGAGCGTTCCCATCTCCCGGAAGCCTTCTGCCCTTTCTTGACTCTGACCCTTCTTTATTGCAACCGCGTTCATCAACTCATTCTGCTCCGAATCCTGCTGCCCAATCATATCTCGAGGCAATAAAATGGCAACCTGAGAAATTTGCCCTTCCGTCCGACAGCCGACCGTCTCAAAGCTATCAATTATGGTATAACCAAAGACTCGCGTTACACATCCCTCCGCCGTGCCTCGGTTTCCGAGCGTCGGTCTCTTGTGCGATCTGATAATTCACGCCGGAGACCGCCATGCCCAGAAGCTCGCAATTACCAATTTGTTCCTTGTGCCACGAAACCGTGGAGATTGAAACCGCAAAGACCGACGAAGATGGGAAGGCGGTTCATGAGGAATGCTACGCGCTCAAAACGCGGCCAATAGAGGCCGAACATATGGCGATCAGTCCCATGACTTTGACCTGCCCTCGATGCGGTGCGACGGCTGGGCAAGTTGCGCTTTATTTGACGGCGAAGTTAAGGTAGTCCACGTCGAAAGAATTGCGGCTGCGTTAGCGATGGATGTCAAGAATTGAATGCCGGGTGTTTTCTATGCGATGTTTCCAGCCTGGAACCCTCGACGACCGGAACTACATCAGGATGGCGCAAAGAAAAACGCCGCTTGGGAAAAGGCGAATTAAGGATGACGTGCCGCGACGGTAACCCGTAATCGCTTTACGAAGCGTGGAAAAAGGGCAGCTATGCTGCTTTACCAGGAAGCCTCCAGTAAGTTCGTAAGCCTCCCATTTCTGGACGGACATGCCTCTCAAACATGATCCCGAGCTTGGCAGCTGCTTGTTTCATCTTTTTCGGGCCGATTCCATTAATGCAGCCACAGGACAGCAGGTCCTCCTGTGGTTCGATCATGCCCGGCGCAGCAGTAAGCTTGCAGAGCAGCAACTCGACCGCTCCTTCAAGATGTTCACCCCATAGGACTGATCTCATTAGAATTCACCGCGAACGTAGGTCAATAGAACGCAGATCGAGTGCGGACAACACAGGATCCGTAAATGTAGAGGACGGCATAAAGCTGGCGAAATGGATTCCTCACCTTGCCCATCGCCGCTCATCGCTTTTGAACCTCGCAGGTTCTCGGATAGCAAGCGACCGTTGCGTGGCGTGGTGCTTCTCGTCGGGTAAACAGTTGTTCACAGACAATGCATCGGCGGATCCCCTGACCGAGGACTAGAAAGGGTTTGCCAATCCGGTCGTCTGGGGCGAGTGCACTGTGTCGATTCTGTTGGATCTCAACCATTGAACACCGTCTCCTCAACGCCCAATCAGAGTCAGCACTTACTAGGGCGTGTACATCATCCGAATGGCAGGGCCAGGATTCACAAAGGCTCGCGCAAGAGCCGAAGCAATCGACCGATTGGATAAGGCTTGATCAGCACCGGAACTGGTGCCTGAAAATCTCTCTCGCTAGTATGGATTGCCATACGCTGACCGGGTGTGATGGCTGTAATTGCACGGACCAACTCCAACCCATTCTCGATCTTCTCACCGCGGTAGAAGTAAACATCGGAAAGTACAAAACTCCAGGGACCATTGTGCTGGTACGTGGCCAGGGCCTCGTCGCCCTGCGATTCCTCCCAGACCTCACATCCTCTCGACTCTAACTGCGCCCGCAGCCAGCCGCGCAAGACGTCGTCATCGTCGACGACAAGAATGCGATGATTTCGAACGGTTGATTTCTGTCTGTTCATCCGATTCTGTAGATCCCCAGTCTGATCATCAGGAACATGAAAATAGCGGTTGCAAAGAACACGAAAAGCTGGTGGAGATACCTCGAACGCCGATCGGCGACCAAGCGATGCGCCACGATGAACCACATCACGCTGGAAAATGGCATCAAGAACGGAAACAAGAGCCGGAGTAGCCAGGCTTCATCCGCCGACAGATATCCTGGCACAAGGAGAAGGAACATGAGCAGAGGAAGCAGAAATATGAACACTGGGAAGGCGACGGCGGCGACGAGTGGCATTTCGAGAGACCTCCCGTGGTCCGTTATTGTGGTGGTCGATCGTATGTTGAGCAAAACTGTGAACTGCCCCAAATGTCCCTGAAATCAAGATACCCAGCCGGCGGCGGAAATGATTAGGCTTGCCAGCACATCTTTCGTAACCATCCATACCTTATCTCGTCGATTTGCAGAGCCTGTGGGTATCTTTGGAATTCGAGCTGGCACACCACTGCACGTGGGCTGACCGCAGCGGGATGGTGGTTTGCGGTCTTTAGCGCCCCGTTGCTCCGCTTCATCATCTACAGTTGGTGTTTTCGCTACATTATCTGGGCGGTGCTACTGTGGCGGATCAGCCGACTGCATTTGACACTCATGCCTACCCATCCGGACCATGCCGCGGGACTCAACTTTCTCGCGATGGCCGAGAAACATTTCGGAATCCTGTTCTGCGCCTTGGGTTGTACGCTTGCCGGTCGCGTAGCTAACAGTATGCTGTTCGAACGAGCACCACTGAGCTCTTTCAAATCCGTGATGGCGGGATTTGTTGTGATGTCGCTGATCGTGGGTTTGTTGCCCCTGACTTTGCTAGCTCCCAAGCTGATCAAGGTGCGGAAGGCGGGACTGCTTGCGTACGGCCGGCTCGCCAATACTTACACTGAATCGTTCGACGGAAAATGGGTTCACTGCGCCGGACCTCCCCCAGAGCCCTTGCTGGGAACCGGCGACATCCAATCTCTTGCCGACATGGGGAACAGCTTCGCCTTCGTTGAGGGCATGAGGATAGCTCCCATTTCCAGGAAACTTGCTCTGCAAATCGTTGGCCAAGCTGCCATCCCGCTGGTGCCGCTAATCCTCCTTGGCACCCCGGCTCCACAGCTGATACGCGCGGTAATGAAGATGGTTTTTTGAGCGGAGCGATCCCCATCAGATAGGGCGCGCCATTTCGCCGATTGAAAGTGGCCGATTGCCCGACCTTTCGGCGAGAGCTCCCGCCGATCAGATTCCACAAATGGAGCGTTTGCTGCACGGAGGCTCGGTTCGACGGCTTGCTGTATTTGATGAAGCGTGAAGCTGAAATTCACGTGATGGACGCGGAAGACTGCTTCCGAGCGGTTCTCCCTTGCACGTTTTCAGATCGACTAAAAATTTGGAGCATGAAATGACTAGTTACATTTTCAAAAAACGATTTCGCATTGCGCTCTCCTTCTTGATGATCCTTCTGTGCTTCCCGGCCCAGGCCAAGCGAAAAGATTTGGTAATCATGAAGAACGGAGATCGTCTTACCGGAGAGGTAAAGAAGCTGGAGCACGGAGTCTTGTATGTCGATCTCGATTATGTCTCGGGTTCGATTGGTCTGGATTGGCTGAAGGTCGAGCGCGTTCAGAGCAGTGGTGGGTTTCAGGTCGTGCTGAAAAATGGCGAGCGAGTGGCGGGCACAATCGAAAAAGTGACGCCAGCGGAAGCACCAGACAAGGATTTTTCGATTCATGCCGCCCAAGGCGAGGTGCGCGCGGCCGCTCCAGATGTGGTCACGGTCGAGTCGCAAAAGCGAAGCTTCTGGCGTCAGCTAACTGGTGCGATCGACTTCGGATACAACTTTACCAGTGGCAACAGCCAGACGTCTTTGAGCGCGGATGCGAACGCCAACTATCTCTCAACCAAATGGCTCGCTGGCGCCAGCGTCGATTCTTCTTTCAGCGGCCAATCGGGCGGTTCCAGTTCGAACCTGATGGAAATCCAAACACTAGACGGGCGTTTTCTGAGTCGGAATTCCTTCCTCGTCGGTTTGGGAGATTTCCTGCACAGCTCTCAGCAGGATCTTTCTCTCCGTACAACGCTCGGGGGAGGATATGGGCGCTATCTGATTCGCACCAATCACGATACTCTTGCGTGGTTGGGAGGCATCGTCTACACGCATGAAAATTTCGAAACCAGTGACCAACCTGGCGACCAAAACGTAGAAGCCCTGCTCGGCCTCCAGTACCAGATGTTTCGTTTTGACCGCTATAACCTGCAGTCCCAGCTTCTAATCTACCCCGGGTTAACCGATGCGGGCCGCATCCGAGTCACGACCAAGACGACGTTCACCATCAAGCTGGTGAACAATTTTCATACCGACTTTTCCCTCTTAAACAATTTCGACAGCAGCCCGCCGTTCAACGCAAAACGAAATGGACTCAGCGTAAGCAACTCGCTAGGGTGGACGTTCTGATGCGCTATCGGGCTGGATATTGCTCCCAGCGGTGTCTACCTCAGGCAGAGTGCCCAGACCCGCCTGGATTCTCAGTCTTTGTGCGTTCGGGCCTTGTTGTCGAGCATCGAACGAGGCGCCGGTCAGCGAGACGCGGGCGAATGGTCTTTTGGCCGGACCCGCCGCATGAACCCCGGCGAGCGCTCTTTAGCGCATCCGGTTCTCATCTCGGAACTGCGGCCAAGCGTATAGCTTGCCGCACACTCGCCGACCCGTGGGACACGCGCAACCCCGTTCTGGTTCGGTTTGCTTGTCGAATGGGAGAGTGTTTCCTTGATCAGCGGCGTTCTCGTTGAGCAGTTTTTTATGGCGAGGAAGACAAGCAACTTTTCGAGAGGATTTTGCCGCGAATCCGCGCGACAAAGGAAAGGCTCTTAGGTGGTTGCGCGCATCGAATCGCTTCCCGCACTGAAAGGAATGCGAGCGTGGATCGTGGTACCACGGTGCGGTTGCGACCCAATCGAAAATGTTCCGTTCAGCAGTTTCAGTCGCTCCTCCATGCTGATGAGTCCATGCCCCAAGTTCATCTTTGCCGCGTCGATGTCAAAGCCCACCCCAGAATCGCCAACCGTGAGATGAACCTCACCGGACGTTCCCCACAATCGCACCTCAAAGCTGCGAACCCCACTGTGTTTTGCCGAATTATGGAGTGCTTCTTGCAGAACTCGGAATAAGCAAAGAGAAATGTCCGGCGGCAAAGCGCTGGGCAGATCGTCGGCTCGGAAGTCGATTTCCATTTTCTTCTGCTTGCCGAATTCTTGGCAGAATCCCCTCATGGCCGCAGCAATACCCAGATATTGCAGTTTTGCCGAGTGCAACTCATGCGACAAGGATTGAATATTGGCCGCTATCTCCAACGTCTGCTTCTGCAGTTCACCCATGCGACCAAGGATTTCAGACAAATTGGGAGGGTTTACTTGGAGTTGTTCTAGCTCAATAGCCAAAATCGCGAGACGTTGACCGATGTCGTCGTGAAGCTCTCTGCCGATCCGGTTACGTTCCTGTTCTTGTGCCTCAATCAACCTGCGGCTGACGTTCGCTAGCGCCTCGTCCGCCAGTTTGCGTTCCGTGATGTCCTCGACGAAAGCGAAGACCAGCGGAGATCCCCCACCGTCATCATCCAAAAGAGAAACATTCAAACGTCCCCAAAGCTGTGTACCATCTTTTCGTATATAGCGTTTTTCCAGCAAGTAATGGTCGATGGAGCCTGCACGAAGCTGTTGAAAGAGAGCCCAATCGTCTTGAGAATCTTCGGGATTAGCAAATTCGGAACAGCTCAGGCCGCACAGTTCCTTCTCCGTGTACCCCAGCATCGAGCAAAGCGCCGGATTGGCAAGCAGGAGCTTCCCCTCGACATTCTCCACTGCAATTCCCAACGACGCTTCCTCAAAAAGGTGTTGGAAAAGATGTTTAGCCTGTGCTGCTAACGCTCGCGAAGACATGGCGACTCCAGAAGGTGAAAACTTTTTCGACGGACACCCTAACACTTTCCGTCACGAAAGTGAATTTCAGTGAATTCGCGCTGAATGACTGGGTAGCCGTTCAGCGGAGGTGGACTTGTTTTCGCAAAAGAAACTGGATCACAGGGCGGATTACCTGGCGGCCGGGGATAGCCCGGTTCGCATACCTTCGATGTTTGCTTCGTAAGACGGATCTAGCCCTGATTTACGAATACGAAGAATTCGTTGGGCAAATCGATCCCACTATCTTCGTGCAGGTACCTAGTCAGCGAATTCTCATTCCTTGTGCGTTGGCACCTTGCTGTCGAGCAGCGAAACCAGGGACTGGCCTCCGGGTGTGGCCTTCGCACCGTTTGTGAGCACGATATCACGAGCGCTGACCCCTTTCTCGTAGAGGCGTTGGTTGGCGTCACTGTCCGGAGCCAGCGAAGCGCCGCTCAGCGACATGCCGGCAAAGAGTCCCTTGGCCCGGCCGTAAGTCAAAATGTCGGCCCCGCCAACCGAGCCCGCGGAAGTGGCACCGCTCGGACCCGCCGCTGCCGTCATGTCGCTGCCGACCTTGGTCTTACCTGATAAGACCTTATCCACTGCAGCCGGCGCCATGATGAGGAGGACAAAATCTGTAGACGATCCTCCGATCTGAAAACCAGCGCTCGCGCCGCCAATGCTAAACATCGCGGGCGCTGACCAACGACCGCTGAAGTTCTTTCCTCCGCGGCAAGTCATCGGGCCGCGGCCGCCGGTTCCGCCAACGCCAAAGGCAAATTTCTTCACACTGGGCAAAACGATGACGCAATCAGCCTTTGCGAGTACATCGGCTGGAACGTCCTTGCTGGCAAGCATGGCCTGTAACACCGTGGTGGCATTACGGAGAGTCTCTTCGTCGCTTCCTTTGTCGGCAGCGAACGCAGGGAGAATTAGCAAAGCCATAAGGACGGTGGTTAGGAAGCAAGGTAAAGCTTTGTTGACGATACGCTCACCGGTTTTGTCAAATGCAGTTTGTCGCATAGGAGTCCGATTCCTTCCTTTTTTGGGGCGTCGCTTTGCGGGCGCGCGACCGATTCTCTCGCCTACGCGCCCGCACTAAGGTCTGACCCAGCTAGATTCCTTCATCCTATGTGTGGCGAACCTTCTATTGTTTCGCCGCTGCTTTCTTCCTCGCGGGATGATCCGGCACGACCTTCACCTGGGATTCATCCACGGGCTGCGTGCCAGTTTCCGAGAACGTCGCTCCTGCGGGCACGATCCAGTATTCTGCAGTCATCGTGCCAGCACTCCCGGTGCGGCACTCGATGCGGTTGGGATCGATTCCCAACTGGGCTTCACCGCTCGTGAGATACGCCTTCGAATTGACGGCACGTTCCGCTGCAAGATTTGTACGCGTCTCGCTGGGGTCAGCGTTGCCGACGATGACCAGTTTGTTGTCTGCATTCTGCTGCAGATTCTTGGCCACGTCGTCCAGCTTGCCCTTGCACTCGTTGTCCACGCGCCACGGCTTCTTGATCTTAGCCATGTTCGCGAAGTCGCAGTCCGTAAGCTTGCTGGCTTGCGGAGGAGGTGGCGGCGGATTCTCAACCGTGACCAGCGTGGTGGCTGGGGTACTCAGCCCGCGCGAATCCGTGCAAGTCGCGTTGACTGTGATCGCACCAGGGGACGCGCCCGTAGTATTGAGAGTTCCGGTGTTGCCGCTCCCGGAAACACTGCCGCTGGTGGCCGTCCAACTGCCCACCGTGACTGGCACATTGTCGGGGCTCGTGCAGCTACAGGTGATCGTCGAACTGCCCCCTGCCTGCAACGACGCGGGGCTGGCTGAGCAAGACATGGTTGGCGGATTCTTCGGTGGTTCCTTCACGGTAAAGTTCGCCGAGCAGCTTGCTGTGTTGTTCTTCTTCAGCTTGGTGTCGGTGATGGTTGCGGTTGCGGTATAGCTGCCGCCCGAGACACCGTTGGTATCGATGCTCCCCGTATTGCCAGTTCCGGAAGCCTTGCCGCCATTGCTGTTCCAGGAATAAGTAAGCGTGTGCTTGGGGTCGAAGCCGCTGGGGCTGGCCGTCACCGTCACTGGCTCACCAACCATCACTTCACTGGGCTGTGCCGAACAACTCGCTGCCGGAGTCAATGGAGGAGCCCCACCGAAATTAAATACCACTCCAGCCTGATAGCGGAAATTGCTCTGTGCGCTCTGGCCGGTCGTGTTGATCGACGAAGAGTTAAAGCGGGTATAGAGGTAATCAAACTCAGCAGGCCGAAGCGCGACCGAACCTGACTTGTTCAGCGTAATGTCCAAGCCGCCGCCCACGGTCATGGCGAAGGCATTCAAAGACGGCGCCGCGCTCCCGGTGGTGAAGCCCGGAATCTTCGATACATTTCCATAGACATTGGAGTGTGCCCCGCCAAACAGCAGCTCTCCAAATGGGCGGACCCGCCCGAACCGCCGACCCACTTGCGGACCGGCCTGGTAGGTGAACAGATTGCCCTGGATGTTCGCCGTGCATCCCAGCGGGCAAAACTTGGTACCCGCAGGAGCGCTAAAGTTTTGCGTGTTGCTGCCATATCCTTCGAACTCTACCTTCAGCCCAAGGTACTTGTTGAAATTGAAGTCAAACGAACCGCCACCTCCATTAAGGCTGTAACTGTTCTTGATATAAGTATGGCTCGGGCTGAATCGAGCGTAGCTGTAATCCAGACCTATTTCGAATTTGGGGAATTCGTCTTGGGCAAATGCAGCCAAGCCAAGGAACATAAATGAACATGAAAGCAGCACGTGTCTGAGTCTCATCGCTCATCTCCTTTATCTGTCGCCGTTGCAGCGACATTTTGACTTCTGTCCGCAAGAAAAAGCAGTTCGACCATTGCGGCAGCCTTTCCATTTGCCCATTTCCGACACTCTCGCAATCGGTGTTTTGCAGCCCTTGTACTTTCCTAATTCTCTTGCGCTCATCGCGAGCTCCAGACGCTTGTCTCTGTCCGGGGCGAGCATGTTACCTGCGGACAGGATGTGCACGGAACTGGTAAAAATGACAGTGGGAACGACAACCATTCGGCACTAAGCTGAATGAGTGCACTCTAAGTCTGGTGTGGCCGCTCTCATTTGGGAGTTGCCGGTAGTTCATTAGACCGAAATGAATTCAAATCGAAGGTTCAAAACGGAACCCTCGCATTCCGTTTGCGAGTGCTACCGGTAATCTCCCGTTATGAATGGGGGCATCCGAGAACGAGTCGAGGCTCTGAGGCAAGAAATTGCCGAAATCCAAAAGCTGAATCTAGCATATTTGCAAACGCCCAGAGCGGACCATGCGGCAATGAGCGCTCACGCGAGGCGCGAACAGAGATTGACGGAAATCATGGATGAGTTGAAGTCCATGACTGACTGGAAGAGAACCTGACTCCTAAAGCAATCGGATCTCTTCATCGTATGCGATTCTGCAGAGTAGAATGTCCTATTCACTTTCACCTCCGAAACATCTTGCCCGCGGGGTACCAGACCTCGACAGCGGGCGCTTTTGTCGTAGCATCCGAAATAACGTATGGGCATCGTCTGGCTCACTCGTAGTTCGGGCTAGCGCTCGCTTTCTTCTTATCAGTCAACCCGTGAGGTTGACATAGGAGCCGTGTTGAAGGGCTCAGTGAAACACCAACTACCAGATGCTGCGGAGTATTAACGGATGGATGTCTGAAAAATCCAAAAAGGGGGCACTGAGTCGCCCCCCTCTATATCCGGCTCACTTCTTAAGTTGTGAACCTTTCCGTTGTTCGTACGCGGTTCTGGTTAGTCCGCGATCTTCTGGCCCAGAAACTCGTTCGCCTTTGTCGCCTCGGCATCCCATTTTGTGAGTTGCTCAGGCGTCAGGAAGTAGATGAGGATCTTCTTTGGAACTCATCCAGATGTGGTGATCGGTTTGTGAAATCGCGGCAGCCCACGACATACGGACCACCGCACTGCGTGTCCGAAGTGGTAACGCCATTCTACGGTCGCCCTGAGCCGAAGTAACCTGTCACTTTTGCCAGTTCGTAACGGAAAATCGTCAGCCTAAGGTTGTTTGCGGCTGAGCATTGACGGGACGAGCTGTACGTTTCCAGTCAGGCTTAAGGCGGACTCAAGGAGGCTCGCCATGGGATTTGTCGCATGGATTGTAGTTGGACTCATCGCAGGTTGGCTTGCTGGTCAAGTGATGAAGGGTGGCGGCTACGGCATAATCGTCGACATCATTCTCGGGATCTTGGGCGGCCTCTTAGGCGGCTGGGTCTTCGGGCTCTTAGGAATCGGGGCGGAGGTGGCATGATCGGCTCAATCATTGTGGCATTCGTAGGCGCCGTGATTCTGGTCGGGCTTACCCGCCTGCTGAAAAAGGCCTGAGGAGTGCTTCACACTCTCTTCGCGCCGGGGACGGATCGTCTCACATCATCTTTTCGATTAGGCTGACTCATGATCACCCAAGCAGGAAAGATCAATAGTATTCGACGTGAATGATCAACCGTCATTGGGCCGAGTATTGAAGAGCGCATGAGTGCGGGAAGAGCTCTGCGGAAAAAGTCTCGCGGAATTCCATAACCTGGACTGCTCCCTCCAACCGCCCTGATACCATCGCTGTGCTGTGGGAGTCCGACCGCGGCCGACTCCCCGAACTCTTGCCATCTCCTACCTCCGAGCGCTCGCTGTTGATGCGTGCCTGAGTAGGAGTGGCGGGTGTCCCGCTGCGGCGTAACTGATGGACTTCCTTTTCCATGTCACGAGTATGTAGGCCGCCGTCCGCAAAGTGGTGCTTGAACTTTCCGCACAATGACTGATTCAATCCTGCCAAGACCCGCCCGGGATACAAGAGTGCTGGGATTGAGTCGACCCGTGCAATTTTAGCAGCGAGGCGATAAGAGCCGCAGGTAGAACCATGCCCGTCCGCGACAAGAATGCCAACGTGTTTCTCGCCTACGATGATGAAGTCGTAAAAATCACCTGCCACAGAAGTCATCGGAGAGTAGCGCGCAGCGATTCCAGACTCTGGACCTTGGGAATCTCGTGTGGCAGAATGGGCACCTGGATCTCCCGCGCCATCCCTAGTTCGCTATTTATGCATAGGAGTTGCCTGGCCAATTGTTCGTGGGCTTCGCGATGCACGAGATGAGTGTGGACCCGTGCCTTCACCGCTGCGGGTGAAAACGGTTTGTGGATATAGTCCACGGCTCCAACCGCAAAGCCCTTCGTTCGTCACAATTTTCCCTTTTTACCTACAAGAAAAATTACTGATATGTCCAATGATTCTGCTGCAGCCTTCAGGATGGCGCAGACTCCGTTACTGTCCATTTCCGGCATCGTGACGTCCGGGAGGATCAGGTCTGGCTGGGGCTTCGTTTTCACCAATGCCAAGGCTTTTGCGCCGCTGGTGGCTAATCGGATATTGAAGTCGTCCTTTAGCATCGAATGCACCACCTGAAGATTAGCGGTAGCATCGTCCACCACGAGAATAGGGATTGTGCGGCAGCCTTCGTTTTCCTCAGGTAGTCACGTGGTACTTGATACGCCACCATCCTGGCTGGCATGTTTAGAACACCGCCAACTTCCTTCAGAATGAGGTGCGCGGAGGAGCTAGAACACACGGCCCAGACCAAAGAACCACGTAGCATGTCCTGTGTCTCCGACACTTCCACCAAGGAACAACGGTCCAATCGCGGTTCGCACAATAACCCCGGCCGCCCCGTCATTGGGGAGCCTGCTCACGCCCGGAGCGTTGAACATTTTTCCGATCTCATATAATGTGACGGCGTAAACGCTGTTGCCGAGGAAAGGCGGGAGAGTGAGTAGTTTATGTAGGTATCCGGCGCGGAAGAGGTAATACTGATCTCCTCGCACCTCGTTCTGGCCATAAGCAAGCAACCCCCCCGAACCTGTACCTCCGAGGAGGTATTGAGGAATTCCGGTCTGGTCGTAGCCAATGGTCGAACCACCTTGAGCTACCAGGAAGACAGACGCCGGCGGGGATACAGTTTTGAAAAACTCGGTTTTCGCTTCCAGATCTGGAAACGCGGCGGGCGCCCCCGGACTCGTATTTACCCATTGGAAAGTCAGCTCGCCCAAATAACCTTGGCGTGGAATGATCGGATCGTCCCGGTGCTCGGTAACGAAGCGAAATCGCGAAGCCTCGATTTCTCCCTTAACTGATGAAAACTCTGGCGTGCCCAGCTTCAGGCTTGCATCCAAATAACCGATTTCGTAGCCAGCACGGACTTCGCTGAACCGGCTCACTGCGTATCCGAGGTCAATCCCAAAGTCTGCTCTCCCGAAACGGTAGTCCGCCCGAGGGCTGTTGTAAGAATAGATCCACTGCGCAGAGTCGCTTGCATCCGCGCGTGGCGCAAAGAACCAGCGGGAAGTCTGGCTAAGTCTCTTGTAGAGCTCGGTGGAAATTCCGTAGGTACTACCGATCTGAAAATCTGTACGTAATTCCGAGCCATACCCCGCGATGTCGAGGAATGTCAAACGTCCTCCCATCGTGAAGGTGACGTTGTCGGGCTCCGCTCCATTCACTCCAAAAGCAGGTTGCAGAACGGGCGGTGCATAATCCTTTTCGCGAACAGTGACTAGCAGGCCGAGTTGGCCGTCATTCTGGGTCAAACCATAGGAAGCGCTGTCGAATTTGCCCACTCCGGTCAATCGGGTCAGATACTGTTCCAGCTTTGGGGTGTCGATCGGTTTGCCCACCACAGGCTGGAGAAAGGTCTGGATTTTTTTCTCCGCATCGGGAGTAGTACCTTCCACTTTTACAAATTGTGGAATGCCCACGGTTCCTTTCTTGCGCGCGTCGCGGCGTGCTATGTATTCGTTCCAAGCGCTCTGATCCAAAGCATAGGGCAGCAAGATTTTGGATTTCTCCTCTGCTGCTTCCATCCCCTTCTGGATAAGCGCTTTCGCTTTATCGAACTCCAGGCTGGAGAACTTCTGAACATCCACTTTGACAACGATGTCTGCAGCCTCCATGCCGCGGAGCTCCGTGTTTGCAGTGCCGACAGTGATCGACTGGCCGAGGACACTAAAGAGAGATTGGATTTCATCGGCGGTGGCGGGAGCGACCTGGAGATGTATCGCGATAACCACATCGGGCCCCATGTCTCGCACCAGGTCTGTAGGCAGGTTGTCCACCAACGCGCCATCCACGTACACGCGGTCTCCGTCGTGGATCGGATCGAAGATTCCCGGCAGGGACATGGAAGACCGCATAGCGAAACCAACCGGACCGGTAGAGAACACATGCGCCTTTTCAGAAATCAGCTCGGTCGAAACGCAGCGGAAGGGGATGGGTAGGTCGTCGAATGATTTCACGGCCGAGTAGGCTAGTGTTTCCCGGTCAATAACGAGGCTGATTTGATGTCCCGAACTCAATCCGGAAGGAAGCGATGCCCCATGTTTAAAACCGATGACCAGGTCGTTCTGAACTGCGCGCTCATCCTCCTTGCGGCGGAATGAGAGATCTTGGTAAGGAGTTTGGCCCCCAATAATAAACGGCCAGTCCATGTGTTTGACTAGCATTTCGAGTTCATCCGGGCTCTTGCCAGTCGCGTACATGCCGCCTACCAGGGCACCCATGCTGTTTCCGGAGATATAGTCAATGGGAATGTGATGCTGCTCAAACCACCTGAGCACTCCGATGTGGGCCAGACCGAGGGCGCCGCCGCCTTCGAGCGCAACTCCGATGGTCAGCCGCTTGGGAACCGGTGCTTCATTCTGCGCAACAGCGATGAGCGAAGACACGCTTAGGGTGAAGAGAACGAGCGCAATCCTCACCGGCAGCTTATAAGATCGCTGGCGAGTGCTTTCAAATGGAGAAATGCGATTCATGGCAGCCTCCGGTTGCTTCAATCTCTAGTGCCAATCAGAATCCAATCCGTCCCACTCGAATTAGTGCTGAGAAGTCAGGAGACCGATTCGCCACTCGAGCCGCGGCGTTGATATGCTCACGTTGCTTCAACTCTGGAAATGGAAGCCCGCCCGTGACCAATCTTCCCCGGTCGTATAGCAACTCATCCAGCGTGCCGTTCAGCAGGTATTGATAGTTCCAGGGCTGCGTGCTGTGAACGTCCGCACCGAGCTGTCTGTTGATCGTAGTGGTACAGTTTCTGGTCACTTCGTTGTACCACTCGGGATGATTTTTCAATCTGTTTAGGTAGGCGACATAGGTGAGGAACATAGCTCGTGCGACTTCCGGGGTTGCTTGAGCCCGGTACATGGACACTTCTTCGTCTTTACGGTAGTTCGTGCGCAATCGAATCACGTCGCGCTCATCAGCCGTGACAAAGATCAGCTCGTATTGACGAAAACATCCGAGAATTGTCGAGTACTCCTGGCCAACCTTGTAACGTGCCTCAATGGAGAATGCGACGTGCTCGTTATCCCCGAATTGAAAGCTGACAATCGGGTGGCTCGCAAAGGGGATTCCCCAGTTCGTCAGGAATAGGTCGGCCGCCCTGATCTGAGAGAGATAGAGTGTCCGGTCGCTCCAACAATTCGCGTAATCGGTTTCAGTGCGATAGTCGCAGTTGCGTAAATTGTGAATTCTGATCCGATCGCCATCTATTTCAGCCCAGGCTGTTCGATCAACGTCGGGTTGCCAATTGCTGTCGTTCGAGGGCTTAAGAGCGAGCCACCACGCGAGCACAATACAGAAGCCCGCCAGCCACAAGGCGGCAGCCAAGCGCGACCATCTGAGCTTCAACAGAATCGTGAAAATCCCAAGAACGTAGATCAAGGTCAGCGGAATGCGTAATCCGCCAATCCGAACATCGACGTAAAGGGCTGTCACCGCCCACAAAGTAAGCAGCCCGAGAATAGACCACACAATCGTATTTCCAATCGCCCGCAGTGCTTTCAACCAAGTAGCGCTCCAACTAATCGGTGCGAGCCGTGCGTCGGTTACTTTCCTTCGTTTCATGCGTACATTTGCCAGACACACGAAGAGTGCAATGGATCTGTAGCTAGATGCTAAAGGTAGGGCGCCTAACTACTACTGGCAGAAGTGACAGTATCTATTGCTGATCTGTCGCTCGATGATAGAGTCAGCAAACGGTCAACTCCTCCACCCAATCCGCCAAGCGAAGGTGAGCAGATAGGGAAAATCCTCAGTGCGCGAAAGGTTCTGGAGAACCGTTATTTTGTCAGCCGCTATCCCCAAATTCACTATTACCTGCTTTATTTTGCAGTGCGCACTTCGGACCAGACATAATGCGCAGAATACGAGACTCCCGTGCTTGACGAGATCGATGATCTGTTTTCGGAGAAGGACCAAAGTGTCGCAATTGTGCTCAAAAGCAAGAGCCTCACGCTGCGAACGCCGAAGGGTAGGAAGGAAAGGGCCCGATTTGTGGACCAAAAGCAGTGTTAGTCGCAGCCCAGGGATTTTGAATGTAATGGCCTCTTTTTCATGCTTCGTTGAAAACGGAGCCCAGTCACGCTGACCTGTTTACAGAAGCTTGATGCCAGGCGGACTGCCCCTGTAACAAAACGCGAGCAGACAAGAAAGCCGCCCCGAAGGGCGGCTTCACAGCTTCTTCTCACGAGATTGCCTACGGGCCAGTGACGCTGACCCCCTGATTGTTGAGTCCAACCAAGACGCACATGACCTTCTCCGACGCGTATGTGGCACAGGACGGACCGGCCGTGAACGGAGATCCTCCCACCTTGTTGTATCCAGTCCAGCTCCCATTGGTGTAGGTCTGTTCATAAAATAGAGAGTCTTGCACGTTGATAAATCCGCACACGATGGTATCGGATGATTCCAGCGCGCAACTGTATACCCCTGGATAAACGTTGCCCGTGATTTGACCCCAGCCGGTCCAATCTCCTGTGTTCCAGCCGTTACCGTTGAATTGATTGACCCAAACGGCGCCGCAACTGGGTCTGCCCACTTTACGTGCCAGATCGCGTTGATCGCTAGTCCCGTCAAGGCGATCAGCGACAGGTAAGCGCACAGCGCCGACTGTGCGGCGTCCGCTTTCAAAGCTGCGCTGCCTGTAGCTCCTGACAGCCATCGTTTCTCCTTCGAGAGCCACGGCATAACGACGGCGGCTGCGACCAAAATTCCTATCCCAAGAAACGTTGGTTGGGGTTCGCTATAGCCAAGCAGACACGCGACCGAGGTGATCGCGACATACGCAGCCAGCACGAACAACAAGGCTCCCGTGACACGAGCAGCCCGCGTTTCCGCATCTTCGTGTGCAGCGATTGCACGAAATCCCCACATCACTGCTGCCGCCGAGAAAAGTTCTATGGCGCTGTCTCCACCGAAGGCAAGTAAAGCGGGACTCCGTGCCCGCCATGCGGCGAAGAAAGACACCACTGCCTCCACGCTGATCCATGCGATTGTGATCGCCTGAATTCGTTGGACGCCGCGGACAACGTTGGGAGAAGCTATTTGCATCGAAGCCATTCACAACATTATGGCACTGTAACTCGCATGCTTCGCGGTCAAAGCCTTCCCGCACATTCCGTATGCCGCTAACCGATCCCCAAACTCATCGGCCACGGATGAGGGAGCAGCAAGAACATCAAGAGCGCCCCGACAAGGGCCATATTCTTGGTGAGTTGATCATGTCGATCTGCTTCATTTGCGCATCGTCCACCTTCCAGTAGGCGTGCATCTGCAACGACACGCCGAGCAGGAAGACAATCAGGAGAATGATTCCAACCACAGGATAGACGCCCAGCAACATGCTGAGACCACCCAGCAGCAGGATCACTCCGGTCCCCCCCACTGCCACTCTTGGAGACGGTATTCCTCTCGCCTTCGCGTACTCGCTCATGTACTTGAGGTTCTTGAAGTGGTTGAAACTTCCCATCAACCAAAACATGGCAAAGATAATCCTTCCGATAAGGAATGCGATGTTCATTTCGGCTCCTTCCTTTCGCTTGACTCTGGCCTGCACTCCAGATTGTATGATTCTGTAATGGCTGTGTGGCAGGGCTAAGGCTGCCATGTTACAGCCAACCTTTGTTTCCCCTTTATCTATTCTGATACGCTCGCGTGATCGTAGGTAAATCTTTTCCCGGATGAAATTTCCTAATGCAGAGTAACTTACAGGAGCGCAGCGACGACTCGGTGACGCACACTGAACCTTGGACCGAAACGCGGATACCAACCCGCTTAATAGCGAAGTCGGACGAGTCAAGACACGCGCAGACGCTTGAGCGAAGCGCGAGCCGATCCTCTATTGATGTCGGGTACGATGACCAGTTCAAGCACGGTGGCATCGGATAACCCAATTTGATACTCCTCGATCTCGCGGGTTGTGTTAGGCGGGCTGAAATTCCACTGCTGGCGCACAATTTCTCGAAACGAATGTCCGCCATCCGCAGACCATCGCAAGACAAACTCTTGGGTACGCTGCGCCTCAGTTTCTTCGAAGACCAGCAAGATGCGTCTGAGCTCTTGCGGTTGATCGAAGAGCAGCCGTATCGTTTGAGTGCCAGACTCGGCGGCACGCCAACCCCGCATTTCTTCTGAGAGCAGCGCCGCCTCCACGGGATATTCCTTCTCTTCCGATGTGACCTCGACCGAGGCGGCACGGTCGAGGTCTAGCCAGCCTTCGTCGGGAGGTGGGGCGTCCTGCGGACTCGGACCGGGAGTGGTTAGGCGCTTGCGCATAAAGACAATTTGCGTATGGTTGTGGTCGTGATCTCCAAAGGAGAGCCACGCCTGAGCTAGGGAAACTGCGCGGCTGTGCCCGATAGCTCAAGCGGCAGCGGAATAGAGAAGACCTCGGGCTTTGTGAATCAGCACGGATGCATGCTCAGATTTTGAGACCACTTCCGAGATTCCAATTAACTGGGCTTGGTGCTCCGCAAACTTGTCACCAAATGCGCTGTACATAATCAGCGGGACGGCAGGCATCAACCGTTTTAGAACACGTGCCGCACCAAGGCCGTTCATCACAGGCATTAAAAGGTCGAGCACGATCAAGTCCGGGTGCAACTCCTGAGCCTTCTTAATTGCGTCCTTTCCGTTCTCTGCTTCTCCGCATACTTCAAAGTCCTCCTCCCGTTTGAACAATTCGCAGAGCGCCTCACGGACATACGCGCTGTCATCCACGATCAAGACGGATTTCTGGGCGGTGAGGGTCATGGAACTTCACTCGCGTAGCAGGGATACGGTTTCCTAACGACACTACGATGCGGAGAAGTCCGAGGGGGTTTACTAAAGACTGCCGGAAACTCTGACGTGCGAGAACTGATGAAGGTCCGCTAGGCCGCCCGTGGTTTTGACTCGACTGGCAAACCGGCGCTCTGCCACGCACGGAATCCGCCCTGAAGAGCCCACACATCTTTGTAACCACGCTGCTGAAGTTTCTGCACCAAACTGGCGCTAGACCCTTCGCTTGGTCACGTGCAGTACGCAACTACAGGTCTGCTCTTTGGGATTCTGGGAAGATTTTCTTCGAGCTTGTCTAGCGGTACTCGAATGGCTTCCGACATCACCGTGTCCGTTTCCGCCCAAACTGTGGGATTACGCACGTCAATCACTGTGAAGTCTTCTCCAGCGTCCATTCGCCTTTTCAGTTCTTCGACTGTGATTCTTGGCGCGTCAGCCATAGAAAACCTCCTTAGTGGCTTCCCGATTCGTGCCGATTGCATCAGGCGAGTAGATAGCGTGACGCCATTCTCGCTCGCCCTGATCCAGTGCCCTGATCAATTCCTGAACCATAGAATCCAGCTTCTTGGAGTCGGGTTCGCTCGTTACCGCAGCACACAATTCGCGCCAGTCCCTTTGCTTGTGTCCGCCCATTCTGTGCCTCCAGCGTCCAAGAGTTGAGTTGCGTTCTGGTGAAAACAGCATGTCATTTGCCAAAATGCTAAGTGCTTGCCGTAGTAACAGAAGCTGATACGAGCCAGCGTGTAATTTTGCCCCGCCACTTGGTACAAATGCACTCTCGTCCGCGGATACGTTGGTAGGTCATGGCAAGTACGTCAATCAGAGGCAGCCTATGGGGACCCGCAACTTCCTCATCGGGTAGCGGCACCATTTTTTATTGCCTCTCCATGGCCGTTTAGAGGTTCATCCCTAATTCCACCATCAATTCCACCATCGATCGCCTGATGCACAATCTCTACCGCAGTTTTTTCATCTGGTAGCTTCCCCCAAATGATGGCCGCCAAATCCCAGCGCTGAGATCTGCGCATCAGCTCGTCCAAATTTTCGAAGAGGTATTGACCGCGCCGGTTCCCAACGAAGGACAGGCTGGAATGCCAAACCCCACACCCCCAACTTTGACGAGCCGCAGTTCCAGACCACAGCGAGGTACTCCTTCCCCCCATCGAGGTCGTGATCGCCGCCCACCTCCTCCCAGCATGGAGTCGATGCTGAGAACCATGTAGATTTCTGATGAAAACCGAGAAATAGTCGCCTCCGTACCTCCATCCCGTTCTCGAACCGAGCCCCGCAGCTCGTAGCAGATGATTCCGCTCGAAAACAGTATTAGTCCTGCGGGCACTCCTTGGATAGCGGAAGTCACTGCCACGACGCAGGCCGCGATTGCGGAGGGAAGATGCGTATTAGAACAGGATGGTTCATTGGTCGGTATCTAACCGCGGCTCAAGGCTGGACGAACTAGGTCTCCCTGAGATTTCTTTGGTGGCAAATCTGTTTCTGGGTACGGACATGACTGATTTTCGTGTCGAAAAGAGCGACCTGACGGGCTTTTCTTGCACCAGGTGCAAGGTCTGAAGTTGGGCTCGAATAGATATTCACACAGAATCGTTCCGCCAACGTGGTCATACTCCGGATGGTACGAGTCCATACGGGACAGTGGCCAGGAGGCCTGGTAGGTGATGTTCCTAGCGTTTTAGGCCGACTGGATTAAGCCTTCTTCCTAACGCACCAGCTGTCTCCCTATCTTACTTATAGTATGCCTATATATGTCAATCATATAGAAGCTACACTGTAACCATTACTATAAACGCAGCATCTAAGAAATCAGACCTACAGGCAGCTGCTTTTAAGAGTTAGTCCGGACATACCTGGGATCGAATCTCTTCCAGATTAGGACCACTCGTGAACTCGGGAAGTGCCCCTCGGTTATCTGAAAGAAATGATGAGGATTAGTGTGAAAAACTCAGACAAGTCGCAAATTCATGCGGCGCAGAACGTCGAGGGCAACCGTCCCCCAACCGTCTCCGCTCGTAAGCCGAAATCAGAATCCAATCGTGAGAACGCAAAAAAGTCTACGGGGCCGAAAACCATGCGCGGCAAGGCAAGCAGCCGGTTCAATGCGTTGAAGCACGGACTGTGCGCTAAGCGCGTCATGTTCTCCGCCCAAGACAAACTGCTCGGAGAAAACTTGCTCAAGCTGCTCGAGAGCCTGCAGGAGCAATATGGAAGCGACGATGTGCGTGTCCAGTTGCTTTGCGATGCGGTCGCAACCGAATACTGGCGCCAAGACCAGGGCCTGGGATTTGAAATGAAGTTCCTCAAGCAGGGTGACATTCATTTCACGAACCAAGGTGGGATGGCTCTTCTAAACCGCTACTTAACTAGCAGCCAGCGTGCCCTACTTAAGAATCTAGAGTTGCTCGGGAAGGTTCAGCCGCAGATCCCGGCCCCCAAGCAGCCTGCCGCGCACACGGGCCGGCAGCGTGCGGCGACTCCCGGCGGAGGAAGCGTCTTGAAGATCGTCGGGGGTAGAGGTCGGTCTGACTCGCCAAAATCAAAGTTGTCGATACCTGGTTCTGGATCTGCCGAACCAGCCGCTCAAAACCCAGAATCTTCGGACAACCCCGACACTGAGAAGTTGTCCTAGTTCCGCGGACAATTGGAATAACTCAAGGCAAGATGTCGGCCAGAAGACCGGATCTTGCCTTATTTGTTTATTGAGGAAATGAGGAACGACGGATTGAAGCAGCGAAGCCCGCGCGATCGGCGACATTCGGGGAATCATGTCGGCTGGCCAAGACAAAAGCAAAAAATCACATGATAAGTCCAACCCAGATTCCGCCGGCTGCGCGTTGAGGCGGCTGAACACGCTAAGCTTCCTTGCTATCCGGCCGCCGCTCGAGGGCGACCCATAAGGAGCCAAAAATGCAAATCGGTGACCTACTTCGGACCATCATCGTTGAACCGCTGGAATCTCGCGTAGGTGATCCTCGGGGCGATGCTACCCCGCTGCCGGCTGCACCCGAACCAGAACCCGAACCTTCGCCAGCCAATCGATGACTGCCCCCTGATTACGTTTCTCCGATCGTTCGAAGGAGCTGACTTAATGCACTATGTCACTGTGTATGTGCTCACATTGTTGCCTTTGAACGCCGAGGGCAACGTAATAAGCGGAATGTCGGTGTGACGTTCGACGTTTTGGAAGCAGAAGCTCACAGGGGGAAGGCCGTAGAGCGCGAGTTCGAAGTGTTTGCCGTGCCCGGCACCTGGCCCGAGGCTGCCGAGCAGTCGAAGTTGATCGCCTCGATGCGCGACTTCCGCGAGATGGTCAATGCGATGCAAGATGAGGCGCTGCGGTGGAAACGTGCTCATTCAGTGACTCGGAAAGAATCACGAGAGCTTCGGAGCTGACTCTCTCTTTTAAGTTTTCTCGCCAAATCTTCTGAGGACCTGCGACTGTCGGATCTCTCGGTTCGCGCTAAGCAGAGACATTCCTTCGACTAGGGCAGTCGCTTAAATAATTCGATCCGCAGCATCCCTTGGATAGGCAGGCCCGGCGAAGGCCTGGGACGCAACGCCAGATAATGCATGCCTTTCAGAATTCAGGAAGCCTACCAGTCAGCAAGTCGGTCACTTTTAAGCATTGGCTGTCTTGGGAACGCTCTGGAAAAAATGACCGCTACGAATCGGCACTGAGGCGCGATCCGTACCGCACGATCGAGATGCTGCGGACAGTGCAAATGGAGAGACGTGAAAGGCGTAAAACGACGCGAACGAGAGGAGTAACTGCGACTGCCAGGCAAATCGCACAGGTTGCAAACTAGATTACGTTGTTTCATCGGGTGAAGGAATTGGAACGAGTGGTTGCACTATGTGCAACCACTCGTCCCTTACGTGATATATCGTGATACGATATATATATATATATTCCTGAGACGCTGAAAATTGTCACCGCGCCAGGGGTGCCGACGTGAGCTTTTTACGAAACGAACCCAATAAGTGCCCTGTCTCCATAGACTTAAAAAATTGAACATGCGAATTTGGCATTCATTCCGGATCGGTGCCGCTTACCCTCGGAGGAACGCTCGGGACTCGGGTAACTGGAGATAAATTCGTTTTACCGAGCTGTGGCCCAGTCAAGCGATCTGTTGGCGATCTTCTGCGCGTCAATCAGGAATTCGACCCCATAAAGGTAGACTAAGCGGTTGCGAACGATTCCGCTGATGCTGTTCTCGCCCTCGCAAGCACCAACTCAGTGACTTTTTCAACACCAACGAGCTGTTACGCCAGTTATGCTGTCACCACTTGACAGGTGGTTCGACAATCTTATGGTATTTGCAGGTCTCGCCGCCAAAGACACGGCCTCGACTTCACATTGGAGGCGGCGTTTTGCAGAACCGTTCAGCGATTTTGGTTCGACGATTGGCAATGACGTTGAGGTTAATGTGTTGCATGAGTTTGAACCTCGTATCGAGAAACTGTTGAAGAACCACACTCCGAAATTCCTGACGGCGATGGAAGACCACAGGGTGCGTGCTGGGCAAAGATAGTCTGTGCGTTGAAAATCGCCCAGCGTCACAGGGCGTGGGCTCTATACAGACTCCGCGGGCGCCGTGCACGGATTCATGCGGACGCCCTAAGCGATGAGAGTTGGCCTAGCCGATTGACAAAGTTTTGTTAATGGCCTCTCGTCGATGCACTTTCTGCATGGACCTGAGGCCATTCTGGTTTCAAATTCTGTGAGTGAGTCCTATTAACGTCCTAGCGCAGCAGACGCGGGCTGCCTTCGACCTCAACACTGGGAACTCGATTGAAGTTTTTCTGAACTCACACCTTGGTAACTGGAGCCGACTCCCTCTTCCGGGCGAAAATAGACTATTCCAATGAATCGGGAGTCCATAGTACCGCTTCGTGCCAAAGCAGGTTCGCTCTACCAACAGACGCGGCTGAGGGTCGAACGTGTACCCGTCAAGGCTCGCATTTTACTCGGATTGTTTTTGGTCGCCGCTCTACTCATGGCAATCCACACAGCGCTCACCGCTAAGGATGCCAATCTGCACTTGAAGCTGCAACATGGCTTCCGCGACGCGCAGCTCTCGGTATGGGTAGACGGCGATCTCGCCTTCTCCCGCAAAGTCACTGGCTCCGCTAAAAAGAGATTCGGCTTGATTCCCACCGACTCGGTTCAGGGCAGTTTGTCACAAATAATACCGGTGCGTTCCGGCCAGCACAATGTCCGCGTGCGGATCGAGCCGGACGACGCCGCGAGGCAGGAAGACAGTATCAGCGGAGAGTTTGGCCGTAACACCGAAAGAGAACTCCTTGTCTCAGCCCGGCGCAATTCGCTCTCGCTTTCTTGGCAAGAGTCAGGCAGCGCTCCGGTAGAAGCGTCCTCCAGCTTCGCATGGTTCTCGCGCTACGCTAGCTCGCTCTTTCTCACCCTCGCCGGGTCCATCATGTCAGCCCTTGCCGGGTATGCGATCCGAGAGCTGCCTGCGCGACTCCGCTCCGCCTCCAACTCCACGCCAAAGGCTGAGCTTGGTCCCCAGTAGGAATGCCATTGGGTTGTCCAAGCGTAATTCTCCATCGCTTTCGGAGTCGTGCTCAGCTTCTGTTCCAGAACTACTTGCCCCGCTTCATCCAACATCCAATACCAGCTTCGCCGATGACGGGCCAGGCCGAAGCCCAGCACTCTGTGAAGTCCTGGCCCATGGCGCGGGGATGCTTTTGGCCGCAGATCGGCCAGTAGCAGTCGTTGTAGATCTGCACATGCTTGGGGGCCCCAAGCCAGCGAGATGGGGAAGTTGGCGAGGCATAGGCTGACGGTCGTGCGCAGGCTCTCGGGCCATGATTCGGTAGGGCCTAGCGGGGTCTTGTCCAGTCCATCGACTGGACCAGTTCTCCCATTTTTCCGCCGCTCACTAGCCAGTCCTGTCGCTGGCTCTTTTGCCGACGCGCGCCAACACCCGATTGCGTGATAGACATACTTCGTCTTTTTGCCTTCTTCGATTCAAGATCGGCGAGCGAACCTGATTCCTTAGCTCAGCCATGAACTTATGGTGGTTGAAAGCAGACTAGCTTGTAGCAGCAATTCCTATAAGGCGAATTCGCTGGGTGATGGCTACGTGAGTCAAAGAGAATGTGCGCAAGTGCCATCTTTACGCGCCCATTCCTTCGCGCTCTTCTCGCACCAGGTGAGCGTTATCGATCCGAGCTGAAACCGGCTTACTTTTGTGCAGCCGCTCCGCAATTTCTGCCAGCGTTGGCCTCTCCGCGATTTCCTTGATCTCCGCTAACAGATAGTCGCGATCTTCGTCGGGTTGGCTGTGATCCTGACGGGTACTACAGGTCGCCCAGTTTGCCAACGCCAGACACCAACCTAGCTACGGCATCGGGACTCCCCGTGGCGGCAAGGTTAGCATCTGTTTCTGAAGGCAAGGTATGATTCTTTGCGCCAAATTCAGGGAGCACCATATCGTCTCGTTTGCCCATCGCATTCCTCTTGGCCAACATCTTTTCGACCGTTATCAGCTATGCCCAGCAGAAGCAACCGATGTAGTGATCGGGCCGCCGACCCGCAACAATCAGATGTTGCATCGGGCATCCTCATAATCGATGGACGCAAAGGACATCTCCGGACACCGAAGAAATCATTGCAGAGGAATGACGTTGATGTCTGTGCAGACCTTGCTTGCATCTCTCATCGGCGGGCCAAGTCAGGGTCCGACAACACTGCGGCCTGCCATGTGCGGAACTCTGCCGAAGCGGCAGGTACAATTTCCCGGCACGGTTGCGGGAGCTGTTTGAGAGCTTTCTTCATCTCCCGAAGACGCCTTCGATTCGAGGTTGTCGTCCCGAAGAAATCATCGAGAACGCTCCCCCCATTTCCATTCGTTTCCGCCGTACGGTCAAAAAGTTCCACATAGGCCCGTGGCGAAAAACCGCTGGCCGCAGCCGCACACAGGGCCACGCGATCGGCCCCATTCTGGTTGATTTCTTCCCGCCGCTCTATCACATCAGCAGCCTTTCTCAGCATTGCTTTATCGCGATCGACACTATCCAACATCCTTCTTAACTTCTCCGAAATGTCCTTTCGATCGCCGACTGCGCTAACCCCCAGAATCGCGCGAAACAACTGGCTCACGATGACGGCGTTCTGATGGGTTGCGATGTGCCCCAGTTCATGGCCGAGTAGCCCGGCAAGTTCATCATCGCTTCTGAGCAACGCAACCATTTTCCTCGAGATGTAGATTCTTTCGGGGCCGGTACTGAACGCTTCCGCAGCAGGAAAATCAATTAAGATGACGTGAACCCGTGCTTGTTGGCGCGGGAACTGGGAAAGAACGCGACCCGCGATCGCATTGAGATGTGCCGCGAACTTCTCATTTTGAGCGACGTGGTAATCGGTTTCCACCCACTCTGCTTCGATATCACCGAGTGTTCGTTCTTGCTGAACGCTAAAAATCTGAGCCGCGGTTGGAACCGGCGACAGGGTAACCGAGCACGACTGTTGCCCTCGAACCGTGCCTCCAACGAAAGCACAAAAGGTAAACAGGGAGATCGTTGAGAGGATGGGCACCCGCATTTGAGCTGTTCGCATGAGCGTCTGTCTGCCGGTGCACGGCAGCCTCCGACTTAAGCCAGAATCAGTATTTTCCGTGAAATATCGCCTGATTCACGTCCGGCCAGAACTCTTTTAATACGTTGAACGCGCCGTCCAAAGCCACCTGCGTTCCCCAACGTTGGTACGTTTTCACCCACTGGTTGTTTTCTGCCGGATAATATGCATTGCCGATGCCCGCGGCCGCTCCGGCCCCCACGACCTCGGACAGGTTGAACGTGCTCTTTCCCGAGTTGGCCCTGGTGATGAACAACCGAGTTACCGCATAACCGGTCCGCTTGAAGAATCCGCCTTTGCCCATGGTGTAGTATCTCGGATCTTCTTTCGTCGCCCACGGGACGACCGCTTCCGTCATGTAGTTCTCTATGGCGCCATCGACAAAGGCGTGCCAGTAGTATTTGCCGTAGCCCTCAGCGCCTTGCCCAAAGGTCGGCTGCCCTTTGCCGGCCATGGCTATTCCCGCGAGCGCTCCCGTGAAAATGAAATTGGAGTAGTCGAACGTATCCTGGGTTGCCAGCCAGAGTTCACCCTTGAAATTCAGCGGAGGCAAATGCGTGTTGGCGCTGACCGCCCGGTAATTGGGGATGATCCCAAGAATTCTCTTCGGTTGTTTGCCAAACTGGTCATTGGCGTTATTGGCCTGTGCGGGGGGGACGTTGGGCGTGGGTGCGGATGGCACGGAGGACTTTCCATCCGTTGTGGCGCTCTGTTGCTGGGCTCGGGCGAGCACCGCAACATCGTTCGGCTGCGCTCCTTTTTGCGATTGCTCCAGCAGGCTCGTTGACCCCTGGGCTTGAACAGCAGCCGCTGCTCCCAATGTTCCCGCCAGCGCTATTACCATGCAAAACGGTCGAATCGCTCTCAAATCTTCCCTCGCATCCGTATATTTGCCTTCGGGTCCATCTGCTCTGGTTTCTACGCAGTTGCACCCTATCTCTTAGAGTTGGATTGTTTGAATCGGCGTTTGGATACATGCAACTCGCCGCAGAAGAAGAAAATGAGTCGGTTGGAATTCCGGATTGGAAAGCGTCAATCGGTTGTTTTCTTTTGGTGGCGGGCGTGTCTCCTCTGCAAATAGCCGTGAATATCGGGCCAAAACTCTTTCAGCTCATTCCCGAAGGCGTCGATGCCCATCTGAACCGTAAAACCCGAGACACTCGATGTAAAACTCCGATCAGAAGCGGGATAGTAGACGTTGGAAATAGCAATCGCAGTTGCGTTGCCCGCAAACTCGGGAATGTTGAACAAATTACCGCCGGAGTCTTTTCGGGTGACGAGAACGCGGCTGACGGCATAGCCAAAGCGGCGTCCAAACCGGCCCTTCGCCCGTCGAAAATAGCGAGGATCTGTTCTTAAGATCGAAGGGAAAACGGCGCCGGACATGATATTGCCATCCACCTGATCGGCGAAAGCCGCTCCATACCGTTTCGCATATCCGCTCGCTCCCTGTCCGAACCCCGGATAGGCATTTTCCGCCTGACGTATGCCTGCCACAACGCCTACGATCCCGAACTCATACGGGTCGAAGGTGCCTTTCGCGGTAATGGCGAACTTCTCTTTCCACGAGATCGGCAGCACTTGCGACTGGTTATCTACCGTCAAGTAGTTCGGCATCACGTAAAACATCCGGTCGTCTTTCTTCTTTTTCCTGTTTTGTTGGTCCGGGCTGTTTTGATCCTGGGAATTGCTCGCGGCAGACGGTTGGTCTGCGGGTTTGTCCTGCTTCTGAGGACTACTGGCAGGCGGTTGGGCGGATTGAACAGTATCCGATGTTTGACCCGGCGCGGCGCTTTGACCATGGCAAAAAGCCGCACAGAAGAAGATCGACACGGTCAGTAGGCCTTCACGCGCTGAATAGCTCAGTTTCAAATTGACAATGCTCCGCAAACAGACTTCGCAACCTGCCGGTATGCGAGCCTTGGTGAATTCCGAGATTCAACGAGTCGTCCGCGGGACGTGTGGTCGGCTTCCCACATTTCTAGGATGATTCTCGCGCCCCCATGCGTTGCAAACGAGAGAACTTCTCTGCTCACTCTGCTAATTAAGAGAGCGGCCTTTCAGAAATCATAAATCATTTCTAGAAACTGAATTTCGTGGCGAACTGAATCAGCCGTGCCCTCTCCCCGCTGGGCAGCTTGTTCAGCCTGTTGCGCTCTTCAACCCGCTGTGGGTAACCTCGCCTATCGATGCAGTAAAAGCCACGCATCGACTACTGAAGACCAACTGGCACCAAGTCGAAGCAGTTGCTCAGCGTGCGTTCAGGCAGCGCGCGCTGATTGCTGCAGAGCTGATTGATCAGATCGGCTTGCGGCAGCTACGTTAAACCAGAGTGGAAAGAGGCGCTGGTCAGCGACGCTTCTCAGCATCTCGGCGAGCTTCAACAGGATATCAAGACGGAGGGGTTGGTCGGCAATGGTGACGTGCCTAGAGCACTCAGCCATGCTGCGAAGCAGACGAAGGCGCATGTGCCGGTTAACCGAGTGCTACCCTTATGGTGGCAACCTCCGGATCCACGGCTACGCAATCATTTGCGCGGTGCCGATTCCAGTTGTGAGTGTATGGGGTTGTGACTCGTTGCGGACAGCGCCGCGAGGGGTCTTGAATTATTGGAGAAAATCTGATGGCTGACGCGACCGAAATCTTAACGCCTTTGACTCCTGAAGAACTGCGGAAGATAGATGCTTATTGGCGAGCCTGCAACTATCTGTCGGCGGGCATGATCTATCTTCGCGCGAACCCACTTCTCCGCGAGCCTCTGAAACCGGAGCACATCAAAAATCGACTCCTTGGCCATTGGGGCTCAGATCCCGGCCAATCTTTGATTTGGGTACACCTGAACCGGCTCATCCGAAAGTACGATCTGAATGTTATGTACATCTCTGGGCCCGGTCACGGCGCGCCGGCGACCCTCGCCAACTGCTATCTCGAAGGCCACTACTCCGAGATTTATCCGGATAAAAGCCGCGATGAAGCAGGGTTGCTCAAGTTCTTTCGGCAGTTTTCGTTTCCCGGAGGAATCGGATCGCACTGCACACCAGAGACGCCCGGTTCAATTCACGAAGGGGGCGAACTCGGGTATTCCATTTCGCATGCTTATGGAGCAGCCTTCGACAACCCTGATCTCATCGTCACCGTCGCGGTGGGTGACGGCGAGGCGGAGAGCGGTCCGCTCGCGACCTCTTGGCATTCGAACAAGTTCTTGAATCCGATTCGCGATGGGGCTGTCTTGCCGGTACTGCACCTCAATGGCTACAAGATCGCGAATCCGACCGTCCTAGCGCGCATTCCGCACGAAGAATTGGAGCCATTGCTGATTGGATATGGCCACAAGCCGTATTTCGTCGAAGGCGATGACCCGTTTGTGATGCATCAAAAAATGGCATCTTCACTGGAACAATGCATCCTGGAAGTTCGTGCCCTTCAGGAGCACGCCCGCTCAACCGGGGAGGTCACGCGTCCTCGATGGCCGATGATCGTACTTCGATCCCCGAAGGGATGGACCGGTCCGAAAGAAGTCGATGGTCACAAGGTGGAAGGGTCGTGGAGGGCGCATCAGGTTCCCGTCGTCGACCCAGCCACGAATAAGAAAGATCTGAAAATAGTGGAAAACTGGTTGCGCAGCTACAAGCCTGAAGAGTTATTCGACGCGAACGGGACGCTCATACCAGAACTGCAGGAGCTTGCACCTTCTGGCCCGCGGCGTATTTCAGCTAATCCCCACGCAAACGGCGGACTGCTGCGCAAGGAACTCGAACTGCCAGATTTTCGTGATTACGCCACTCCTGTCAAAGCGCCGGGCGTGGCCTATGCTTTGCCGACCGATATACTTGCACATTTTCTCGCCGAGGTGATGCGCCGTAACATGACTTCTTTCCGCGTCTTCGGGCCTGACGAGACTGCCTCCAACAGGCTCACCGCCATCTATGCCGCCTCAAAGAAAACATGGCTTGCCGAATTCAAGCCGGAAGACGCCGACGGCGGCGAACTTGATGTCGCCGGGCGTGTCATGGAGATGCTTAGCGAGCACACGCTCGAAGGCTGGTTCGAAGGTTACGTTCTCACCGGTCGCCACGGCTTATTTTCAAGCTACGAAGCTTTTATTCACATCATCGATTCCATGTTCAACCAGCACGCCAAATGGTTGGAGAAATCAAAGAAGGAGCTGGCGTGGCGAGCGCCAGTGCCGTCGATTAACCTTCTCATAACATCGCTGGTTTGGCGGCAGGATCACAACGGCTTCACCCACCAGGATCCAGGATTTCTCGACGTGGTCACCAACAAAAGCAAGGATGTGGTACGTATCTATTTGCCGCCCGATGCAAACTGCCTGCTCAGCGTAACCGATCATTGCCTCCGCTCGCGCGATTACGTAAACGTCATTGTTGCCGACAAGCAAGAGCATCTGCAGTACCTCACCATGGAAGATGCTGTAACCCACTGCACCAAGGGAATCGGCATCTGGGACTGGGCCTCCACGGATAACGGCGAGGAGCCCGACGTAGTGATGGCATGCGCCGGCGATATCCCAACCATGGAGTCAGTCGCGGCGGTCGCAATTCTAAAAGAGCATTTCCCAGATTTGAAAATACGCTTCGTCAACATCGTCGATCTTTTCCGTCTTATGCCGGAGACCGAACATCCACATGGGCTCTCTGACCGTGACTTCGATTCTCTATTCACTACTGACAAACCCGTGATCTTCAACTTCCACTCTTACGCCTCGCTCATCCACAAGCTCAGCTATCGCCGCACCAATCACGAGAACATTCACGTGCGCGGATACAAGGAAAAGGGCAACATCAATACTCCCCTCGAGCTTGCGATTATCAATCAGATTGACCGTTTCAATCTGGCGATCGATGTGATCGACCGCGTTCCGCGCCTGCGTCCGGTCGGCGCGCACGTCAAAGAATGGTTGAAAGATCAGATCATCGACAGCATCAACTTCGCCCACGCAGAGGGCATTGATAAAGGAGAAATTCGCAACTGGAAATGGGCGAAGTAGGGGGCATGGAAAAGTCAGCCGGAAAAGACGACCTGATTCTCGCACTTAACAGCGGCTCATCATCACTGAAGTTTGGTGTCTACTCCTGTGGCGCAAGTGATGAGGAACCTCTGCTGACCGGAAACGCGGACGGTATCGGCCAAAGCAATGGTAGCTTTCACATTCGTTCCGCGGACGGAACGTCGCTGGTGAAGCGCGCGAGTGTTCACGAATCGCAAAGCCATGCACTAGGAGTTCTTGCTGTGGCCATGTCGGAGCATCTCTCCCGCACCCCCGTGGCGGTAGGCCACCGCGTGGTCCACGGAGGCCCTCATCTTCGCTCGCACCAGTTCATCACGCCACAGGTGCTGGGCCAACTACGTTCCGCCACCCACTTCGCGCCCCTGCACATCCCACAGGCATTGACCCTCATCGCCGCGGCGCAATCGATCTTCCCATCGGCGGCGCAGTTCGCCTGCTTCGACGACGCTTTTCATCAAACTATCCCCGAGGTGGCATCGCACTTTGCTCTCCCGCAGCGCTACTTCGACGCAGGCATTCTACGTTACGGTTTCCACGGTATTTCTTATGAGTCACTAGTGCACCACTTCGGTGCGACCCTTCCTGAACGAGCCATCTTTGCCCATTTGGGCAACGGCGCAAGTCTCTGTGCACTGCGAAACGGGAAATCGATCGACACTACGATGGGCCTCACTCCTACTGGTGGCATTCCGATGGGGACGCGCTCGGGTGACCTCGACCCCGGCATCCTCCTTTATCTGTTGCGCAACGAAAAGCTCGACGCTGACAAACTTGAAGATCTTCTCAATCATCAGAGCGGTTTGTCCGGTCTCTCGTCGGGCGCTAGCGATGTGAAGATGCTGGAGGAACGCGCCCGGTCCAACGATCCAAAAGCTCGTCTTGCGCTGGATGTCTTTGCTCTTTCCGTACGAAAGATGATCGGAGCCTACATGGCCCTATTGGGCGGCGCGGACCTTCTGGTCTTTACTGGAGGAATCGGAGAACACAGCGACTGCATTCGATCCAAAGCAACGGAAGGGCTTGAACGTCTTGGGCTGACCCCAGACAAAATTCGAATCGTCCCGGCACGGGAAGAGCAACAGATTGCGCGCCACTGTCGCAAGATGATGACCAACAATTGCCCATAAACTGCCACCCTCTTTGCCGCTTTCTCGCAACGTTATACTGAGACATGGGCAGAGATCCCGCCCGCTAGAATCTCGGTCGGGATAACCCTTCTCTTCCGATATGACCTCGACCGAGGCG
>Ga0207000_1055_pt1 | contig 37983 bp, 30 predicted proteins | sample Alteio_BWMinCont_90_FD_153498 | JGI IMG/M metagenome (GOLD analysis project Ga0207000, IMG submission 153498) | Enriched cells from forest soil in Barre Woods Harvard Forest LTER site, Petersham, Massachusetts, United States -... | ecosystem: Environmental > Terrestrial > Soil > Temperate forest >...
CCTCGGCGGGCAGTTGCTTGCCCTTGTCGGGGGGCGGCATCTTGGTCTGGCCCTTGTAACGCACCGCCTCGATGAGGGTACTTTTCTCCGGCTCGCCGCTGACCACGACGGGTCCGCCGTCGCTGCCCTTGAGCACCGCCGCGCGCGAGTCGAGCCGCAAACCGAACTCCTGGCGCTTGGCCCCGTGGCACGACACGCAGTTCTCGACGAGGACGGGCCGGATCTTCTTCTCGAAGAACTCGAGCGTTTCCGGGCTGGTCGGCTCCGCGGCGGCTGCGACACCGCCCAACGCGAGGAGACCGACAACGGCGGCAAGCGTGGCATGTTTCATGAAGAGACGCTCTCAGCGGGATGAGCCAGGCGGGAGGGCGATACTCTTTATTATGCAGCGCCGCGCTCAAGAGGGAAACCACCGAATGCGCGGAATGTGCAAGTGCGCCGTGAAAGACTGGCCCGGCGGTTCGGTTTTCACCAACGCAGGAGCCAGTCCGCCATGGACAACCACCGTCAACCTTGCCAAATTCCCGCAGTCTGGCAAGGGTGCCCGCTGCCAGGGCGAGACCCGCTGGTCTTGCATCGACCCAAACCGTGTTAGCTGCATCGCTTGCGGCATCAGTACGCAGCGGCGCCGGCCCTTGCCAAAGTCGGACCTTGCCAAAATAAAGGCGACCCCTGCCAATGCCAATCGAAAACGGGACACGATCACGCTGACCGCCGGAATGAGTTGCATAGAGCGTCACCGATTACCCTGCACCGATTACACCATGATCCCGGCATCGTGTGCTTGCTTTGTCCGGGGCGGCGGGGATAATGCAAAGGATGTTCAAAGCCTATTGTTAGAGGTGACTTATGCAACGGCCGCGCGCAACGGGGGCGGAGATCGTTCGGGAAATGGCAGCGCTGGCGACGCTGGCAACGTTTGGCCTAACCTGTGCCGCTGCCTCCCCGCCCGGAAAAAACGATCTCCCCAAACCGCTGCCGGAGGACATCGTCGCGGCGTGGAAGATGGCTGAGGCCGAAGTCGGTTGGATGCGGGTAGACAAGTTTGGTCACCTCGAGTTTCTGCCTGAGGAAAAAGGGGAGTCCGGCGACCTGCCGGCGTTGCGGCTCACTGTCTGGAAAGAGGGCACGCTAGCCAAACTGCCTGCACCGCCAGCACCGTTCGGCTTGGACCTTCGCTTCAGTGAAGAGGCGGACCGCCGGCGCAAGAGTCTGTCCGGGCTACAGTACCTGGAATTGCAGGACTTTTTTTATACACGGATGACAGACGCGGGACTGAAGGAGTTGACTGGCTTTAGAACTTTGCGAGCGCTGGCGCTTGGCGAGGCAAAGGTGACGGACGCGGGTCTGAAAGAACTGGCGGGGTTTAACGGCTTGCAATCGCTGAACCTCGCTGAAACGCAGGTAACAGATGGAGGTCTGAAGGAGTTAGCGGGCCTAAAGAGCCTGCAAACGCTAAACCTTTTCCGCATGCCAGTGGCGAAAGAGGGACTGAAGGAATTGGCCGGACTAACGAGTTTGCAAGCGCTGGACCTTTCCACTACTCGCATAGCAGACGCGGATCTGAAAAAAGTGTCCGGTCTTAAGAGTTTGCAAGCACTCAGGCTGGACTACACCCAGGTCACGGATACAGGACTTAAAGAACTTTCCGGACTCAAAGGCTTAAAAACGTTGTGCCTCGGCTCCACCTCCGTCACAGACGCCGGCATGAAGGAATTGGCCGGACTGCCGAGTTTGCAAACGCTAAACCTTGGCGACACCGTGCTGACTGACGCCGGTCTAAAGGAACTGGCTGCGCACAAGAACTTGCAATCGCTGTCTCTATCTTGGACGTTCGTGACGGACGCGGGCCTGAAGGTGCTGGCGGACCTCAAGTGCTTGCAGTCGTTGGACCTTGCCGTCACGGGAGTGACGGATGCAGGACTCAAGGAACTGGCCGGTGTCAAGAGCTTGCAAAATCTGAACCTTGGTTACACGCACATAACGGACGTGGGTGTGAAGGAGGTGGCCGGTTTGAAGGCGATGCGGACGCTGTCACTTCGCCAAACCGCCGTGACAGACTCGGGTTTGATGGAGCTGAGTGCGCTTCAGAACCTCCAATCGCTGGACCTCTGGGATACCGCGGTGACGGACGCAGGCCTGAAGGCGTTAGCCGGGTTCAAGCTGAAAACCTTAGGCATTCCCGATGCCGCCCGTACGGACGTGGGTCTGAAGCACTACTTGGCCGCCATCGAGCCGCCCGGCACGCTCGTACTCAGTAATTGGAACGTGACAAACACGGGACTGAAAGTGTTGGCGGGCCTCAAGAAGCTGGAAACACTTGAACTCAACCAAACCGCGGTGACGGACGCGGGTCTAAAGGAGTTGGCCGGACTCAAGAGCTTGCGCACGCTGAAGATTGCCAAGACCGGCGTGACGGACGCGGGTCTGAAGGAGTTGGCAAGGCTTGAGGGCTTGCAATTCTTGGACGTCAGCGACACGCAGGTGACCGATGCCGGGCTGAAGGTACTAACCGGGTTCAAGGCCCTGCGAGCGCTGGACCTCAGCAGCACTCAGGTGACGGACGTGGGACTAAAGGAGTTGGCCGGGCTGCATCGTTTGCAAGCGCTGTCCCTTAGCGGGACTGAGGTGACGGGCGTGGGGCTGAAGCAGTTGACGGGACTCAAGAGCTTGCAAACGCTGAACATTTTCCACACCGGCGTCACGGACGCGGGCCTAAAGGAGTTGGCCGGCCTGAAGCTGAAACTGTTGCGCATCCCCTATGCTGCTGAGACCGACCTGGGCCTGAAGCACTACTTGGCGGCCATCGAGCCGTCCACGACACTGTCCCTTCGTTCCTGGCAGATTACGGACGCGGCTCTGAAGGAACTGGCCGCGCTCAATGACTTGCAAACGCTGGACCTTTGCGACACTCGCGTGACAGATACGGGTCTCAAGGAATTAGCCAAGCTCCAAAGGTTGCAAACGTTGGATGTCAGCTACACTGCCGTGAGCGACGCGGGTCTCAAGGAGTTGGCCAAGCTCGCGAGTTTGAAGGAGCTAGACCTCGGCCGCACGCAGGTGACGGACGCGGGGCCGAAAGTGTTGGCCGGCATGAAGCTGAAAAGTCTGGGCCTCCCCGATTCCGCATTCACCGACCTTGGTCTGAAACACTACTTGGCCGCCATCGAGGAGCCGACCGTGCTGCGGCTTTATCACGAACAAATAACGGATGCGGGGCTGGTGCAACTTTCTGGTTTGAAGAAGCTGCAAGCGCTGGTGCTCTCCTGCCCGGCGGTCACCGACAAGGGTCTGAAGGCGCTGGCCGGCCTCAAGGGCTTGGATGAGCTGTATCTCAACGGCACCCCGGCTACGGATGCGGGACTGAAGGAGGTGGCCAACCTTGAAAGTTTACGAATCCTGCACCTTGGCGGCACGCAAGTAACGGACAAAGGTCTGAAGGAGTTAGCCGGCTTGAAGCACTTGGAGACATTGAATCTCGTCGGTACCCGTGTAACAGGCGTCGGACTAAAAGGATTAGTAGGCCTCACCGCCCTGCGATCGCTGGACCTTGATAACACGAAGCTGACGGACGCGGGCCTGAAGGAGTTGGCCGAACTCAAGAACTTGCAATCCGTACGCATTAGCAAGACTGCGGTACCGGATGCCGGGGTAAAGGAATTGCGCGCGGCATTGCCGGCTTGCCGGATTTGGACGGATAAGGGCTATCGCTAAGTTGTAGAAAAAAAGGGACGCATTTATTTATCAGCCACCGCTTGCGTCAGCTTTGCCGCCACCTGCGGATGGCTGCCGCATCAACCGCGGCGTCCTCGTTCATCTGCCGTTTCAAATCGGCGAGCTTATCGGCCGGGGCCAGCTGCAGCATCCGCGCAACCGTCAACGGCGGGTCGTCACTCACGACCCGACCGTCGATGACTTCCGCCAAATAAACCGTGCGGTCGCCGGTGTCCAGCGCCGCTTCGACCCGGCACTCCAGCCAACCGAGGGCGTCGGGCAGCAGCGGGCAGTTCGTCACGCCCGGCCGCGCCTCCAATCCCGCAAACTTGTCCTCCCGCCGCGCCGACGACAGGCCGAAACGCCAAACCCATTCGAGATGCCGCTGGCCGAGCAGGTGCAGGGCGAACACGCCGCTCGCCTGGACCAGTTCCCAGGTGTGGTGCTGCTTCGCCAGGCCGACCACGACGCGCGGCATCTCCGGCACGATCGACGCCTGGTTGACGAACGTGGCAATCAGGCCGCCGCGACGGCCGTCGGCCTGGCTCGTCAACAGCCAGATTTCCCGGTCGAGGCGGGCGAACAACGATGTTGCGGCGCTTACGTCCACGGCCGACCTCCAGACACTTAGTTTAGAGCAGTAAGGTTCTGGCCGAAGAATTAGTGGTATGGGAGTGTGGCCGGGGTTGGAGCAGAGCGCAAAGCCCGGCCACACCGGCCATTCATCAGACAGGGCTTAGAAGCTGTCCAAGAATGAGTTCCAAGTTCTCCGTAAACTGACCTCGGTGAACCGAGTCGCGTTTACGGAGTAGTCGTCATGGCCGACCACCTGATCCACCCGTGTCAGTGCCCCGATTGTTTGAACGACTGCGACCCCGTGCGGTGCCGACTGCACTACCAGATGAACCTGGTGTGCAGCCGCCTCGACGAGCAGCAGCGCCGCTGGTTCGCGGCGCTGGAGTCCAAGAAAGTCGGGCACGGCGGCGACACGCTGCTCGCCCAGATCACGGGCCTGCACGTCGATACCATCCGCCGCGGCCGTGAGGAACTGGACGCCGGGCTGGTGGACCGGCCCAGCGACCGCGTGCGGCGACCCGGCGCCGGACGGCCGCCGGGGAAAAAAACGACCCGGCGGTAGCCGCAGACATCAAAGAGTTGGTCGAGCCGTTCACCGGTGGCGACCCAATGACTCAGACCTTGTTCGTGCGCCGCAGCCTGCGGCAACTGAGTGAGGAACTGGCCGAACGGGGGCACGAGTTGTGCCCCACCACCGTCGGGGAGTTGCTGCGCGAGCAAGGGTACGCCCTGCGGGTCAACGTCAAGCGCTTCACCGGCCCGCCGCACCCCGACCGGGATGGCCAGTTCCGCTACCTGGAGCAGATGATCGCCGCCTTCCGCGCGGAGGGCTGGCCGATCCTCAGCGTCGATACCAAGAAGAAGGAGCTGATCGGCGACTTCAAGAACGCGGGGGCCGTGTGGCGGCTCCGCGGCGACGAGGTCAACGCCCACGACTTCTTGGCGGACGCGGTTTGCCGGGCGGTGCCGTACGGCCTGTACGACTATCTGGCCAACCGGGGCCATGTCGTCGTCGGCACGTCGGCGGACACGCCGGCGTTCGCGGTCGAAGCCATCGCCGGCTGGTGGGGACGGATCGGGTCGCGGCGCTACGACGGGGCGGGGGCACTGCTGGTCCTGGCGGACGCCGGCGGCAGCAACAGTTGCCGGGCGCGGCTGTGGAAGCAGCGGTTGCAGGAGGACCTGGCGGACCGCTATGGCCTGGTGGTGACGGTGTGCCACTACCCGACGGGGGCGTCGAAGTGGAACCCGGTCGAGCACCGGCTGTTCGGGCCGATCAGCAACAACTGGGCGGGGGTGCCGTTGCGCAGCCCGGCCGTGCTGCTGGCCTGCCTGCGCGGCACGCGGACGCGGACGGGGCTGCGGGTGACGGCGGATTGGCGCGACCGGCCCTACGCCAAGGGGGTCAAGGTATCGGACGCAGACATGGAAGCGCTGCACATCATCCGCCATGAGGTCTGCCCCCAATGGAACTACACCATTGAGCCGAGCTACTTATGGAACTAGAGTTCTCGTGACAAAACTTGGAAGTAATTAGTGGACAGCTTCTTAGGGCGTGTCCCAGCCGCCGGCGGGCGGGGTGGGAGCCTGGCGGCGGGCGGCGACGCGCAACGGCAGCGACCACAGGGCGGCGAACGCCTGTGCCCAGTGGTCGTCGAACGTTTCGCGGTTGGCCTGAGACACGAGCTGGCCGTCGTACAGGCTTTGGCTGCTGCGCCGGCCGACGACCTGGCAGGCGCCCTTGAACAGCCGCAGCCGCACCTCACCGCTTACGTAGCGGCGCGTCGCGTCGAAGAAGCTCTGGAGCGCCCGGCGCAAGTCGTGGAACCACTGGCCGTTATAAACCAGTTCGGCATAGCGGCGGCTCAGCCCTTCCTTCATCTGCAACAGCTCGCGGCTGTGGACGAGGCTTTCCAGGTCGCGGTGGGCGGCTCGGAGCAGGGTCGGCCCCGGCGTCTCGTAGATTTCGCGGCTCTTGATGGCGAAGAGGCGGTCCTCGATCACGTCGCTGCGGCCGATGCCGTGCTCGCCGCCGACGCGGTTCAGCTCGCGCACCAGGGCCGGCAGCTCCATCCGCTGGCCGTCCAGCGTGGTCGGCACGCCCTGCTCGAAGCCCAGCGCCAGGGTCAACGGCTGGTCCGGCGCGTCCTGCGGGGCGCGCGTCAGCGTGAACACGTCGGCGGGCGGCTCCTCCCAGGGATCGACGAGCATTTCCAGAAAGATGCTGGTGCCCCAGAGGTTCTTGTCGATGACGACCGGCCGGGCCGGCGGCTCCTCGACGGGCAGCCGGCGGCGGCGGGCGTAGTTGAGTTTCTCTTCGAGCGTGTTGAGGTGCCACTGGCGGACCGGAGCGATCACTTCGAGGTCGGGGGCCAGCGCGGCGAGCGCCGCTTCCAGACGGACCTGGTCGTTACCGCGGGTGGCCGAGCTGTGGGCGACGCGGCGGCAGTTCTGCTCGGCGGCCACCTGCGCCAGCTCGCGAGCCACGACGTAGCGCGACAGGGCCGAGCCGAGGAAACAGCCGCCCTGGTAAACGGCGTCGGCCTGCAACACCGGCAAGGCGAAGTCGTGCAGCAATTCGCAGCGGCGATCGACAATGTGGGCCGCGGTGGCGCCGAGTTCCAGGGCCAGTTCGCCCAGCGGTTCGAGGTAGATGCCCTGGCCCAGGTTGAGCGACAGCGCGACGACTTCCTGGCCGCGCTCGTGTACGAGCCAGTGCAGGGCCAGCCGCGATTCGAAGTCGCCGTTGAAGGCAAAGATGGTACGGGTCACGAGCCTTGGTCCGCCGCGGGGAGGGTAGCCGTCTGGTCCCTTACCCTAGTCCGCCGCTTGCGGCATTGCAAGGAAAATGCAAAGCCGCAAGCGGCGGTCACTCGTCCGCCACGCTGCGTAGGATTTCCCGCTTCCAGTCGGGTTGGTGGATCGGCCAGCCTTGCACGGTCCAACCGTCGGCGCGCACCATGCGCGGCCGGCTGTAGTGGTTGACGTAGCGCTGGCACTGTTTTTCCACTTCCTCCAGTTCCTTGCGGACGCGCCAGGCGTTGCTGCGACGGCGGTGCACGTGGTCGTTATCGACGACGGTGATGACGCACGGCGCCGCCAGGTCGAGCATGCGCCACGCGATCACTTCGTGGCTGGCCGTGCGGTATTTTTGCTTGAGTGCGAGGATGTCGTAATCGTGGAGCCGGGCGTCGTCGGCAAACCAGCACGCCGGCACCAGCAGGTGGTGGGCGAACAGGTTGGCCAGCGATTCGCCCGCCATGACGCGCGTCTGTTCCGGGGCGACGCCGAGCCGCTGGAGCAGCTGCGGCTTGTAGTGTTCGCCGATCTCGTGGGCGACGGTCCACTGGTGCCGTTCCTCGGTCGGCTCGGGGCGGAGGAAGATCTGTTTGCGCCCGCCGGCGCGCTGGGCACGGCCGCGCTGCGGTTGCCGGCGGTCCAGGCAGACCAACATGCCGAGGTGCCGTTGGGCCAGGGCGATGACGTCCACCGGCGGGGTGACGACGTTGGCGGCGGCTAGTAGTTCTTCGACGATGCGATCGACGGCGTGGTGGACTTCCTCGCGCGCGAGGTCTTCGCTCATGACTCCGCTCCGGCAGACGGCGGGACAACCCCTTCCGGTATAAACCCGCGCAGGAGCGGTTGCAAGGTTAGCAGATGTTAGCCCGACGCGCGAGCGAGCGAGGGATGCTTCATCCCATCGCTCGCGCGTCGGGCTAACATCCGCTGACTATTATTGAAACCGCGATTCAGTCCAGGTACAGGAATTCGTTGGTGTTCACCACGGCGTGGCAGAAGTCGATGACGGCGGCCCGGCGGGCGTCGCCGTTTTTCGACTTCAGGCGGGCAGTCTGCTCGGCCACGAATTGCTCGCCCAGCCGCACCTCCTCCGAGGTCGGGTTGCGGCCCCACGCCGCGCGGTAAGCGTGTGTCACCAGGGCGGCGTCGTCGCTGCCGTACCGGCCGAGCAGGTCGGCGCCGAACCGCTCTGCGCGCTCCTGGGTGAAATCGCCGTTGAGCAGCAACAGCGCCTGCGGCGCGGTGGTCGTGTTGGCCCGCCGCGAGCAGCTGTTGTGCAGGTCCGGCCAGTCGAAGGCGTCGAACAGCGGGTAGCGCATGTTCCGCTTCACGAACACGTACACCGAACGCCGGTTCTGGTCCTCCGCCTTGGCGTCGGGCTTCCAGGCGTAGTTGCTGATCTTCTCCGGCAGCTTCGGGCGAGCGCTCGGCCCGTACATCCGCAGGTTCAACTCGCCGGACAGGGCCAGCGTCGCGTCGCGCAGCGCCTCACCTTCGAGCCGCTGCCGGTTGGCGTGCCAGAGCAGCCGGTTCGCCCGGTCCTTTGCCAGCGCTTTGGCGTCCTTCTTCGGATCGAGCTGGGAATCCTGGCAGTAAGCCGCCGACTGCACCATCAGGCGGTGCATGTGTTTGAGGCTATAGCCGCTTTCCACGAATTCGATGCCCAACCAGTCGAGCAGCTCCGGGTGCGTCGGCGCGTCGCCGAGGGTGCCGAAATCGTTGGACGAGGCCACGATGCCGGTGCCGAAATGGTGCTGCCAGAGGCGGTTGACCATGACGCGGGCCGTCAGCGGGTTGTCCTTGCTCGTCAGCCAGCGGGCCAGCGCCGCCCGGCGGCCGGTGCTGGCCACGCCCTCCGGCAGCGTCGTGTCGGGCCGGGCGTCGCCGAGGAACGCCGGGAAGCCGGGCTGCACTTCCTCCTTGGGCTTGTGCCAGTCACCGCCCTGGAGGCGGTGGGTCGGCGGGGCGTCGCGGCCGATGTCGCTGACGCTGTGGGCCGGCGGCAGCGGCTCGGGCCGGTGCGGCTCGACGGCGGCCAGCTGCTTTTCCAGCTCCGCGTAGCGCTTATTCTTGTCGTCCGGCAATTTGGCCGGCGCGTCCCTGGCGGCGCGGTCCATCTGTTTCTCGGCCAACACCGCGATCTGGGTTTGGTAGGGGGTGCGCTTGTCGGCTGGCGTCGTCTCGGCCTCCTTGATCTCGGTGCGAAACTTCAACAGGGCGTCCTTGCGGGCCTGGGTGCGCTTGTCGGCCGTCAGTGTGTCCATCTCCGCGCGGAGATCGCGCGTCGCGTCCTCCCACGCGGCCAGCTGCTTGTCATACGCCTTGCGCGCCGCGGCGTCGGCCGCGGGCACGTCCTCGCGCTCGCGCATGGCCGCGAAGAACGATTGCAAGCGGAAGTAGTCGGCCTGCGTCGTCGGGTCGAACTTGTGGTCGTGACAGCGGGCGCAGCCGACCGTCAGGCCGAGGAACACCAGGCCGGTCACGTCGGTCAGGTCGTCGAGGATTTCCTGACGCCGCTGCTCCAGCAGGGCGGAGTTGTATTCGTCGGGGTAAAGGCGGCAAAAGCCGCTGGCGACGACGGCATCGGGGTTGTCCGGCTCCAGTTCGTCGCCGGCCAACTGCTGGCGGATGAACCGGTCATACGGCAGGTCGGCGTTGAGGCTGCGGATGACGTAATCGCGGTAGCGGTAGGCTTCCGGTCGCAGGTCGTCGGACTTGAAGCCGTCGGTTTCCGCGTAGCGCACCAGGTCGAGCCAGTGCGTCGCCCAGCGCTCGCCGTAGCGCGGCGACGCCAGCAGGCGGTCCACGACCTTGCGGTAGGCGTCCGGCGAATCGTCCTTGAGAAAGGCGTCCTGTTCCGCGACGGTCGGCGGCAGCCCGGTAAGGTCAAACGTGACGCGCCGCAGCAGGCGCAACTTGTCGGCGCGAGGACTCGGCGCCAGGCCCGCCGCTTCGAGTTTCGCCAGAACGAAGGCGTCGATGGGGTTGTGGACCCACTCCTTGTCCTTCACGTCCGGCACCGTCGGCGGCCGATGCGGCGGCTGAAAGAGCGGCGAGGTGTTGTCGGCGTCGCGCTTGTCCGCGGTGCGCGCGGCCGGGACGCCGAGGCACAAGCTCAGGCCGAGCAGACCGACAGTGAGGGGCAGGAAGCGGTAGCGTGGCATCGCACCGGACATCCGGGGAGGGAGGGTTCGCGGCTGGTGCGGCGGACGTGCCCCCGGCATCGTCCGCTTCTTTTGCGATCTTAATCGATCGCGACGGCGGGGACAAGGAAGAAGCGCCCTCAGCATGCGGTTTTGCTGATTTTTCGCCGCGGCGTAGGCTTTGCACAAAAAGTCATCTCGCTGCCCCATTCCGCCAACCTCGCCACGTAGGCGGAGTCGAAATTCGTTTCATTCAACCCCCCCCAGAGGCTTTGCCTTTTAATCGACCGCCGCGCCTGATTTCCATTTCATCTTAACCATTTCTGTTTCGTTCGCCCACCACTCCCTTCGTTGCCTTGGCGTAGCGTAGATTATTTGCTTCGCCGATACTTTCTCGCTTGACAAGCGCGCCGTAGCGTTTACCATGAAAGCATGAATGAAACTGAGCGTGACCAACTGATCCGCAAAGCCGACGAAGAACACCGGCGAAACCTTGAGGCTATCGAGCGCGTTTGGCTCATGAGCCAAGGGGTAGTCGTGCCGTCGGTCAACGGCGCCAAAGTCGCACATCCTGCCATACCCGTTCAGCCGAAAGAAAACGGTACGCATAAAGGATTCTTGTTAAACGAGGTGCGTGCTGCTGTCAACAAATTCAGCATCGGTACCACGTTCAACGCACGGCAAGTGACGTTAACCGTAGCGAGCCAAGCGCCAAATCTGGTCGTCAAAAAGGCTTCGCTGAAAGCGGCGCTGAAGAAGCTGGCCAAACTTGGCGAGTTAGAACTGGTTTCCCAGGGAGTGGGAAGGAGAATAAGCGAATATCGGAGGAAACAAAAGTCCGAGAGGACTTGAGGAACCATCAGGACGGCGGGGGGCGGTCAGGGACGCGGGTTCGACAAACCCCTGATTGAGCGGTTGCTAGAACAACTGCTCCGGTAGCTCCCATGAGGCGCCGGCCCTCCGCCGACCTGGTGCTGTTTGACCGGTCTTCCGCATTTTAACAAAACGCACTTGACGTACAAGTGCAGTTTTGTTCCGTTACTCATCGCGCGCCCGGAGTCATTGGCAAGAGCGCCGGTGGTCCGGGTTCTTCCTGCCAGAACACCGGCTCGATACCCAACTCGATTTGCGACTGGTGAACGACGCAGATGTTGTGGCAGAGGAACTTGCACAGCACCTCGTTCTTCATCGCCACGTCGGATCGGCTGCGCACGTGGTCACGGAATTTTGCCTTGACCATTGCGAAGGTTGATTCGACGTTGCTGCGCTGATGGTAGTGGTTCAAGAACTCATCGCGCCGAAACTGGTAGTAGTGAAACATCTTCTCAAACAGACCGCCCACCGCCCCCGTCGTGTTGGACTTCGGTGCGATGAACGCTTCCCCGCCCACGGCCGCAATCGTGTCCACGTTGTCGGCGGATAGGTAGCCCTTGTCGGCGGGGACTTCCTTGACGGTGAAATTCTCGGCCGTCTTGTTGACCAGTTCGGGCAGGATCGGGCAATCGCCGGCATCACGCCCGTAGATCGCTGCCGCTGTAATGACGTTCGTTTTCACCACGCAAATGATGTGGGCTTTGACCCAATCGTGCCCGGAGCGCTCGCAACCGTATTTTTCGTCGTACCAGCGGACGAACCGACTCGTTGAAAAACCGCTGCTGTCCGGGGCGAATACGGTTTCGACGGCTCGGAGAGGCAGGCTACTCTGGACAATCAACTCGCGCAGGATCGGAGCCAGTTCGGGCTTTTCCAGGTAGGCGCAGATGGAGTTGTAGTGAATCGGCTTGCTGACGTAACCCCGGTCATGTGCGTCCGCCAAATCGCAAGAGAAGCGTCGCGTTGATACGGTCGAGTAGACCTTGAACGTAACCGCGAAAATGGCGTCAGATAGCAGCGTCCGGTCACGTCCAGGCTTGCCCGGAGCGCGCTGGGGTTGCGGCACCCTTTGGCAGAGGTCAAAGAGAAGTGCCTGAAACCGATGCTTCTCCGTCGTCTGCGCGAGGTTGTACGCTGGCCAGTCCTGGGTGTAGGTTTTCTTTTCCGCGAAGGTAATGCTCCGCGTTTCAGACACACTACCATCTGCCGCACGTTCGCGCTTAATCGTGAATTCGACCGCGAACTGATGCTTGCACTTGAACCCCGTCTCTTGGTGGTCCGGGCAGGAACACGTCTGTTGCTTCAAGTTGACGACGTACTTCTTTTCGGTGGCGGTCTGCGACGGCACCACCCACACGCCGTTTTGGAAATTCAGTTTGCACAAGGCCGCGATAACTAGGCCGCGTTCTTCTCTTGGAGTCATGGGGACCGCCTTTCAGTCACTTCGGGACCACCTTGCCTTACATTATCAGTATATACCAGTTAATCAGGGAGTCAAGGATATTTTGGTATTTACCAAAAAGAATTCGTGGCTATAATTGAGTGCTAACTCGAAAGGGGGTTCGTTATGCCGAAAAGGGGAAGGCCGGTCGGAACCGGTAAGCCGCCGGGGGAGAAATACATCCTCAAAGCGTTCAAGTTCCCGCCGGATTTGTGGGAAGAGTTTTCCGCCGTCGTGCCACGCAAGGAATGGTCGGCGACGATCCGGGGCTACATGCAACGGGAGATAAGGAAGCGGAAAAAGTGAGCGCACGGGAGTCGTCATGGCCACATTGAACACGCTTTACTACGGCGACAACCTGGACATCATGCGCGAACACATCGGAGCCGAGTCGGTCGATCTCGTCTACCTTGACCCGCCGTTCAACTCCAAGCGTGCCTACAACCTGCTTTTCAAGTCGCCCAAAGGTCACCAGAGCGAAGCGCAAATCACCGCCTTTGAGGACACTTGGCATTGGGCCGAACAAGCGGAGCGTGAGTTTGACGACTTGCTTCACCAGCCGAATACGGACGTGGCCGAGATGATGAAGGCGTTCCGCTCGTTCCTGGGCGAGAACGACGTAATGGCATATCTCACGATGATGGCCGGGCGGTTGCTTGAACTGCGCCGCGTCCTGAAGCCTACCGGCTCGCTCTACCTGCATTGTGACCCGACGGCTTCCCACTATCTCAAGGTGGTTCTTGACGGCGTGTTCGGAGTGCAGGGTTTTCGCAATGAAATCGTGTGGAAGCGAATCCACACCGTCAAAGGAAACTTCGGGCAAGGAAGCAAGTTCTTCGGGCCGAACACTGATTCGATCTTCTTTTATGCCCGGAGTGAGCAACAAAAATTCAACCCCGCGTTTACTGACTACCGACCGGAGTACATCGACCAGTTCTTTCACCACACGGAACCTGACGGGCGCCGATACCGCCTCATCAGCATGATTGGGCCGGGCGGGGCATCGAAGGGAAACCCCCACTACGAATTCATGGGCGTTACGAAATACTGGCGGTACTCGGAAAAGAAAATGCACGAATTACACGATCAAGGAATGATCGTGCAGACAAAGCCGGGGGCGGTCCCCCAACGAAAGCAGTATCTCGACCAAGGGAAAGGCGCGGCAGTTCAATCGCTGTGGACCGATATTGAGAGCGCATCCGGTGGTGAATCGCTTGGGTATCCGACCCAAAAGCCGCTGGCCCTGTTGGAGCGCATCATCAGGGCCAGTAGCGATGAGGGCGACGTGGTACTTGACCCGTTTTGCGGGTGCGGGACCGCCGTTCATGCCGCGCAGAAACTCAAGCGCCGCTGGATCGGCATCGACATCACCTGCCTTGCCATTGGCCTTATCGAAAAGCGGCTCAAGAGCGCTTTCGGCAAAGAGTGCGAGTTCAAGGTGGAAGGGACTCCGAAAGACCTGGAATCGGCCCGCGACCTGGCGGCGCGGGATAAGTACCAGTTTCAGTGGTGGGCCGTTACGCTGGTGGACGCGCAGCCGTTTCAGGGCAAAAAGAAGGGGGCGGATACCGGCATCGACGGGTTGAAGTTCTTCCATGACCTTCAAACCAAGGACGCTATGAAGATCGTTATCAGCGTCAAGGGCGGCGGCCTAAAGGCTGACGACGTGCGCGCCCTCAACCACGTCCGCGAAAGGGAAAAGGCCGAGTTCGGCTTCCTGATTTCCTTGGCCGAACCGACCGCTAAAATGAGGGCGGACGCGGCATCGGCTGGCATCTACACCAGCGGAGCGGGGCAGAAATACCAGCGCGTGCAAATGCTCACCATCGAAGGGCTATTGACCGGCACAGAGCGCGGCGAACATCCCGATTACGTGCCGGACGTGAATTACAAGAGGGCGAAGCGCGAGAAGCGCCACAAGGAAGGCGAGTTGTTTGAAGGGCCGCAACCGACCGGCCCCTAGCTGGTGTCCAGATGGTCACAACCTTGTTTTGCGGTGCGGCCGAATTCTATTTCAACCCGGCCGATTCTGTTTTATTCTGGTAAAAAAAGGCAAAGCCCCCCCAGACACCCTCTGAACGAATTCGCCAGCATTCGAAATCAATGAAAGCACAACCCAATGATTGCCAATCCTCGCCATGCACCAAATAGTTTTTGTGCAAACCCGCCGGCGCGAATGGTTCGACAGGTGGGCAGACGCCCGCGCAAGACTGGGCGGGGCCACGCTGACTCTCTTGGTAGTTGTTCCCAGCGGTCCGGCATCCCTGCCTGGTGATTACTTTTCCAAAATGTTGCTGCGCTTGCCATACCCCTGTGTTTTGGCATCGGACTTGCTAATTACCTTTTGTGTCGCCCGCAATGAACGCTCAGGGGCGGAACTACTGAACTATCCCGGCGGGGCCGGAACGGAGACAGCCATGAAATTTCCAAACGAACCTCAAACCGGGATGGAATACGCCCTACGTTCGGGTGATCGCAATGTAAAGGAGCGGGCGCCGCCACACGACGAAAGGGTAGACTGAATGCCCAATGACGCTTTCTGGATCATTGGCTGAACCGAGTCATGGGGTCGGATTTCACGTGGAAGAGGCGGCTGTCGGATCGGACGGAGGCAGGACAGAGGGGAGAACCACAGGCCAGGCGCGGGGCACCGCGCCTGGCCTGTGTCGGTTTATATTCCCTGCTTCGGCATAAGGTGTGCAGCGTTTCTTGTACGGCAGCGTACCGTTCGGAAGTGAAGGGGCATTCCATGAGTCCTCCGCCGGCCGTCCAGGTGACGCCATGACAACCGTGTTGTTGGTGGAAGACAACCGCATGAACCGGAAGTTGTTCCGGGACATCCTTTTGTTTCAGTTTGAAGTGCAAGAGGCGGCGTCGGCGGAAGAAGCCATCGACTACCTGGAAGGACACCGCCCGGACCTGATCCTCATGGACATTCAGTTACCGGGCATGGACGGGCTGAGCCTGGTCCGCCAGCTCAAGGCTGACCCGGAGCGCAAGGCCATCCCCGTGATCGCGATCTCGGCCCACGCCATGGCCCGCGACATCGAGATGGCCCGTACCGCCGGCTGTGTGGACTACATCACCAAGCCGGTTACCGACGATCCCTTCACGTTTTTGCAGCGCGTCGCACGGCCGTTGAGCGCCCTCGTGCGGCCCAACTGAGCATCTCGGAAAGCGCCGTGAACCGTCCCCGTTGGGGTCTCGTCCCATGGCCGTCAGGCAGCCGCGCGTCAAATCGTTGTTCGTTCGCCTGCTGGTCGGGTCGTGCGTGCCCTTGGTCCTTTTCGTCGTCGTGGCCTTGGTAATTGCCGGCGCCCTCTACCAGGGGCTTAAGGACCAGGCCGAGGCACAGCGCTCCACGCAGGCTGTCCTCCTGTTCTGGCTGATCGGCACTATCCTGGTCCTGAGCGTGTTGCTCACGGTCCTGTTCGTCCGTCGCTTCGCCCTGAGCGTGACGGAGCCGATCGACCGGCTGCGCGCGGCGGCCGACCGACTGCTCGCCGGCCGTTATGAGATGGTGCAGCCGACCGGCCCGGCCGAGATCGCGCAACTGATGGCGCAGTTCAACCACCTCGGCTTCTCGCTCGTGGAGCGGACGAGCACCCTGGAAAACCAAAAAGAAGGCTACCGCCAGTACCTCGGCGCCACGTCGCAGCTGCTGTGGCTGGCGAACGCGGCCGGCGCGATCGAAACGCCGCTGCCGTCGTGGCAAAAATACACCGGCATGACCGACGAGGCGGTGGGCGGCGACGGCTGGCTCGACGCCGTTCACGCCGACGACCGCGAACGCACAGTTGCAGCCTGGAAAAAGGCCGTCGCCGAGCGGACGGTGTTCGAGGCGGAGTGCCGGCTGCGGGCGGCGGACGGCTCCTACCGCTGTTTCAACTGCCGCGGTGTGGCGGTCCTGAACCCCGACGACACGGTGCGCGAGTGGATCGGCACCTGCACCGACATCACCGAGCGGATCGAGAAGGCCACGCTCCAGCGCGAGAAGGAGGCCGCGGAGGCGGCGAGCAAGACCAAGACCGCATTCCTGACCAAGATGAGCCACGAATTGCGGACGCCGCTCAACGCGGTCATCGGCATGTCGAAGATGCTCAGCACACAGCGGTTCGGGCCCCTGACCGCCAAGCAGGCCGACTATCTCAACGACATCACGCAGGCCGGCGAGCACCTGCTTTTGCTCATTAACGACATCCTCGACCTGTCGAAGGTCGAGGCGGGGCGGATGGAACTCCAGGCCGACCACTTCGCGCTGAGTGCCGCCGTGGGGACGGCGGTCTCAACGCTGCGGCCGCTCGCCGACGCCAAGGGGCACGTACTGCGGCCGGACCTGTCGGAATACGGCACGCTGGCGACGGACCTGGCCCGCCTCAAGCAGGTCCTGTACAACCTGCTGTCCAACGCGATCAAGTTCACGCCGGAGCGCGGATCGGTGACGGTCCGCTGCCAGTGGGTGGCGGCAGTGGACCGGCAAGCGCCGGCGGCGCCGGTGGGAGTTGCGGCCGCGCTGCGGGTGGAGGTGATCGACACCGGCATCGGCATCGCGGAGGAGGACCAGCCGCGCATCTGGGACGAGTTTTACCAGCTGCCGTCGAGCCACCCGCAGACGGCGGGTAACGAGGGGACAGGGCTGGGCCTTGCGCTGACCCGGCACCTGGTCGAGCGGCTGGGCGGGACGATTTGGGTCGTGAGCAAGTCGGGGGTTGGCAGCACGTTCGGCTTCGTCATCCCACGCGAGCTGCCGGCGGGGGCGGGTGGCGGAGGCGCGGCGCTGGCGCTGGTGGTCGAGGATCACCCGCCGACACACAAGCTGCTGGTGGACTGGCTGACCGGGGCGGGACTGCGCACGGTGTCGGCGTTCGACGGCGAGGTGGGCCTGGCGCTGGCCCGGCAGGAGCGCCCGCAGCTCATCGTCCTCGACCTCAGCCTGCCGAAGCTGGACGGCCGGCAAGTGCTGGCGGAGTTGAAGCACGAAAAGGCGACGGCGGCGATCCCGGTGGCGGTGGTGACGGTGACGGAGAACGCCAAACCGCCCGGCGATTGGGGGGCGGAGGAGTTTTTCGTGAAGCCGCTCAACGGCGAGGAGTTCGTGCGGCGGCTGCGGGAACTGCGGCCGGCGCTGTTCGAGCAGCCCGAACCGGCGCGCCGATAAGTCCGAGCCGGGGGCGTCAGCGACGGATGGTTTGTCCGTCGCTCACGCTCCCAGTTCGGACGGGCATGACAGGCCTACCCACCCGGCCGCATCGGCCCGCCGCGGTGTTCCTTGTGGCAGTCGTTGCACGAATTCATGAGCTTTTTATGGGCCTCTTTAGCTTTCGCCTGGTCCTTGGCGTCGGCGGCGAGTTTGAGTTCCTCGGCCGCGGCCGTGAAAGACTTGGTGAAATTCTGCCACGATTCCGCGCTGCCCTTGCGCGGCTGTTCATTGCCTAACGACGCCGCTAGTTCGGCGTACTGTTTTGTCTGGGGCTGAAGCATGTCCCAAGGCGGCGCGTCCTGGCCCAGTTCCTTGCCGATTGCCATGTTCAGCGCCTGCGGTCCCCTGCCGCCGATTTTGGACATGACTTGCTTGATATTCGAGGGCGCACCGCCGGGGCCATCGGGGCCGCCAGGGCCAGGACCAACGGGAATGGGTTGGTTGTCATTCTTGGCCTTGTTACAGCCGCCCGCGGTGAGAAGGATGAGAATGAAAATCAGGGGCGGCAGGGCGCCGCGCGGCATCGTCGTCATTTGGATGATCTCTCCCACATGGACGTTTGCGAATAACAGGACGCGAGTAGGCGCCGAAGCGCCGGTTGTTTGCATTACGCAGGGAACCGGATACCAGTTCACTTTTCGTTGCTGTTGCCGGCCCACCGAGGCGCTAGTGCCGTGCGCTCGCTCAACCGAAAAAGCGCCGCCTTGGCCTCGTGGGTCAACCGCGCCTCCGGCGCGCCGCCGGCCACCTTTTTGATGGTGTCCCGCGCCTCGGCCGTGCCGATCTGCTCCAGGATGGCCAGTGCCCGCAAGTCGCGTACGCGCTCCGGCGAGGCCGTCGGCGAGTCGGCGTCGGTCAGCAACTGCTCCACGCGCTTGCCGACCTCCAGCGAAAGCTTGCCTTCCTGGGCTTGTTTCAACGCCGGGATCGCCGAGCGCTCCAGGCCGGTGAGGGACTTCATGGCCCGGTCGCGCACGGTGAAGTCATTGCTGTCCAGGTCGGCCAGCATATGGTCGAATGCCTGGGCGGCCGGTGCCAGGAGCGGTCGCACGCGCTTTCCAAGAAAGGCCACCGCCGGCGGTCCGGCACGGGTTAGCCGGGCCGAGGCCCGGTAGGCTTTTACGCCGTTGGCGCCACCCAGGTCGATCCAGAGCGTTTCCAATTCCTTTTCGGAAGCCGCACCGAGAGTGGCCGGTCCATAGGGTGTCACGTCCCAGACGAGGGCGGTGCCGTCGTCGCTCCCCGATACCAGGGCTTTGCCGTCCGGCGTGAAAGCGAGCGAGTTAATCTCTCCCCGATGCCCACGCAGCAAACGAACCTCCTTTTCGGCCAATACGTCCAGCAGCCGGATCGTGCCATCCTTGCACCCGGTGGCAAGTAGCAGGCCGTTCGGAGAAAAGCAGCACCGGACTTCGCCCGGGTGCTTCGGAAATTCGGCCACCTTGCTCCAGGTGGATATTTCCCACAGCTTGATGCAGGAGTGGTCGGGCCCATCCTCGCCGCTTAACAGCGCATCTGTCGTTAGGTGCGGACCTATCGTGTCCACCTGTCCCCCGACCGCGAGCAGATTGCCGTCCGGCGAAAAGTCCGTGAATGATCCGCGAATCAAGGTGGTAGCCACGATTGGTAGCCATTTCCCCGTTTTCGCCTCCAACAATTGCACCGTGTGTTCGTTATCCCCGCCGCAGCGATTTGCCACAGCAAGCAGGTCGCTCCGAGGGGACACAGCCCAACTTCCGCCGTTGGCGGGATCGAGCTCGGCGATCAAATCCCCGGTGGTCAAGTCCCACAAGCGCTGTCGGTACTCAGATTGTCTATGGATGGCCCCATCATTGCTGGCCATTAGCAACATCCGGCCGTCCGCCGTAACGGCTACGGGGTATTTCCTGTAACTGTCGCCCCGCTCGCCGACGCAACGGAGTTCTTCACCGGTGTTCGCGTCGAGCACCCGCATCAGCCCTTCTATGCCCGGCACCAGGATGACATCGCCACCGGGCACAAAATAGGGTAAATCGTCACCAAGCGTTTTGAGCACGGGTTGAGGAACGGCCCGCCCGGTGCGCCGGTCGGCCAACTGCGTAACGGGATCAGTGCTGCTAATGGTGACCCCTCCGCCTGGGTAACCCATGCTATTTGAGAAGTAGTGATGCAACGCCAGTCGCTCCGGGCCGACAAGCTGAACCGACACGCTACCGCCGGGCTCGGAGGCGAAAGCGTGTAGCGGCTTTTGGGTGCTGACGTCCCAAACGCGGATCGCGTGATCCACCCCGCCCGACGCCAGCCGCTTGCCGTCGGGTGAAAAGGCCAGGCATTTCACCCAACTCCGGTGTGCGCTCCACTCACGCGAATCCTTCCCCGCGCCCAGGTGCTGCAAATCGATCCTGGCATAGTCCCCATAGGCGATGAGATCTCCGCGCGGCGACAGAGCGGCGTTGTATTGGTGCTCGTACTCCATCTTCAGGTCATGCCGGGCGACGACCTTGCCGCTGGCCACGTCGTAGCCGATCAATCCCGCTCGGTGGACCACGTTGAGTGTCTGTCCGTCGGCGCTGAAGGCGAGGGTCATGGCCGTGTTGGCTTCCGCTTCCTGGCGCCGTCGGGACTCCGCCCCGTCCCAACTTTCCCCCGGAAGGGGCGTCGCCGCGGCGGCGACGCCCCCCACGGAGCGAAGGTAGTGGCCCGCGTCGCGGTCCCACAAGTCCACCGCGCCGGCCTTGCCCCCGACGGCGAGCACGCTGCCATCCGCGGAGAACGCCAGGGTGGGCCATGAGTCCAAATCCTGGTCGTGTCGGTTGAGTTTCTGCCCGGTTTTCAGGTCCCATACCTGAACCGTTCCAGTTGCTTTGACCGCGAGAGTCTTTCCGTCCATGTTAACGGCTAGCGCATAAATACCCTTATCTTCCTGGGGAATCCTGCGCAACTCTTTGCAAGACTCCAAGTCAAAAATCGTCACGGTCCGCTTTTTAAGATATTCATTGCCGCACACCAGAGTTTTCCCGTCGGGAGAAAACGCCACGCAAGAAAGCCGGCCGACCTTGTCGCCGAAGTCCCCCAGTTCCTTTCCCGTCTCGACGTCCCACAGTCGCAGAGTGCCGTCGTCCGAGCCGGACGCCAGGCACTTGCCATCGGGCGAGAACGCGAGGCATGTTACCGTGTCCGAATGTCTGAACCGTACCGTTCCTATGCGAACCGAGGCGCCGTCGGGCAGCGGATCGCCATAGCTGTCGGCTTTTCCGTTCTCGGAATCAAAGGGTTTGCCCGCGCTCTCGGCTTCGGGGAGGAGGCTGTACGCCGAAAATGCACAGACCACGCAGACGAACCCGAAAAGATGTGCGCGGCATCGCGACATGGCGTTCCCTCCGGTGGAGCAGGTGCGAATACGTCGCAGAGGGTAACCAAATCGGCCGCGAGAAGCTAGGCGAAAGGCGGTGTTAGCGTTCCTCCTCACCGCCGCTGATGCTGCGGTCGATGCGGATGCCCAGCTCGCGCAGCTTGGTCCGCAGGCTGCCGCGCGTGATGCCGAGTAGCTTCGCGGCCTGCAACTGATTGCCGTTGGTGTGCCGCAACACCCGCGTCAACAGCAAGCGGTCCACCCGGCGCAGCACCTCCGCGTACAGGTCGTCCGTGCCGGCCTTCAACTGCTCGTTGATGAACGATTCCAGGGCGGTGTCCGGCGGCGCGGTGTCGGCCAGCGGCTCGACGGGATGCAGCGGGGGCAGAAACTCGGCCAGCAGCACCGGGCCGGCGGCTTGTAAAAGCGCCTGTTTTAGGACGCTTTGCAGTTCGCGCACATTTCCAGGCCAAGGGTAGCGACGCAGCACCCCCATCGCCTCTGGCGCCACGCCTTGCACGTCCTTGCCCAGCTCGCGGCTAAAGCGGCGGACGTAGTGTTTGACCAGCAGCGCCAGGTCGTCGTCGCGCGCCCGCAGCGGCGGCAGGTGGATCGTAAACACGCCCAGCCGGTAATACAAATCCTGCCGGAAGCGGCCGTCCGCCACCGCCGCCTCCAGGTTGTGGTTCGTCGCCGCCAGGACGCGCACGTCCGTCTGGATCGTCTCATTGCCGCCCAGGCGCTCGAAACGCTGCTCCTGCAATAGACGCAAGACTTTGCTCTGCGTCACCGGCGTCATGTCGCCCACTTCGTCCAGGAACAGCGTGCCGCCGGAACACTGCTCGAACTTGCCGATGCGCTTGCGGTCGGCGCCGGTGAATGCGCCCTTTTCATGTCCGAAAAGTTCGCTTTCGAGCAGGTGCTCCGGGATGGCGGCACAGTTGATCGCCAGGAACGCGGCGTTAGCCCGGCGGCTGTGCTGGTAGAGGGCGCGGGCGATCAGCTCCTTGCCGGTGCCGGTCTCGCCGGTGATCAGCACCGGCACGTCCTGGGCGGCGACACGGCCGATGGCCTTGTAGACCTCCTGCATCGCCGGGCAGCGGCCGAGAACGGCGTCGGCGCGGTCGTCCACCAGCTCGTCCGGGGCCACGACTGCGGGGACGTGCATCAGCCGGCTTATCGCCAGTGCCCGCTCGACCACCTGGCGTAATTGCGGCAACTCCAGCGGCTTGAGCAGGTATTCGTAGGCGCCGAGCTTCATTGCCTCGATGGCGCTGTCGGTCGTGCTGCGGCCGGTGATGAAGATGACCGGGCAGCGGGCGTCGAGTTCGCGCAGCCGACGCAGCATTTCCAGGCCGTTTAGGTCCGGCAGGTGGATGTCGAGGAGGACCACGTCCGGCCGGCGCCGGCGGGCCAGCTCCAGTCCCTCGGCCCCGGTCTCGGCGGTGACCACGTCCACGGCCGCGCCGCCGAACGCGCGCCGGAATGCCAGCAGGATTGAGGGTTCGTCATCGACGATCAGCAGCGTGGGCATGGTAGTAAATCCTGCCGCTTGCGGCTGAGCGCTTAGCCGCAAGCGGCGAGTTTAGGCCGGTAGCGTGAACGAAACCACCGCCCCGCCCTCCGGCACGTTGGCCGCGTGGATCGTGCCGGCATGGGCCTCGATGAGACGCTTGCAGATCGACAGGCCCAGTCCCAAACCGGTTTCCTTGGTGGTCACGAACGGCTCGAATAGGGTGTCCTTGATCGCCGGCGCCAGGCCGGGGCCGCTGTCCTGCACGCGGACGATCGCGCTGTGCTGTTCCTGCGTCGGGCCGCTCACCTCGACCTTGATGACGCCTCCGTGCGGCAGCACGTCCAGCGCGTTGAGGAGAAGGTTCAGCACGACCTGATGGATCTGCTCGGCGTCGATCAACAGCTCGACCGGCTGCGGCGGGAGGTCCAGCGCTACTGTCACCTTCTGCCGGCGCAGGCGGCCGTCCAGCAGCGTCAGCGCCCGGTGGATAACGGCGTTCAGGTCGGTGACGCGCCGCTCCGACACCGGCGGGCGGGCGAAGTCGAGGAACGTCTGGATGCACGTCTCCATGCGGCGGACTTCGCGCTCGATGATGGCCAGGTCGTCGGACGGCAGACCCGGCGGCCGGTCGCCCTCCATACCGGTCTGCACCAGCATCTTGACCGAGGTGAGGGGGTTGCGCAGCTCGTGGGCCACGCCGGCCGCCACCTGGCCGACCGCCGCCAGCTGCTCGGCCCGCAGCACCTCGTGTTCGCGCTGCTGCAAGCGGTCCACCACGCTCTCGATCTCTTCGAGCACGCCCTGCATCTGCCGGTGCAAATCCGGCAGATCGCCGGGGTCCTCCAGCACGACGGCCGGCAGCTCCTTCCGCAGCCGGCCGGCGGCGTCGCGGATGCGCACGCTCAGCTGCGTGATCGACTGGTACACCTTGCGGGCCATCGCATAGCCCATGAGCAAGCCGACGAGCGGGGCGCCGAAGCCGACGACAATGAGCGTCGCGGTCAGGCGGTTGACGATGACGATGTTGTCGCGGCCACTCTGGCCGACTTGCTCCTTGTTGTACGACAGCAGGTCCTGGCAGGGCCGGACCACCCTTTTGTCCAGGAGGTCGGCGAGGGCCTCGTCGCTGCCCGTCCCCGTCGCCGGCCCGCCGTCGGAGCGCGCCTGCCACTGGCGGTGGAATTCGTCCAGCCCGGAACGGATGTCCGCGACGAGTTTCTTTTCGCGGTCCAGGTTGGCCAGGTTTTCCGACGCCTCCAGCCGGCGGTCGAGCGAATGCTCGTAGTACCGCACTTGCTGGGGAAAGGTCGCCGGGTCACGCTGCTTGTCGCGGAGCAGGTCGCGGAGTTCGATGGCAGTCTGGGCCAGGTTTTCGGCCGCCTGGCTACTTTGCAGGTTTTCCACGAAGTCGATCGACACGTCCGTGTGCAAGCGGTTGAGGTAAAGCGCCACGAAAATGCAGGTGCCCGCCAGAAGCAGGCTGACGATCAACGTCGGGGCCAGCAGTTTGAGCGGAAGTCGTCGGGTCAGCACGGAACAGCCTCGGCGCGGAATGCGGCCTGGGGAGATGCGGCTATTATAGCGGGAATCGGGTGTCGCCGCTTGCTGCGAAGCGCTTCGCCGCAAGCGGCGAATCAAGCGGCGCGCTGCATCGTCCCCGCCTCCGCGTCGTCGAGCAGGACGCGGGCGACGCGCTCCACCTCGTCGCGCAGGGCGGCCAGTTGACGGGCGTCGTGGTCGTGCTGGGTTTTCAGGAGGCGCAACTCGCGCTCGCGCGGAAGCTCAGCCTGGGTGAGTGCGATCTGCTCCCGCTCGCCTTCGGTTTGGCGCTGGGCCAGCTGTTCCTGGAGCGCCGTTAATTCGTCCTCGCGCTGTTGGAGCCGTCGGGCTTGTTCCTCCAAACGGCGGCTCTCGGCCAGTAGCGTTTGCCGTTGCGCCGTCACCTTGCGCTCGCCGGCCTCGATGCGGGCCGCCGCGCGGCGGGTCAGCTTTTCCAGCCGCATTTCCGCGGCCGGGGAGTTCGCGGCGGCGTTCAACAACTCCAGCCGGTGCCGCTCCAGCGCCACGGTCCGCGCGGCCAGGGTGCGCTGCTCCCGCGCCAGATCCGTCTGCCTTTCCTGAAAGCGGCGGATCAGGGACAAGTATTCCTGCCGCGATGCCTCGCACCGGGTCCGCACCTGGCGCAGCTCCTCGACCTCCAAGCGGCGACGCTCCTGACGGCGACGGCGCACGGCTTCGAGCTGCTCGACCAGGGCCGTCGCCGTCTGCTCGCGCGCCTCGACGGCGACCAGGTAGGCGGTCCGCTCGCCCTCCCAGTTCGACTCCCGCAGCGTCAGGCGGGTGTGCCGGCTTTCCCATTCGTCCTGTGAGCGGGCTAGGCGGTCCCGGCGCTGGCGCACGTCGGCTTCGAGTCCTTCCAGCGCGTGTTCGCGGCCGTCGAGGAGCCGTTCGCGCGCGCCGAGTTGGTCCTCCACCCGCTCCACTTCGGCGACCAGTGCCGCCCGGTCCCGTTGCCAGGCATCCTCGATTTGCAGGAACCGCGCCCAGTGTTCCAGCAGCAGCCAACGCTGGTCCGCGAGGTGTGCGGCCAGGCGTTGCACCGCCCCGGGCAACCCCGGCAACTCATGGATCGAGCCGGGCGGCTCGGGAGGCGGGACGGCGACCGCGACGGCGACGGGCGCTGGCGGCCGCAGCTCGCCCTGGAGTTCCTGGAGCTGGTAGCGCTGGTTGAGGACGCGGGTTTCCAGCCCCTGCGTTTCTTTCAGTAGGTGGGCGCGGGAGTCCTGCCAGCGCCGCTGGTCCTCGGCCAGCTTCCGTGCGGCCTCGGCAACGGTGGTCGCGTGCGCCTCCAGGGAGCGCAGGCGTTGCCCGCGCTCGCGCTGCTCCACGTTGAGCGTCACTTCCCATTGCTGCTGGGCAAGGGCCAGCTCTTGCCACGCCTCCTTCAGCTTGCGCTTACCCAACTCCATCTCGCCGTTGACGCGCTGGCGCACCTCGGTGAAGTGGGTCCGCTCGCGCTGCAAGGCGGCCATCTCTTTTTCAAGCGCCTGCCGGCCGGTGAGGAACTGCTGTTCGTGTTGGCGCAGGGCGGTTTGTTGTTCGGCGGTGTAGTGCAGCCAGCGCTGCTTGAAGCGCTTGCGCGCTTCGCCGAATCGGCGGCGTTCGCGATCGGCCTGCTTGCGCGCCTTGGCGAGTTCCTTTTGCAGCCCCGCTCGTTTCTCGTCGAATGCGGCCCTGTCGGCCTCCAGCGAGGCGCGCTCCTGTTTGATCCCGTCGCGCAGCTCCAGGAGCCGGCGCTGGCGGTCCTCAAGGTGGCCGGCGATCTGTTGCTCGCGCTGTTCGAGGGCGTCGCGGCGCTGGTTCAGTTGCGTCTCGTCGTCGGTCAGCTTGGCCTGCTGGGCGGCGACGGCGGCGGCCTGGATGCGCAGCGCGTCGCGCTCGGCCGCCAGCCCGGCGGTCTCCTCGACTTCCGGCTCTGAAAGCGACGCGGGAAGTTCGACGCGGAACAGGAACGGCCCGACGCCGATGACGTCGCCGGTCGCCAACGGCCAGGTCGTCACCTTTTCGTGGTTGACGTAGGTGCCCTGTTCGCTGCCGAGGTCGCGGAGCAGCAGGCCGCCGGGCACGTGGACGATGGCGCAGTGCAAGGGGTTCACGCCGTCCACGTTGAGCCGCACGTCGCACCCGGCCGCCTCGCCGATGAGTGTCAGGGGCAGGGCCAGGGCGCGGCGAGCGCCGCTGAGCCGCCCGTTCTGGACGACGAGGGCGGCCGCGCCCGGGGGCGGTTTATTTGCATCCATCGACGAAACCTCCCGTTGGGGTCGGCTAACGACCCACCTCCTGATATCGGCTACGAGAGGACGGGAGTTGAGTTGAACGGGATTAACGGTTGTGACGACGACCGCTTGCGGCTGAGCGGTTCGGGTGCCACACAAGCCCGGAGCGCGAGCGACGGGATATCCCGTCGCTCGCGCTCCGGGCTTGTAATGGCACTACTTATGCCTCCAGGACGCGGCTGAGCATCTTGACGAAGACGGCCTCGCTCTGCACGCCCACCGTCTTGTCGATCGGCTTGTCGCTGCCCTTGAAAAGGAGCACCTGCGGGATCGAATTGATGCCGTATTTGACGGCAATGTCGGGGCTTTCGTCGGTGTTCAGCTTGCCTACCTTGACCTTGCCGGCGTACTGTTCGGCCAGCTTGTCGATGGTCGGCCCCAGCATCCGGCACGGGCCGCACCACACCGCCCAGAAGTCCACCAGGACGGGCTTGTCACTCTGCACGACCTCTTTTTCCCAGTTCGCCGTCGTCAGTTCCACCACGTTGGCGCTTGCCATATGCGTCTGCCTTTCTTGCGCTAGTCGGCCCGGGCGGAACCGGTGCCGAGGATCAGCCTTGTTTCACTATCTTATTATATCGGTCGGGCAAGAGGGTGAAATTGCCGCTGGCGGCGAAGCATACTTGCAACGCGGCAACCGGCAATACAGCTTATCTGGAAGGAATCAAGCATCGCTCGCCGTCGCTCCGGGCTTGTAAGGGTGCCACTTCCACACCGTCAGCAGCACTCCCAGCGCGATGCCGATGTGATTGATGCCGACGTCGGTCAGGCAGCCGTGCCGCGACTCGGTAAACGTCTGCAAGAATTCGGTGGCGAAGGCGTGAAAAGAGAGGAAAACCATCGGCGCTAGGCGAAAACGGCTACCCGGCAGCAACCACGCGGCCGTTGCCGCCAGGAAGGCGTAGGCGCTGACGTGCAGCGTTTTCGCGGCGCCGTAGCCGGCTTCCGGGGGGAAAACGGCGTCCTTGACTTGCACCGGAAAGGTCGTCAGCAGGGCGGTCGTCCACAGGGCGACGGCCAGGAGCCAGAACAGCCAGAGGGCACGTTGCCTGCTGGGGGCGAAAGGGGCACTGATCCCGTCCATGGGAGCCTCCGCGGTCTCGGTTTCGTTCATGGAGGGATTGTAAGCGAGGGGCGCGGAAGGTGCCAATAGCTCCTTGCCGCTTGCGGCAACGCGCTCAGCCGCAAAAATCAGACGACGGCGGCGTCGAAGTCGGGCACGAATTGGAAATACTCGGCGAAGTGGCACACCTGGAATATGGCCTGGACCTCGGGACTGACCTCGCACAACACCAGGGTACAACCCATATCGGCCAGCCGGCGCTGGAGGGTCATCAGCTTGGCGAGAAACACGCTGTACAGGCACTCCGGCGGCCGCGGCCCCAGGCTCAGCGCGATCTTCTTGCAGCCGGGCGACGCGGCAAGCTTCATCAGCTCGGCGGTAAGGTCCAGGATTTCCGATTCCTCAAGGCGGAACCGCCGCAACCGCACGCACGCAACGTCGCCCCGTTGGTCCACGTCGATGTGTTGCCACGGCTGAGTCATGGCGCGATCCTTGGTGAGCAAGTGTTCCCCGTCCTGGCGGGGGCACCGACCTTCGCCCCGAACCTGTTCAGAGTAACCGCGTTGGTGGCGATGTTCAAGCATCCCCTCAAAAATAATTCCGAACCCAAACGGTAACCGGCCGCTAGACGACTGGCAAGGCAAGCCGGCCGCGCAAAAGTGGAGGAAATGGGGGCCAAGGGGGTGAAGGAAGCGAAAAAACCGTATTTTCCGGCTCCGGCTCTCCCCAAAGGGTCCCGTCCTTCACGGCGACCGCCCGCACCGGCACGCGCTGCCGCATGAGCGCCGCCGCGTGGCCGGGAAACGCGACCGGGACGTAGCGGCACGAGGTGCCGCGCGCCCAGCCGGGGCGCCGCGGATCGGCCCCCTCCACCAGCACATCGAGGCGCCGGCCCACAAGGTCGTGCAGGTAGCGGTCGGCCAGCTCTCGTTCCAGTTCGAGTAACCGCCGGCGGCGCTCGGCCACAACCGCGGGCGGGACCATTTCCTTGAAATCCGCTGCCGCCGTGCCCTGGCGCGGGCTGTAGGAAAACACGTGGACCTTGGCGAAACCGACCTCGGCGAGCACTCGGCAAGTCGCTTCAAAGTCGGCGTCGGTCTCGCCGGGGAAGCCGATGATGACGTCGGTGCTGAATGCCGGCCGATCCAGTGCCTGCCGGATGCGGCGGCAGCGCTCCAGGAACCCGCTGCCGGTGTAACGCCGCTTCATGCGCGCGAGAATGCGATCCGAACCGCTCTGCAAACACAGGTGCAGGTGCGGACAGACGCGCGGCTGTTCGGCCATGGTCCGCACCAGGGCGTCGCGCGCCTCGGCCGCTTCCAGGCTGCTCAGGCGAATGCGGAAGTCGCCCGGCAATCGGCCCAGGCGTTCGAGCAGGTGCCACAGGCGCACCCACTCCGATTTGGGCCGCCCCTTGCTCAGGTCGATGCCGTAGTGGCCGAGGTGGATGCCCGTCAGCACGACCTCGCGGAAACCGTCGGCGACGAGCCGCGACACCTCGTCGGCGATCTCCTCGGCGGGTCGGCTACGCACCGTCGGCCGCACGCTGGGGATGATGCAATAGCTGCAATTGAGCAGGCAGCCGTCCTGAACCTTGACGAAGGCGCGCTGGTGGTCGTCAAAGCGCGAGATGCCGGCCGGCTTGATGGTGACGCCGAACGGCGCGAACTCTTCCAGCAACCGTTCCTTGTCGGTGATGACTTTCGTGACGCCGGGCAGTTTCTGCACGGCGGCGGGGTCGCGCGTCGCATAACAACCCATGACGACGACTGCGGCACGTGGGTTGGACTGGTGGAGACGGCGGACGGTTTGGCGGCTCTTGGCGTCGCCCTCGGCGGTGACGGTGCAGGTGTTGACGACGCACAGGTCCGCCGGCCGGCCGTCGTCCGCCTCGACGTAGCCGTTGAGTTCGAGCATTTCCTTGACGTACTGCGTCTCGTACTGGTTGACCTTGCAACCGAGGGTGAGCAGACGGCAGGTGGGGGGAGCAGTCATGTTACATCGCCACAATCCGTTTAGCCGCGACGCGCAGCGGAGCGCGTGAAGCGCTCCGCTGCGCGTCGCGGCTAAACACTTTGCACGCCATCATCTATAATAGAAGGTCCAGCCTTACGTAAGCCCAAGGAGCCGTTCATGCCGCCGATGACCCTGACAGAAAAAATCCTCGCCCGCCATGCCGACCGCCCCGCTGTCAAGCCGGGCGATAACATCTGGGTGGACGTTGACCTCCTCATGACGCACGACGTTTGCGGCCCCGGCACCATCGGCGTCTTTAAGCAGCACTTCGGCAAGGACGCCAAGGTCTGGGACCGCGAGAAGGTCGTCATCATCCCCGACCATTACATCTTCACGCAAGACAAGATGGCGAACCGCAACGTGGACGTGATCCGCCAGTTCGCGGCCGAGCAACACTTGCCGCACTTCTACGACGTCGGCACCGACCGCTACAAGGGCGTCTGCCACATCGCCTTGCCGGAGGAGGGCCACACGCGGCCGGGCGAAGTGCTGTTCGGCACCGACAGCCACACCTGCACGGCCGGGGCGTTCGGCGAGTTCGCCACCGGCATCGGCAACACCGACGCCGGCTTCGTCCTGGGCACCGGCAAGCTGTGGGTCAAGGTGCCGCCGACGATGCGCTTCGTGTTCCACGGCGAACTGCCGCCCTACCTGATGGCCAAGGACCTGATCCTGGCCGCGATCGGCGACATCGGTTGCGACGGCGCCACCTACCGCGCCATGGAGTTCGACGGCGACGGCGTGTACGCGCTCAACATCGAGGAGCGCATGACGCTGTGCAACATGGTCATCGAGGCCGGCGGCAAGAACGGCGTCATCGCCCCGGATAAGGTGACGCTCGATTACGTGGACGCGCGCAACAACGGCCAAAAACCCTACACCGTCGTCAAAAGCGACGCCGGGGCGAATTTCGTCTTCGAGAAGGTCTACGACGTGCGCAAGATGCAGCCGGTCGTCGCCAAGCCGCACAGCCCGGACAACAAGGCGACCGTTCGCGAGGTGAGCGGCACCAAGCTGGACCGCGCGTACATCGGCTCCTGCACAGGCGGCAAGATGACCGACTTCCGCGCCGCGGCGAGGATCCTGCAAGGCAAGACCGTGAAGATCGACACGTTCGTGGTGCCGGCGACGAGCGAGATCGCGGCCCAGCTCAAGACGGAAAAGCTCGGCGGGCAGACGCTCGAACAGGTTTTTCTGAACGCGGGCGCGAAGCTGGGCGACGCATCCTGCGCCGCGTGTCTGGGCGGGCCGAGCGACACCTTCGGCCGGCTGAATACCGCGCTGAGTTGCATCAGCACGACCAACCGCAATTTCCCTGGTCGCATGGGGCACAAGGAGGCGCGCGTGTACCTGGCGAGTCCGCTGACCGTCGCGGCGAGTGCGCTGAAGGGCGTCATTACCGACCCAAGAGAATGCCTGGAATAAACATGCAATCCATCATCACCGGCAAAGCCTACGTCCTCGGCGACAACGTCGATACCGACCAGATCATCCCGGCGCAGTATCTGACGTTCGACCCGTCGATCCCCGAGGAGTACAAGCAGTTCGGCAAGTACGCGCTGAGCAGCGTGCCGCCGTCGCAGGCGGGGCTGCCCAAAGGACACGTGCCGTTTCACACCGACGACGAGTTTGTGTCGCCGTACACGTTCATCGTCGCCGGCAAGAATTTCGGCTGCGGGTCGTCGCGCGAACATGCGCCGATCGCCCTCGACGCGGCCGGCATCAAGGTCGTCGTCGCCGAGTTTTACGCGCGCATCTTCTTCCGCAACGCGGTCAACGGCGGCTACCTGATCCCGTTCGACAGCGCCCAGCGACTGTGCGACCGCGTTTGCACCGGCGACGAACTGACGCTGGACGTCGCCAAGGCGACGTTGACCAACGTAACGACCGGCGAGGTGTACGCGCTCAAGCCGCTCGGCGACGTGGCACCGATCCTCGAAGCGGGCGGTTTGTTTCCCTACGCCCGCCAGGCCGGCATGTTGAAAGCGTAATGTTAATACTAGCCCGGAGCGCAAGCGACGGGTGAGCCCCGTCGCTTGCGCTCCGGGCTGGTATTTGACCGCATTACGACGTCGCCGCGACGAGCGTCACGGTCACGTCCATCGGCTTGCCGTCGCGCACGATGTGTAGCGTCACCGTGTCGCCCGGCTTGTAAACGTCCAACACGTTGAACAAATCGTTTGCGCTTTCGATCTTGTTGTTGTCGATGCCGACGATCGCGTCGCCGATTTCGATGCGGCCGTCCGGGTCCTTTTGCGTCGCCTTCAGACCGGCCTTGGCGGCGGGGCTGCCGGACACGACGCTCATAATCAACGCACCCTTCTGGCCCAGTTGCTTGGCGAGTTGGTCCGAGGCGATGTGGACGCCGAGGCTCGGCCGCGTCACCTTGCCGCTGCGGATCAGCTGCGGCACCACGCGGTTGATCTCGTCCACGGGGATCGCGAAACCGATGCCCGCCGAGCTGCCGGACGGGCTGTAAATCGCGGTGTTCATGCCGATCAGCCGGCCGGCGCTGTCCAGCAACGGGCCGCCGGAGTTGCCGGGGTTGATGGCGGCGTTAGTCTGGATCACGTTCTTGATCGGCCGCTTCGTCACCGACTCGATCTCGCGGCCGGTGGCGCTGACGATGCCGTCGGTCAGTGTCTGGTCGAGGCCGAACGGGTTGCCGATGGCATAGACCTTCTGGCCGACCTGCAAGTCGTGCGAGGTGCCGACCGCGATTTCGTGCAACTTGCTGGCCGGTGCGCTGATGTGCAGCACGGCGATGTCCTTGTCCGGATAGGCGCCGACGAGCGCCGCCTTCCACGTCGAGTGGTCCCACAAAGTCACCTGGGCGGCATCGGCGTTCTGGATGACGTGGTAGTTGGTAACGATGTGGCCTTCCTTGTCCCACACGATGCCGGAGCCGGTCCCCTCCGGCACCTCTTGCACGTTGAGGCTGAAGCTGCCGCGCTGGACGTCCACGAGCGTCGTGATGTGGACGACGCACGGCCGGTCCGCGTTGTAAACCTCTATGGTCGATTTTTCGAGGTCCGTCAGCTCGCCGCGCGGCGTCACGGCGCGCGGCACGGCGTTGGGGTCGTAGACGTCGGTGCGGCCCCGGAAGTAGAAGTACGCCCCGCCGCCGACGATGAGGGCGCAGAGCACGAGGATCAGCAGGACCAGCCCCGTGACCGTGAACGACGGCGAACGGCGCGGCGGCATGGCGCGCGTTCGTTCGGCTGGTGACGGCGTGTAACCGTAATTGTTTTCCCAGGACATTTGCAATCCTCCGGAGATGGCTGCGGTGAATAATCCGAGCTAGCGTTCGATGCGAACGTGGAAGCCATCCCGCTCCAGGCGCTCCGCGGCGCAGCGGGCATCAGGGCGGCAGTCAAATTGTCCGTAACAACGCCACGGGTCACACGCCTGCCGGCGGTAAAGGACTTCGTAGTGGTGGTGACGGTGGTGTTCGGCCACGTGGCGAACCGGCTCGTGGGCCTCGGCGGACGCCGGGGCCAGGAATGGGACGGCGGAACCGACGACCAACACCGCCGGTAGAACGAAACGCGATAGTTGCATGACAGAACCTCTCTCTGGCAGCCTTTGCTCTTCCCTCCGCTCTGAAAACGCGGCGGCGGAAAAGGCTTGCGCAGGGAGGTCACCTTGGATTTCCAGCCCGAAGCGCAAGCAAGGGAAAACTTCCCCTCGCTCGCGCTCCGGGCTGGTCAAAATCGTGCCTCGGCCAGTTGCAACCGCTGCCCGATCTCCGGCAGCGCGACCGGCAGCGCGTCTTCGATCCGCTCGGCCAGCGTGAACTGCAATTCGCGCCGCACCTCGTCCGGCAGCTCGCGCAGGTCCATTTCGTTGTCCTTCGGCAAAATAACGTGGCGGATGCCGGCCCGCCGCGCCGCCAGCACCTTCTCCTTGATGCCGCCCACCGGCAGTACCAGGCCCGACAGCGTGATCTCGCCCGTCATGGCCACGTCGCTGCGTACCGGGCGGTTGGTGTACGCCGACGTGAGCGCCGTCACCATCGCCACGCCGGCCGACGGGCCGTCCTTGGGCACTGCCCCCGCCGGCACGTGGACGTGGACGCCCGCGTGCTTGAACAGGTCCGGGTCGATGCCGAGCAGGTCGGCGTGCGCCCACACGAACGTCTGCGCCGCCCGCGCCGACTCCCGCATCACGTCGCCGAGCTGCCCCGTTAGGCGCAGACCACGGCCGTCCTTGAGGATGCTCGCCTCGATGTACAGCACGTCGCCGCCTGCTTCCGTCCAGGCCAGCCCGGTCGAGACGCCCGGCTGGAGCTGCAGCCGGTGGCGCTCCAGCCGCACCCGTTCCTGACCCAGGAGGTCTTGCAAGTCCTCGACGCGCACTGTCACCGGCTCGGTGTGACCCTCAGCGAACCGGCGGGCCACCTTGCGGGCGATGCGGCCCAGCGCCCGCTCCAGGTCGCGCACGCCGGCCTCGCGCGTGTAACGGCTGATGACGCGCCGCAGCGTCTCGTCCGGGATCGTGAGCTGCTCCGGCTTCACGCCGCACTCGTCGAGCTGGCGCGGCAACAGGTAACGGGTCGCGATCTGCGCCTTCTCCTCCTCGCTGTAGCCCGACAGGCGCAACACTTCCATGCGGTCCAACAGCGGCCGCGGGATCGTGTCCAGCGCGTTGGCCGTGGTAATGAACAGCACCTTCGACAGGTCGAACGGCAGATCGAGATAGTTGTCGCGGAACGTGCCGTTCTGCGCCGGGTCGAGGATTTCCAAAAGCGCGCTGGCCGGGTCGCCCCGGTAGTCGCGGCCGAGCTTGTCCACCTCGTCGAGCATTAGGACGGGGTTCTTCACGCCCGCGCGCCGCAGTGCTTGCAGGATGCGTCCGGGCATGGCCCCGATGTACGTCCGCCGGTGGCCGCGCAGCTCCGCCTCGTCGTGCAGGCCGCCCAGGCTCATCCGCTCGAACTTGCGACCCAGCGCCCGCGCGATCGATTGGCCCAGCGACGTCTTGCCGACGCCGGGCGGCCCGACCAGGCACAGAATCGGCGCCTTCGCCTTGGGGTTCAGCTTGAGCACGGCCAGGTCTTCGAGGATGCGCTCCTTCACTTCCTTCAACCCGAAGTGGTCCGCGTCCAGCATCTCGCGCGCCTTGGTCAGGTCGATGGTGTCTTCCGTCGTCTTGGTCCAGGGCAGTTCGAGCAGCAGGTCGAGGTAAGTGCGCGTCACCTGGAAGTCGGGGGCGGCGGCCGGCATGCGCTCCAGGCGCGTCAGCTCGCGCTCCGCCTCCTTGCGCACCGCCTCGGGCAGCTGGGCCTCGTCCAGCCGGCGGCGCAGCTCTTCGACTTCCGCCTTCTCGGGGTTCTTCTCGCCCAACTCGTCCTGGATGGCGCGCATCTGCTGGCGCAGGAAGAAGTCGCGCTGCTGCTTGCTCATCTCCGTCTGAGCCGAGCTGTTGATCTGCTGGCGCAGCTCCAGCACCTGCACCTCATGAGTCAGGTAGCCGTGCAAGAGCCGCAGCGCTTCGAGGCGCGTCGGCGCTTCCAAGAGCGCTTGCTCCTTGGCCACGTCCAGGCTCAGCATCGAGCCGAGCATGTACGCCAGCCGCAGCGGGTCGCCGGCTTGCATGACGAGCTGCTGCAAATTGACGGGCGTATCCGCCTGCATCAACTGCACCGCGCGCACGGCCAATTCCACGACCGCCCGCTGCATCGCTTCCACCTCGGTGCTGGTGTCGTCGGGGACCGGCAGCGGCCGCACCCGCGCCTTCAAGAACGGCTGCGCCTGCTCCTCCTTGAGCAGCGTCACGCGCTCGACGCCCTGGACGATCAACTCGATGCCGCCCTCGCCGCGGGCCATCTTCTTGACGACGGCGCGCGTGCCGACGGTGTACAGGTCGGCGAAGCCCGGCTCGTCCGCGGCCGTGTCCTTTTGGGCGACGACCACAAACGTCTTGTCTTCCGTGGTCAGGACCTGCTCGACGGCGGCAAGCGACTGCGGCCGGCCCACCGCGAGCGGCATGAACAGGTACGGGAACAGCACGGTATTCTTCAGCGGCAGAACGGGTAGAACCGCCACGTCCTGCGCGTTTTCTTTATTGATGTTTTCGGTCACGGTCTCCCCTCCGTCCGGATGTGAACGAGCAGCATGCCGTCGCGGAAGCTAGTGCTGATGTCCGCCCGTTCCAGGTTGTAAGGCAATTCAAGGCTGCGTTCAAAGTGGTTGTAAGAAATCTCCATCAGGTAACAGCGGCACCCCTCTTGGTGCTCGCAGGTGTCGCGGCGGACGCCGCGGAGCGTCATGCGCGAGCCTAACACTTCGAGGTCGATGTCCTCGGCCCGCACGCCGGCCAGCTCAAACTTCACGGAGAAACCGTCCCTGGTGCGGTACACGTCGGCCGCCGGCCGCCACGGCAAGTACGGCAGGGCCTCCGCCGCCGGCAGGAAAAGGACGTGCATGAGTCGGATGAAGTCCTGTGACATCTCATTCCTCCGCCGCTTGCGGCTTAGCGCTCAGCCGCCAGCGGCACAAATTGCAGCGTGCCCTTGTCGGCGTCGTAATCGACGCGCACAGTCTGCCCGTCGCGGATCTTGCCCTCCAGCAGCAGCCGGCCCAGCGCCGTTTCGATCTCTTTCTGAATAGTACGCTTGAGCGGCCGCGCCCCGTAGGCCGGGTCGTAGCCGATTTCCACCAAATGTTCCCGCGCCGCGTCCGTCAGCTCCAGGCTGATGTGCCGGTCTTCCAGCCGCGTCCGTACGCGCTTGAGCAGGATGTCGACGATCTTCTCCAGGTCGCGCTTGCTCAGCGCGTGGAAGACGATGGTCTCGTCCACGCGGTTGAGGAACTCCGGCCGGAAGTGCTTGCGCATCTCGTCCAGCACGGCGACCTTCATGCGGTCGTAGATTTCACCGATGAACGACCCCTGATAACTCAAAATCCGCTGGCTGCCGATGTTCGACGTCATGATGACGATGGTGTTGCGGAAATCGACGGTGCGTCCCTGGCCGTCGGTCAGCCGGCCGTCGTCGAGCAGTTGCAGAAGCACGTTGAACACGTCGGGGTGCGCCTTCTCGATCTCGTCGAAGAGGATCACGCTATATGGCTTACGGCGCACCGCCTCGGTCAGCTGGCCGCCCTCCTCGTAGCCGATGTAGCCCGGCGGCGCGCCCAGCAGCCGCGCGACCGTGTGCTTCTCCTGGTACTCCGACATGTCGATGCGGATCAGGGCACGCTCGTCGTCGAACATGAACTCGGCCAGCGCCCGCGCCAGCTCCGTCTTGCCCACGCCCGTCGGGCCCAGGAAGATGAACGAACCGATGGGCCGATTCGGGTCTTTCAAGCCGGACCGCGCCCGCAGCACCGCCTCGGCCACCGCCGTCACCGCTTCGTTCTGGCCGATGACGCGCTTGTGTAGCTCTTGTTCCAGGTGCAGCAGTTTTTGCACCTCGCCTTCGAGCAGCTTGGATACCGGGATGTGCGTCCAGCGGCTGACGACCTCGGCGATGTCCTCCTCGTCCACCTCCTCCTTCAACAGCTTCGACTGGCCTTGCTTGGCCGCCAACGCCTCCTCCTCGGCCTTGAGCTTTTTTTCCAGGGCTGGCAGTTGTTCGTAGCGCATCTTGCCGATCTGGGCCGGGTCCACGTTCTCGCCGCGGCGGTAGCGCTGCTCGGCCTGCTCGATCTCGGCCTTGAGCTGGTCGATCTGCTCCCGCAGGGCGCGGAGTTTCTGCACGCCCTCCTTCTCGGTCTGCCACTGCGCCTTGAGCTGATCCCCGTGGCTCTTGAGATCGGCCAGCTCCTTTTCAAGCTTCGACAACCGCTCGCGCGATGCCGGGTCTTTTTCCTTTTTCAGCGCCTCGCGCTCGATCTCGAGTTGCATGACGCGGCGCGTGATCTCGTCCAGCTCGGCCGGCATGCTGTCGATCTCGGTGCGCAGCTTCGCGGCCGCCTCGTCCACCAGGTCGATCGCCTTGTCCGGCAAAAAGCGGTCCGCAATGTAGCGATTGGACAGGATCGCCGCCGCCACCAGAGCTGCGTCCTTGATGCGCACGCCGTGGTGGACTTCGTAGCGCTCGCGCAGGCCGCGCAGGATCGAGATCGTGTCCTCGACGGTCGGCTGATCGACGATCACCGGCTGGAAGCGGCGCTCCAGGGCGGCGTCCTTTTCGATGTTTTTGCGGTATTCGTCGAGCGTCGTGGCGCCGATGCAGTGCAGCTCGCCGCGGGCAAGCATGGGCTTGAGCAGATTGCCGGCGTCCATGGCGCCTTCCGCCTTGCCGGCGCCGACGACCGTGTGCAGCTCGTCGATGAACAGGATGATTTCGCCCTGCGCTTCTTGCACCTCCTTGAGCACGGCCTTGAGGCGCTCCTCGAACTCACCGCGGAACTTCGCACCGGCAATGAGGGCGCCCATGTCGAGCGCGACGATGCGGCGGTTTTTCAAGCCCTCCGGCACGTCGCCGCGGACGATGCGCTGGGCCAAGCCTTCAACGATGGCGGTCTAGCC
>Ga0207000_1067_pt1 | contig 37900 bp, 33 predicted proteins | sample Alteio_BWMinCont_90_FD_153498 | JGI IMG/M metagenome (GOLD analysis project Ga0207000, IMG submission 153498) | Enriched cells from forest soil in Barre Woods Harvard Forest LTER site, Petersham, Massachusetts, United States -... | ecosystem: Environmental > Terrestrial > Soil > Temperate forest >...
TATCAGGTTCGCGTAGCGAATCTGATGCGGAGTCGAGGGACTTTGTGTTTATTGTGTGCCGTGGCGACACGTGTTGTCTGTGATGCTTGTCACCTTCAATGGCGGAGGAAACGCAAGGTCCCTCGACTTCGCTCGGGATGACAAAGTTACGGAGCACGATGCTACTTTGTGCGAAGCAGGTGCCACGCTTCTCTGTATCGCTCGTACCTGGACTGTTTGCGATTCGGTGACAGTTGGATACGAACTTGGCCCCTGGTCGCCTCGATCGGGATGATGTACCAGACATCCGCGTCAGCGACGTATGCGGCGATGAAGTCCAACTCATCCCTTCGATACAACACAGCGCCGTTCCCGGTGACGTGGCACCTGTAAGAGTCACCACGTTTGTGCACGGTGCATTTGACCTGGACGCGGAGGAAGCGTCCGTTGTGCTCGACGGCGAAGTCGTAGCGAGCCATGTCTCCCCAGGGCTTGGCGATGCAGAGTCCGTGCTCGGCGGCGCGGGCCATGAAGCGGAGTTCGGCCCATTCGCCCCGGAGCTTGGGGTGTTGGATATCGATACCTTGGTTTGTCATTTTTGCCTTGGGTTCGGGAAAGTCAACGGCCGCGGACGGCGCCAGAGTGGTTTGGTCCAAATGAAAAACGCGGCCTTTTTGGGGCCGCGCCTGGTCAGCTATTTGATCTGTTCTTATTATATCGCGTGGCAATGGGGAACTATGACATGGTTTTGAGATTTATTTTCGTAGCGCTTGCATGGAGTTGCGGGGAATTGGTGGGTTTTGCCTCTTGACAAGATTTTTCCCGAATTGGGAAAACGGGGCTTGATCAGACATTGGATTGTGGGCCGGGAAAACGCAAGGTCCCTCGACTGCGCTCCGGATGCCAGGTCCTTGGGCAACATTGGCTTAGAGATCGCGTGGGCCGGAACCTAGTGGAGGCCCGGTTGAAGCTTCGCTCAGCAGTTGGGTCAGGTCGAGTCTGTGGGTAAACATTTCCAGCTTTCCATCCGGAGTGCGTGGCCATTGCTCTTTTGGCTTGTCCCAGTAAAGCTCGACTCCGTTGTCGTCGGGATCGCGCAAATAGATGGATTGGCTGACTCCGTGGTCGGCAGCTCCGTCGAGTGGGATGTGGGCATACAGGACGCGTTGCAGGGCTTGCGCGAGCGCGGCACGAGTAGGGTAGACAATCGCTGTGTGATAGAGGCCGGTTGTGCCGGGTGGGGGTGTGGATCCGCCGAGGCTTTCCCACGTGTTGATCGCAATGTGGTGGTGATAGTCTCCGGCGGCGAGGAAAGCTGCGCCTTCGCCTAATCGTTGTGTGACGGTGAGGCCAAGAACGCCGACGTAGAAAGACAGTGCGCGCTCCAGGTCGGCGACCTTCAGATGCACATGGCCAATGTGGACGCGCGGGTCGGCAGTGTAGCGCGGCTCTTTCGCTCGGCTGGGATGGATTGACATTGAGCAACCATTAAATCAGTGGAATTCTAGCGTCACAAATTTGGCTTCTTGTTTGCCTGTGTTGGTCAAGGTGTGGGTGTAGCCGCCGGGGAGCCATTTTACTTCGCCGGACTTGAAGTGTCCGGGCATGGGGCCTCTGCCTTCGACGTCGCTGCGGATTTCCAAGTCGCTCACCGCTACCAGCAGATGTGGGCCAGTGTGGTGATGGCTGGGGATGGTCGCTCCGGGTTGCAACTCGGTCTCAGAGACGCGCACGCCGTCCTTGACGAACATGATGTCTTGCGTGCCTCCGGTGAAGACGTGCAGGCCGCGGTCTTCGTCCCACTTGGGCGGAGGAGTTTTGTGGGCGGCTTCGTCCTGCATCAGTTCTACGGCGATGGCGCGGAATGGCGTGCTGGCCTGGTTGCGGGCGATGTGGGCGAAGCCGCCTGGAGCAAAGCGGGTTTCGCCGTCTTTCATTTTTAGTATGGCGGACGCCTTGCCTTCGACTTCGTTCTGGACGTTGGTGTCTCCAAGCGACACGAAAACGTAGTCGTGATTGTGGCGGTGCATGAGGGTCGCGTCGTTGGGTGCGACCTCGGCCAGCCATACACGGACTTGCTGATTTTCGAGCAGAAGATGGTGGTGAGGCTCGGCCGTGATCTCGACGTCGGATGCGGTCTGTGCGGCCAGCGTGATGGCGACAAGCACGAGCGCGGGAAAGAGCAGGCGGCTTTTCATGAGAGCAGATTCTAGCACCGCTGAGGAATGGACCTGAGCATGATTTATCCTTTTGGTGTGACGGATCTGGGCAAACTGCTCGTCCTGCTGGGCGGGATTGTTGTCATCGTTGGGCTGGCGCTGATTTTGCTGGGCCGGACCAACCTGCCGATTGGACGGCTTCCGGGGGACATTATTTATCGCGGGAAGAACACGACTTTTTATTTCCCGCTAGCGACTTCGATCGTGGTGAGTGTGGTGCTTTCGATTTTGTTGTATGTGATCGGGCGGTTGCGCAAGTAGTTCTCAGTTCTTGGTTCTCAGCTAAACTTCCTGCATGGCTTCTGCCGATCAGCTCGGATTCAGTTTTCGTCCTGCGGAGCGCCGCACCTGGACGGTGCGCGATCTGGTGGCGGCGGTGCGCACGAATCTCGAGCGGGAGTATGGCGACGTTTGGGTGGAGGGTGAGATTTCGAATTTCCGGGCGCATGATTCAGGGCATCTTTATTTCACGCTCAAAGATCGGAATGCGCAGATTCGGGTGGTGATGTTCCGGTCTTCGGCGAAGTTGCTGCGATTTCGTCCGGAAGACGGTTTGCAGGTTGTAGTGCGGGGGCGAGTCACGATTTATGAGGATCGCGGCGAGCTGCAAATTTCGGCCGAGTACATCGAACCCAAGGGCGCGGGCGCTTTGCAGATTGCATTTGAGCAACTCAAGGCCAAGTTGGAAGCAGAGGGACTTTTCGATTCGGCGCGGAAGAAACCGATTCCAGCTCTGCCGGCAAGAATTGGCATTGTGACTTCGCCGCAGGCGGCCGCGCTGCGCGACATCTTGAACATTCTACGCCGACGGCACGATACGGCTAACGTTCTGATTTTCCCTGCGCAAGTGCAGGGCGAAGCTGCGGCGCTTGAAGTCACGGCTGGGATTCGCTACTTCAATAAGGCGCGCAGTGTGGATGTGATTATCGTGGCGCGGGGCGGAGGATCGGCGGAGGATCTGGCGGCGTTCAACCACGAAGGCCTAGCGCGAGCGGCTTTTGCTTCCGAGATTCCTCTCATTTCCGCGGTGGGACACGAGAGCGATTTCACCATCCTTGATTTTGTTGCTGACCTGCGAGCGCCCACGCCGTCGGCGGCAGCGGAGTTGGTCATACGCTCGCGGCAGGAAGTGGATGAGCAACTGGGAGGGCTGCATCGGCGGCTCGAAAAAGCCATGCGCTATCAGTTGCTCATGGCTCGCCAGAATCTGACGGAAATGGCGCAGCATGGCGCGTTCGCTCGCATGATGGACCTCATCCATCGGCGCGAGCAACGGCTGGATGATCTGGTGAATCGGCTTGCGCATGCGCAGCGCGATATCTTTGAGAAGCAGCGGCGGCGGTTCGAGGCATTGTCCGCGGCGGTTCGGCATTACGATGTGCGGCGGGTGTTGGCTGGGATGAAAAAAGATCTCGACGCGCGGACTACGGCGATTGTTTCGGCTGCACGCAATTCTTTGCTCGAGTGCAGGGTTCGGCTCGAAAGAATGGACACGGCGCTGCAAGCGCTTTCTCCGCTGGCCATTCTTGAGCGCGGGTATGCGCTGGTGTTCGATGCCTCCGGCAAATTGTTGAAGGACGCCGCGAACGTGAAGGCCGGGGATGAGATTTCGGCGCGATTGGCGAAGGGAACGGTAAGCGCGACGGTAAAGAGGTCACAGGGGTGACGCGGCTTTCGTCGAGCTTCGCTCGATCGCTCAGCCGAAGGCGGCGTCACTACACTTGCACAGACAACGGCCGCGGACAGAGCGTCCGCTCTGCGCTAGCTCGACGAGTGCGGACGCCCGTCTCTCCATTAAGGCGGTGGTTGGGGAGAGTACACAGGATTGCCCGGAGCGGCTGAGCCCGGTACAATTAGCGTTGCATGTAGGCGCGTAGCTCAGTTGGTTAGAGCGCTACCTTGACACGGTAGAGGTCAGGAGTTCGAGTCTCCTCGTGCCTACCATATTTTTCATCGGCCGGGACCCCGGCGCACGCCAATCCGAATTTTTCCTCAAAAATCCTCACAAAGCCCTGGATCTAGTGAACCTGCTGGGCAGTTTCTGATTCCTGATCCTAGGGCTGTCGGCTCGTCGTTAAGGCTCTGGGCGGCCCGCCTGGCGACAGAGCTGCTAATGCTCTGTCGACCGGGAGGCTGGCTTTGCCTGTTGGGGCTGCGCGGCAGGTTTTTGGCTTTCTATGGGCACCTCAAACGATTGACCCAAAATATCGTTGTAGCGAATTGTGCCTTTCCCCACGAGCACGAGCAGTTCGCGTCCCGCGGCGTACTTCACAGTCTCCTGGCCTAGCGGAGGGTGTAAAGAACCACATAAATTGTGTCGCCCACCTTGAGCGAAACGTCGTAGCTGGTGGTGTTAGAGGCGCCGCTTCCGGCAGTTTGATGAGTTTTAACCTCAGTGATCGTCCCCACCTGATACCTCGACGCGGACTGGCCAAAAGCAGAAACCATCGTCAGGGAGATACAAAACACAATCGTTAGCTTAAGCATGGTTGATCCTCTCGTCTTTGCGCGTACGGAGCGCTACAAGTTGTGCCACTTTTGACAGAAACGTCATTACTGTTGACACCAGAACCGCTACCTCGGTGGTCCACCATGCGGCGGCATAAGAGCCGATGGCAACAATGTGTCAGCGACTTTCACTGTGTGGGAAGCACTTGTGTTGCCAACAGCAAGAGCAATCTATCTGGATCATGCCCCTTCCTGGCGAGAACAAATCATTTGACTCACCAGGCCCAATCAGATTGTGGAAGCCTGCATGCAAGCGTCAGTGCTAAACGGATCAGGTATGACTCGGGATCGTGCGGTCAAAGAGGAAATGAGCTGGGAGAGCAGTGACACAAGTTGTATCCATGCGACGGGCGGAACACTCCAATGAATTCTAAGTTGCCAAGAAGGCCCCCGAAGAGGAATCACGGCTCCACAGCCGACCAAAGCAGCCTCGTTCGGGTGGCCTCCACTAACCTGCCTACAATTTTTGGCGTCTTCGACCTGATCGGCTTTGAGCGCGCAAACATGGCCAAACCAGAACGTGAAACTGCCTTGGTGATGACGCTTGGCAATCTGCGAAATCGAACGCCTTTGCTACGTATTCATTCTCAATGCTTGACTGGAGAAGTGCTCGGATCTCTGCGCTGTGATTGCCGAGGGCAGCTGGAACTCGCAATGTCGGCCATCGCGGACGAGGGATCGGGTCTGGTGATCTACGAGTATCAGGAGGGGCGTGGCATCGGGCTCATGGCAAAGCTGAGAGCCTATGCCTTGCAGGACCGGGGTCTCGACACCATCGAAGCCAACGAAGCTCTGGGTTTTGACGCCGACTGCCGTGATTTCAGTCTGGCCGTGGCTGTCCTGCATGAACTTAAGATCCGGCAGGTCCGCCTGATGTCAAACAATCCGCAAAAAGTTGAAGCGCTGACGAAGGGCGGAATCGAAGTCACTGAACTGATTGCCTGCGAAGCACCGCCAAGTCCTTATGCATTACCGTACTTGCGAACTAAGAAGAAAAGGATGGGGCATTCGCTCACGATCATGTGAAGGATTAGAGAACTTCTAACCGGAGCACCTATGACTAGTCAGGCGTTTAGCGCAGTTGATCTACTTGTTTCGCCCGAGGTTCCGTGTGTGCCCGGCGGTGATGAGCGCTGCCTTGTAACCCCAGGAGTGCAGTTCGCCGAGATCGAGAAGTCGCTCAGGGACTTGCGATGCGGGCGAATGGTCGTCATTGCGGATGATGAGGATCGTGAGAATGAAGGTGACCTGGTGATCGCGGCAGAAATGGTCACTCCTGAAGTAATCAATTTTATGGCTACCCACGCGCGAGGTTTGATCTGTCTCGCGATGACGGGCGAGCGGCTTGACCAGCTGGAATTAGGACCCATGGTGCTAAACAACACCGCGCCTCTTGGCACAGCGTTTACGGTCTCGATCGATGCACGAGGAAGGGGCGTGACGACCGGAATCTCGTCGTACGATCGCGCGCAAACTATACTAGCTGCGGTCGACCCCCGAAGTCGCCCGGAAGACCTTGCGCGTCCTGGCCATGTGTTTCCCCTGCGCTCCCGGCCCGATGGTGTTCTCGAAAGACGCGGCCAAACAGAAGCGTCGGTTGACCTTGCACGATTGGCAGGGCTGCATCACGCCGCAGTGATCTGCGAAATCATGAACCGCGATGGCAGTATGGCTCGCGGCCCCGATCTAACAAGGTTCTGCTCAGAGTTTGGCTTCACGATGGTCACTGTAGCTCAACTGGCTCGCTACAGGCTGGAGGCAAAGTTAGACCAGCCTCCCGGCCTGCGTACATCTGGGCCATATGGGCACGGCCCGGACTGGGAGAAATTACTGGAGCAAGATACGATGCACGCAAATTCACATAATGGAGGCCGACGATGACTGACATTATCGCGGAACGCTCTGGCAACATCATAAGTATCCAACTGAATCGTCCAGCCAAGAAAAACGCAATGACCTCGAGCATGTATATCACGATGGCGGAGTTACTTGAGGACGCAGCGAAAGACGATCAGGTACGTGTTGCGCTTTGGCACGCCGCGGGAGATTCGTTTTGTGCGGGCAACGATCTCGAGGACTTCATGAAGAACCCGCCGGCAGCAGGGGAAAGTCCGCAGTCGCGATTGATGCACGCCCTGATCAATTTTGAGAAACCGCTCGTTGCCGCCGTACAAGGCGCGGCGATCGGAGGTGGAACGACCATGTTGGCGCATTGCGACTTTGTATACGCGGGGGACACTGCAAAGTTCCAACTGCCTTTTGTGAACTTGGCCCTGGTGCCGGAATTTGGAAGCAGCTGCTTGCTTCCACTGCGATTCGGATATGTGCGCGCCGCCGAACTGATTCTGTTGGGACAGCCGTTCGGCGCCTTGCAAGCAGCCGAGCTTGGATTAGTCACAAACGTAATCCCTGATCAGGAACTACTGGCCACAGCAACGGAAACCGCACAGGCCCTGGCGAAGAAGCCCGCCGGGGCAGTGCAGGCATGCAAGCGACTCATGAAGGGGGCATTCCGTGAACAACTGGAGCAAGCTGTGAAATTCGAGAATCAGGTGTTTGCCGAACGAGTAAGATCCGACGAGGCGAAGCAAGCATTCAGCGCGTTTTTTGCAAAGCGCAAGACGGCATAGACTTGATGTCTCGGTCGTCTGGGCGGGCAAGGTGAAATGAAAATGTTGCACGTCGTCCGTCCTAGCGATCGCCGACGACGGCTCCATGCCACTTTTACGGGAGAACGGCAGAGACGCTCTCAAATCTGAGCATCCTTTTGTGCCACGGCTACGTCTGTTCCTTCCTGAGAGATGGGTCGCGAGATGCCCAATCTTCTCATTTTGGCCAGCAGCGTGGTTCGTTTCAGTCCCAGCTTGCTCGCCGCACCGTGTGGTCCGCCCACGACCCAGCCAGCCTGCTCCAGCGTTTCCACGATCAGCGCACGATCCGGGTCATCCCACGTCCCTGACGATGGAGCCATTTGGGTACGCTGCAGACTGAGGACGATAGGGCCCGTCCGGGGCTTATGCAACGGGTTTGGGAACACCCCGTCCCGCGAAAGGATCACTGCACGTTCAACCATATTCTGCAACTCGCGTATATTTCCAGGCCAGGAATACCACTGGAAAGCCGACATCGTTTCTGGAGGAATGCAATCGACTCGCTTGTTCATTCGGCGGCTAAATATCTTCACGAAATGCGAGACAAGAGCAGAAATGTCTTCCCTGCGCTCTCGCAGCGCTGGCAGCAAGATGGGGAAGACGTTCAGACGATAATACAGATCACTACGAAATTGCCCGCGAGCGACCATCTTCATGAGATTCCGATTGGTTGCCGCTACCAGCCGGACATCCACTTTGTGCGTGCGGCCGCTCCCTAAGCGCTCGAATTCCTGCTCCTGCAAGACGCGTAGCAACTTCGGCTGCAACGCAGGTGGGATGTCGCCTACTTCGTCCAAGAACAGCGTGCCTTTGTCAGCCATTTCGAAGCGCCCGATCTTCTGCGCGATTGCTCCGGTGAAGGCGCCCTTCTCGTGACCGAACAACTCGCTTTCAAGAAGATCCAGCGGAATCGCGGCACAATTCAGCTTTATAAATGGGCGCCCGAAGCGCTGACTGGCGTTGTGAATGGCATGCGCGATGAGCTCTTTGCCGGTGCCGGTTTCCCCCTCGATGAGCACAGTCGAATCCGTGGAAGCCACCTGTTTTACCTGTTCGAGAACAGATTCCAGAGCGGCACTATTGCCGATGATCCGCTCGAATCGGCGTTCGGTCTGGTCCTCCGCAGGGTACGTAACTCTTGCAAAATCTGCCACAAGATACTCCTTTCCAGGCACCGCATACGATTTGCTACAAACCTTGTTTGCTCACAGATCAAGTGCGGCTCGGACCGTTTTGAGCATCAATTGATGATCGAGCGGTTTCGCAAGGAACTCGACGGCGCCCTCTCTCATCGCTTGAATTCGCATCGCGGCGGCGTCGTAAGCAGTAATGAAGATGATCGGGATATCGCACTCCTCTTGTTTCAACCTGGATTGCAACTGCAGACCCGACATCTTCGGCATACGGACATCAACAATTAGGCACGCAGCCCGAGTATGCAAATCGGATTCGAGGAATTCTTCCGCGGATCCAAAGCACCGCGCGACCACTCCAGCCGACTCCATCAAGTCGCGCAGTGAATCCTGCATGGCATCGTCGTCATCAATGATGGCAATCAACTTGGTCATCTCGCGAGTTCTCTCCGCCCGCAGTGGGTTACCAGATTGGCTCCGAAGCATTGGTGTCAGCCCTCTCTCTCGTGATACGTTCACCGACCTGGGCCGCGTAGTTTCTGAGTTCGAGCTCCGTTCGGTTCGCGTGGCGCAAAGGGTACAGCGGCCTCTCGACCAGGGCCTTGTTCATCAGGAGTTCGTAGTTCCCACTTTGTTTCCCCACAGTGAAGCGATGATCGCAAACATGGGACTATGTGTCTTGGATGAAGGGGCCGTAATCGGTACGTTCTTGCTGAATTGTTAACTTCCAGCGTGGGCGGGGCGATAAGGAAGGATGTCGGGCCCAGTCCTGAATCGATGGCGGGCCAGGCTGGGCGAAACGCCGGTAATTGTCCGGAAGTGTCGGGCAAGGTGACTCTGGTCGGTGAAACCTGCCGCAATCGCAATCTCTGAAAGTGGAAGTTCAGTGTTTCGGAGCATCTGCTGCGCGCGCTCGACACGTCGTTGCACTATATAGTTGTGCGGAGGTATTCCGAGAGTTTGGCGGAACGCGCGGGCAAAATGATGAACCGACAGTTGTGCAATTCCGGCGAGCACTTCCAGAGCGATATTTTCCTGCAGATGCGAGTCTATGTATTCGCACACGCGATTGGCGCGCGCGGGTGCAAGACCCCCGCGAGTGGTGGGCGGATCCGCTGGGAGTGGCAGGTGTGCGAGCATGCCGACTCGCGGCCGTGAGTGAAGCAGGGCTTCCGTCGGAGAACACAAGCCACTCATCCCACAAGCCGGGGGAGTGATCAAGGCATTCCATGCCTCATCAGTTCCCGTCCGAACTAGACGAGCCGCCACATCTTGCATTCGCTTGCAACGAAAGATCGAGGAATCATACTCGAAGATCGTCGCCAGAGCTGTGCCTTGGTTCAGCACTTCGTCAGTGAGACCGAAGATCCGGCGAGCGATATGGTCAGCGCCCAGAATTCGATGATCATTGTCGACCGCAAGCAGAACCGCGACCTCACTACCTCCGCAGGGAGCAGCTGCAAGGTTCCACGCATGTCGAAAATACTCGCGGAATATTCGTTCCTCGATGCCCCGAGCAGATAGTTTTGTCGCAGCCATAGCCAAAGAGAGGGACTGCTCCGTCGTCTGCGGGTTCATCGATGAAGTATCGAGCACCCCAGCCAATCGACCGAGGGGGTCGAAAATCGGCGCGCCTGCACAGCTCAAGTCGATATGGCGCGTGCGAAAGTGCTGATCTCGATGGACCATCGTCGCTCGCTGGTCAGTGATGCAGGTCCCGATTCCATTGGTGCCTTCCATCTGCTCGGAGACGACGGCACCCAGCCAGATGCCGCGATCTTTATAAGTATCCGCCAATGACTCATTCCCGCGGTGGTGAATGGCAACCCCGTCCCTGTTGCATAGCAGAACCACATACTGTTGCGGTCCGACGATGGCATATAGACGATCGAGTTCCTCCTGGGCGTGCAAAATAACATTGCGCAGGGGTTCGCGGGAGTCCTTTATTTCTTTCTCTGTGATGATGTGCGGCGCGGCCTTGATCTCCGGATCAAGATGATGTGCGGTTAAACAACGCCGCCAGGAGGTAGCTATTTCCTCGACCCCAGGGACCAGCGTGCCTTTGCGAACTACGAGGTCGATGCAATCGACGTGAGATAGTCCATCGATAGAAGATTGCGTGCGGTTTTTCTTGGCGGCAGGCAACCCAGTCTTCCCCCCGGGGCCGATTAGTCAACCATGGCTATTACACTGGCTTCGTGCAATGACAGCAAGACAACCAAGAGGGCACAACACGTCGAAACCGGAACTTACGATTCCGATTATGATAGCACCCGAGACCTGGTTGACAAACTGGGCCGAGCCCACTGAAGGCTGCTCGTACCTCACCTCGCCCGATTATCGATAGTAAGGATCTAATCTCCTAAAGTCTGGTTCAATCAGCCTAAAGTTTGATTGCTCTCAGTGAAGTAATGACGTTAAGCTGCCCCCATGTCAGTGGACCGAACGTCCAAATTGATAGCGATCGTTGATGACGACGAGGCCATGCAAGATTCGCTGCGCGACCTTCTGGAAGCGTCTGGACTTGCGGCACGGTGCTTTGGATCCGCGGAGGAATTCCTCGAATCCGATTTGCATACTCGGGCTGCGTGCCTAATTGTTGATATCCGCATGCCGAAGATGTCGGGTCTGGAGTTGCAGGCCAGGTTGAAACAGGAGGAATGCAACATTCCGATCATCTTCATTACTGCTCATGGAGACGCCAGAATGCGAATTCGAGCGATGAGAGAGGGCGCCGTCGAGTTCCTTTCAAAACCGTTCGATCATCAATTGTTGCTCAAAAGGGTGCGTACCGCACTTGAGATGTGAGCAACTTCAGCTATTGCAGTCGCGTGGGGAGCCTCAGGGGGTAGAGGCTTCGGTGGGAGATCAAGAGTCATGAACCCTGGGCCAGGTCAGGTCGAGCGTGCGTTCGAGCGGATCATTGGCAATAGCGCTGCCCTCGAATCTGTTCTAGAACAGGTGGAGCAGGTTGCGCCGACAGATTCGACCGTCCTCATCGAGGGGGAAACTGGCACCGGCAAGGAACTCATCGCACATGCCATTCACAACGCCAGTCAGCGCTATGGCCGCGCTTTTATCAAGGTGAATTGCGCTGCGATTCCGCTGGATCTTCTGGAAAGCGAATTGTTCGGTCACGAGAAGGGCGCCTTCACCGGTGCAATCGCGCAGAAGGTCGGGCGCTTCGAAATGGCGGATAGGGGAACCTTGTTCTTGGACGAGGTAGGCGACATTCCTCCTGCGCTGCAACCGAAGCTGCTGCGGGTCTTGCAGGAGCAGGAATTCGAGCGACTCGGAAGCGGGAGAACGCACAAGGTGGATGTCCGGCTGGTCGCAGCGACCAATCGCGATCTGGGCAAAATGGTAGCGCGCGGTCAGTTCCGCAGCGATCTCTACTATCGTCTGAACGTCTTCCCCCTGCTGTTGCCCGCCTTGCGCGAGCGCCGGGAAGATATTCCTGAGCTTGTAACGCACTTCGTGAAAATCTTCAGTCGGCGCATGGGGAAACAAATCGATAGCATTCCTTCAGAAATGATGGCTGCCTTCCAGTGGCATTCCTGGCCTGGCAACATACGCGAGTTGCAGAACTTGGTGGAACGCGCGGTGATCCTTTCGCGCGACGGCGCGCTCCCGAACCCTCTGCAGAAGAAGCAAACGAGCGCCATTATTCTCGGTTCCAACGCACAATCTTCACCATCGTCGATGAACTGGGAAGACTCGGATCGCGCCCTCGTCATGCAGACCCTTGAGCAGACCGGCTGGATCGTGGGTGGACCGCGCGGCGCGGCCGCGAAACTGGGACTGAAACGAACCACGCTGCTGGCCAAGATGAGAAGGTTGGGTATCTCGCGGCCTATCTCTGAAGAAGGAACCAGCCTTCCCGGAGTCGCGCGAGAGGATGCCGAGATTTGAGAGTAGAACTGGCAACCGCTCATGGAATAAAGTTACTGGGCAAGCGAGTTCCATCGCCCGGGAATAGGCGTGTGATGACGGTTCTACGAACCATGTGGGGCAAGGCAGTGATCGTCCGAATACAGGCACGACGCGTTTTCGTGCTGGGCGCCGTTTCGGCGAGCTTGTTGCTGCTAGCGCTTCCCCGTGCGCTCGCTCTTGATCCGGACCGGCAGATTTCTCAGTACTCTCACACTGCCTGGCGCGTGCGCGATGGCGCCTTTGCGGGAGCACCCTCTGCAATCACCCAAACAACCGACGGATACGTGTGGATTGGGACATTCGCGGGATTGTTGCGTTTCGACGGGGTTCGCTTTGTACCCTTTGTTCCGCCTGCCGGAAAGCAACTTCCCAACCCAGCCATAATTTCACTTTTAGGCGCGACTGACGGAAGCCTATGGATTGGAACCGCCTCGGGCCTGGCCGAGTGGAAGAACGGTGAATTGTTCACTTTCCCGGAAACGGCGGGCCGCGTGAACTCGATCTACGAAGATCGTGACGGCGGCATTTGGATCGCCCGCTCGCGAACTGACGCCGGAGGCGTCTGTAAAGTCGCAGCATCTGGGGCCACATGCTACGGGGCCAAGGATGGAGCACCACCCTATGCTGGAACATTGATCGGCGACAACTTCGGACATCTTTGGATTGGAACCAGCACCGCCCTTGTCCGATGGAAGCCAGGTTCATCCACTTCGTACGAGTTGTCCGGACTCAGATCCAACGTAGCGCTTGCTGGAATAAACGCCCTCGCTGCCGCTCCGGATGGATCTGTCTGGGCCGGGATCTCGAACTCCGGCCGCGGGCTGGGCCTGCAACGATGGGCGAATGGCTCCTGGAAAACACTGATCACGCCGACATTCGACAGCAGTACGTTGCGGGTTATCAGCATGCATCTGGATCGGCATAACGCATTGTGGATGGGCACTTACGAAAGTGGAATCTACCGGGTTCACGATGGCAACGTGGATCATTTTGCGAGCGCGCATGGCCTCTCGAGCGACACCGTCGAAGGCTTTTTGGAAGATAGAGAGGGCAACTTGTGGTTGGCCACAGACGGGGGGGTGGATTGTTTCCGCGACATTCCGGTTGTCAGTTTTTCTGTACATGAGGGGCTCAGTGCAGACAACGTCGGGTCCATATTTGCCGTTCGTGACGGGACCGTCTGGATCGGGAACCATGGCGGGTTGGATTTTGTGCGCGGGAACGTTGTTTCATCTATTGGCCCAAAGCAGGGGCTTCGAGGCAATCGCGTCACCTCGCTATTCGAAGATCACGCTAGCCGGCTTTGGGTGGGACTAGACAATGGACTCTTTGTTTACGAGCATGGCAGGTTTACGCCGATCCTCCGCCCCGACGGCGGCTCCGTGGGGATCGTTTTGGCAATGACCGAGGACAATGACAACAATGTTTGGGTTGCGGCATTTCGTACTCCACCTGGGCACCCCACAGAACTGATTTGTTTTCGAGATGGCAAATTCGTCAAAGAAATTTCAGACCAGAGACTGGACATCCTGTCTCTCGCAGCCGATCCACAGAGTGGCCTGTGGCTGGGCTTGATTCAAGGTGGCCTGGCTCGATATCGAAACGATCAAGTGCAAATCTTGCCCCTCAAGGACGCAAGTACGCGAGTTAATCAGGTACTGGCAAATTCGGACGGTTCGGTGTTGGCCGCAACCAACAAGGGCCTTGTGGAGCAGAGAGGTGACAACCAGCACACCCTCGATGGCTTGCCGTGTAACCGAATCTTCGCGATGGTTACAGACAAACACTCCGATCTTTGGCTATATGCCGAGTGTGGTCTGATTAAGATCAAGTCAGACGACCTGCAAGCATGGCGCGAACATCCTGACCTAAAGGTAAAGTTCGATCTGTTCGATGCCTTCGACGGTGCCCTGCCCTATCTCCCTCCTTTTAGCCTGGTTGCAACACGGTCAAGCGACGGACGCTTATGGTTCGCAAATGACACGGTGGCGCAAATGATTGATCCGGATGGCCAGCTCAGAAACCCCATCCCTCCGCCCGTGCATATCGAAGATGTGATCGCCGATCGAAAGACGTATTCGCCTCAGAACGGCGTCCACCTTCCCGCTCTTACACGTGATCTCGAGATTGACTATACGGCTCTGAGCTTTGTCGTTCCTCAGAAGGTGCATTTCCAGTACAAGCTGGAAGGCTATGATCGCGATTGGCAGGATGCCGGAACTCGAAGGCAAGCTTTCTATAGTAACCTTCCGCCGCGAAACTATACCTTCCGGGTAAAGGCTTCCAACAACAGTGGGGTGTGGAACGACGCCGGCGCGTTTCTCGATTTCTTCGTCACTCCGGCCTATTACCAGACCGTATGGTTTCGCTCTCTATGCGTGTTCCTTTCCCTGGCAGTTCTTGCCGGACTTTACCGCCTTCGACTCGGCCATTTAGAACGTCAGCGGGATGCTCTTCGCAAGAGTGAAAAAGAGCTTCGCGACGTGATCGATACGATTCCGGCAATCGTGTGGAGTGCTCTGCCGGATGGCTCCAATGCGTACGTTAACAAACGATTTGTGGAGTATTCGGGGTTATCGGCGGAACAGACGACCGGATCAGGGTGGCAAGCGGCAATTCACCCTGATGATCTTAAGCAACAAGTAGGTAAATGGATGGAAGCGGTTGGCACCGGCAAGCCTTACGAAAATGAGGTGCGGTTCATCCGCTCGGATCGTCAATATCGCTGGCATTTGGACCGCGGAGTGCCGCTCCGAGATGAAGAGGGAAACATTGTCAAGTGGTATGGGGTCGTGACCGACATCGAAGATCGCAAGCGCGCCGAGGAAGCCCTGCGGTTGGTGACTAGCGATTTGCAAGATAGCAAAACCAAGCTTGAAGAAGCCCAACGAATTGCACATGTCGGCTACTGGGAGTGGGACCTGACATCGAGTCGCGTGATCTGGTCGGACGAGACCTACCGGATCTATGGACTGCGGCCGCAGGAGTATCCCATAGACATAGCTGTTATACGAAAAATGGTCCATCCCGAAGATTTGGAATTTGTGTTCCGAGTGGCCGAGCAGGCTATTCGCGGAGGATTGCGCACGGATGTAGAGCACCGAATCATCCGTCCCAGCGGCGAACTGCGCATGGTGCATAGTCAGGGCGATGTGGAGAAAGACGCGTCGGGCAGGCCCTGCAAAATGTTCGGCACCGTCCAGGACATCACAGATCGCAAACGCGCCGAAGAAGCCCTTCAACAAAACCAAATGTATCTTGCGGAGGGGCAGCGCGTTGCCCACATGGGCAGTTGGGCTTTCAACGCAGCTGGATTCGAATACTGGTCCTCCGAGCTATTTCGGATCCATGGTCTTGAACCGGGTGGCAAGCCGCCAACAGTAGAAGAATACCTGGCTCTTGTACAGCCGGAAGATCGTGCCTTCATAAAACAAGGCATTACGAACATGTTGGCCGACCATCGTGCATTCGACTTTACAAAACGAATTGTGTGGCCTGACGGAGAGATTCGTTACGTACGTTGTGTGGGTGTGCCTGTCACGCAAGAGGGGATTTTCCAGGGCTTCCTTGGGACCGGGATGGATGTTACAGAGCAAGAGCGACTAACGGAGGAACTGCGCCGGAATGAGCGGTATCTCAGCGAAGGGCAGCGCTTGGCGCACATGGGAAGTTGGGTATTTAATCCCTCTGGTTTTTTTGAGCACTGGTCTGAGGAGTTGTTCAAGGTTTACGGCCTGGATCCGCAGAAGGGAGCCCCCACCCTTGAACAGTATCTGGCCACCCTTCATCCTCAAGACCGGGAATCCATGGCAGAAACCATAAAAACAATGCATGCGGAGCGTTGTGGCTGCGACGTAAAAAAACGAATTCTTCGCCCTGACGGCGAGCTACGCTACGTTCGCTGCGTCGGAATTCCGGTTGTTGAAGGCGAAGTCCTTAAGGGGTTTCTTGGCACCGCGATCGACATCACCGAGCAAGAACTGCTGACCCATGAGTTGCGAAGGGAACAAGCATACCTTGCGGAAGGTCAAAGCCTGACTCATGCCGGCAGTTGGGCGTGCAACCTAGTTACACGGCAGATATTTCATTCATCGGACGAGAACGCTCGCTTGTATGGCTTCGATCCTAGCCAAGGCCCGATTCCATTCGATCGCTATTACAATACCATTCTTGCCGAAGACGAATCGGCTATCAGGGCAAAACTCGAGAGTGCGATCAGCGAAGGCGCGGATTACGATGTCGAATTTCGGATTCGTCGTACAGACGGCACCATCAGGTTTCTGCGTGGCATCGGACATCACGACCCCTCGCAGGAAATCGGCGAATACGTCGGCATCACGATGGATATAACGGAACAGAAACACGCCGGGCAAGAACGTGAAAAACTGCGACAACTCGAGGCCGATCTGGCACATACCAATCGTGTGAGCATGTTGGGGGAGATTGCTGCCTCTCTGGCACACGAGATCAAGCAGCCCATCGCCGCCGCCATCACTAGCGCCAACAGCTGCACTGAATGGCTGGCGCACGAACCGCCCAATCTTGATCGGGCTCGTGCGGCAGCAGCCAGAATCGATAAGTACGGCAATCGTGCAGCCGAGATCATTGACCGTATACGTTCGTTCTACAAGAAATCTCCTCCACAACGTGAGTTGGTCGACGTGAACGGAATTATCCACGAAATCCTCGAGCTGCTGAAAGGTGAGGCCAGTCGATTATCGGTTGCCGTACGCACGGATCTTTCCGCCGAACTGCCCAAAATTATGGTAGACCGCGTGCAACTGCAGCAGGTGTTCATGAATCTCGCACTGAACGCTATCGAGGCCATGCACGACTCCGGCGGAGAGCTTACGGTGAAGTCGGAACTGCAGGACGGTCAGCTCCAGTTCTCGGTCAGTGACACGGGCGTGGGGTTGCCAGCGGAGAAGATGGATCAAATCTTTTCCGCGTTCTTTACCACCAAGCCGCAAGGCAGCGGCATGGGGTTGGCCATCAGCCGTTCCATCGTGGAGTCGCATGGCGGCCGGTTATGGGCACGCGCCAACAGTGGAGGGGGGGCAACTTTTCATTTCACCCTACCGATCCAGGTCACAGAGGCATCGCCCTTGGTTGCCTGAAACACTTCTTCGTGACCTTGGACCTCGCCAGCAGAGTGATCAGTAAAGACAGGAGATCGCGTGGTCTATCTAGCTTTCGATAGGGCGCGACTCGATCGTTTAGGTCAGCAGCCGGTTCACTTCCGCCGCTTTTTGGGCTCGCAGATTCTCAATCATACCGAGGTAAAGCTCATAGGCGACTGGATTCGTTTTCACCAAAATTTGCTCCATTGCATCAATCCTGATCCGGCTTTCTATCAGTAGATCAACGACTTTTGTTAATACGTTCGGTAACGGCTGACCAGTGGTTTTGCTCATTCTTGTTCCCTTCGTGCCGGGTTTTGGTTTTCGCATTCGCATAGTCGATCGTGAATCTCAGTCAGCTCACGGCGCGTTGCTGATGCATCCAGAAACTCTCACGCAGAGCTTTCTTCAGCACCTTGCCAGAACTGCTCTTGGGCAAATCTGTTTCTGAAAACTCGACCCGCCTGGGAAGTTTATAAGTTGCGAGACTTCGCCGACAGAACGCAATCAGATCGTCGGAAGTAAGACTTGCTGCTGGCTTCAAGACTACACAAGCCATTACAAGTTCGCCCCACTGCGGATCGGGCACCCCGAAGACGGCCACTTCACGAACCGCGGGATGCCCATAGATCACTGCTTCCACCTCCCCCGAATAAACGTTCTCACCGCCGGTGACAATCATGTCCTTGAGCCGGTCGAGGATGTAGAAATACCCCTCAGTGTTCTGCTGGCCGATATCTCCCGTACGAAAGAATCCGTCGCGAAACGCGTTAGCCGTTTCTTCAGGATTGTTCCAATAGCCGCGCATGATGTTGGCGCCTCGTACGATCAGTTCCCCTGCCTGTCCCGCATCGACTTCTTTTCCTGACGTGTCTGTCACCTGAAGATCGACACCGGGACAAGGCCGTCCGCACGACATGAGCTTGTCCTCAGTGTGCTCCTGGTCCTGCAAGCCCGTGAGAAAACCTGTTTCGCTCAACCCATACACTTGAATCAACTTGACCTTTGGCAGCAGTTCCCGCGTCCGATGGACGAGTTCCGGGGCCATGGGTGAGCCCCCATATGCCAGCACCTGCAGGCTGCTCAAGTCATGCTTCCGTGCGTCCGGGAATTGTGTGAGCAAATTGATCATCGTGGGCACGAGCACGGTGTGAGTCACATGCTCTCGTTCTACCGTCTCGCAGAAAGTCTGCGCGCTGAATTTCGGAGTTGTGATTTGGCTGGCGCCGAATGCCGGGGCCGCGAACATGCTGGGAAAATCCGCGATGTGGAAGATCGGAGCCGCGTGCAGATAGATCCCGCCTTCGGTGTAGCGCATCCAGTAGTTGAAGTTGTGGACGTCAGCAAGGACGTTCCCATGGGTCACGATAACGCCCTTTGGCTGCCCGGTTGTGCCGCTCGTGTAGATAAGGCCCAAAACGCCCTCGGGGTCGTAAAAGACCTTCGGAACACGGTCGCCGCTGATCGGAAGAGGGTCCTGGTCGATCACCTGTTGCCAGCTCAAATTTACTTTGGGGACTGCGAGGGAGGAATGGCGCACGATACCATGCGGACACGCATCTTCGAGCACCCGGTCGATCTCTGCGGTCGACAGGCGGGTGTTCAGCGGAACGGCGATCACCCCGAGCATGCTGCACGCATATACAAGTTCAAGGTAGTCGGGCCCGTTAGGAAGCAATAGAGCCAGGCGGTCGCCCACTCCAAAACCGTGGCTGGTGAGCGTTCCTGCGATACCTTCGACGCGAGCATGGAGTTCGCGAAAGGTCAGGGGGAGGTTGTTACGAACAAGCGCGCTTCGGCCGGGATAGAATCGCAATGCCCGGCCGAGCGAGTGAACGTAGATCATCTTCGGTTCTCGTTTTCTACCCTCCGTGACTCCTGAGGGAAACAGATCTAATCAGCCGCAGTGCCTGCTCCGGCGTGTGCCGCTTCTTCCGCTTTCGAGCGGGTCGCAAGCAATGCCAGCAGCATCTCGTCGCGCTCCCGTTCGAGTTCTGCGATCGAACGGCTATTAGCCTCCTTCAATACGCCGTTGACAATGGTTTGCTTGACCTCGGGACTGAACTCAGTGATCGTGCCCAGATCTTTCCACCATGCCGCCATTGGCCCCGTGAATTGCTCCATGAAATGTTGAATCCCGCCTGGACCACCGCCCAGATGGAACAGAAGGTTCGGACCCATCAGGCCCCAACGCAGTCCAGGTCCCCAGCAGACCGCGGCATCGGAATCAGCGACATCCAAAACACCTTGTTCGATGAGGTACACGATTTCGCGATACAGCGCGGCTTGCAGGCGATTCGCGACGTGGCCGACTACTTCTTTGCGGACGTGAATTGGTTTCTTACCGATCGAAGTGTAGAAGGAAATGGCCCGCTCAACTGTTTCCGAGGACGTTTTCGCGCCTGCGACGACCTCGACCAGCGGAATAATGTGAGGAGGATTAAAGGGGTGGCCGGTCACACAACGTTCGGGATGCTTGCACCCAGACTGCATCACGCTCATGGTCAGACCGGATGAACTGGACGCGATGATCGAATCTTCCGGCGTCGCGGCGTCCATATCCGCGAACAGCTTTATCTTGAAGTCCTGCCGTTCGGGGCCATTCTCCTGAACCAGGTCGGCGTTGGACAGCGCCTTCTTCATATCAGTCGTGAACTGCAGATGTTCGCGTGACGCGTTGGGAGACAGCCCGATCACTTGCAGATCTTTCCAGGCAGCGTCAATAAAACGTCGGAGGTTTGCTTCTGCGTTGGGCGCTGGGTCGGTCGCGATAACGTTGAAACCGCGTGCCAGGTACAAGGCTGCCCAACTCGCGCCGATCACACCCGTACCCACGATTGCTATATTTTGAATTTGTTTTTTCGCCATAAGAATTCTCTCCATTCGTTAATTAAGCGACTGCTGACTTGCTGGGTGTATCTTCCGCAGCCTTCGCTGGTTGTGGCCCATGGTGATTCACGATAAGTCGAGAACCCCTTTGGCCGGTGAAATATGTCCAAACCCATTGCAGGAAAACGGTCAAACGAAGACTTGAGGTCGCCAGAAACTGGAGGTGTACGAACGCCCAGGCGAGCCAAGCCCCGAACCCGCTGACTCGGACCTTGTGACTTTGCAAGACGGCAAAGCCTTTACCGACGACCGCCATAGTGCCTTTGTCGAAGTAACTAAACGGACCGGGTGGTGTTCTGCCGGTTATGCGGGCGTGCAGGACTTTTCCTGCGTAACGACCTTGCTGCATGGCCACCTGGGCGACGCCGGCAAGCGGCTTGCCGTTTTCTTCGAATGATGCCGTATCGCCAACGACAAAGATCTCCGGGTGTCCGGGCACCGTGACGTCGTTTTGAACACGCACGCGGCCGGCGCGATCGGTTTCCACTTTCAGCCACTTGCCCGCGGGCGATGGTGCAACTCCCGCCGTCCAGATGACGGTTTTGCTCGGAATGCGCTCGCCGCCGACCACAATGCCATCGGCATCAATGCGATCCACGCTATGTCCGAGCCGCACCTCGACGCCCAGTTTCTCGAGTCGTCTTTTCGCGGCTTCCGAGAGACTCTCTGAAAACGGAGGCAAAACTCGCGGCGCCATGTCGACGAGCACAATTCTTGCGGACGCGGGATTGATCCGCCGGAATTCTGATTTGAGCGAACTTCGAATCAGAACCGCCAGCGCGCTAGCCATCTCCACGCCTGTGGGGCCCGCACCGATCAGAACGAAAGTCAACAGGTCGCGATGCAGGATTGGATCCTCTTCGGCCTCTGCTTGTTCGAATGCCTGCAGGATCTTGTTTCGACTCGCAACCGCGTCGGCCACGCTCTTCATGCCGGGGGCGAACTCCTCAAATTCGTTATGACCGAAGTAGCTGTGCGTGGCGCCCGAGGCGAGGATCAGGTAATCGTAGGCAATGGGTACAGCTTGTCGATCTGCATCGCTAACCAGCACTTGCTTTCGCTCTTTGTCCACTCCGGTGACTTCTCCCATAATTACCGTGACATTCTTATGATTGCGAAGAATGCTTCGTATGGGTGTCGCAATCTGGCTAGGCGTCAGCACTGCTGTTGCGACCTGGTAAAGCAGCGGCTGAAACAGGTGGTGGTTGGAGCGGTCGATTAGGATCACCTCCGCGGGTGTTTTCCTGAGAGCCTTGGCGGCGGCAAGGCCGCCAAAACCTCCTCCGACGACAATGATCCGTGGTTGAGCCATTTGTTCCTCGACTTGTTTCAGTCCGCCGCGCTCGATTCGCGTTGCGTGGCTGGGATTGCGCCGCTCGCCCGAAAGCCATCGATATCGGCAGTCGTGAAACCGAGCTCTTTCAGGACTTCATCGTTATGCTCGCCGATTCGCGGGGCGCGCCTGGCAGGTACTTTCGAGACGCCGTGCACTTGAATAGGACTGCTGATGGTCGAGGTCAGTTTCTCGCCGGCTCCTTCGAGCGGAACGACGATGTCATTCGCTCGCAATTGCGGATCATTAATGACTTCCTGCGGCTCGCGCACGGCACCGAAGGGAACGGAAACACCATTGAAGACCTCATACCAATGCGACATTGGCTGCGAACCAAATATCTCATCGAGCATCGCCGTCAGTTGCGGCCGGTTCTGTGCCAGCTTGGCAGGTTCCGAGAAGCGCGAATCCGTCAAAATATCCTCACGACCCATTGCTTTCAAAACCGCGGGTACCTTGTCCGGAGTGGCTACAACAACGAACCAGATGCCATCGGAAGAGCGATACGTGTTCAAAGCTGCGTTGGCGGGATGGGTTCGATCGTGCAGCCCATAGAAACTCGCTCCACATAGAGCGGCCTGGATAAAGACGCTGGCCGACCAGACACCTGCCGCGAGAAGTGAAGTCGTGACGTAGGATCCTTTGCCCGTGTGTTCGCGACGATAAAGCGCGGTCACGATCGCGCTATAAATGCAGACCGCAGTCGCATTATCACCACTACCTGCGGCTGGCCAGGTCGGCGGCTCTCCAGCGTCGCGCGTCATGAATAACAAGCCGCTTCGCGCCCAGTAGGCGGTGAGGTCGAACCCCGGAAGATTTGCGTCCGGACCTTTCTCGCCGAAGCCGGTGAGATCGGCATAGATCAGACGCGGATTCCAGCGCGCGACATCGTCATATTCGAGCTTCAATTTCTTGCGCGCCGAATGTGGTGTGTTGACGATGAACACGTCCGCCCACTTGGCTAACCGCTCGAGAACCTGCTGCGCGCTTGCAGCTTTCAGATTGAGCGCAACGCCGCGCTTGTTTCGATTCGACAATTGGAAGGGATAAGGCTCTTCCGAATGCGGCTGGGGTGGGATTTTCTGTCCCTTTCTCCAAAACTCTCCCTCAGGGGGTTCGACTTTGACGACGTCGGCGCCGAAATCGGACAAGATGGTTGCAGCGCCCGGCCCGGCAATGAAGCTCGATAGATCCACGACCTTCAATCCGGAAAATATGTTGCCTTCTGTCATTTTGATCTCCTTCTTCACGATCACCGCTGATGGCAGCGAGTCATTTGAAACTTCGAGGTGGCGCGCAAAGCTCTACCTTCCCTGAAACTTGGGTGCGCGTTTCTCGAGGAATGCCGACGTACCTTCTTTCTTGTCGTCGGTCGACGCACAGACCGCGAAGAGCGAGGCTTCAATCAGCAGGCCTTCGGCCACGCTCGTTTCCAGTCCTTTGTTGACCGCCTCAAGCGCGTACTTCACGCTAAGCGGAGCGTTCGCAATGATCTTCTTCAACACAGCTTCGGCACGCTCGATGACCTGCGCACCCGGCACCACTTCGTCCACCAGGCCAATGCGATAAGCTTCAGCTGCATCGACGATGTCGCCGGAGAGGATGAGCTTGAGTGCTCGGCCTTTTCCGACGAGACGAGGGAGACGCTGCGTGCCTCCATACCCTGGGATGACTCCGAGCTTTACTTCTGGCTGGCCGAATTTCGCGCTCTCGGCGGCGACCCTGATGGCGCATGCCATCGCCAATTCGCATCCGCCACCCAGGGCAAAGCCGTTCACTGCGGCGATGACCGGCTTGCCGAGGTTCTCGATGAGATCGGTCAATGCCTGCCCTCGACGAGTCGCTTCTTCAGCTTCTACGGCCGTGTTGTTGGCGATCTCCGCGATGTCGGCGCCTGCGGCAAACGCCCTCTCACCGGCGCCCGTGAGGATGACTCCACGAACGGCTGAATCCTCACGTGCGTCCTCGAAGGCTGCGCGCAACTCATTGATCGTCGCCTTGTTCAACGCGTTCATGACCTTTGGCCGGTTCAGCGTCACATACGCAATGGGACCTTTCTTGTCGTAAACAACGTTCTCGAGTTTTAGAGCGGAAGCTAGCGAGCTCATTCCCTTCTCCTTATTAATGGTTAAGATCATTAATCGTTAGGATCTTGGGGCGTACGTCATTACGCTGCAGGAATTTCGGCGTAGACGATGCCGGTCAGGTTCCCTTCCGCCCCAAGCAGCGTCTTCTTGTTAGACCCGTCGAGATTCGCGCTATAGACGGATCCACCCAAGTCGGTCAGAAACATGCGGCCACCTTTCAGATCCAAGGCGATACCGATGCCTTCCATCAAATGGTTGAAAATAATCTGAGGCTCCTTTTTGCCACTTCCTTGGGCCGGATCCATGGGCGCCCGGTTTACCGTGTTGCCGCGCGGCGGATCGCCGCGGTCGGTCCAATAGATGGTGCGGTTGGCGAGGTCGAGTTCGAGGTCGATAGGTTCAGGCAGCCCTTCGTACAGAACTTCGATATCTTGGCGGTTCGCTGCAGTCTGACCCTTGGGGATTTCAAGATTGGCGCGAAAGATGCGTCCCTCACCGGCCTTGTCATGGCCCTTTTGAGTCCAATAAACTTTGCCGGCTTCGACGTCGAGCACGATGCCCACGCACCATTTCTTCAGGTCTTTGCCCGGACGCGCGTCACCTTCGCTAGTGTCGACCAGGGTTTCGAGGTTGGAACCATCCAGGTTCGCGCGCATGACCCGCATGCCCTCGCGATCGCACCAGTAAAGCTTGCGGTTCTTCTCATCGAGTTGCAGTTGCTTGGGAGTGAAGGTGGCGCCCGCAGGGACAATGTGCGTGACGTTGCTTCCGTCAAGATTCGAGCGCTCGATAGAACCGTCATTGGCACTGGGGTTGCCCATGTTGGTCCAATAAAGGTGACCGGCCGCGAGGTCCACAACAATGCCGTCCGGAAGTCGCCTTCCCTCGCTCACGATGACCTTAAGGTCGGAGCCGTCGGGGTTCGCGGAAAACACTTGACCACTACTCACACTGAGAAAGAACAAGCGCGCGGTTGTGGCTTTGGCTACTGGTTTTCCGATTTTCGATTTAGAGGTCATAACAGCCATGATTTTTTCGCTCCTTTATTACTTCAGTTTTTGGATAAGAAATCGCAGTTCGCTTCCATTCCGTTATACGAAAGCGCTGAAACCCGTTATGGCTTTGCCGAGAATCAGGTTCTGTATCTGGAAGGTGCCTTCGTAGGAGTAGAGCGCTTCCGCATCGGCAAAAAACCGGCCAACGTTATAGTCTGCGGCGATGCCATTACCGCCCAAAAGCTCTCGTGCCCACGCGACCGTCTCGCGGCATTTGGCAGTGGTGAACGCTTTGGCAAGTGCGGCATGCGCATCCGTCAGCTTGCCTTTCGCCTGCAACTGGGCCATGCGTGCCAGCAGGCACTGAGAAGCCGTGATGTTAGCGAGCATCTTGGCGAGAAGGTCCTGCACCATCTGGAACGAGGCGATGGGCTTTCCGAACTGAAGGCGTTCCTGACAATACTTGAGTGCATTCTCGTAGGCGCCCATGGCGCATCCCGTCGCCTCCCAGCCAACCATGAAGCGCGTCATCTTCAGAACGCGAGCCGTGTCGCGGAACGACTGATCTTGCTGCAAGCGGTTCGCTTCCGGTATTCGGCAGTTTTCCATCGTGATCAACCCGTTCTGGACTACTTTGAGGGCGATTTTGTTCTGAATCTTCTCGACTTTGAAGCCAGGTGTGTTCTTGTTTTCCACGATGAACGATTTGACTTGGTTGTCCTCCAGGTCGCGAGCCCAGATGATAGAAATGTCGCACCACGGAGCGTTGCCGATCCATTTCTTCTGACCATTGAGGATCCAGGTGTCTCCATCACGCTTGGCGGTCGTCAACATTCCGCCCGAGGTTCCTGATCCAACTAGCGGTTCCGTCAGGCCGAAGCAGCCGATCTTTTCCCATCGAGCCATCGGTGGGAGCCATTTCTGTTTTTGCTCCTCCGACCCGCCCAGATAGATCGAGCCCATCGCCAAACCGTTGTGCACGCCGAAGAATGTAGCGATCGACGAGTCGAAGCGCGCCATTTCCATGGCGACCAAACCAAACAGCTGCACACTTCCGCCTCTGCAGCCGTAACCCTGCATGCCGACGCCGCCAATGTTGAGTTCTTTCACCGCGGGCAAGATTTCAAATGGGAACGCATCTTCGACCCAGTACTTGGTGATGATGGGAGCGACTTTCGTTTCCATGAAAGCGCGCACCTGTTTCACCACCGCCAACTCTTCAGCCGGCAGTGTTTCGACGAGTTCATAGAAGTCGCTATTCGGTGCGGGTAGCGGCGCAGGCTTTCTGTCTTTTACTGGGCTTGCCATTAAGAACCTCTCTTCTTATTGTTATTGTTTTCGTCTCACTGCCAGTAACGTTTCACTTAAAAGCAAGCGGACCGCCAAACGTATCCGGGAATTGCTTGCTGAAAAGAAGCGAGTTGCAGTCTGAGGGGAGACGCTGGTCAAACAAATCAGTGTCATCAAAAGATCAGTGTCAATTGCCGGTAACACTGAGAGGATCTAGTCGCGTATGAAGAACCCAAGTATCGCGAGGGCCGCAGAACCAAAAAGCGGTAAAGCTGAGGGTGTGATGCGCGATAATCGAACTCGCATTCGCACTGTTTCTGATCTCGGCATGCAGTAGGTGCCCCCCCGGCCAGGTGAAACTTGAAAAGAACAGTCTCGCAAATGACTTACGCTCTCATCCCCCAACAGCCGCACTTCTCAGAATGATGCGACCTTTGGCGGAATGGGATCATCAATGTCTGGGTAAGGCTGGCCCGCAACCCACACGAATTTGGTGTACTGGAAAAGGGGCATGAACAACACAGTAGCTGTCATCCCGCATGAAACCAGCAGCCCTCACTATGAGGCCGTGATGCGCATCAGTGAGGCGATCGCGGCTTGCCGTGAACCTGAAGAACTGGCCAGTACTCTCGCGGATGAGATTGGCGACTTTTTCCACTTCGACCACCTCTACCTCACTGTATTCAAGGAGAACTCCAGCGAAATTGAATATCTCGTTTGGGGCAAGGGATCTTTGCCTTTCCCGGACCTGCCGATTGAAGAGTTGCCAATGTGGCACGCTATGGCGAGCGGGGATCCACAGCACACCGCCGATTGGAATACCGAGGAACGATTTCCGCAGTTCAGGGCATGGGCGCTGAAAATGCGGCTCGGTTCGGGGGTGCGCGTACCGTTAACGACGCCGCATCGACGACTGGGTGTTTTCGGAATCAGCCGCGACACCGTGAATCCATTCAGTGAGGAGGACATATCCTTCCTCCAGTTGGTGGGGCGTGTCGTCGCGTTTGCGCTTGACGATGGTTTGAATCTGAGGCGCGCCCAGAGTGTGCATGCCTGCCTGCAAAGTCAAAACGAGCGCCTCCAATTGCTGCTTAACCTGACCAATCGCATTACATCGAATCTTCAGCTTCGGGAACTGTTACGTGACGTTGCAGCTAACATTCGGGAGGTCATGCAGTGTGAAGCGGTTGCGGTTTCGCTTGTCGATTCGGCTTCAGGCACATCCAAGTTATATGTCCTTGATTTTCCTCAGGGCAAAGGCTTCATTAAGGAGGAGCGGGTCCTCACAATAGCCGGCGCCGCCAAGCGAGTTCTGGAGACAATGAAACCAGCAGTTGTTAACAAGGCCGATCCTTCCGAAGTCTCGCCTGAGATCTACAACGAAGTGGCCGCCGAAGGCCTGAAGAGCACCTGTCTCTTTCCGCTGATTAATCGGGGTCGAGCGCTTGGCATCCTGACCATTGCACGGACTACCGAAGCTCCTTTCACCCCGTACGATGTCGAATTTCTGACACAAGCTGCGGGCCAAATAGCAATTGCGATCGAAAATGCATTGGCATACCACGAGATTTCGGAACTTAAGGACAAGCTCGCGCAGGAAAAGTTGTACCTCGAAGAAGAGATCCGCGGTGAGATGAACTTTGAGAATATCGTTGGAAACAGCCCAAGATTAAAGCACGTTCTGGAACTGGTTGAGACCGTCGCTCCAAACGATTCTACAGTCCTGCTGCTTGGCGAGACTGGTACGGGCAAGGAATTGATCGCTCGCGCCATCCACGACCGCAGCCGACGCAAGGATCGCACGTTTGTAAAGATGAACTGTGCTGCCATTCCAACGGGGCTACTGGAAAGCGAACTGTTCGGGCATGAAAAAGGAGCGTTCACCGGTGCTATCGCGCAGAAAGTCGGGCGACTGGAGTTAGCCGATCAGGGAACGCTCTTCCTGGATGAAGTGGGGGACATCTCGATCGAGATTCAACCAAAATTACTGCGCGCTCTGCAGGAACGAGAGTTCGAGCGTCTGGGCAGCACACATACCCGCAAAGTGAATATGCGATTGGTGGCCGCGACCAATCGCGATCTGGAAGAGATGATTGCGAAAAAGGAATTCCGCAGCGATTTGTACTATCGCCTCAACGTATTTCCGATCCGCATACCGCCCTTGCGGGAGCGTAAGGAAGATATTCCTCTGCTGGTGAGCTACTTTGTCCAAAAGTTTGCGAAGCAAATGCAGAAGAAAATCGAAGGTATTTCATCGACCGTCATGAAAGGGCTGACTGCATGGGAATGGCCCGGTAACATCCGCGAGCTCGAAAATTTCATCGAGCGTGCCGTAATCCTGACCCGCAGCAAATCGCTTGAAGCGCCGCTGGCAGAACTTCGCAGATCCAAAACTCAGGAACCCGCTGCTACGATGCAGGGTTCCGGCAAGGAAGACATTGCACGAATCGTAAGAGAAACCCTGCATGTTCTCAATGGGAATAAGACTGCCGCCGATGAAAGGGCTCTGAAGCAACGCGAGGAAATTGTGCATGCACTGGGCGAAAGCAAGGGTCGCGTTGGCGGTGCCGACGGAGCTGCTGCACGCATGGGTATCAATCGGACCACACTTCTGTCACGCATAAAGAAATTCGGCATCGACCCCGGTCAGTACGCTTAACCGGGTTCCGATTTAGGGGCCCTCTCCGATAACCTTGACAAGTAGATTGATTTCTAAAGGTTCAAAGTGTTTTTTCTCGCCATATTTATTCCGATCGGATCCGATTTCAACCACCGCGCCCCGTTGGATGATCGGTGAAGTGGATCTTGCGCCCTCAGAAGACTGTCAAAGGTTTTCGACATCGTCAACCCTCGACACCGGCATCCACTACTCACCTTGAAAACTCATTGGTTTACAGCTCGTCGTTTTGGCACGAGCGTTGCCCTACAAATCATTCTCGGGACCGTAGTTGCCGAGTTCCGCTATCTGGGCGGCATTCGAGGGAACCCCATAAGGCTGCGCCCCAATCCAGGCGCCCGAAGCGGCAAACGCTTCTTGAGTGAGAAGAAAGGCAGTTGAAATGAAAAACAAGCTAGCTGTCATCATAGCCCTATGCCTCATTATTCCGTCCGTCGCGCTGTATGCTACCGATGCGAAGACGAATGATCAAATTAGCGTCTCTCGGTCGCCTTCTGACTCTGAGAACCCGAATTCGGCAATCCATTCAACGAGTCCGGATGTCCGGACGAGCGAGCAGCAGGAAAAACCTGAGGATTACAACGGGGCGATGACGGCGATCACCCAGAAGTTCTCAGCCACACTCGCAGCAATTGCCGAGGCGGTGGAACAAGGAAAGATCAGCAGCGAACAAGGGAAGGAAATGAGCGCCGAGCAATATCAGCTGGCACAAATGCAGTTTGAATTGCTGAGCCTGTGGCGTCAAATCGAGCAAGAAGACTTCGCGCAAATCCCCGATGCTCCGGCAAGCCCCGCTTCGACACAGGACAGCGAAATCGTGATGGTGGCACTCCCATTCTCGTCTCTTAAGCTGAACCCTTCGCTCTCTGAATATCTGACCCTCAGGCCCTCACAGGCTGCAGCCATCCAGCAGGTTATGGTGCTCGAACGGCAAAGTCTACAGCCCCTGATGACACAGCTGCGCATCATGAGGGAGAAGCTGCTTGCGATCGGCAGTGACCGTATGAACGAAAAGGAGATCAAAAGCCTTGCCCAGGCCGAGGCGGCTCTATTGGCGAAACTGATCGTAGCCAACGCTCGCATGCAGTCCAAAATCTACAGAATTCTCAGTCCGGACCAGCAAAAGAAACTGAGCGATCTTGAACGAACCCAGGCGTCGCCAACCGCAGTAGAAGGTCAGTAGCGAACGGATTAAGTCAGCTCAAAGCAAGGCAAGCTTTGAACACGCAACTATATAGATGAAGTCTGAGCCAGCAATGATTTGAAGGGAGGGACTAACAATCTTTGCCCCGTATTCAGATGAATTGGGCTCAACAGCCGGCATCAGGGTAGTTTTTTGCTATACCTCCACCTATCGTGCCCTTGGAAGTTACTACTTTCCGTGCGGTCCGCGCTCCTTGCCCGGGCTCCTGTCCCTTGTACGGACCCAATCCCGACCGGCGCGCAGAAGTCAGAGGGCCTTCGACAATTTCAACTCTCGACAACAAGTCTGAAAATCAGCATTGCATTCCTTGTACTTAGGGTGCGTGGGTTTGGCAACGTGCTTGCCTGTGTCCTTACGTTACGGAATCGACAATGCTGAAGATCTCGATCATTGAGGGCCACACTCAGCGGCGGTTAATTGTGGAAGGCAAGCTAGTTGGGCCCTGGGCGGCAGAGCTAAGGAGTGCATCGGAAAAGGCGAATGCGGACCTTTTCGGCCGCAAGCTCGTTATCGATATGAAGCATGTAATAGCAATTAGTCAGGAAGGCGAGAACGTGTTGTTTGAATTGATTCAGAAGGGCGCCAAATTTCGCTGCAGTGGGGTGTTCACGAAACACGTTTTGAAGCAGGTCGCCCGTCGCGCAAACGGCACCGCTGGAAAGGCGGAGAAATGAGAGCGCACGACCGCCATCAAGGCCGCAGAAACGAGCCACATCCATACGCGACTCGCGAGGACTTTAACAAGGTTTTTCACGAGGATATAAATGGACTTTATCAGCTTGCGTTTCTGCTTACTGGAAATCACGAAAAGGCAGAAAGGTGCTTTGTAGCCGGTATCGAGGATTCGGTTAACGAGAACCGAGTGTTCCGGGAGTGGGCGCGTTCCTGGGCGAAGCGCGTTGTCGTCGAAAACGCAATTCGTGAGCTGAAGCCGCGCCCGAACCTCCCTGTCGCTTCTGCTACTGTTTTCTCGCAAAACGAGCAATCAAGCGGTTCAGCTGGGCATTTCGACCTGGAAACAATATTAGGGCTTGGAGATTTCGAGCGGTTTGTTTTCGTGATGTCGGTTCTGGAGAGCTATTCGGACCACGAATGTGCACTCCTTCTTGGTTGCTCGGTCCTGGAGATCCGGCAAGCTCGCCTCCATGCTCTTGAAGAGCTGGCCAGCTCAGGCCAAGTGGTTTCTTTCGCGCCGTAGCTGCACAGGGAATTCAATCCAAACGTCATTCCGGTTGACATTGCGAAGCGATCGGTCGATTCCGTCGGCCACCGGCGAGTGTGCTGGTGCCTTGCTATCAGGCAGCGCGCTTCGGACTGCATTGCTCCCGATGACGCTTTTCCTCTTCCAGAAGTTCTTCGAGCGAACTTGCCAAGACTGAAGAACCACAGCGGATACATTTAGATTCGAGGAAAAACACCTGATCCTCAACGATTGGATTGCGGGTAAAGTCGTAATGTTCATAAACCATAAACGGCCGTTCCTTCGATCTGGCGTTTGACGAGTGCCAGCTGATGGCTTAGCTCAACGTCATTTGCCTTCCACTGAACTTAAGCACCCACATTGCCAGACCCGTGAATGGGCGGAATTACACCGCTTACTGCTGGCTTCTCAAATGCTTAAAACCGAAGTTCCTGCCGGCCGTTGATGGTCCTCGGGCTCGTCAATGGTTGGCGAGGTCTCGACAACGTCAACATTCACGACATTGCACGTTTGGGTCATGAAACATCCCTTCATACCACGCTCGAACTGTCGGAATTGTTTCGACAGTGTCAACTCGTAAGTCCGCTGCCATCGATTCGAGTCCTGAGATTTCAACGATTTGCGGCTTCGCGGGTTTGGCATTTGTCTTGCCTTTTCAACTTCATGAGGACAAGGAGCATGTTCAAGAATTTTCTGCTGTCGTATTTTCGTGGTCCCATCCAAGGCGAAAATAAGATGGGACGGACATCGCTAGCTCTGCTTGCCACGGTTTTGTTGGTGAATGCTCTGGGTTGCAGCAGCGGCAAAGTGAGAGCTGCCGCTCCGCCTCCGCCGCCGGTGGTCGAAGTCGCACCGGTCATTCAAAAAGATGTCCCGGTTCAAGGCGAGTGGGTCGGAACGCTCGACGGCTACGTCAACGCTCAGATTTCGCCGCAAGTGACCGGTTACCTGATTCGCCAGGATTATCAGGAGGGGGCACTTGTCAAAAAAGGTCAAGTGCTCTTTGAGATCGATCCACGTCCATTCCAAGCCGTGCTTGATCAAGCCAAAGGACAACTGGCACAGGCCGAGGCGCAGATGGCCAACGCCCAAATTAACGTGAACCGCGACATCCCTGAAGCCGAGGCGCACGCAATACCGCAGAGTCAGCTCGACAACGATACACAATCCCTTCTAGCGGCGAAAGCTGCAGTCCAGGCGGACCAAGCGGCGGTCGAACAAGCCAGCATAAATCTTGGCTACACCAAAGTTCTTTCCCTGATTGACGGAATCGCTGGCATCGCTACCGTGCAGGTGGGCAACCTGGTGGGACCGTCCGCCGTGCTGACCGCGGTGTCGCAGGTAAGTCCGATCAAAGTTTATTTTCCGATCAGCGAACAGGAATACCTGCGCATGGCGGACCGCGGCGGTCCGGAGAGCGTGGATTGGCTGACTCACGCTTCACGAATCCCGCTGCGCTTGACGCTGGCCGATGGAAGTGTCTATCCGCACCCAGGCAGAATCATCTTTGCGGATCGGCAGGTAAACACGCAGACCGGAACCATCCAGATCGTAGGTGAGTTCCCCAACTCCAGAAATCTGTTGCGGCCCGGCCAGTACGCGCGTGTTCAGGCGCCAACCGGAAATATTGAGGGAGCGCTGCTGGTGCCGCAGGCGGCAGTGAATCAGCAGCAAGGAGCGAATCAGATCACCGTCGTCGGCGCCGATAATCGGGTGCAGCTCCGTACCGTGCAGGTCGGACCGACAGCAGGCACGCTCTGGGTAATCACCTCCGGGCTAAAGCCAGGAGAACGCGTGGTTGCTGTTGGAGCAGACAAAGTCAAGGAAGGTGGGCTGGTGAACCCCACTCCATACAAAGAAACGGAGGGCCGCTAAGCCATGGCGCACTTTTTTATTCGACGGCCCATCGTCGCGATCGTGATTGCGATTCTTACCGTTATAGTCGGCGCGATTAGCATCGCGACCTTGCCGGTAGCCCAGTTCCCACAGATTGCTCCGCCTGAGATCAGGTTGCAAGCCAACTATCCGGGTGCAGACGCGCTGACTCTGGAGCAAGCAGTTGCCACACCCATCGAACAGCAAGTCAACGGCGTGGACAACATGTCCTACATGTACTCGCTAAACGTCACCGCCAACCAATCGACGACGTTGTTCGCCGATTTCGATGTCAAGACCGATCCCAACATGGATCTACTGCTCACCCAGTCGCGACAGCAACTGGCCAACGGTCAGTTGCCCCCCGTGGTGAACAATTACGGAATCAGCCTCAAAAAGTCGACCACTGCTCCGCTCATGCTGATCGCCTTGTACTCGCCGCATGGGTCTCGCGATGCGACCTATTTGGCGAACTACGCTTACATCAACCTCAACGATCCGATTGCCCGCTTGTATGGCATCGGCCAAACTCAGGTCTTTGGCGCGGGGCAATATGCCATCAGGTTATGGGTGAAGCCTGACCAAATGGCCAAGCTTGGTATCACGGTCACGGACATTTCTAACGCGCTTCAGGCCCAGAACACCGTGAATCCGGCTGGCCAGGTTGGGGGCGAGCCAGCTCAGAACGACCAGAAATTTACCTATGCCGTTCTGGCCCAGGGGCGACTGAAGACCCCCGAGCAGTTCGGCGACGTTATTGTGCGCGAAGCACCGAATGGGGGCACAGTTCGGGTCAAAGACGTGGCCCGGGTTGAACTGGGCACGCAGGATTACAGCTTGAGCGGTCGCCTGAATGGCCAGCCCAGTGCCGTCATGGCCGTCTATCAGTTGCCCGGAACCAATGCCGTTCAGACGGTGGAGGGCGTTCGGAAGCTCCTGGCGCAGATGAAGCAACGCTTCCCGCAGGACATTGATTACGCCGTCTCGCTCGACCAGACCCTCCCCGTCACGGCCGGCATGAAAGAGATCTTCTGGACTCTCGTGATTGCGATTGCGCTGGTCATCTTTGTGGTCTATCTCTTCCTGCAAGACTGGCGCGCCACGCTTATCCCGATGCTGGCCGTGCCTGTCTCATTGATCGGCACATTCGTCATCTTCCCGCTGTTTGGTTTTTCGATCAACACGCTGTCGATGTTCGGGTTGGTGTTGGCGATTGGTCTGGTCGTCGACGACGCCATCGTGGTCGTCGAAGGAGTGCAACACCACATCGAGGAAGGTCTATCTCCTACCGATGCGGCCAAAAAAGCGATGGACGAGCTTTCCGGCCCAGTCGTGGGTATCGCTCTAGTCTTGGCGTCGGTCTTCGTGCCGACAGCTTTCATTCCCGGCATTACCGGCAGACTGTATCAGCAATTCGCCGTTACCATCGCGATCTCCGTGATACTTTCAGCGTTCAACGCTCTCACGCTTAGCCCGGCGCTGGCATCGCTGCTGCTCAAGCCAAAGAAGGAGACCCGTGGACCGCTGGGAAAATTCTTTGGCTGGTTCAACAAGTATTGGGATCGCTCCACCGACAGCTTTGTCCGCTGGTCGGGAGACCTGATCCGGAAGTCTGCGGTCGTGATGGTGCTGCTTGTAGTCGCCGGCGTTGCGGCGTGGTTCTTTAGCAGTCATCTACCCACCAGCTTCATGCCGGATGAAGACCAGGGCTACCTCTATATCAACATGCAGCTCCCCAATGCGGCGTCCATGGAACGCACAAGCGAGGCTGCGAAACAAGTAGAAGCGATGCTCGCAAAGACTCCAGGGGTTCAGTACACCACCAGCGTTATTGGTTTCAGTTTGCTCAGCTTCACCCGGACCTCATATAACGCATTCTTCTTTGTAACCCTCAAGCCCTGGGAGAACCGCAAAGCCCGTGCCGAACAGTATCAGGCCATCAAGGCACACTTAAATCAGGAACTTAGGCAGATGCCGGAAGGGACGGTTTTCAGTTTCTCGCCACCAGCCATTCCTGGGGTCGGAACTTCTGGCGGCGTCACGTTTGTTCTTGAGGACCGCGCGGGAAAAGACGTTCAATTTCTCTCGAATAACCTGAACAAGTTCCTGGCGTCCGCTCGCAAGCGTCCAGAACTCGCCTCAGTCTTCACCACGTTTATCCCAAGCGTGCCGCAAAAGTTCATCAATGTGGACAAAGACAAGGTGTTGAAGCAAGGCGTGAATTTGACGGATGTCTACAACACCATTCAAGCGTACATGGGCGGCTTGTTCGTTAACTACTACAACGATTTCGGTCGTACCTGGCAGGTGTATATCGAGGCTGAAGCACCCTATCGCTCGACGACCAACGATCTCGGGCAATTCTATGTCCGCAATATTCAAGGACAAAACGTGCCTCTAACCGCGCTGGCAACGTTCGAAACCCGCTACGGTCCCGAGTTCACGATGCGATACAACGAGTACCGGTCGGCACAGATCAATGCAAGCGCCGCGCCCGGTTACAGTTCCGATCAGGCAACAGCGGCGCTGGAAGATGTTTTCAAGCAAACCATGCCGGCCGAAATGGGCTTCGACTATATCGGCATGTCTTACCAGGAGCAAAAGGCGCGTCAAGGAGTGCCGGTTTCGGTCATCTTCGGATTTTCGCTGCTGTTCGTTTTCCTGATTCTGGCGGCTCTCTATGAAAGCTGGACCGTGCCTTTCAGCGTGCTGCTCAGCACGCCAGTCGCAGTAATGGGCGCTCTCGCCGCGCTCTGGCTGCGTCGCGCCGTGCTTGGCTGGTTTTCGCCGGCGTACATGGTTCAAATCGAGAATGACGTCTACGCGCAGATTGGCCTGGTAATGCTGATCGGCCTGGCTGCGAAAAACTCGATTCTGATCGTCGCGTTTGCCAAAGAGGACTACGAACGAGGTATGTCCATAACCGACGCCGCACTTTCCGCGGCGAGGCTTCGCTTCCGGCCTCTCATGATGACCGCGCTCGCCTTTATTCTCGGCTGCGTCCCGCTCTGGACAGCTTCCGGAGCCGGCTCTGTAGCACGCCAAATCATGGGCACGGCGGTGATCGGAGGAATGATCGCGGAGACGTTCATAGGCAGGTTCTTCGTTCCCGCGATTTTCTATGTGGTGGAGAAGGTCTCAGGTGCTGAGCGACGGAGAGTATTGCCACTCTCGCCCGCCGAAGCACCCGGTCAAGGGGATTGAACTATGAAGAAGGCTGCACTCTTAATCGGAATCGTTACGGGACTGGGCTTGATGACCGGCTGCCTGATGGGGCCGAAATACCAGCGGCCAGCGGTGAATGTCCCGCAGGAGTATCGTGCACCCGCTCCGCAACAAGCCGCCCAAGCCTCGTCGCTGGGCAACGAAGAATGGTGGCAGGTCTATCAGGATCCGGTGCTCACGCAGCTGATCCACACCGCCATTGCCCAAAATTATGATGTGCGGATCGCCGCTGCCCGTGTGCTCGAAGCCCAGGCACAAGTCGGCATCACCCGCGCCAACCAGCTTCCCTCGGCGAGCGTAGGTGCGGAGGTTTTCAGCGAGCAAAACGCCAAAGTTACGAAGCTCTTTCCCGCTTACCAGGTCAATGGCGGCGAACTGAACCTGTCGGTGATCTGGAATCTTGACTTCTGGGGAAAATATCGCCGGCAAACCGAGGCGGCTCGCGCGCAGTTACTCGCAACCGAATGGGGACAACGCGCGGTGCTTTCCTCACTGGTTGCAAATGTCGCGACGGCCTATTTCCAGCTTCGCGCGCTCGACAGTGAACTTGAGATCTCGCAGCGCACGCTGGGGTCGCGGCAGCAATCCCTGCAGTTAACTCAGACGCTTGAGAGCCATGGCGGGGCCTCGGGGCTAGACGTGAGCCAAGCCGCACAACTCGTCTACACTGCGTCGGAAACGATTCCGGATTTCGAACGGCAAATTCAGCAACAGGAAAACCTCCTTAGCATTCTGCTCGGCGAAAATCCTGGGGCCATTCCTCGCGGTCGCCCTCTAACCGAACAACCTGCACTGCAAAACGTACCTGCCGGATTGCCCTCGGAACTGCTGCAACGCCGACCGGACGTGCGCCAAGCCGAAGAGAATGTGGTCGCAGCCAACGCCCAGATCGGCGTCGCTAAAGCCGCATTCTTTCCCAGCCTGTCCCTCACCGGCCTGGGAGGGCTAGAGAGCAATGCCTTGAACCAGTTCATAAGCAAGCCCGCTGAGACCTGGTACGGAGCCTTCAGCGTGAGTCAGCCTGTTTTTCAAGGCGGAGCGCTGCGCTCGGGACTCAGGCTCGCTCGTGCCAACTGGCAGGAATCCGTGCTCTCCTACGAGCAAACTATTCAGAACGCCTTGGAACAAGTTTCGAACTCACTCGTTGCTTCTCAAAAAGATCGTGAGTTTCGCGAGCAACAGGAGTTGCTCACAAAGGCAGCGCAGCAAACCGACCAATTCTCCGAGGTGCTTTATAAGAACGGCGGCGCGAGCTACCTTCAAGTGCTGACCAGCGAAACGAATTACTTCTCAGCCGAACTCAACCTGGTGCAAGCCCAGCTAAATGAGCGGCTGGCGCTGGTTCAGCTTTACCAGGCGCTGGGAGGCGGATGGCAGCAATAGGAGACAAACAAAGATGTTTGGATTACTTACGTCGGAAATGTGAATGCGCGAGCCCTGCCGCGAGCGCTGTCTTTCCGGTGCTGCTCATCAGAGCGTCTCCTTTCGACTCAAGTGGTGCGGGTTTTTTCGGCAAGACTTTCGGCACGTTTACCGATCTTCTTAAGTACGAGTTCGAGCTGTTGCAGCTCTTCCGAAGAG
>Ga0207000_1070_pt1 | contig 37148 bp, 34 predicted proteins | sample Alteio_BWMinCont_90_FD_153498 | JGI IMG/M metagenome (GOLD analysis project Ga0207000, IMG submission 153498) | Enriched cells from forest soil in Barre Woods Harvard Forest LTER site, Petersham, Massachusetts, United States -... | ecosystem: Environmental > Terrestrial > Soil > Temperate forest >...
GTGGTGATGCCAACCGACCTGATTTGCGCCACGACTTCCGGGTTTGCCGACGGTTCGCTCGGAATCTCCTGTTTGTATTTCCACAACGTCGCTTCGGGCGAAGTCATCAGCATTTTGATATGCGCCTCGCCATCCTAGCTTCCGGATTCGGAATCTCACCGTAGATAGCTGTCCGGTTCTGGGACAGTTCCCTCGCGCAACCGGACAATTCCGTATGTTCAGCTAGGGTGAACGACTGATAAGCCGAGGGAGCACAGTAACTTACGCAAGGCAGAGTTGGAGGGCTATTTGCGTCCAGTGGAGTGGATTTAAGGGGTGTCTCGATGCGAACTTTTTGGCAGGATTTGCGTTATGGGTTGCGGATGCTGGCGAAAAACCCCGGCGTGACGCTGCTCGCAGCGTGCGCACTGGCACTGGGCATCGGCGCCAACGCGGCGATCTTCAGCGTTGCTGACCCGCTGCTCCTCCGGCCAGAGCCGTTTCCGAATCTCGGCCGCTTGGTGTTGGTGTTCAATCAAGTCCCTCCCTTCACTGACGAGAATTCGATGTATCCGGCTGACTATGAGGCGATTCGCAGCCAGAGCACGTCCTTCGAGCAGTTCGCAGCCTACTTCCGGCGCGACGAAAATTTGACGGGGGCCGGCGATCCCGAGCGCGTCCTGGCGGCGAAAGTCACCACAAATTTCTTCGACGCGCTCGGCGTGAAGCCGCTTCTAGGTCGGGGCTTCACGCCGGAGGAAGCGACGCCGGGCCACGATCAAGAAGCGATTTTGAGCTTCGGCCTGTGGCAGAGTCGCTTCGCAGGGGATCCCCGCATCATTGGCAAGGAAACGCGAATCGATGGCCGCAGCTACACGATCATCGGCGTCCTGGGCAAGGAGATCCAGTATCCCACCGCGGCGGAGTTGTGGGAGCCATTCTCGTTCACCGCCGCGGACAAGGTGGATCGCGCCAACAATTACTTTTTTCCTGTCGGCCTGCTCAGGCCCGGCATCTCCGTCTCGCGCGCGGCGGCGGAATTGGCGGCCATCGGCCAGCAATTGGCAGGGCAGTTTCCTCGCTCGAATGCGAGGCTGGGCATTCGTGTGGTGTCCTTCCGCACTTATGCCACCGATGAACTCACGCACAATTTCATGTTGCTGCTCCTGTCCGCAGTCGCGTTTGTACTCTTGATCGCCTGTGCGAATGTCGCGAACCTGCAACTCGCGCGCGTCGCCGGCCGCGGAAGGGAAATTGCCGTTCGTGTAGCGCTCGGCGCCAGCCGCTGGCGCGTGGTGCGCCAGTTGCTAACGGAAAGCGTGATTCTGGCGCTGGCAGGTGCGGCGGCCGGATTGGTTCTGGCGGAATGGGCGGTCGCGCTGATTGTCGCAAACATGCCGGCTGAGCTGGCGCAGTCTGTTGCCGGATGGAATCGCGTCGCGCTTGATTGGCGAGCCGTGGTCTTTACGGTGGGAATCGCGGTTGTGGCAGGGATTACTGCGGGAATAGCGCCGGCGCTGGGTCACTCGCGTCCTAATCTTTCGAACTCCCTGAAGGAAGGCGGTCGCGGCGGGTCCGGCCGTGCATCGCATCGGCTCCGAAGTGTTCTCGTCGTCGCGGAAGTTGCCGCCTCTCTCGTGTTGCTGGTTGGCGCGGGCCTGCTCGTCAAGGGGTTTCGCGCCTTGCTCTCATCAAACGAAAAGTTCTCGCCGGAGAGCTTACTGGCTCTAAACATCGCGCTTCGCATGGACAAGTATCCGGATCAAGAAAAGCTCACCGCCTTTTACCAGCAGGCCCTGGCGCAATTGGCGACCATTCCCGGCGTTGAATCTGCGGCGCTCGCCACCGCCGTTCCCGACGCGGACAATCTCAGTTATCACCCGTTCACGGGAGAGAGCATCCCGTGGACGGAGGATCCGGGCCACATCGCGCTCGCCGAGTCGATTAGCCCCAACTACCTTAGAACGCTTCGTTTACCGTTGCTCCGCGGCCGCGAATTCACGGGCGCAGATGGCCCCAACTCTCAGCGCGTGGCCCTCATCAGCCGTTCGATGTCCGAGCGCTACTGGCCCGGCGAGGACGCCATCGGGAGACGCATCAAGCAGGGGCAACCGGACTCGAAACAGCCCTGGCTGACGATCGTCGGTGTCGTCTCCGATGCCAAATACAATCCCTATTTTGAATCCGTCGACGGCGTAGTCTACGTCCCTTATGCGCAGGGTGCCGATAGGAACGCGGCATTCTTGCTGCGGACCACCGGCGACCCTCTCAACTTCGTTCTCGGGGTACGCGCGAAGATTCGCACCGTCGATCCCGATCAGCCGATATACGATGCAAAGACGCTCGCGCAGATGTCCTACGAGCAACTGATTGCCATCTCCTTCATTGCCGCGGTGATGGGCGTCCTCGGATTGATTGCCTTGGTGCTCGCATCCTCGGGAGTTTATGGCGTGATGGCACACTCGGTAACCGAACGAACCCACGAGATCGGAATTCGAATTGCCCTTGGAGCCGAACCGCGGCAGGTACTGCGATGGATCGCGTGGCGAGGAATTCGCCTGGCCGTGGTCGGCCTCCTAATCGGCCTGGCCCTCGCATTCGTTCTCGCTCGGCTGCTTGCCAGTTTGATTTTCGGCGTCTCGGCCACCGACCCTGTGATCTTTGGCGGAATCGGGATTCTGCTCGGACTCGTGGCCTTCGCTGCGTGCTGCATTCCGGCGCGCCGCGCCATGCGCGTCGACCCCATGGTCGCTTTGCGATGCGAGTAGTCCGCCGCGCAGGTAAGCCGTTCTGCGGCCAGGCTACTCTTTTGCAGACGGTCACACCACTGTCGTATGTCGCCTTTAGAAGCTGGGCTGGGTCAATCTACCCGTCTTCTTTGCGGCGTCGCTGCCGGGAATAGCTGCGTGCTGCATTCCAGTGCTCGGACTACTCGAGCACTCGGGCCAAGTCGTGGTAGATTCGGTTGCATAGTTACCGGGTGATTGCCGGTCGCCGTGCTCTGACTGTTTTGAAATCGAGATCAGATCAATGAAATGGACATCAGCAGTTGCGATTGTCGGGATCGTCGCTCTCCTTTGGTCTGGTGTTGGTCCGCATGCCGTAGCCCCGGGCTCTCTGCCCCTTGAACTTCTGACCAGCATCGTTGGCGGACCGCGGGAAACGCAAGCCTATGGCATCGCGGATGAGCCTCTCCAGCCAAAACTGTTTGCCGAGGGAGTCATCTCCACTCCCGGCGATGAATCCGGTGGCAGTATGAGTCCCGACGGCAGGGATTTCTATTTTCGGAAGGTCGCGCCCTACACGCTTGACCCGTCGCTGACGCTCATGTGCGTTTCGCACTACCGCGGCGGGAAATGGACGAAACCCGAGGGGCTTCCTTTCTCAGGGCAGTATGCCGATTCTCCGCCGATGCTTTCTCCGGATGGCCAACAGCTTTTCTTTTCGACACAACGTCCCCTGCCTGGCGAGGAACCTTCCTCGAACCCCGTATTTCACATCTGGGTCGCAGAAAAAGCGGAGAATGGCTGGGCCGACCCGCGACCTTTGCCTCCTCCCGTCAACAATGAAGCAAGTTCAATAGACCCTTCGGTGACCAAAGATGGCACTTTGTATTTTTCGTCCTTTTCTCCTGCCCGCGGGGGCCCGCCGAACATCTATCGTTCGCGTCTAGTCGACGGCCGCTACGCCGATCCCGAGAAATTAGGAGATGCGATCAACCTAAAGAACTATATCCAGGTCATGCCCTATATTTCTCCCGACGAGAAGATCCTCATTTTCGGTTCGCTGGGACGCCCCGATCAATTGTTTTCGGGCGGATTCCCCTATTGGCGCGTCGATCTGTACATCAGTCTCAATCGCCATGGCGTCTGGACGCCGGCACGCCTCCTAGGGTTTGGGATCAACTCTTTTGCCGACGACGAATACCCTTCCATCTCTCCAGATGGCCGGTACTTCTTTTTCTCCAGCGCACGGAGTAGCTTCGATGTGCCCACCGATCATCGTATGAGCGCTCGTGAAATCGAAGGTCTCCTGGAGACGCCACTCAACGGCCTAGAGAACGTGTACTACATTTCCACAAAAGCATTGGAGCTTCCGAATTAGGAGATCGTCTCTGACAAAGCGGACGAGACTGCTGGTATGTGCGCTCACGCTCGGCAGCGCTGTGTTTCTTTGTGTAGTGCAAGCGGCGGCTCAGAACGCTAAAGCACGGAGTCTGCCGCAGCCGCAGATGATTGGCGAAGGGACCGTCTCTACCGCCTATGACGAATTCGGCGGATCCATGACTCGAGACGGCAGCGAGATCTACTTTTGCCGATCGGTGCCGCCACATTATTTCTACACCATGTATATTTCGCGGTTCGAGGAAGGGCGTTGGAGCCATCCGGAGGTCTTGCCATTTTCCGGACGATGGCGCGACTCTGATCCCGTTCTTTCGCCGGACGGCCAGCAGTTGTTCTTTGTTTCCGATCGCGCCGTTGATGGCAAGGATACGCACACGTTCCAAGCCTACGTTTCACGCCGAATCCAGGGCCGTGGATGGGGTGAACCAACCTTGCTGCCTCCGTCAATCAACCAACCGGGCCAATACAACATCTACTTCATTTCCATGGCCCGCAACGCCAATCTCTACTTCACGCGGTTTCCGGCTGCCGGCGGCGGCAATTCGGATGTGTATGTTTCCCGATTTGTTGACGGCAAGTACGCTACGCCGGAGAATCTTGGCGGCAGCATCAATGTTCCAGGCGCTTTTACCGTCGAGGCCTTCATAGCGCCCGATGAGAGCTATTTGTTGCTCGGAGGTTGGAGACCCTCGGGCAGCTATGGAGGTAGCGACATTTGGATCAGCTACAACCAAAATGGACAATGGACCAAACCAATCAACGTTGGTCCCTCGGTGAATACCTCGGCGCGGGAATACAGTCCTCGATTGACTCCCGATGCGAAATGGCTGATCTTCACCAGCGAGCGCGGATTCCCCACTGAACATCGCGCCAAGCCCCTGACTTACGACGAAATCGAGAACAGCATCCGCGGAACGCTGAACGGACTAGGCAACATCTATCGAATCGACATGAACAGTATTCTGCAGTCGACCCGGCCGTCGTCTCCGTAGTGGGCGACACTGGATCACCTGCCCAGAGCCGCGAACGGCAGAACTCGTTTCACCAGCAGCAGGAGTCTCCATGCCGCCGTGCTCCGATCTCCTCGAACCTCGTGTTCTGGAGCGTGCCCACCTGTCTGACAAGCCAGGCTAAACGGCCAAATATCTCCCAAGATTTTGTGAACGCGACCGCGTCTGTGACCGAGCAATCCCGTGAGACGGCCCTCGGGAGCAGCGTTTGGCAATTTCCTCTTGACAATCTAGAGAACCACGCTATTCTCCTCTCGCCAATCTAGAGGAAACGAAAATGCCGCTGGCGCAACAGACTGGGGGCGTTGTGCAGGGAACGCTGGACATGCTCATCCTGAAAACCCTGGCCCTCGAACCGATGCATGGGTACGGTGTGGGGCTGCGCATCGAGCAGATCAACAAGGGAGTGTTCCAGGTGAATGCCGGCTCACTGTTTCCGGCGTTCCGGCGATTGGAGCTGCAAGAATGGATCAAGGGCGAGTGGCAGGCGACGGAGAATAACAGGCGCGCGAAGTACTACCAGCTGACCGACGCGGGACGGACGAAACGTAAAAGCGAGGCACGCGAATGGCACACGCAGAGTGCGGCGATAGCGCGCATTCTGGAAGCGACGTCAGGAGAACTGTGATGCGGGTCGTCAGAATCATCGGAGGCGGGCTGCGAGCGCTGTTCGGAAAGCAACGCGTGGAACGCGATCTGGACGAAGAGCTGCGGGACTACGTGGAAAGCGCCGTCGAACACAAGATGCGCGCGGGAATGGGGCGCGAAGAAGCGGCGCGGGAAGCGAGGATGGAGATGGGCAGCATGGAAGCTCTGAAAGAGGAGGTCCGCGAAGTGGGCTGGGAGACGAGGATCGAGAGTTTTCTCCAGGATCTGCGCTATGGGCTGCGTATGCTGAGCAAGAATCCATCGTTCACGGGCGTAGCGGTGCTGGCACTGGCGCTGGGCATCGGCGCGAACACGGCGATGTTTAGCGTCATCGAGGCGGTGCTGTTGCGGCCGCTACCCTATCGCTATGCCGACGAAATCGTGCGTGTGACTTCCACCTGGAACCGCAACGGTACGCTGACCAGTTACACATCATCGCCGCCGGATTTTTTCGACTGGCGCGACCAGAATCGCTCCTTCTCTTCGATGTTCGCCTACCGCACAGGGGAGTTTGCGTTGACGGGGCAAGGCGAAGCGAAGCGTGTCCGTGCCGTGGTGGCGACGGCAGGGATGTTTTCGACGCTTCAAGCAGAACCCCTGCGCGGGCGAGAGTTCACGGCGGAGGAGAACCTCAAGGGCGCCAATCATGTGGCTATCCTGAGCTATGGCCTGTGGCAGGCGGCATTTGGCGGGGCAGCGGAGGCGATCGGAAAAACAATCCAGCTGGACAGCGAGCCATACACGATTATCGGCGTGATGCCCGCGGATTTCCGTTTCCCGCTGTCCGACAGTGACGCCTACGTGCCCATTGGATTCGACAGCCAGGTGATGACGCAGCGCGGGGCCCATTATCTGGCGGTGCTGGGACGCCTGAAGCGCGGCGTCACGCTGACGCAAGCGAATGACGATTTGTTCGCGATCATGACGGAACTGCAGAAGCTTTATCCGGATAAGGACGGAAAGTGGGGCGTGCGCGCACAGCTCTGGAGCACGGCCTTGGTGGGGGAAATTCGTCCGGCGCTGCTGGTGCTGTTGGGGGCCGTCGGGCTGGTAGCGCTGATCGCGTGCGCGAATATCTCCAACCTGCTGTTGGCGCGGGCGACGGTACGGCATAGAGAGCTGGCCATGCGGCGCGCCCTGGGGGCGGGACGCTTGCGGTTGGTGCGGCAGATGCTGACGGAAGGTTTGCAGCTGGCGATCCTAGCCGGGGGCGCGAGCCTGTTGCTGGCACATTGGGCGCTGGTGTCCATCGTGCGCTTCGGGCCGACGGATATCCCCCGACTCGCGAGCGTAGGGCTGAACGGAGAGGTCCTGGCGTTTACCATGAGCGCGTCGATCGCGTGCGCCGTGTTGTTCGGGCTGATTCCAGCGCTGCGATCCTCAGCGCTGGATGCCGCAGGCCTGGTAAGGACGTCCATCTCGCCGTCGGGTGAGTCGGGACGCTTGCGCAGCGCGCTACTGGTGGGGGAAGTGGCGCTTTCTATGATGCTACTGGCGGGAGCGGGCCTGCTGGTGCGCAGCTTCATGGGACTGAGGTCGCTCAGCCCAGGTTTTGATCCCGGCGGGCTATTGACGCTGAGCATCAGCGTGCCTGACGCGCACTACAAGAACAGTCTGGCGGTACAAAATTACTGGGAGGAAGTGGTGGCACAATTACGCGGCTTGCCGGGCGTCACGTCGGTGGCTGCGGTGACGCCCCTACCACTGTCGGGAGATGATTGGAGCAGCAGCTTCCGGGTCGAGGGCCGAAGCGTGCCAGAAAAAGATGAGCCTTCGGCCGAGCTGCGCTGGGCGACTCCGAACTATTTTCGCACCATGACAATTCCGCTCCGCAAAGGCCGCGTATTTGAGGATAGCGACCGGCTGGGCGCGGCCCACGTTCTGCTAATCAGCGAGACGGCCGCACGGATGTTTTTTCCGGGCAGCGACGCCATCGGACAGCAGGTCAACTTTGGCGCGAATGGGGGGTACGAGAAAAACGAAGGCGAAATCGTGGGCATTGTGGGTGATGTGCACGACTTCGGCGTGGATGCGCCAGTGGCGCCGACTTTCTATGTACCTCTGGGGCAGGCGGGGATGGATGGCGCGACCCTGGTAATTCGCACCGAGGGATTGCCCGCAGCCCTGGGACAACCGGCGCGCAAACTGGTTCAAGGCCTAGACCGCGACGTTCTGGTGGGAGAGCCGGTGCCCATGGAAAGGTTGGTTTCCGGCTCCTTGGGACAGCGGCGGTTTTACATGATGCTGCTAGGCGGGTTCGCGGGACTCGCTTTGGTGCTGGCGGCCGTTGGGCTCTACGGCGTGATCTCGTACTCGGTGGCGCAAAGGAGGCAGGAGATGGGTATCCGCGTTGCTCTGGGCGCTAGCGGCGGGCAAGTGGTGTCCATGGTGATGGGGCAAGCGCTGCGACTGGCAGGGCTGGGATTGGCGATGGGTTTGCTGCTGGCTATGATGTTGAAGAGCGTGTTAAAAGGCTTTCTGGTTGGTGTGAGTACGACGGACCCGGCTACGTTAGCGGTCACGGCGCTGGTGCTGCTGATCGTAGCGGTGCTCGCATCCTATGTGCCGGCAAGACGTGCGGCGCAAGTGGACCCCATGGCGGCACTGAGGTTCGAATGATTCCATCCGTTGACATCCTTCCCTCCCTGAAGGGCCCCGAAGGGAGGAGATTCCTACCGGTTCCACGCCAAAGCGGCAAGCAGCCCTCCGCCGGTCTGATGCGCCTGGCGGACGCACTCGGTGTCAAGCCTGCCATGGATATTTTCAAGACCCCGGAAATGGCACCGACGTGTTATGTGCGCCGTCTAATGTGAGCTTTTATCCTAGTTTCTCCTGGTCCGGCAAGTCCGTTTTCGTTCTCCCGCTCCGTGGCCCGCATTTCAGGACCCACGAACCATGAGTGCTTGAAACGGCTTCGACTCGCCAAGAGGATCCTTCCACACTATTTTCCGAGGACTTTCTTCACTTGGCCGATTTTCGTTTGGAGTTTCCCGCCTATTTTTTCGCCAATACCTTCGGCTTCTAAGTCGGGATCGTTCGTCAATTGGCCTACCTTTTCCTTAATCTTGCCCTTTACTTCGTGAACCTTGCCGGCGATCTCATTCTCAGTACTTGGCTTCATTTTGTTGCCTCTTCTCGAACGAACTCTGCGCAGTTATTTCGAAGGTGCGACTTCGAGTTGATCGCTCACGTTTTCTTGCCCGGCCACGCTTACAGCTTTGGCTTCCACGTTGCGCTTCTCCTCTAGAGACCGCACTGGCCCCCGGAGCGTAACTTTGCCCTTTTGAGTAAAGATTTTGATGTTGCGTCCGTAGGTAGAGAGACTCTTATCGTGATGGATCGCTTTTCGGATTTTCTGCGTGATGGCGCGGTCCGAAGGATTCATCTTCTGTTGATCCGCGGTAGGGCCCGTCTGATCCTTGTTTAAGTTGTGGTTGTCTGGTGCCGGATGCTGAGCATCTGGATGGCGCGGGACTAGTGTGGCCGCGAGTGACATGCTGAGAGCCAGCGAACCCAAAGGCAGAAGCAATCGTTGGAACTTGAAAGAACTCGCGTTCACTTGTATCCCTACCTTTGAAATGCTTGACAAAAGCGAAGCTATCCCGATGAACGGCTAGGGGGTCGACCCCTTCACCATACGCCAGTAAGAAAACGTAATCTGTTCCGTTAGGAACAGTAACGTTTCACTTAACGCTGGCGGCACCACACGTCAGAGTGAATTAGCGATTTCGCTGAGGTTCGGGCGGAGGCATCGTAGGATCCGGATCGCCGGGAACGGGGTCGCGCTTCTCAGGATCGGGGTTCGAGGTATTCGGCCAACGGTCAGGAGGATTTGGTTCCCATCTAGAAGACTCGGCATCTCTTTGGTGTTGGTCGTGTGGCATCGCATTTTCCTTTCAAACTGAGAACCCACGGACGCGTTGCTTCTGGTGCTGGCGAGCGAAACTATTGCTCGATTTTCTTTATGTTTTCTGCGATGTAGCTACGCAGGGTGTCGAATTTCTTGATGATCAGGTGCATGACGCGGTCCTGCATGGCTGTTCTCCGGCCCTGGAGAAATCGCCACCAGCGGCAGAACTCTTCGCAATCGGCCTTTGCCACTTCGGGGCTGGTGGGATAATTCATCGCTGCGCAAGGGTATTGCTCCATCGCAACCTCTGCCTCAGTACGCTAGAGGATATCGAGGCTGGGCGCTGTTCATTTCTATTCACTTTACGCAGATTTTTTGGTCAAACGGCGTAACTCCTTCGGCGAGAATTTTTCTTGCTTCTCAGCCCTGGTTGGACGACATTCGGCCGTAGCGGAGTTCAGAGGAGGACGGGTCCCTGCAAGATACCGCGGGGGGCGCCCAGTCCCAAACCCACGTCCAGGACGTATGGCCCAACCTTCCGTTAGTCGCCATCTTCGTTCGCCAAATTGTTGTAGCTGCCTGAATTGCAGAAACTCTGATATACTGATATACGGAGATTTGAATGGAGGCAGTGAAAGTCGGCAAGCGCGGCACGATTATTGTTCCAGCCAAGCTGCGGAAACGCTACGGCATTGAGGAAGGCACGTTCGTCACCACCGAGCCCTGCGGAGACGGTGTCCTGATCCGCCCCGCAGTTGTTGTGCCCGTGGAAAGATATACACCAGAACGCAAGGCGGAGTTTCTCCTCTCCACCGCCACAACTGAGAGAGACTACCGCCGCGCACGCAAAGAAGTGAAACGACTCGGCCTCGATCCCGACGCCGTCCCGCATCGGCAGCCCGAATAGATGGACCGCCTGTTTCTCGACGCCAACGTTCTTTTCTCTGCCGTCTACCAGCCAAGCGCAGGCCTTCTGCGCTTCTGGAACTTGAAGAACGTGATTCTATGCTCCTCCCACTATGCACTCGAAGAGGCAAGAATCAACCTCTCTGATGACACTCAAAGGGGGAGGCTTGTGAGATTGGCTAGAAAGATTCAACTTTTCGACTCAACAACTCATCAAATGCCTGCAGCTATCTCCTTGCCCGAAAAAGATCGGCCGATATTGCTTGCCGCGATAGACGCGCGGACAACACATCTCATCACTGGTGACCTTCGGCATTTTGGGCCCTATTTCGGCAAGAAAATCGAAGGGATTCTGATTGCGACACCATCTCAGTATCTGAAAGCTCATCAGCCGCGTTAACCAACGACGTTCACGGTGCTTACGACTATGTCTACGATCGTGTCGAAAGAACTTATGGCGACACCTTCGTGCGTAATTGGTTCACTGGCCTCAAGGCATCGACGCCGCCATGCAATGTTACGACAACAGCTTGGAAACCTGCGCGACGATGCTGGCAACAGGCTATCGGAGCGAGTCGCTTTTTCAATATATGCAGCGCTGTTATAGACAAAAGGCGGTGATTGCCGAGATCCAAGGAAGATTTCCGCTGGTGCAAACCTTCTCCGAGCACGCCCGGGAGGTTGCCGATGGGGCGGAGAGGGACAACGCCCCGAGGAGCCCGAATGCGGAAACCGACTCGTCTTCATGAAACCTTCGAATTATCGGATTGCTACGAGCTGAACAACCGGCGCGTCACTCGACTGACGATAAGGTTTCATGGGATGGTAATCCTGACGCCAGCTTCTCATAGAGACGCGTCGCTTAATCACAATATTAGGGTTTCTGTCCGGATGGCTTCTGTTGCGACCACTGTGTGACCCATGCGCTGTTTTCCAACGCCATGGTATCTTCGCAGGACTGTATAAACGTGTTTCGGCCAGCATCAGCTTTACCACCGGCGACCCATTTATCTCTGAGCGTCTCCAGGCGGCGCGCTGTCGATTGATAGGTAGCAATCAAGATTTGGTAGCGCTGACTCTGGATATGCGACGAAACGGCCGCAGTGATTGTTGCGATTACGGCCGTCCATCCTGCGACTAAGGGTTTAAGGGCTGAGGCAACCCCGAGGAGCACCGCAACAGCACCTAACCAGAAAACAAGCTCCCGGAGTCTTCTTGTCTTCTTCTGGTACTCATCCGACCGCTCCCGATAGAATTGAATCTGATTATTTACCCTCTGCTGGTTATAGCCGTCAACGCTAAGCGGCGAAGGATCAAAACTCCCGTCGTCCGCTTGGGCCACCAACTGCTCCACTCCTTCCATAGCGTTTTCTGTGGTTGCACTGCGTTCGATGAGCTTTTCATCTCGATCAGCACCGTCAAAAGGAGGCACCCCAGCACGATAGAGGAATATGCTGGCCTTGAGGGATTCCGCCGCGGAACGACACTTCGTCCAGCGCTGCATGCTTTCATTGCCGAGAGCCTCGCGAGCAAAATAAGTCGACAGCGCAATCGCTGCAGCGCCACCCAAACCTACAATCTTTCCGGCGGGCCCAGCCCACGGTCCGATAATTGTCGCGGTCGAACCTAGTTGCTGTCCCAGTGTGACCAGAACGGCGCCAGCGACGGCCAGTATCAAGGTCCATAGTTTCCAGCGATCGAGGCTGGTCTTTAGTTCGCGGGCGGTTAGGGACCATGCCCGATACCGGTTCCATGTGCTCGAGAGAGAGGACGAGAGTGCCGGCGAAGCCATGAGTTCACCTCCGTCGCAGAGCAATCTATCACAGGACCAGTGAGCTGACGGTGCGAAACGGTTCACATCGCCCAAGGCAAGCGAAGGCCGTGGGTTCAGAATCGAAGCTTTCTTGTCGCTGGTACGATGAACGGCGCGGCGTATAGATGCTGCCCTCTCCGATGGTGCGATGGTCTGAAGACATGCGCGGCCAGGAAACAAATTTGGTCGTGTCCCATCCCTATCATTCGCCATAACTCCTAACGGGCTGAATCTCATACACGTAACATGTCAATCGGCCCCTTTCTATGTTATTCATTTGAAATTACGCCGGGGTTGAGCCGCTGGCCTCCGCCAGGTTTCCGCTCCGTTGTTCGGAGGCGAACATGCAGCTGCATGCCTTTGTCGCAATGCCCTACGGAACCAAACAGGGCATCGATTTCAACGAGATATACAGCGACTACATTCGGCAGGCCCTTGAGCAGATCGGCTTTGAGGTCTTCCGGGCCGACGAGGAATTGCGCTCCGGAGACATCCGTGTAGACATGTTCCAGGAACTGCTGTTGGCCGATCTCGTCGTCGTCGATCTGTCCATCGACAACCCGAACGTTTGGTATGAACTTGGAGTTCGCCACGCCCTTCGTCCACGCGGAGTTGTTCAGGTCCAATCCCAGCGCGAGCACATGCCGTTCGACGTTTATGTGGACCGAGCACTGCGCTACCGTGTGCGGGACGGTCACTTGGATCCCGATCACCTGAACGAGGATCGCAAAATGCTGGCGACAGTAGCTACTGAGACGGTCCACTCGTGGCGGGGGCGAAAGGTTAGCCCGGTCTACCAACTATTGTCCTTCCTTGAGCCACCAGCCTGGAAGACTCTCCGCGTCGGCGGCGTGAACGAATTCTGGGAGGCGTACGAGAGTTGGGAGAGTCGCGTACGCATCGCTCAGAAGGCTCGCCGCATTGGCGACATCCTGGTGCTGGCAGATGAAGTGCCAACTCGCTTGCTGGAAGTTGAGGCGCGGATCGCTGCGGGCAGTGCCCTCATGAAGCTCACAGAGTACCGCTTTGCACTAGAGCAGTACGAAAGGGCTCTCGAAATCGACCCCGACAACCTCGACGGCCGGCGACAGAAAGGGACCTTGCTCGGGAGGCTCAAGAAATATCCGGAAGCTGACGTCTGGCTCCGAGATATCATTAAGGACCATCCAGAAGACGCTGAGTCTTGGGGCTTGCTTGGCCGCGTGGAGAAGGATGCCTGGTTGGAACGATGGCGCAAGCCAGGATACAGCCAAGAACAGATGCGAACGGCAGCGACTGCCGAGTCCGCCCAACTCCGCCAAGCCATCGCAGCATACCTGACTGGCTTTCGCAAAGATCCTCGCAACTACTACCCTGGCATTAACGCACTAACTCTTTCCTACTTGCTTGAGCACCTGACTGGTCGCAAGCAAGCCCGGCAGGAGCGTGACGCGCTAAGCGGTGGAGTACTGTGGGCCGTCAACTCTGTGCTGACTACGTCAACCCGGGATTATTGGGCACGTGTGACCCTAGCTGAAGTCGAACTACTCTCGGCAAATAGCAATCGTGTCGAACTTGCTTACCGCGAGGCCGTGGCCGTGTCTGAGGGGAACTGGTTCGCGCTGGACTCGTCGCGGCAGCAACTTAGCCTCTTAAGCGACCTCGGGTTCCGCCCCCTCGAGGTGGCGGCGGCACAGGGTGTCTTCGAGCAAGCACTGGCGGGTTTGGGGGCGCCCGACGAACCAGTGCCGAATAGAGTGTTCCTGTTCAGCGGACACATGATTGACCGTCCGGATCGGCCCGTGCCGCGGTTTCCTGCCCCGAAGCGCGATGTCGCCGCTGCGGCAATCGCCTCCAGACTAGACGAACTCGGCGCAGGGAAAAGCGACCTGGCCTTTTGTGGGGGAGCCTGTGGCGGCGATCTCCTGTTCGCACAAGCGTGTCTCGATCGGGGCCTCGGCTTGCGCGTGCGCATCCCGTTCGATGAGCCCACTTTTCTCCAGAAATCAGTTACGTTTGCTGGGGAGTTCTGGCAGGGCCTGTATTTTCAGATCAAGAATCACCCAGCCCCGCGGTCAAAAATACTGGTCATGCCTGAGGTGTTGGGTTCAACGCCAGCGGGTGTCGATCCATTTGTGCGGAACAACCTGTGGCAACTGTACACGGCTCTGGCCTGGGGACCAGAGAAAGTGCACTTCATCTGCCTATGGAACCGGCAGGGGGGAGATGGGCCGGGAGGCACCAAGAACATGTACGACATAGTCACTCGATACTCCGGACGGACTTACGTCATTGACACGAATACACTGTAACGCGTACCCGCATTCTGATGCTGGCAGTCTTGTCTCCCTCGTACCTTCGATCGGGATGGGCGAAACGAGCGTACGAGATCTTTGCAAATTTATATGCCGCAGTGGAGATTCGAGAACTTCGCGTCTGATGACACTGCCTAGATCTCACGATGGTCATGGCATGATGGTTAGTTCCAGGTTGCTCGTTCCCTACAAAATCGATGCCAAGCGCAGAGATCGCTCCCTACCAGCGGTCTTGAGGCTTTACGGCCCGAAGGGTAAAAGACATGACGACTTGTCGGCTTTGATTGACCTCTAGCGTTTCATCCACGTAAGATTCGGGCCTGTGATTGGCCAGACCATTTCGCACTACCGCATCGTCGAAAAACTCGGCGGCGGCGGCATGGGTATCGTGTACAAAGCCGAAGACACTCGCCTTCACCGTTTCGTCGCGCTCAAGTTCCTGCCTGACGAAGTGTCCGGCGATCCTCAGGCTCTGGCCCGCTTCCAGCGCGAGGCGCAGGCGGCTTCCGCCCTGAACCATCCCAACATCTGCACGATTCACGACGTTGGCGAGGAGCATGGCCGAGCGTTCATCGACATGGAATATCTCGACGGCGTGACCCTGAAGCACCGGATCGCGGGCCGGCCGTTGGACCTCGAGGTTCTTTTGGCGCTAGCGATTGAGATTGCCGACGCCCTCGATGCCGCGCACGGCAAAGGCATCGTCCACCGCGACATTAAGCCCGCCAACATCTTCGTGACGCAGCGTGGCCACGCCAAGATTCTGGACTTCGGCTTGGCGAAGGTTGCGCCTATCGCCAGTTCGTCGAGCCAGATCGCTGCCCTCAACACACAAACCCGCTCTATGGACGCCGACCATCTGACCAGCCCGGGCACCATGGTCGGTACGGTTTCCTACATGTCGCCCGAGCAGGTTCGCGCGTGGGAACTCGACGCCCGCACTGATTTGTTCTCCTTTGGCGCGGTGCTGTACGAAATGGCGACCGGAGCTTTGCCCTTCCGCGGCGAGACTTCAGCGATGATCTGCGAGGCGATCGTGAATCGCGCTCCGGCCGCGCCCGTGCGGCTGAATCCAGATCTGCCGGCCGAGATGGAACGGATCATCAACAAGGCTCTGGAGAAAGATCGCGACCTTCGCTATCGCTCCGCCGCCGACATGGAAACCGACCTCAAGCGGCTGCGCCGCGATACGGAGTCGGGAAGGACGGCCGCCAGCACTGTTGCGGCACTTCCGCACCCGGACTCGAAGCGACCGGCGCGCTGGGCGAAATGGAGTCCGATTCCAGTGCTCGCCGCATGTGTGGCTGCGGGCGCAGTTTGGTTGCATGCGCCGCTCCCGCCGCCAAGAATCCTGGGATCAAAACAGATCACGAGCGACGGGATCCCTAAATTGAATCTTGTGACCGACGGAAGCCGCCTCTATATCACCGAGGCGCTTCCTTCCCGCGTCACAGTTGCTCAAGTATCAGTCGGAGGAGGAGAAACTGCGCCGGTCGATGTGCCGTTCGAAAATGCCAGGGTCTCCGATGTCTCGTCGGAAAACTCCGAACTGCTGGTTGCCTGGGCGTCTCACTTGTGGGCGATGCCCATGCCCGCGGGATCGCCCCGCCGTCTCGGCGACGCGTCCGCACAGGATGCTTCGTGGATGCCCGACGGAAAATTGCTCTTTGCCAAAGGCAACGACCTCTACCTCGCCGACCACAGCGGCTCCAATCCGCGCAAGCTTCTTACTGCTCCGGACCCTCTCTATGGCATGAGCTTTTCGCCGGATGGAAGTCGCATCCGGTTCACGGTAGCGAACCGGGGAAACAATACTGCTGTCCTCTGGGAAGCCCGCGCCGACGGCAGCGGCATGCATCCCCTATTGCCTGGCTGGAATAACCCTCCCGCCGAGTGCTGCGGCCGGTGGACGCCTGACGGTAAATACTATGTCTTTGAAAGCGTACGGGACGGCGCCAGCAATATCTGGATCATGCTTGACCGCACCGAATGGTGGCGGAAGGCTGCCCACGCTCCGGTTCAACTTACCACCGGACCCTTGCAGTTTCTCTCTCCTCTTCCCAGCAAGGACGGCAAGAAGTTGTTTGTGATCGGGGTCCAGCCGCGGGCGGAATTGGTCCGCTACGACGCCACATCCCGGGAACTAATCCCCTATCTCGGCGGTATCTCTGGCGGCGATGTGGACTTCTCCGGCGACGGCCAATGGGTCACCTATGTCAGCTATCCCGAAGGCACGTTATGGCGCAGCAAGCTTGATGGCAGCGACCGTCTTCAACTCACCTACTCTCCGATGCAGACGGCCCTGGCCCACTGGTCCCCCGATGGGAAGCAGATTGCGTACGCTGGAGCCACACCCGGCAAGCCGTGGAAAATATTTTTGATTCCGGCTGACGGAGGCAGTCCTCAACCAGTAACTTCCGATGAAGCAATGGAAACCGATCCCACGTGGTCGTCCGATGGAAATACACTCGCTTTCGGGCATCACGACCCGGTGGATCCCGAGAAGACCTACATCGAGATGTTCGACCTGAAGACCCGTCAGGTCTCGCAACTGGCAGGCTCGCAGAAAATCTTTGCTCCCCGCTGGTCGCCTGACGGCCGCTATATCGTGGCACTCGCTACCGGCAACAACAAATTGGTTCTTTACGACGTGAAGAACAAAACCTGGCGCCAGCTGGAGCCCAATTTGACGTTTGGCTACCTAGCCTGGTCGCACGACAGCGCCTACGTATATTTCGACACTTTTCTGAGCAAAGACAGCGGATATTTTCGCCTGCGAATCAGCAACTCGAAAATCGAAAAGGTGGCTGACTTGAAGAACGCCCGCCTGTACCGTAGTCAGTTTGGGCTTGGCTCATGGACGGGCCTCGGCCCGGGCGATATTCCCCTGTTTCCCCGCAGCATCAGCACGCAGGAGATTTACGCGCTTGACCTGCAGCTTCCATGACGCTCCTGGTCCTCGCACCAACAATCCATCGGCTAGGCGGATTTGCGTGGCGCCACTCCAATATTCTAACCACTTCCGGATTGGTACCGAGAACGGCCTATTGAACAGAGGGATTTAAGCGCCTGCCCATAGAGCACTCGGGAAGCAAATAACTGAGCTGGAATCAGGCGATTCTAGCCGACAATGCAAGCGCTGAGAAATTCATAAGTTTTTGGGCAGCCTAGAAACAGTCCTCAGTGCAGTTCCTTTGCTGTTCCTGTTTCCTCCGTGATTTCTCGCCCTGAGGGGCCCTGTGAGCTCAAATGAGCAATTCTTGAGGCATCCTCGATTCTTTTTTGGCTGGCCGAGCCGCTTTCCCCGACTGCGGGCGCGTGCCAGGCTGGCTTGTACGCGCTCGCTGAGTCGGATTCTTTCCTGATTCGCGATCGTGCCGAGAATCGAGATCACCGCATCCGTGAAGATCCCGCAGGAATCGAGGTATGGCTCGGTGAAACTGCGATAGACGCCGGCCCCAGTCAATCGGTTGAGATGGGTGAGGGTTTCGAGTGCGCCTTCGCGGGTGAAGCAAGTGTAGCCTGCGCGGAATTTTCGATCTCAAGCGCGGCCAAGCGACCCGCACTTATCCTTGATTAAGACACTTGATTTTGTACCAGCACTGCGATATTCAAAAGTAAACGGAAAGAGCGGGCCGTGCCATGATGCCAATCAAGTTCGCATTCGCCTTGCTGACGTTGTTTCCGATATCGTCCGCTGCTCCCGTGGAAAAAACTGAGCTTTCTCTAGTGGCGGGCGACACTTCCCGCTCCGTGCGGATTACCGGTCCGAAAAATCTGACCGACCTCGGCAAAGGCAAGTACAGCAAATGGGTGGGCTGCAGCTATTCCATACAGTGACTTCTCCGTCACATAAATGCGACGGCTTCTCAGGACACGCATGAGTCGAGAACCTCTACGTTACGTCCTGAAGGCTTTATCCGAAGCCTCAAGTTTCACAGGACTTACGGTTGCTCAGAGAGCGATTCGCCTGTGAAGGTCATGCAAAAGTTAGCAGAGAACGGAAAGGAAGGCAAGCCGATTCCCGCTGCCAGCTAGAAGCAGGCAGTCCCCTCGGCCCAAATGCTTATGGGGCGACGGCTCGGGATCGCCAGCGGGTCCGATCGGAGCTGATTGTGGACAAGGGTTGTCGCACGCATATAGAGACGCCGGCACTTATCGAATTGTCGCGAAAACTTTTCATCCCGCTCCTAATGATAGCCAGATAGATGACTGGGTCGGTGAAGCCCGGTTCGTCGTGAAATAAATTAGAAAGGAAGGCTAGGTTGTGGTCTGACAGGCAGGGGGTTCCGATGCAGAACAGTGCCAACGTCCGCGCCGGTGATACTTGAGCGATAAAGTCTAACTTTAGATTCTTAGGCGGCAACCAAGTATTCACTCTGAACCAAGCCGCTCGGATAGTGCCGAGTTGCTATGTGGTGGAGCCTAATGTCGCGCGGTAGGGGTGCCGAAGAGCAGAACTCCTTCTCCTATGAGAACAGGCACGCGAGTGATAATGTGACGTTGAATGAGCCCCGCTCACCGGAACCGTTGAATCGTGATCCCACCGTCGATGTAGAGGTGGTGGGCACCACTCGCAGCGAGTTCGTAGAACGAGCGGGCCTGCCGGTTGGGGACGGAGAGGAGCCGGACGTAATGAGACCACGGCAGGGGAAACGGGGAAGGCCGAGCCAAAACTCCTGATTCTGCAAACGGCGTCTGCGGATTTCTAAGGGAATCTCCGTCTACGCCGAGGGCGCTCAATTCCGCAGACGGTGTCTGCGGAATTGACCAGGCCAGATAGAACTCCCGCATGGCCAGAAGGTTACGTTCCGAGAAGCCTTTCCCAAATCGTGAGCTTAGGTCCTCGGCCAAACGGCGCAGCAGGGCTTCGCCGTACTGCGCCCGCTTCTTGCCCCGCTGCTCGTGCTCCACGATCCGGCGTCCGACTTCCCAGTAGGTTGCGGTCATGATGGCATTGACAGAACGCGCGGAATTCCGCCGAGCCTGCTCCAGCAAGCCAACGAGTTGCGTTACAAATTCGGAATATGCGGAGTCGAATGAAACTGCCGTCTTCGCTGTCACAAATTGAGTCCGATCCCCTTCGAAAAAGTGCCGCCCGTCATGATTATAGTCGCGTCTGTGGCGAGAGCGATTGTTTCACGGGCAGACGCCTGCAAATTCCACGCAATAGACGATACGGCGGATATCGGTTCGCCAGTGGTCTCGGGAATGGCTTGTGGAATTTAAGGAAAGTCGGCTTCAAAGCGAAGAGGTGCACTGTGGTCCGCAAAAACTCCATTCAGCAGTGTTCAAGGTGATATAACATTGTTACATTCTAGTTGTTTTGTTAGGGCGGCCCGATTTCATCGTCTTGAATATTATTGATTTAAAGCGCTTCGCCCCGAATGGCATTTTCGCTAGGGACAGTCGATGACTCGGCAAGGATATGCGTAATCTGTGGGAAGAATATGGCTGCCCAATAGACCGCGAGACAAAGAACACCGACACATCCAATAATTCCGCTGCGACCACCTGAATCTGCCGTGCGTGTACTACTGCTCGATAGGCCGCGTCTGGTAACCAATTTTTTCAGTAACCCCGGATAACCGGTAAAGTCCAGCGCCAACATAACCCCGGCGGTTAGCTCGTTTGGACGTAGCCATGCCACAATTAAAGTCAGAAGCTGGTAATCCGCATCCAACCGGGATAAAGGTGGTGGATGAACTTGAACCTGCCAAGAGTAGGGGTCCTCTTGTCGTTGGTTGCTGTATGTGTTGTCGGGGACGCCCAGGCGCGCGAACCGCAGGTTGCCGGGCGAGTGATTCGATCAGACAACGGAATGCCCATCGAGGGTGCTACGGTTGAGTTGGAGCAAGCGTGGGCACTATCCTCGAATGGCCAATATCCGAACGCGATAACAGACAAAAATGGAGAATATCAGCTTGTTCAAATTGTGAAGGCTGATGCTTATCGAATCAGAGCATCTGCCGAAGGATTCGTGGGGCAGACCTATAGCCGTGATGGGACGGCAGAAGGCCAGTTGCAGCGCATCGATGCAACGACCCAGCTTCGGGGAATAGACTTTCGACTCAATCGTGAGGCCATCATTCGCGGGGTTCTGGCGGATGCAGAGGGAAAGTCAGTTGGGGTTGGAATTTCCGTAACCGCAGTTCGCAAGGAGGAGGGAGAGAAGGGGACGGTTCGACTGCGAGTCGCGAACTCGGCGAAGACGGACACGGGCGGGCGATTTGTACTCACAAAGCTTGAGTCCGGTACGTACTTTGTCTGCGTGAACGGCCCCGATGGGCTAAACGCGTTCCCTGACGCGGGAGGGTGGTATCGAGAAACGTGGTACGGGGATGTCGGCTCAGCGAAAGACGCGAAGGTGTTGATGCTCAAGGAGGGTGAAGAGCAGAACGACATTCGCATTGCCGTTGAACGGGAGCAGCGTTACCGTGTGAACGTCTGGCCGTCGGGTCCAGAAGATCAGGCGAATCCGGACCGTTACTCGGTGCATATCGAAGGTAGGAGTCACAGTTCGAGACGAGAGCCAGACGGCAGTTATGTGATTCCCGGAATTCCGCCAGGCCGTTACAGGTTGGTGAGTGTGGCGTGGTTGGGTTCAGAGTACCAAGGGGAAGGGGACATAACGTTCGACGTTACCAACGCCGACGTCACGCTGCATTTAGTTGTGGGCGGGCTTGGAGAGATTAAAGGCGCTGTAAAGTCGGACGACCCGCAGGCCAAGATTCCCTCCGAAGTCATGATCGGTATCGAATCGCACGAGGGTGCAGCGCAAGGCAGTGATGTGGATGCGGCAGGCCACTTCACGTTCGGCCGTGTGCTCCCGGGCAGCTATGAATTCAAGCTTCTGAAAAATCCGGCGGGCGTTGTGTTGCGTAGCATTATATGCCGGGGTGCGGTAGTGACCCCGGACACGCCTTTGCGAATTGGTGACCGCGAGAGGGTGAAAGACTGTGAAGTGTTCTTGGGCACAGATGCGTCAACGAGCCACGAATCCGGTTATGCGACTTTATCGGGAGGTGACGCCGCCATCACCGGACTTGGCTCTCGGGACGCCTCACTTATAGCGCGGCCAATCTGGCCGTGATTCCTCTTGGAGTTGTCGGACACCTTTCATCTAGACTCTTAATGAATCCGATACCCCGCTACTAAGAGAACCTTGTCCGCATACGCGCTGGTCGGGTCTCCAAATCCATTGTAAGCGTGAAGGCCCTCACGAATTCCGTAGAGCCGAACGTATCCAGCGAGAATCTTCGAGCCTGCACGCACGTTCGTCTCCGGATCGAGGAGTTGCTGCCGGGTATACTGGCGCCAAACGCGCCAGTTGACTTGCGTCGGCCCTACCGCGTCTTTACTCGACACGGCGTTCGTCCGACAACTAGACTCGACAAAAATGAGCGCCGTGAGGATTCGGATGTTCAGGCCAAGGTCAACCGCGCTACGCGCCGTGGCCGGAGCCAGGTCCCCTCGGCAACCGTAGGAGCGGAAGAGCTTCCGTGCGATGTGTTCCACTCGGTCGTATTCCTTCTGTTTCCGCTCGCGGGCAAATTCCGCGCGTATATCCTCGGGAGAGTAGGCATGCACGTAAAGAGACTTCGGAGCCGCGCCCGGAGAGAGCAGACCAAACGGCAAGAGGCCCACAATCATCAGTGGGATGCTGAACGCTAATCCGTGAGCCAGTCTCGTTCTTTTCATTCGGCACTCCTGTACCACGCTCATAAGCCTAGATTCTGCGAGCACGCTGGCCAATGGGCCAGCTGTACCTTCGTGGTTGGGCTGGGCGTACCACGCCGGAAGCAGTACCCCGTCTTTGACTTTGGCGACTAAAGTGCGACAGGCGGGCCTTGACCGGCAGGGACCGTAAATGATTGTGCTTACAGTCGTTACGGCCCGAGGCCGGTAAGGGTAGGCTAACGCCCCTCGAAGGGTGGATCGGCTGGCAAGGGCGACTCCTCTCCGGCAACAATGCACATATAGAAGGTTAAACAGTTGGTTTGCCGGTTTGCCCATCGTATCGGTCGACTTCGAGACTTCGAAGCTAAACCCGTGCCTGTTTTCTGGCAGACAAGAAAGTGGGGATTTCGGAGTTCCGCGGAGTGAAGGTGCGGTGCGGCTCGGTTACCCAGAACGGCGTGCGATTCCGAGTTTGCGAATTCTTTGCTGGAGGGTGGATCTCTTCATTCCAAGATGCGCTGCCGCTCCGTTCAGGCCCACAACCCAGTTACACTGGTCCAGGGCTTTGAGGATCTGCTCACGTTCTGATTGCTCCGGAACATCGTGAAGTGCGCCGTTTGTAACGCAACTACACTGCCAAGTGGACCGCCGTGCGCATCAAGTTCTGGGCTGGCTTTCGACAAGTCCCTGGGCTCGGCCACTTCAGCGCCTACTCACAGTGCATCGCTGCCGTTGCGTTGGCCACGGCGCGCATGTTAGCCATGTAAGTCGTCGAATTGGTGAACGCGGATGCACTTCCAGTGCACGTGATGGGTTGCAGGCGAACAAAGTTGAAGCTCAACGTTGGCGCCAGCCTGGAGCCCTTCGGTTCACTCATAGCCGTATTCACGGTAACAACGAGATCGTTGACGGCCTTGTTGTAGGTGTTGACGTTTTCGACCATCTTATTGTAGCGGTCTACCACTTTGCTGCGCGCTGATTCACTTTCCAAAAGAGCTTTTATCATCACATTCTGACCTTCCAAGGCAACGTCCGCCAACAACCCCTCGGCCTGCGAAACGGTCGTCGCGTCTTGTAACTGGCGGAGTGCGTAAATCCGTTCGTATGTTTCCCCTCTCTCCTCTAGCCCCACTCTCTCCCCTAGTTCGACGGTGCAGTGGGTGTTGGCTATGCCCATTTGGCCGCGCCCTCCCTCCACTGCGTACCAACGAATGAATTCAGCGAGCTTGTCCTGCTGTAGAGAAACCCTTTGGTATTTGTCCTTCCCGCCGATGAAATAATCCACGCCCTTTTCTTGTGTGCCATCCCTATACTTTTTCATGCCCTCTTCGTATTCGGTCTTGCTGATTTCATCGGTTTTGTAAACCGCATCCAATCGAGCCGCCATCCGATTAAATTCGATGCACGGCTGCGGCTCGTTAGGAACGAACGTCCTTGGCACAGGAGTAGCCTGTGTCCTCTGCTGCGCCAGCATCGGGCCGCACATTAGTAAGATCGCCACGGAGATTAGAATCGTTCTCATGCTCCGCCTCCTTGAAACTTATTATGGAATTACTGCCTTGGACGACGCGTCCGGAAGTTTAAGCAGCGGCATCATAGCACCCTTGAAACTTGGCGCGCTAATAGACGTTGCGAACAGGATTGACCGCAGAAGGTTGGCAACGGTTGTCCGTACCAAAAACCCCATAAGCATTTGGGCCGAGGGGACTGCCTGCTTAGCGGTGTCGAAGTGTCCCCAATGCGATCTGGGCAGGTTCAAGATGCGCCTCGTCACCTCCAGGATCTCCTGACCCGTGAGGTGGGGGATAGAGCGATGGCATTTCAACCAGAGCACCGAGCCCACGCATCAATTCGCGTCGTTTTTGTGTAAGCACTTCACCGTTCAGAATTATGCTGCCGCTGTTTGGACCGAGCAACCCAAGCAAGAGACAGATTGTGGTCGTCTCCCCAGCGCTGTTCGACCTAGAAAGCCGTAGATGGTTCCGCGAGGGACGCGGAGGTCGATCCCATCAACGGCCGTACACGACCCAAACGTACGAGTGAGGCCGCCTGTTTCAATGGCGAATTGGTCGTTTATGAAGCAGCTACTCGGTCTTCAGCGAGAGGGCTGAGCGGGCGCCCTTCACCGCCATCACAGTGGATGCCAGAAACACAATGCAACTCGCCATCCAGGAGGCGAAGTTCGTGCTGCTGAACAATCCTCCATCTCGAGCATGAAAGTCAGATGCCGCGTATCGCTGGACAAACCAACCCCAAGTCAACACTCCGAGCGCCATAACCGCGACCGAACCGGCCAGCAGAATCGAAGGTGCTGTAAAACAGAGTTGCCGATGCTTCGACAAATCGCTCCGACGAATGGCTTGTCTGACACTGGTCGCAGTTACGATCGTTCCTGCCATCATCAGAACGAATGTCACGGAGCTTAGAGCCCAACGTGTGGCTAAAGGTGGCCAAACGTGTGGCGCCGCCCAATCACCGGTGACGTCCCAAGGTGTGGGGACCCAATGGCCGCCACTTAACCTCGCTGCCGTCACCATCCAGGCCGCCGTCACCAATACTGCGCAAGGCGGCACGGCGAGCCGACAGACGATATCCCACCGCTGAGCAGCGAACGCCGTTCTCGCCATAGTCAGGAACACGGGAATGCCAGCCGCGGCGAACGCGGCAAGGGCCAGAAGCGAACCGGCACTGACCAGGTTCCAGCTTGTCGACAGTGGCGAGTAGTTGTGCATCGCTGCCGCGAGCGGTGTGTCATCTACGGTCCAATAGAAATTGATGCCGGCCGCAACGGCACCCAGGTACGCGTACAGCATTATTGCCAGCGACTTTTGACGCCGGTCCATTTTGAATCTCCTGAAAGAGAGAGCGCGCTCGTCGAGCGCCCCCCGATTACGTTGAGAATCGTTCGGAGGTTCGACGGATGGGTTTCCAGGAAGCTTTGGAATTCTTCGGCATAACGAGTTCGCCATGCCTGCGGGTACAAGCGGACTAGTTGGCTTACGAGCCGCGCGTTCATCGTGCCTCCAGCTTCCGAAGTCCTGCACGCGCGAAGCCATGCAACGTTGCAAGTTTTGCGCGCAGAACACGGAGCCCTTTTGCAGTCAACCGATATGGCTGGCGTCTTTGTTCGACCGGCAGTGGCTCAATCAGCTTTTCACGTTCCAACCGCGCGATTGCTCCGTAAAGCGTGCCTGGGCCGAGCCGCGTGCCGGACATGCGGACGATGTCCTCGATCATCGCGTGCCCGTGTTTCGGCCCGTCTGCGAGGCTCGTCAGCACCAGTAATGGTGGATCGGAATAGCGCCCAAGGTTCGGGTCCTGATCAGCTACGTCATGCGTACTTCGTGTCACGTAGTAGATGTAGCAGGAAGCTTGCGAGGATGCAAGCAGTATTTCGAGCACCTTGCGGCTCATGCCCTGCTTCATCTTTTCTTGGGCTGCCAGCTCCAGGAAACCGCGTAGTTCTTCTTCCAATTCCTCTTTTCAACCCGTTCCTTCCGGAACAGTGATCGAAGCCCGCTTGCTATGTTTCGCAGAAGAACCATGAATTACTCGTAACGCAAGGCCACCATGGGATCGACGCGGATGGCCCGCCGTGCCGGTATATAGCACGCCGCGAGCGCAACTAAGCAAAGCAACAACGTGACGACTACAAATGTCACAGGGTCCGTCGGGGTCACGCCGAAAAGCAGACTACTTAGCACACGCCCAATGGAGAGCGCTCCGCCGACACCGATTAGAATGCCCGCCAAAGCGATCCTTCCTCCTTGTCCCAAAACGAGTCGAAGCACCTCAAGCGGTTGCGCGCCCAACGCCATGCGAACACCGATTTCGTGGGTGCGCTGTGTGACCGAGTAGTGCATGAGGCCGTATACGCCTATCGCTGACAGGATGACCGCCAGGCACGCAAAAAGGTTCAACAAGAGAGTCTGGAAACGTCTTGGTGCCAGCTGGTCCCGAAGCGCGTCCTCGAGTGTACTTATATTGAAGACAGGTGCCGTCTCATCTGCAGACCGGATAGCCGCGCGAACAGCTCCTGCGAAGCCGCGTGGGTCGGCTGATGTTCTCACTACAAGGTCCATACCGCGTGCAGGGTGCTGGGATAGAGGCAAGAAAATCTCCGACACGGGATCCCGTGTGACGCCACCCCGGTGCATGTCTCCGACCACACCAACAACCGTGATCCATGGGTCTGCCGCTGTTTGGTACGCGAACTTGAATCGCTTAGCCAATGCGTCCTCACCTGGCCAGAAGCGCCGAGACATAGTGGCGTTGATGATGGCGGTTCGAGGAGAAGTGGCACCATCTTGTTCACCGAAGAAACGTCCTCGCAACAATGGCACACCTAGGGATTGAAAGTATCCGGGGCTAATTCCATCGTCGGTTACTTGAGAGACGGACGTGCCTCTAGATTCCGGCGAACGCCCTTCTACTATGACGGCCTCATCCGGGAAGGACGCGAAAAAAAAGTTATCAATGGCTCCAACGGCCTCGACACCTGGAATCGACCTGATGTGCTTTAGAGCTTGCTCGTAAAAGTCCCTCCACTGGGTTTCCGATTTGAACTTCGATTGCACGACGCGAGCGGTAAGGGCATGGTCTGAGCTGAAACCAGGATCAACATGCTGAACCCGTAAGAAGCTACGAGTTAAGAGACCTGCGCCGACTAACAAAATCACTGCCACAGCAAACTCACCCGCGACAAGCAGCGAACGGAGACGGACCACCGCGGATAATTCCGAAAGTTCGCGTCCCGATCCTTTCAGAGCCGAAATCGGGTCAGTTCCAGACACTCTCAGCGCTGGGAAAAGGCCAAACATGAAAGCGGCAAAAAATGAAAGGACCAGAGCAAAGGAAAGGACTCCAGAATCAATACCGACTTCATGCAGACGTGGGATGTCAGTGGGAGCCAGCCGGATTAGCAAGCGATCAGCAACGGCCGCGAAAGCGAGTCCCAAACCGCCAGAAATCAAGTACATCACTGTGCTCTCTATAAGCAATTGGCGTACGATTCGTTTCTTTCCCGCACCGAGTGCCATCCGAGTAGCGAGTTCTCTGGCGCGGGCCGCGCCACGTGACAGGAGTAGGCTAGCGACATTCGTACACGCAATGAAGAGAACTAAAAGAACTGCCCCGAACAGAAGCCACAGTGCAAAGCGGACTGGTCGTCCTGTTACATAGATGTTGAACGGCATCACATGGACCCCGAAGCCGAAGAAGTCCAAGTTTGCGGCAAGATCTGGATATTGTTGGGCCAGCTGAGCTCCAACCACGTTCATATCTGCTTGCGCTTGGGAGAAGGAAACACCACGTTTGAGCCTTGCCACCACGAAGCCTGAGGGCGTGTTTCTCTTGACTTTGAGGCCGCTCCAGTTCGGAAAAACCGTCAACGGCTCCCACAGGTCGACGGTCCTGGCGGGGAACTCGAACGTCTCTGGCATAACGCCCACAATCGCCATCTTCGTTCCGTCAACCTCGAGACTCTGACCAACAATGTCGTGAGATGAACCAAACGAACGTAGCCAAAGCCCATGACTTACAACGATTACGCGCTCGCCGCATTTTTCCTCCTCGCTCGAAAAGGTGCGGCCTAAGATTGGCTTCACTCCCATGAGGGAGAAGAGGTTTGCAGACGTCCTTCCCGCCACTAGACGCTCGGGCTCTTCGCCGGCAGTCAAGTTCACTGTGAATGCGCTGGCGAAGGCCATATCTTCAAAAGTTGAATTCTGCTTCCGCCAGTCTTCGAAATTGGGATATGAAGTGCGCTCCTCATGAAGGTTTTGCCTGACATTATCGGTCCATAGGACCGCGAGTCGGCTCGTCTCCTGGTAGGGAAGCGGTTTTAGCAACACGGCCTCGACCATACTGAATAAGGATGAGGTGGCTCCGATGCCCAGGGCGAGCGTAAGTACAGCAACGAATGTGAAGCCGGGATTCTTGCGCAGCATGCGGGTAGCAAAGTGCAAATCCTGCCACAACGTCTCGACAAAGGATTCCCAGCCGGCAGAGCGGACGACTTCCTTTGTAACTTCGCGGGTCCCCCGCTCCAAGCGCACGGCGCGAAGCGCATCCTTGCGGCTCATCCCCTCCTGAACCTTTTCTTCGGCTGCCATGTCCAGGAAGCCGTTTATTTCTTCGTCCAGCTCTCGGCCGACCTGTTCCTTTCGGAACAGTGCTCGCAATCCGTCTGAGAGGCTTCGAAGCAGTGACATGGGTCCTCATTCGTAACGCAAGGCCACGATTGGATCGACACGCGTCGCGCGCCGCGCCGGAACGGATGCCGCAAAGAGGGCGCTCGCAGCCAGAACCAGGGTTGCCGTGCCGAGTATCGCCGGGTCATAACTCTTCACACCATAAAGTTGCTGAGCGAGCAGGTGACCTCCTGACAGTGCGGCCGGTATGCCGATGGCGAGTCCCAGGCCGAGTTGGGCCAGCGCAGCGCGCAACACCAAAACGAGCACACTCCCGCGGTCGGCGCCGAGCGCCATGCGTATCCCGATCTCGTTAGTTCGCTGCGCGACACCATAAGCGGTTACGCCATACAGCCCGATGCAGGCCAGGATCAGTGCAAGCATGCCGAAGAGTTCTGTGAGCCGCGCGATGAGGCGTTCTTGATTAAAGTTGCGAGCCACCTGCTCGTCAAAACTCATCATGTTGAGAACGGGCAGATTCGGGTCGGCATCGGCAAGTGCCTTGCGGACAGCAGGCTCGAGATTCTCGGGCTTTCCCGCAACTTGCAATTCGATGGCACCGACCCAGCCACGAAAGGACTCTCCGGGCGGGGTTTGGAGTAACGGCAGAAAGAATGTGGCATATGCAGGACCGCGCGTGTCCTGATATTTGGCGTCCTCAACAATGCCAACGATTTCGTAATCGCCGCTGTGACTCACATCCGTCATTCCGAAGTGCTGGCCGATAGGATCCTCGTTCGGGAAGAATCGGCGCGCGAACGTTTCGTTGATGACAGCAACATTTAGACCGCCGGGCCTGTCGCGTTCCTCGATGACGCGCCCTCGCAGCAAACGCGTGCCGATCGTCTCGAAATAGTGAGGACCAACCCTATCCCAGGAGGGCGCCGTCCAGCGATAGTCCGGTGCTTTTCCCTGAATGTACACGGGTTCGTTCGCGTTGTTACCGCCCAGCGGGTTGTACCAGGACAGGCTTGCGCTCAGGACCCCGGGTATTTGCGGCATCGTCTCCTCAAGCCGCAGATAAAATCCGTCAAGCTTGTCTGGCGTGTAGCCGGACAGGGACGGAGCGATATTCACGATCAGCCGTCCGTCCGTCACAAACCCAAAATGCTGGCCTTCGAGATTGCGAAGGCTTTGCGTGAGCAGACCGGCTGCGATCAACAGCGCAATCGAGAATGCAACTTGTGCTACGACCAATGATTTCTGCAGTACCGAAGCGCGATCGCCCGTGGAACGGCCTGCTCCGCGCAGGGCCTCGAGGGGATCGGATTGCGACGCTGTCCATGCGGGTAAAACCCCGAACACGATACCTGTCATCAGCGATAGAAGGATGGAGAAACCGAGCACAGGCAGGGATGGCCGGGCGTCAATAGGAACATAGCTGGCCCCGCGAAAGGCAAGGAGCAGGATGGTACGTGTCCCGGCGTAGGCTACATAGAGTCCCGCCGCGCCGCCCATAAGCGCCAGAAGAACGCTCTCGGTGAGCATCTGCCGAATTAGGCGATGTCGTGGCGCTCCCAGGGCCAACCGCACGGCCATCTGCGAACGGTTGGCCGACCCGCGCGCCAGCAACAAGTTAGCGATGTTCGCGCAGGCGATCAGCAGAAGCAACGCAGAGAGTGTCACTAACAAGTGCAGGCCCGTTTCATAGTCAGTCCGCAGTTTCTCGACACCGCCAACTGCCGGCGTCAGGCGAATGTATTGTCGAGGAATGTCTTTCCTGTCTCGGTCGGGAATAACTTCGCGGTGACTGCTAAGCCACTCTTTTAATTCGACGGTGAGTCGCGCTTGCACGGGTTCCGGCGCAAAGCCGGACTTTAGTCGTCCCACAAGATACAGCCACTCCACGGCAGCGTTAGGGAGGCGCCATTTTTCCGGGTCGGCGGCCAAGGGCAGCCAGAAGTCCGGAGGATCGCTGCGAAGAGTGTCGCCATAAAATCCCGGTGGGGTCACCCCGGCAATCGCGCAAGGATCGCCATTAATGTTTAACGTTGAGCCGATCACAGATGGATCTAGCCCGAAGCGCTGCTCCCAGGTGTGGTAATTCATCACCGCAACGCGAGGCGCGCTTGCTGAGTCATCGGTCGGCGCGAGGAGTCGGCCAGCGAAGGCGCGGACGCCTAGCGTATTGAAGTAATTTGCCGAGACGAACTCCCCCTTATAGGGCTCGGCGGCAGACCCGTTACGGCGAACGCTTAAATCCGATGTCCAGGGCTCAAAAGCAGCGAGCTCGCTAAACTCAGGTGTGTGGTCGCGAAGATTCTCGTACAGCGCATAAGAATAAAGAACAAAACTACCGCCCTCCTGCGTCCCGACCATAACACAACAACTGTTATTGTCGCCGACACGATAGAGCTGCCTAGGATTTGCTACCGGCAGCGACCTCAGCATCACCGCATCAATGAGTGTAAAAATCGCCGTGTTTGCGCCGATACCTAGCGCAAGCGTGAGCACAACCGCAGCCGTGAAGCCGGGAGATTTGCCGAGCGTGCGTGTGGCGAAACGCAAATCTTGCCAGCAGGTCTCGACAAAGGATTCCCAGGAGCCAGAGCGGACGATTTCCTTGCTGACTTCGAGGCTGCCCCGCTCCAGGCGCACGGCGCGAAGCGCATCCTTGCGGCTCATGCCCTCCTTCATCTTTTCTTCGGCTGCCATCTCTAGGAAGCCGTTTAGCTCTTCGTCCAATTCCTGGCTGACCTGTTCCTTGCGGAACAGCGATCGCCATCCGTCTGACAGGCTTCGCAGCAGTGACATAGGCCTTACTCGTACCGCAAGGCAACTATCGGATCGACAGACATGGCCCTACGCGCCGGGATGTAGCTCGCGACCATGGCTACAATCAGCAGCAATAAAGGAACAGAAATGAATGCTATGGGGTCGTGCGCACTGAGGCCGAAGAGCATGCTGGAAAGCACATGGGATACAGCAGCACACGCGGCCACGCCCACAACCCCGCCGATCAATACCGGGCCTATGGCCTGCTCAAGGACAAGCTTCATGACTTCGGTGCGGTCAGCGCCGAGCGCCATGCGGACGCCGATCTCGTGCACGCGTCGGCTCACGCTGTAAGACACCACTCCATATACGCCGATCGAAGCGAGCAGAAGCGCGAGGGCGCCAAGTGCTCCCGAGAGCGCGGCCACAATGCGCGAGGGCTGACGCCAAACTTCGAGGTAATCCTCGAGTTTGGTCACGTCGACGGGCATGTCGGCGTCGAGCGACTGCACTACACTGCGAATGCCTTTCGCGGTCGCGGGGAAGTCTCCCGCATAGCGAACCAGCGTGTAAACGCGCAGATTGTCTTGCGGCCCAGCAGGAAAATAGAGATACGTCGTGTGGACATCGCCGAGGTGCGCGACTTGTGCGTCCCTCGCCACTCCGATAACCGAATATTCCCGCCCATCGCTTTCGCGCAGTGTTTTTGCCAGCGCATCTTCGTCGGGCCAAAGTCGCCGCGCTGTGGATTCTGTAACGACTACTCCGGGCGAGTCATGTGTCTCTCCTGGCAGAAATCCGCGCCCCCTCACGATGGGAACGCCGACAACGGAGAAATATTCTGGGGAAACGTGGTTGTATTCGATTCCAATTTTCTCAACACGGCCGGGAACTGTGAACGCGTCGGCGCTGAAGTCGTGGCTCAGCGGCGCGCACTCTGCCTGCGCAACTTCGATTACGCCTGGCAGCTCCGAAATGCGCTGCCGCAAGCGCCCCATAAATGCCGTCCCTCGGGTATCGTCGTAGCCCTGCTGACCGAGGTTCAGAAACATCGTCGCGACGCCCTTCATTTCAAATCCGGGATCCACTGTCTGCGCATGGTAAAGTCCGCGCAACAGCAGTCCTGCCGCCAACAGCAGGATCATGCACACCGCGACTTGTGTGCCCACCAACGCGTTGCGCAAAAACCGCCCGCTTCTTTTGCCGGGGCCGGAATGAGCGCCATCTTCCTTCAGCGAAGTGTTCAGGTCCTGCCGCGAACTCTGCAAAGCCGGAATCAGCCCAAATCCGATCCCCGTCAAGAACGTAAGCCCCAGCCCGTAGCCGAGCACACGGAAGTCGGGCGCAACATTCAGCGTGAGGGTGGAAACCTCATGCGGCAGGTGAGAGATTATGAGCCGCGTGATTGCTTCGAAGGACCAGAATGCAAGCAGCGACCCGAGCGTACCCCCGATCAAGGAAAGCAGAAGGCTCTCCGTCAGCAATTGCTGCACCAAACGCCACCGGCTGGCGCCAATGGATAGCCGCAGTGCGATTTCCTTCTGCCTCACCGACGCCCGCGCCAGCAAGAGATTGGCCACATTCGCGCACGCAACCAGCAGTACGAGGCCGAAGGCTGCAAAAATTACAGAAACCACGGGAGTCAGGATTTCCCGTTCCTCCTGCCTGCTGAAAAATGTCGCTGTACGCACCGCCAGCGAGGTACTCCGTCCAGGATGCAGTAGGTCAATTCGCCCAGCAATGACGTTGAGGTCCGCGCGCACCTGCTCCATCATCACGCCAGGCTGCAAGCGCCCAAGCACCGCCAGCCAGCTCAAATTTTCATCCGCCATGCGATCGCTCCACGGGTCCAGTACTTTTTGCATGGTTATGGGTGCCCAGAATGAGCTGGGAATCGGCTCTGTGCCCCTGAATCCCGGCGGCGCAATTCCAACCACGGTGTACGCTGTGCGATTTAGGATGATCCTTTTGCCCACGAGCGACGGGTGGCTTGCGAACGTGCCTCGCCATAAATCATCGCTAATCACCACCACAGCGTTTCCACCTGGCGCTGCACAATCAGATTCGACAAATCCACGGCCCTCTGCGGGATGTTCTCCGAGAACGTCGAAGTAGTTGCAGGTAGCTAAAGCTCCTGTGAGCTCCTTCATCTTGCCACCGCCTAGGGTTGCTTCAACAAAGGGCTCATAGGCTAAAAGTCCCGAGAAGACGTGATTGTGGTCGCGATAGTCCAGATATTCCGAGTAGGAAAACATGCTGGACCCGTTGTGCGCGTTGCGCTTGAATTGTCCGTGAAGGATCTGATCTATGCTGACCACTTGTTCGGCGCGAGGAATTGGAAGCAGACGCAGCGCGGCGCCGTTTAGTACGGAAAAGATTCCCACATTGATTCCAACGCCCAGAGCAATCGCCAACACGGCGGCCGCTGTGAAGCCAGGATTGTTGCGCAGCACGCGGACGGCGAAGCGTAGGTCTTGCCAACAGGTCTCCACAATTGATTCCCAGCCCGCAGCGCGGACTGCTTCCTTCGAAACTTCGAGATTTCCTCGTTCCAAGCGCACGGCGCGAAGTGCATCGTTGCGGCGCATCCCCTGCTTCATCTTTTCTTCGGCGGCCAGCTCCAAGAAGCCGTTTAATTCTTCGTCAAGCTCCTTGCTGACCTGCTCCTTTCGAAACAACGATCGGAGCCCGCCCGCTATGCTTCGCAGCAATGACATGGAACCTCCCTACGAAGCCTCCAAGATTCTGGCGATTGCCGCCACTTGCCTTCCCCATTCTCGTGTTTCGCTGTTGAGCCTCTTTCGTCCCTGTTCTGTTAGGGCGTAATACTTTGCTCGCCGGCTATTCTCGGTGGCTTTCCATTCGCTTCTGATCAATCCGTCTCGTTGCAGCCGCTGAAAGGCGACAAACAGCGAACCGGCGTTGAGGCGGAAAACGCCTTTGCTCATCTGTTCGAGCCGGACGGCGATCCCGTATCCGTGCATGGGTTCGAGCGCCAGTGTTTTCAAAATGAGCATGTCCAGAGTGCCTTGAACGAGATCACTCGGCTGGTCCGCCATAAACTCATTCCTCCTGAAGATCAAGTGGAAGAATACACCTCTCCTACTGATTGTCAAGAGGAGGACCGGAGAGCAAGCAGATGGTTGTCTGGCCCACCTCTCCGAAGCGCATTAGAAACAAGGGGATAACTTCCGGTTAGCGCTCATCCGACCGCAATCGCGGATTGGACCCTGGCAAATCTCCGCTAGACACTACGCGATTACTCGCGGGTTTTCGATGACTCACATGTAAACCCTTCGAAATGAGGTGGTTCGGTGCTCAGCGCGTGAATAAACGTGCTGTTAAACAGTCTGGGATGCTTTGTCCAGCGCCGGCCCTTGGACTCTCATCACGATAGTTGGTTAACACAAGAGGCTTCCATTCCGTCTTACCTGTGGTCTGGCTTTGTCATTTGGGAGGGCAGAAATGAAGTCAATTTTGTGTTCCGCCGCCGCAGTTCTCGCGATTGCTCTCTGCCTGGGAGTCGTGAACGCGAGCGGGCCGATAGCCGTATATGCCCTGGTGGATAAGGTGGCGCTCGAACCCAACGCGGACAAGCCGGAACGTATCCGGATCTCGGGCGTCTTCATCACAGCCGAGGAGCGCTCCGACGTGTATTCGGCACCGCAACGCGGATACCTCTATTTCGGGTTGCCAAGAGGCAATGAGGAACTCGCTCGGCGGGAATGGGCGGATCTGAAATCCGTCGCCGGCACGCGTCAGGTAGTGGGACTTGGGTCCAGTTGGGGCGCGAAAGTCCGCGTCAGGAAGCCGGACGAGGAAGCGAAGTCTCCGGACGACTATCCGATGGGAAACGGCTTGATCAAAATAAATCCCGAGCAGCCGAGGGCCAAGGCGCTGCTGGATTATAGGGACCGCTGAACTCGAATGGCATCCATCGCAGGGCATTACGCGCGGACGGGAATCTGGCGCTTCTCGCGCCGCGACGCTAATCTGGTGGCGCTGGCCGCGCTGCACGCCGCGATCCTAGTGGTGTGGCCGGTGGCGCCACTCATTGCGGTGGGAGTGTGGTGGAACTCAAACACGATTGCGCACAATTTCATACACCGGCCCTTCTTCCGATCGGCGGGGATGAACCGTCTGTTTTCCGCAGCGTTGAGCGTTCTTCTGGGTATTCCGCAGACGCTCTGGCGCGACCGGCACCTGGCGCATCACACGGGCGTCGAATGGCGATTGCATCTTTCGCGGCGCCTTGTGGCCGAGACAGCGCTGGTGGTTTGCCTTTGGGTGTCGCTGGAATCGCTGCAACCGCGTTTTTTCCTGCTGGTGTATCTTCCGGGATATCTGGCCGGGCTGGGGTTGTGCGCGATGCAAGGGCATTGGGAACATGCGGTGGGACGGCCCATCAGCCATTACGGACGCATTTACAACCTTCTGTGTTTTAACGACGGATATCACGCCGAGCACCACGCCGCTCCCGCGATTCACTGGACAAATCTGCCGCGTCTCACGGAGGCCGGCGCGGCTACCAGCCCATGGCCGCCGTTGATGCGCTGGCTGGATGACCGGCCGCTGGAGTCTATGGAGCGTCTTGTGCTGCGGTCACCGTGGTTGCAGCGCTTCGTCCTGCGGACTCATCGACGAGCCTTTCGGGCTCTGCTGCCGCAGTTACAGACCATTCGCCGCGTCACCATTGTGGGCGGCGGGCTTTTTCCGAGGACGGCGCTGATCCTGAAAGAACTTCTTCCCGCGGCACACCTCACGATCGTCGACTCTGATCCGTGCAATCTAGAGACGGCGCGCGAACTCCTCGACGGGAACATAGAATATCGCAACGAGCGCTATGTGCCTGGTGAATCGCTCGATTGCGATCTGACCGTAATTCCGTTGTGTCTGCGTGGCGAACGCGCAGTGATTTATTGCCGTCCGCCCTCGCCATCGGTTCTGGTGCATGACTGGATCTGGCACCGCCGCGGAACCGGAGCCGTAGTTTCCACCGCGCTGCTGAAGCGTCTTAACCTGGTTCGGCGATGAGAAGCGTTAGTCTGCTCCTGGTCTTCGTCCTGGCCAAGCTGGTCATCGTATGGGGCCATGCCGCGCCGGTAACGGGCTGGTCTCTGCTAGCCTACGTGTGGCAGGACGTGATGGTCGCGCTGGTGTTTGGCGCGTTCGACATCGCGCTGCAAAGGATCAGAGGAGCAACTCGAATTGTCTGGGCGATTTACTGGGCTATTGCGATCTACACGGCAATCAACATTCCCGTGGGGCGCGTGGTTTCCACTCCACTGACACGGCCTATGCTTCGCGCGGCGCGTGGGCCCCTGGCCGATTCCATGCTGGTCTATCTGACCGCAACCAACATCCTGCTCGTTGTGTTGGTCCTGGCGGCGGCCGCTGGTTTACCGTGGCTGACGCGCCGCATGCCGCGGCAGTTCGCGAGATTGGCCGTGGTTTGTGCCATCGCGGTCGTCCTTCTCGGACCAATGGCGAGCAGCCGGGCGGAGACACGTGGAATGGACCGCAACGTGATAACGGCGTTGATCGGCACTGGATTGCCGCATGTAGTGGCCGGCGACGGAGCGAGCGAATGGCGCGAATCTCGCTTCGAGGTAGACGGAACCGGAGACCTTTCGCGGTTTGCAGGAACCGCCCAGGGGCTCAACCTGGTGATGGTAAGCCTGGAATCGACCGCAGCCCAGTATCTCTCGCTCTACGGCGGCGAGTACGAAGTCATGCCCAATCTCAGCGCCCTAGCGCGAAGGGCGCTGGTATTCGAGAATGCCTATGCGGTTTACCCGGAGAGCATCAAGGGGCTGTTCTCGGTTCTGTGTTCTACGTTTCCCGCTTTCGACAGCAAGCCGGAAGAGTATGCGAATTTAGAGTGCCACTCGGTGGCTTCGGTTCTCGGAGACGCCGGTTATCGCACAGCCATGTTCCA
>Ga0207000_1071_pt1 | contig 36919 bp, 34 predicted proteins | sample Alteio_BWMinCont_90_FD_153498 | JGI IMG/M metagenome (GOLD analysis project Ga0207000, IMG submission 153498) | Enriched cells from forest soil in Barre Woods Harvard Forest LTER site, Petersham, Massachusetts, United States -... | ecosystem: Environmental > Terrestrial > Soil > Temperate forest >...
ATCCTTACATCGACATTGACACCGCCGACTGGCCGCCGGTCACCGTGCTGGTGGCGGCTCACAATGAAGAGAAAGTCATCGCGAATATTCTCGATGCCTTGATGACGGTGAAATATCCCGTGGACAAAATGCTGGTGATTCCGGTGAACGATCGTTCGACGGATCTTACTCGCGAGATTATTGACAAGTTTGTGGAGCAGTTTCCCGGACGGATACAGCCGTTTCATCGCGTCGGAGGCAAAGGCGGAAAAGCGGCCGCGTTGAAAGATGCCATGGAAAATGTGACGACCGAGGTCATCCTGATTTTCGATGCGGACTACATTCCGGGAGCGGGATTGATTAAGCAACTGGTTGCGCCGTTCTTCGATATCGAAGTTGGCGGCGTAATGGGACGAGTGGTGCCGATGAATGCGGGCGCCAATTTGCTAACACGTTTGCTGGATCTGGAGCGGTCGGGTGGTTATCAGGTCGATCAGCAGGCGCGGATGAATCTCCGCCTCGTACCTCAGCATGGCGGCACGGTGGCGGGGGTCCGGTTGAGCGCGCTGCGGGAAATAGGGGGCTGGAATGAGAATTCGCTCACCGAAGACACCGATCTGACTTATCGCCTATTGCTGAATGGCTGGAAGACCGTCTATCAGAATCGGTCGGAATGTTACGAGGAAGTTCCCGAAGTCTGGCCGGTGCGAATTAAGCAGATCATGCGCTGGGCCAAGGGACATAACCAGGCCATGGTTACCTACGGCCTGCATCTGCTCGTGGGCAAGCATCGCGCCACGCTGCGGGAGCGGATTGATGGGAGTTTGCTGCTGGGAGTGTATGCCATGGCGCCGATCACGTTGGTAGGTTGGGGACTGGCGCTGGGAGTGTTCTACCAAGGTGTGGCGCCGCTGCACGGAGTCATCGCCCTGCTTTCTCTGACGGCTTATGCGGCCATCGGCAATCTTGCAGCCTTTTTCGAGATCGCCGCGGCGGCTCGGCTGGATGGGACTCGCAAACGAATTTGTCTGCTCCCATTCCTGATTCTCGGATTCGCTGTGAGTATTTTCTCGGTTTCGCGCGCAGCGGCAGTTCAGATGAGCGACTTCGTTACCGGTGCCGAATTCCACTGGGACAAAACCGAGCGCTTTCGGAAGGTCTTGTGAATCCGTACCTCGCAGTCGCCGCCCTGGTTTGTACGGTGGGCCTGATGTTCGTGCTGCCTCTGATTCCCGCACTGGTGGAATTGCGCCGCAAGTCGGACGCACTGCCGCTCAGCGTAGTGCAGCAAAATGCGGGAGAGATCCGCTATTTTTCCGATAGCTTTCGGGCCTACATGAATGGACTCGAACCCATCATGCAAGGCTGCGTGGCGGCTGGGACTACGGCAACCGGTGCGCTTCCCGACGGCGAGGAATATGTGGTGCTCGGCCGCGTCGACGAGCCGCTGGTACTGGCGCTGCAGCAGCGCGACACAACCCACCTGGTAATGGGATCCGACGTTGACCTTATCTTGCCTGCGGAAGCCAGATTCTCGAAAGACATATACGCTGGCGGCCAATTCATTGGTGGCATCAAGAACAACTTTCGCGCGATTCTGGGAGAGAAAAATGTTCACCTGGGCGCTTCAAGTCGCGTGCTGCGCTGGGTTCATGCTGTGGGAGAGTTCACTGCGGACGCCGGCTGCGGCCTGGATGGGCGTATATCTTCGGATTCGCTCATACGCCTGCAAAACGACTGCAACTTTCGAAGGCTGAACGCTCCCCGGATTGAAATCGGGTCTGTCGCTACTAACCCCGAAGCATCCCTTCCTCAGCTTAACAGCCTCCCGAGTTCCGGCAAGCCTCCCCGTTTCCTGCACGACGGCGACTTCGAGGTTCAGGCCGGCCAGGTCATCGTTGGCGACATCCTGATCAGAGGCAAGTTGCACATTCACTCGGGTGCGAGAATTTGCGGCAGCGTGAAGAGCGTTGAAGATGCAGTCATCGCGGCCGGAGTCGCGGTGGAAGGAAGCCTGATCAGCGCACAAAAAATGCGCATCGGCCCGCACTGCGCGATTCACGGGCCGGTGATTGCCGAACGCGAACTAGCCATCGCAAGGGGATCCCAATGCGGCACCTTGGAACATCCTACGACGGTGAGTGCGCCAAAGATTGAAATCGAAGAGGGTGTCGCAGTGTTTGGCACGCTGTGGGCGCGCGATTATGGGCAGGTGGTGGCTACCCAATGACGCGCACACGAATCATTTTGGCGACCAGTTGTCTGGTTCTCGGGGCTCTGATCGCATGGTCGTGGGCAACTCATGACCGCTCTCGTTCTACCGCCGACCGCCTGCTCTTGCTGGTTCCCGACGGCATCAGTTTTTCCAATCCCAAAGTCACAATGTGGCTTGATGCCGGAAGTGAAGAAGGACTTCATGTGATTCCGGTTCATGACTCCGAGTTTCTCCGTCCTCTTTGGGGAGAGTCGAAGTGTGCAGGAGTGATTCTGCCGGACTCTATTCATCAGCAGGCAAGTGATGTTTTCGTCGCTACGCTCCATCGCTTTGTAGCCGATGGCGGGAAACTCATGCTGGTCTACGATGCCGGCACATTCTCTCTGAGTGGCGCTTACGCGGCGGGACGTTCCCGGCTGTCAGACCTGGCGGGTGTCGATTACGCTCTTTACGACAAGCTTGGCGATAAGACCATCCAATGGGGCAAGGTCAGCACCACCGATGCCGTAGTTGGCCAAATGGAAATACCTCCGGGAAAGTACTACCCCTTCCATGCGGAAAGCGGCCTCCCCGCCTCAAAGAGTGGCCCACCAATTGGCCCCGGCGGAAACTTCGAGGTCGAGCTCAGGCGCTACAAATATGGGGATCTGCAATATCCCAGCTTCATCACTTCCGGCAACTATGGCGGTAAGGTTTTGTTCCACTCCGGCAACGGACTCATCGCTGGTCAACAGGCCTATGAAAAGGGTTCTGTCCTGTTCGTGAATCTGCCGCTTGGCTATCTGAAAGGCAGCACCGACGGATTGTTGCTGCACGCTTTTCTCAGGTATTTCGCCAGCCATGCCTTGTCGTTGCCTTACTTAATGCCGGTACCGGATGGAGTCGGTGGGCTCGTGTTGAACTGGCACATTGACTCGAACGCCGCCATCAAGCCACTGCAGGAAATGAGTTCGTGGACTCTGCTGCAACAGGGGCCGTACTCAATTCACATCACCGCCGGACCCGATGCCGGAACATTTGGCGACAGAAAAGGCTTCGATGTTGACCACAATCCTGTCAGCCAGAACCTGATCCGCCAATTCGTGCACCAGGGTTATGACGTCGGCAGCCACGGCGGCTGGATTCATGACTACTTTTCTGCCCACGTCGATACCGACAATCCGAAAGACCTGGAACAGTTTCTCGCGCTAAACCAGAATTCTTTGGAGAAGGTCGCCGGGAAACCAGTAAAAGAGTATTCCGCTCCGAATGGCAACCAGCCCCCGTGGGTCACGCATTGGTTGGAGGCTCATGGCTTCGTCGCCTATTACTTCACCGGAGATACCGGAATGGGCCCGACGCAAGGCTATCGCAATGGCGAGCGCGAGGCCCGTAATGTATGGGCGTTTCCAATCTCTCACCTGGATCGGGCTGCGGGCTTCGAGGAAATGAGCACGGAGGGATATTCCAACTCTGAAATCGACCGCTGGCTGGCGGCGATCACAGACTTTGCAGCCGAACACCAATTGGTAAGGCTGGTCTATTTCCATCCTCCCGGAATTCTGCAATACCACGATTTGGTCGATCGGTGGATGGAGCAAACCGGCCGGCTGAAAGCTGACGGACGGTTTCGCTGGTATACGATGACGGAACTCGCCGACTTTTTGAATTCCCGCAAACAAGTGAAATGGAAAGTCTCGGACAGCAGTGGCCTGATTACATTCGAAGCAAGTCATCCCCAGAACCTGGACCACCAGACGTGGAGAATTCCCGCCAGCAGTTTCGCTCAACCGAAGATTGTGGAGGGCTCGGCCAAGGTGGTTCGCGATAACGACGCGTGGATGGTCATTGCCGGCGAAGGAAAAGATCTTCGCTTTGAATCCGAGGTTCTATCGAAATGACGACCATTCACCATCGACCGCGTCGATTCGCAGCCACGCTCCTGTTCTTGAGTGTTGCCATGGTTTCGGGGGCCAGCGCTCAGGAGGGTGGGGCTTCCGGCACCGCTTCCGTCAACCCCGCTTCGCTTAACTCCGCTTTGATCAGTCCGGCCACATCGAGCGATCAGCAGGATTCACCCCAACAGCCGGCCAGTGATATCCCTCCGCAAACCGGACCGAAGCAACTGACCAACTTCATTGAAGCTGGCGGCGACTATCTGACTCTGACTAACGGCTTCGGCTACTGGGCAGGCGGATACGCTCGTGGCGTGGTTACGCAGGGAAAAAATATCTGGAACGCGGAGGTCAACGGTCAACACGAATTCGGCGACGCTGGCGTGTACTTCGCCGCCGGCGATACTTATAATTTCAATCCCGACTGGTACGGTTCACTCACGGTTGGTTCGAGCGTCGGAGGCTTTTTCTGGCCCCGATTCCGCGGCGATGGATTCCTCAACAAGAAATGGATGGCTCACAAGCAACTGATCACGACCCTCGGCTTCGGCTATTACGCCGCGAAAGACGTCCATCTCGATCACAGTTTTTTTGTCGGCACCACTTATTACTTCACAACACCCTGGATTCTGGAAGAGGGGATTCGTTTTAACGTCAGCAATCCGGGATCGGTGTTCTCGCCTGCGGGCTTCGTCGCCGTAACCCATGGACGAAACCAACGACAGTACCTTACGCTGCGCGCTGGTTTCGGCGTTGAGGCATATCAACTGGTCGGGCCGACCGTGAGTCTCAACGATTTTCAGAGTCAGACGGTGACCGTAACCTGGCGGCGGTGGGTCGGTGAGAGCTGGGGCATAAATCTGGTGGGGGACTACTATCACAGCCCTTACTACGGAAGAGGTGGGTCCAGCTTTGGATTCTTCCGCGAGTTTTGAGCTGCCCCAGAAATCCGCCCGCCGAGTTAAAGTCTCGAAGGCGGCGAATCCCGCACCCACCCGCGGACATCGCGGCGGTGTCATTCCTATGCACCGAGCGCTGGCTCACTTCCGTCTCGGCCCCATGAATCTGGTTACCGCCATTTTTCTCTTTCTATTCTTCACATCGATCTGGCTTGTGTTTCTGCCAAGAGTCTGCCAGGTATGGAAGCGAGTTTTAGCGTTGGGGATCGGGGTCTTGCCCCTGCGTGCTGATCTCGGGCTTGCCGAGCATCATCTAACGCCTTTCATCCGCTTCGACATTCCCTACCTACGCATGGAGCCGATGCTGCCGAGCGCGCAGACCTGGTGGTTAACCTTTGCCGCCACGGTGGCACTGTTTGCCGCGAGCTTTCTTCTGTCCGCCAAGTTGATCCCCGTCATGTACCTTCTGCGCGGGATTTTGGTCGTTCCTGGCACAGCTCTTATATATTTCGCGCTTCTGCCTGCCCGTTTTCCTCACACCCCCGACAGCTATATGGAAGGGTTGGTGACCGCTGGAATCGCGTTGATTTCTACCGTTCCCCTGTTATTCGGTCTGACGTATTACATATTCGATTTCGGTTTGCTGAAAAAAGCCCTCCTCACAGCGATCACAATGACTCACCTGGCATTATTCCTGCCCCTGCAGATTCTTCTGCAAGCTCTGTTTCTGCAAAAAACGATTTTGTTTATGCCGGTGCTCTACATTGTTTTCGGCATGCCCGTAAACATTCTCATCATCATCGCCTTCTATTCGTGGGGAATGACCTGGTTCTTCCGCTCGGCGTAGAGGATCCGTGATTCACTGAGTCCTGTGGATGGTTTTATAGTGTGCCCAAAGCGTGGGTTGACAAAGGCACATAGAATGGGCACACTAGCTAAGCACATATGAACACCAAACGCGCCCACGTGCTGTTGCCAGAAGACTTGCTCCGGGAGATCGACGCCTTGGTTGGTCCTCGAGGACGCAGCTCGTTCCTGGTCGAAACGGCGCGCGAGGAAGTTCGACGGCAAAAGCTGCTGCATTTTCTGGACAGTAAGGACTCTGCATGGAAGACCAAAGATCATCCTGAATTAGCGGGTGGCGCGGCCTCCTGGGTGCGGAAACTGAGAACTGAGAGTGAAGGCCGTAGGACAGCACAGCGCAAAGCCAAGAAGCCGGGGCGGTCGCAACGTTCGACCTGATGCTGATTGATGCACTTCTTGCTCGATACATCGGTACTTATCGACGTACTGCGGTTGCGTCGCGGACGGCGCGAACTGCTCGCCGAACTCGCTCGTCGCGGGCACAGCTTTGCCACTACAGCTTTGAATATCGCCGAACTGTATGCGGGCATGCGTCCAGACGAGGAGGCGCGAACCGAGGAGTTCCTTGGCCTCCTTGATTGCTACAAACTGACTCCGGCCGCAGGACGGCTAGCGGGAAATCTCAAATACAACTACGCAAGAAAGGGACGTACTCTTACTCTGGCGGACACCATTGTCGCGGCCATTGCAATAGAAGAACAATGCACGCTAATGACGGACAATCGTAAAGACTTCCCCATGCCAGAACTGGATTGCTACGACCTGCCAGATGGGTAGGCATCGGGAACCACCGCTCAAGAAATTATGCAGCCGCGAGGGTCGCGATCAACGTGCTATCGGCGACTTGCTCGACCCGCGCTTTCATCCACTGGTTCGGTTGGTGCTGTCCCTGCAGGAGTAATTTCAGATAGTTGTCAGTCAGCGCTTCGGTGGACCTGCCGTCGCACACATTCAAAGTAATCGCTTCCACGGTCTTCCCCACAAACGACTGCATGAAGGCCAGTTTTTTCCGCGCGGCTAGTTCGCGCAGAATGCGATTGCGTTCACGAGCAACTTGCACCGGGACTTGCTCGCGCATGAGCGCTGCCGGCGTCCCCGGACGCGAGGAATAAGTGAACACGTGCAGGTAAGTGAACGGCAGTTCTTCGATCAGTAGACGAGTTTCTTCGAAATCAGTTTCACCCTCCCCGGGAAACCCCACCATCACGTCCGCGCCGACAGTCGCCGAGGGTAAGGCCCCACGAATTCTTTGGAGCTTCTCTCGATAATGCCAGGGGCGATACTTGCGGTGCATAGCCCGCAGAACGCGATCGCTGCCCGATTGCATGGGCACATGAGCGTGCTTGGCAATGCGCGGAGAGTCGGCCATCAAGCCAATCAGTTCATCGCTCCAGTCCATCGGTTCCACCGACGAGATGCGCAGCTTCTCCAGACTGGTTCGATCGAGAATCTCACGAATCACGTTTTCGAATCGCTGAGGTTTGGCGAGATCGCGTCCCCATCGGCCCAAATTGATTCCAGAAATCACGACCTCTCGATAGCCGGCGCTGACCAGCGCGTTTACCTCACTGACGATTTGGCTTAGCGGCAACGAACGGCTCTGTCCGCGCACGTGGGGAATCACACAGAAAGAGCAGCGGTTGTCGCAGCCATCCTGCACTTTCAGGTTGGGACGAGTGCGATCGTTACTTGTTCCAAGCCCCACACCGTCGAAAACCGGCGCGGCCAGCAATTCCGTGTGAGCGAAAATGTCGGAGACGAAGATCTCGCTCCGCACTTCAGGCATCAGGCTCGACAAAGAGACAAAGCCAGCTTGTGAAGTGATTCTTTCGCGGCCATCGCGCCGGCTCGATGCGACCACGATCTCCGCCAACCGATGTTTGTGGGAATTGCCGACCACACAAGTAACTCCTGGAAGAGATGCAACTTCCTCGCTCGCGCGCTGGGCGTAGCAACCCGTGACGACAATTTGGCAACCTGGGTTTTCGCGACGGATACGCCGAATCGCGGCCCGTGCATCCTGATCAGCCGAAGCGGTGACAGTGCATGTATTCAAGACCACGATTTCCGACCGGGCAGGCGCAGCGGCTCGCACCAGGCCGCGCTCCTCGAACTGGCGCTCAATCGCAGCGCCGTCGGCCTGCGTGGCGCGACAGCCAAAATTCTCTACGTAGAAGCTGGTCACGATTCCTTTGCTCAACGAGGGGTCGGTGTTCTTTTCCGCCGAACGAACCTGCATTCTATAGTAACTCCGCCTGAGCAGAACTTCATCGGGAAGCACCGAGCTAGCAGTTTCTTGGCTCGATGGCGTCGAGGGATTGTCTTGCTTCCGCAAGTGTAGGGTCCAGTTTCAGGGCCTGTTGATAAGCGATGCGCGCTTCAGGCAGCCGACCGGCAACCTCTAACAGCATCCCAAGAGATAGGTATCCACCGCCCGACGGGTTAGCGGCGAACGCTCGCGAAAGATTACGAATCAGCTCATCTCCAAGTTGAGGATCAGCGCACGGTACTTCGCGATAGCTCTCGCGAGCCTTGGAGTATTCTCCGAGCTCGCCGTACAAAATTGCGAGGCTTCCGTAAGAGCGAGCTTGCTTGCAGGCTCTCCAGTTAAACGAATGGCCTCTTCATACTCCGCAACCGCCTCCGGCAGCCGTCCGCACTCTGCGAGATCCTCGGCCAAGTCAATATGTCGAGCTGGATCGGCAGACTGCATGGTGGCCGCATTCTGTAAGTGGGCTAGGGCATCGTCGGGGCGCCCGAGCACATGCAGCGCATCGCCAAGGTTCTTCTCGGCGATCGGCCCGGTGACCGCCAATGTATGGGCCCACACGTCAGAACTGCTTCGCCAATAGCCGCTCGTGGAAGCGTACGAGTCTGAGGCCACCATCCTGCGCGCGTCAAGATTTTGAGGTTGCCCGGCCTTACGGAGCTCTCTCCCCACTGGTATCCTTTTCTCCTGCGTTGGCTTTGGGAAAGTATTGTTCGTTATATTCCGTTTTGACCGAATCTCTAAGCGCTTGCCTCGAATCCCTCATTCGTAGCCATGCCGCGAATTTCTTGACGTCGGCTGCGGGTATCGTGTGCTTCTCGGCGCATTTGAAAATCAGATATTCGTGATCGTCCTCGGTAACCTGGGAAACTTCCCCGGATTTCAAGTCGAATATCAACTTACGGTATTCGATTGGAAGTTGATCGGGCACCTGTTCACCCAAGTCAGTGTCCGGAACGGAAGGATCCCCGGCAATCTTGTAAGCCTTCTCTTGAAGTTTATCAACGTCTCCTCCCGCCGCGGCCTCTTTCTGAATTGCCAAAGCGGCTTCGTGCATGGAGGCTTTGTCCGCCGCGGCTACACTTTCCGCGACTGCTGTTTCGTGAACCTTCGTCTTTGGCACAGCGATTTGAAGCAGTTTGATCTGCACAAATCTTTCCGGATGCTCCTTGAAGAACTTTTCAGCATCCGCATCGCTGATCTCTTCGGCTTGCTGTTGCAAGCGCGCAAGCGTAAATGTATCCAATGCTTCGAGGTAACTGTATCGAATCTTTTCCTGGAATCTCGGATCCTTCTCGACTCCCAACTCGCGGCCCTTTGTACTGAACAAAAGCACTTCCGAATAACGCTTCGCAAACTTGAGACCGTGATAAGCGCTCGGCCGACCGCCAAGCACATCCATCAGATACTCATATTGCGCGCGAGTGATAACCGTCTTGCATCCGGGATCGACAGCTTTGCCCGGCGTGGCAGGCGTCGCGGCGGGTGTCGAGGAGGAAGTAAAGCTACTCGCGCACAGACCATCAATCGTGATTACGGCTGCATCAGGGGGAACCTCGGACCCGGATTGCGCCGCAGCAGCAGGGTTCTTCGTGGATTGATCTGTTGCCTGGCCACCCTGTGCCTGGCCCAGCGTGGTTTGCAACGACAGTACAAAGAAAACCATCAAAACCAGCCACCAATACCGCATTCGCGTCATGCCCCCGAGAAGAAATGAATCATGAATACTAGCATAATAATAACTCAGGAAATATTGAGCCGCGTCGTCCACGGCGAGAGTATGAACTGCGGAGTTGAAGCGAAACCTGCTCGAGCTCAATACAAGAAAAAGGGAGAAGCCCGGAGACTTCTCCCGAAACCCTCATAGCACGACTTCAACAAAATTTCTGTTGGAATCGAGCCTGCTTATTTCGTTCCCGTCAACGCGAGCGTCAACACATCGCAGCCCAATCCACCGCAAGTTCCGCTGGAACCATAGACGGGGGTAGGAGTGTTGTAGCCGAGCTGGGTGTAAATGATGAAGTCATCGTCAGTGACGTTTTTCCATCCGCGATGGTTCGGGGCCGGACTATCTTCCACGTCCGGTACAAAACCCCAAGTAGCTCCGTCGCTGTAGGTCGGCTGCAGGGTAACCCAGTAATGCTTCCAAGCCGACAGTGCGCACGACGACGCGAGCGACTTGATGCTGTAGCTGTATTGAGTGATACCAAAGCCCGACTGACCGTAAACCGCCAGAACGGCTTTCCCCGAGGTCGTGCATACGGCTGTGCCATTTTGGCCTGATGCCACACCGGTGTAAACGGTGAATGGAGTCGGATTGGTTCCTACCACTGTGTTTTCCAGCAGAATCGTGACCGCTCCGCCCGTCACCGTAACAGCTTGTTGGGGTCTTACTGCTTCCAAAAGTTGGCAATCATCGGTGCCGTTGTTAATGGCGCAGGAGCCGTTGGCAGCAGAATTGGACGAATCGAAATCACCTGAATAATACAGGCAATCCGCCCACTTGCAGAACGGAACTGCTGCTCCCGGTACAGCGGTCGGATGCCAGTCTTTGGTCATAACCGGCGCGGTACCGCGTTGGGCAGGAACAGCAATATAGGGACCAATGGCGACAGGTTTGTGGTCTTCTGCTAACGCCGCGGTAGATACAAAGATCGCGACTAGCGCCGCTGCAAAAAGCATTTTTTTCACTAGAGTCCTCCTGAGTTTTTTTGCTTTTACCGACACCGGGTGTTTCCACCCAGCGTGAATTTAGCGTTGCCGGGTAATTTCCATTTGACGTGACCGACAGGCACCCGAGCCCGCGGAGACGTATCCTATCCCGATCACTGTGAATGTCAAGCGAAATGCTTCAAGCGTTCCACAAAACTCTACTTTTATTTTTGCCGACCGCGCGACAGGATGAAAATTTTCAAAAAAGGTGAAACAACTTGCAGCATCATCGCAAACTTATCGTCTTCTTGGTCCGAGATGTGGACCGCTGGTTCCTGGAAAAAAGAAACGCAAGCTCTATTCTTGGAGGCTGTCGAGCGACTTTCGTCCGAAGAGAAAATTGTCACGATCGTGACACTAGCATCCGGTTTAGGATATCGGCGACTTCTTCATCTTCTGCGACCCTCGTGTTCTATACTTGGTTGCACCGGCTGGCGCAGAGAAAGAATCCCGGCAAGAGCGTAACGCGCGGCCCCAGAACTCCCGTTCGAAGGTTTTCGGTGAGGTGCTCCAAATGAAGCGGCGAATCCTGCTGGTCGATGACGACGTTGCGGTTTTGCTTACACTGAAGGCGGTGTTAGAGTTGCACGATTTCATCGTGGAGACGGCCGCATCCGCCGCGGAAGCTGTGGAGAAACTGACCTCGGGCGTCTACCAGATGGTGATCACCGATGCGCACATGGAGAATGAGAACGCCGGCTTCGAAGTAATGCGCGCAGCGCGTCGGCAAGCCTACCATCCTGCTACCGCCTTGCTTACCGCCTTCCCTCCTCATAACGGCAGTTGGAAGCTCGACGGAACCTCGTCGCTGCTGGTGAAGCCCGTCGGCACCGAGGACTTGCTCCGACAAATTGAAGCGCTCCTGATACTTCGAGAAGACGCGCACCAGCAAGACGAGAAACTCCTACCGTTTGCGCACACTCCTGGCAAACACTCCGCAGGTTTGAATCGGGAAGGCAGGAAGAAAGTCAGCTAGCCCGACGACTCAGTCCCCATCGCTGAGAGTTTTCGGCTCTCGCCGGTCGCACTGGAAACGCGAGATCCTCATGCCGACGCCGCTGGCCGTCTTTGCTGGAAACATTCCCGGCACAACACCGGACGCCCCTGCGTCGGCCTGAACGGAACCGTGGTCTCTTTGCCGCATTGCGAACAGACCGCTCGCGTCTCGGTTCTCGAGAAACCATGATGCCCCGAGTTTGCAGCTCCCAGAACCGCAACTCGCTTCGCTTTGCAGGTCTTGCACCGTTTGGGTTCGTTTCTGAATTGCTTATCGTGGAAGAACAACTGCTCCCCGGAGGTAAAAACGAAATCCGTGCCGCAGTCGACGCACTTCAACATCTTATCCTGGAATTCCATTGAGGATGCTCCTTCGGCCCATTCCCGCCCCACTCACGCGCCGATGAGCAAACAAAGCCCACCGCGCGCACAAGTGCGCAGAATTTTGACTCATCCCCCTCAATTGAACTGCCCCTGGATTCGGCCCGCCATGCCCTTGGCTAGGACATGGATTACTGCTGACGTACTAACCCTGAAGAAACCCCGTGGTTGCGCATATCCCAGACCAGGGAATGCACTGCGAAAAAGGGAAGAGGGCCGCGCCCACGAGGAGAAACGGCCCAATTTCGATCAGTCTTGCTCTTTCCGAGCTTTTTTCCGGCTGCGTTTGCGCGCCAGTGCTTCTTTTACGCGCTTTTTCTCGCCGGGCTTCAGATAAAAGGAGTGGCGCTTAACCTCCTTGATGATGTCCTCCTGCTGCACCTTGCGCTTGAAGCGCCGCAGTGCGTTCTCAAGGGACTCACCTTCCTGCAATCTCACTTCTGCCAACGGGACTACACCCCCAAACCCGTCCAATGGGACTGGCATAGTTATTGCAAGGTTCTGACCACAAGTCAAGAGCTATGTTGAATAGTGGTCAACCGCGTATCTCACGCCTCCATCGTTTCCCGCGAAGCATCATGATTCAGTGGTCATCCTGAAGCCCCGCCGGGTGCCCCATTTCTCGCGTTCTTTGCGAGAAGTGGGATGCAGCGACAGAACAACTGCCGCGGCATCCTCGTCGGACTCGAAGGCGATCTGGCAAGAAAGCTGACTCCGAAACCATGACCGTCAAGAACTGAAACAGCGCCGTTATGCTTGGGAACAACACAAGTGCACAAGTGAAGGATCTTACTTTAACGATCTGCCTCAAAACTCCGGTCCGCTCGGCTCACCGAATTCGTGCCATGCATTCAAATAGCGTGCGTAAGGATCGCGGTGATAGTACCTCTTGCGTATGAATTCCTTGGGACGCAGCATAATGCTCGTGCGCCCGGCCACCACGCTTACGGGAAATATATAGCAGCAATCCTCAGGCATGACATAAGCCACCAGGAAATCAATATCCGCCGTTGTATAAGCCCCCTGACGCTGATGCGTAAAGCACCGCGTACGCAGCGCATAAAGGCCCGCCTCCATGTGGGCGGTGGTTTTCACCTGCACCCGCCACAGCTTCCCGCTGCCTTCAACCACATAGTCGTAGCGCTGAATGTTGCCCAGTGGCTTCGATAACGCATAACCGAGCCTCATCGCTTTATAAGCGAACGCAGCCTCGCCCACCTCGCCTCGCCAATTGTTTGTCACCCTGTACACGCTTGGCTTCGGAACGGAGATCAGGCCAGACGCTGGTGTGCGCCCCTCTGAACCGCCCTTGCCTTTGCTCATTTGTCCTGAAAAATGTCCTTGGAGAGAAAAACGCTGCCCAAAAGAAAAGGCGCAAGCCGTAAAGCTTGCGCCACATTTGATCTCTATATCTAGCCTAGCAGATCCAGAAAGTAACTATGACATGCTTTCGAGATTTATTTTTTCCATCGAATCATAGCGTTAGCAGAAATTGGGCTGCCGAAGGGCTTGACAACTTTTTCGGCACCACCATCGGCACTGACTGTCGGCACTAACCTGATGGGAACCTTTCGGCTCTCCCCAACTCTGTCATCCCGACCGGAACGGATCATCGCAAAGCGATGATCTGTGGAGTGGAGGGACCTGCTGTTCACAATGATTCAGTGCGTCATCCTGAAGCCCGCGTTTTCTCCAGCGGGGCGAAGGATCTCGCGCGGACTGCCTACGAGGAACGTTGCCATAGCCTTCGCCGGTTCTTAAATCTTAGTCAACTAACACAAAGGGTGCCGCATCCTTGCCGCGCACTTTGAGACAAGGGTGGGACGCGAAAATCTTAATCCGGACTCGATTTCAAACATGTCATCCCGACCGAAGCGAAGCACAGTGGAGGGACCTTGCGTTCTGCCCGATCGCCGGCAGATTAACGTGGTAGGCGGATCTTAAATCTTACCCAACCAACACAAAGGGTGCCCCATTCTTGTCGCGCACGTTGCGACAAGGGTGGGAAGCGAAAATCTCAATCCGTAAATGCCCCGCTGCAGATGTAGCCCGGACGCCATAGCCCGCGAAATTTGAGATCAACAGGACCCGTGAGTCCAGCGGAAATTCAGGTGAAACCCTGACGCCGGCACCATGAGTCCCCACCCATACAAATAACGTAAAGCTGGGCTAGCGACCAATACTACCGATTGTCGGCATCATTGTAATTTTGTTTCATGGTTTCTTTCCTACAGTAATTCGTACCGCCTTAGGGGCTCCCACTTCGACATCGGTTTTCATGTCCAACTGCGGCGGAACAAGATGTGAAGACACGACAATGGTGAGTGAAACTGCTGCCTTTACTAGCGGGGGTAGTGTCTCTAGCGGGAGCGCTCGGAGGGATTGCAGCGATTCTGTGGCATCGACCGATATAGTGACCCCGGTGCCGAAGCCGGGGTTAACCCCACCAATGCCGTTTATTTCTATAATCCCATACGTCGGTATGCCCACCATTACTCTTTTCCAGCCTGCCTGCTGCAAAACTCCATCAATTTCTACTAACAGATCGAGGCTTTCTTTATCCCCAAATACCGAAACGAAACCATATTCAGTGCCTTTGAATGTTGCCAATGCGGGAACCACTGGGAATCATGGAGCAACGACCTAGGGGTCTTGAGCCGGTTCAGCTCACTTTGAGCAGTAGTTGCCTCGTTGAGGGCCTCGGCTAGATGTGACTCGGCGTCAGCAGCTTGCTTCTTTGCCGATGTAATATCTTTTTCAAAGGAATCTGCTTCCTGCCGTGCGTCCTTCGCAAGAGTCATGGCGCTATACGACGCTGTTTGTGCCTTATTCGCTTCATCCTCTGCCTTTCCGAGAGACTTGGCGGCCTTTCCAGCCTTAGTCAACGCATCATTGGCTTGGGATAACGCAGTTGAGGAGTTTGCGTTGGCTCCGTTGGCCTTATCCTCAGCAAGAGACGACTTACCAATTGCTGATTGCGCTTCAGTATCGGCCTTTTCTGCTTTGTCGCTGAGGGAACCTATCAGTATCCCAGAGATGGTGTTGGTTCTTACGAGGCAAATTAACTCTAGTGACAGCGCGACGATGAGCAGCAAAGTCGAACGTTTTGCAAGCCGGTCCTTACGCTCTTTTATTCCATCTGTAAACCAGTTCTTAAACTCCGCGACATATTCTCCAGCACAGGCTATGGTCACTAACCCTGCGCAGATGTACTCCCCGACCTCCCAGCGGGATAATGATGTTGAGAGAGATCCCACGTCCAAAGCCGTAAGGGTCATGTTGACTCACAAGCGCATAGAGAATCGCGCTTTTACTGATGTATCTAATTCCCCTGCTATCTCGTCAAGAGTTTTCCCAGCGGTGATGCAACCCGGAAAATCGGGGAGGCTCACGCCGTAATCAGAACCACGGTCCTTGTGAAGATAGGAGACGTATTCCGTGACTTTGCTCCTCTGTTCCGGAATTACCTCAGCTCGATCCCGGCCTGTTTCTCGATGCTTTTCAAAGTGCCCACGGCTCGGAAGCGACGCCACTGCTGATTGCTGTGACACGGCTAGTCGGAATCATTTTGTCCAGCGATGTAGTAACCAACTACCTTGCCATTAGGGTTCCACACGATCCAGTGACCGAACCTGGTTTGGTGATTCATTCCAAAAATGTCGTCGTAGGTTATCAGTCCCCAAGTGCAAAGTGCCTTAGTCCTTCCTTCCTTTATCATGCCAATATCTTCATCTGGAACAAAATTTTCCACGGTTCCGGCCAAAATCATTGTTTGATGGGCCCCTACGATGCCAGCGTTCTTTATTTCGTTCTCTGGAAGCGGAAATTGAAAACCTTCGGCGATTGGGATGGACAGGATATCGGCAGCGATCCGGATGCAGACATTGCGAGCGGGCGTATTTCCAGTGTTTGTAAGGTCCGGCCTAGTTTCAAATTTAAGATCGGATTGTCCTGGCTCTCTGCGCTCTTGAAAGAGATTGATTCCGCCAACGGTGACCGTAAGGTAGGCGCGCAGAATAGCTTTGTTGCCCTGCCAAATTTTCGTAGCGATATCTTCCATAGCATCAGCGGATCGAGCGGCCTCGGAGATGTGACGCTCCATTGCGTTGGACTGTTCTCCGGCGGCTTTGACGGTTTTTCTGAGTTGAGTAGATTGGTATGCATATACGATCAATTGAAGGAAGGCAACAAGCGCGAGAACTCCCGTGAACTTGACCAAGTTCCTATCGTTGTTCGCTTTGCTGTCTCGATCTTCCTTCTCTTGGAAGGTTTCTTCGGGAGTCTAAGGGGTTGGAAGCACCCTGATAACAATAGGGGATTCTTGGGTACCACGCTTATCTGTGGTAGTAGTTTGTTGGGGCTCTTGAGTTTTGTTTTTTGGTTGCTGTGAAGCGAAAAACGCAGCTAGCGATATTAGAAGTGAGCAGGCAAGGTGCATAATTATCCACAAAGCAACCTGAAGGCCAGGAAGCGTTAGAGAACTTCAAGCGTCTTGCGACGACAGTTATCGGGGCGACAAAAAGGGGGAAGCGGAAGGATAAACCCACTGGCTCCACGAGGAAAGCAAAATCTTCCGACAAGGGTTAGAACATCTGGTCGTAACTTTGCTCGCTGAAATGTCGAGGCCAAACTCGGATCAGAAAGCGGAGTTGCCCGGTGCCTGGGCCCAGAAACACTCGTGTGGACCCTTCCCGAATTTCATTTTTCGGCGGATTCGGCGGTAAAAGGCTCCCCATCCCACCCGACCCATCGTTGTAGAGTTGTAACGAATGCCCTCCAAACCAATCAACAACTGGCTTGTCCAACTCAACGCCGAGATCGTGGCCTGCACCCGTTGTCCCCGACTCGTCGAATATCGCGAAAGGATTGCTCGCGAGAAGCGCCGCGCTTACCGCGATTGCGAGTATTGGGGAAAGCCGGTGCCCGGCTTCGGCGATCCGGACGCACGCGTTCTTATTCTCGGGCTGGCTCCCGGAGCGCACGGGTCCAATCGTACCGGCCGTCCGTTTACCGGAGATGCGTCGGGCAAATTCATGTACCCCGTGCTGTTTGAAACCGGATTTGCCAACCAGCCCAATGCGACTGATCGTAATGACGGGCTGAAGCTCAAAGACATTTACATCACGGCCGCGGTTCGCTGCGCTCCGCCCGATAACAAGCCGCTTCCGCAAGAGCTGGCCAACTGCGCTCCCTATCTGGATCGTGAAGTGGAGTGCCTCAAGAACGTGAAAGTCATCGTCGCGCTGGGCAGGATTGGCTTTGATGCCTACCTCAATTATCTGAAACGGCGCGGCCAGCTCCCGACCCGGAAAGCCTACATTTTTCAGCATGGAGCCATCTACAAGCTGCCGGATGGAAAGACGTTACTGGCCTCCTACCATCCCTCGAACCAGAACACCCAAACCGGAAAGCTGACCCGCCCCATGTTCGTGAAAATCTTTAAAGACGCGGCAAAAATTGCCGATGAGTAAATAGAGGCGGCTGCCGCCGGGGCCGGAAAGCTCACCCTCCCCAACGTAGGGGACATACCAAAAAGGGTTGCAATCTGGGGCGGCAGCTGCCGATGTTGCCAGCAAGTACGAGCGAGGACGCTCGCGCCCAAATCAGAATCTGGCCTCTAAAATCCAACGAATACCGGCTCGGGCTCCAAAAGGATGCCCCATATTTCTTCGACGCGTCCCTGAATGTCCTCCTTGAAAGCAACAATGTCTGCAGCAGTCGCGTTCCCGCGATTCACGATTGCCAGCGCGTGCTTGCGCGAAATGCCCACGGAACCGTTGCCATATCCCTTGCTGAATCCGGAATGCTCCACCAGCCACGCGGCCGAAACTTTCCGTTGCGTCGCCAGCGCCGGATAACTCGGGATCTGCAGGTTCTTAGCCGCAGCCCGCGCCGTCAGCCGCTCATACTCATCGGCCGAAAGAATTGGATTCTTGAAAAAAGATCCAGCGCTACGGCAGTCATCATCACCGGGAACAATAAGCATTCCTTTCCCCGCGCGAATCTTTTTTACCGCGTCGCGAGTATCAGCCAGGGTTGGTTTTTTGTTCCATCCGGCAAAGTATTTCTTGAGGTCAGCATAGGCGATGTAAGCCTCTCCCCCATGCTTCAATAAATAATTCACCTGGAGAATAATGTATCGTCCCCGTTCGGATGTGTTGAAGATGCTAGTGCGATAGTTGAAAGCACACTCCTCTTTGCCAAGTTCACGCAACTGCGCGTCCCTAAGGTCCAGCACAAGCACAGACTCAATAGTGTTCCCGACTTCTTCGCCGTAGGCTCCCACATTTTGGACTGGTGTCGCGCCTACGGAGCCGGGGATGCCGCTTAGGCATTCCAGGCCGGCGATGTTGTGGGTTACGACCATGCCCACGAACTTGTCCCAGTCTTCGCCGGCTCCTACTTCGAAGACGACTTCATCATGACCGTGCCGATGATTGATTCCGGTAATTCCGATCTTGAGCACGAGGCCGGGCCAGCCGGCGTCGGAAATTACCAGGTTGCTTCCACCACCGAGGACGAACAAAGGCAGATTTCGAGATCGCGAAAATTCGACCGCTTCGGATACTTCAGCAACGCTCATTGCCTCGATGAAATAGCGAGCTGGTCCTCCAACTTTTAGGGTGGTGAGCGGGGCCAGGGGGACGTTTTCTGTGATGACCATTTGGGGTTATTTCCAATATATACGAATGAAGAAAAGGTCTTGAGCTGAGGAGTTACGTTGGTTTGTTTAGTGTCCCGGCTTGATGGGCGCGGCGTTTTGACAGTTCTGGTAGGCTATTCAAAACCTCTCAAGGAGAACAAATGTATCCAGAGATTATGGTGATCCCCATGCGTGAAGAGTTGACCCGCATGGGCGTTCAGGAATTGCGTACCTCGGAGGAAGTCGATCGCGCTATTGTCAACCAACCTGGAACGACGATGGTTGTGGTGAATTCCATCTGCGGATGCGCAGCTGGACGGATGCGTCCTGCGGTTCGTATTGCTTTGCAGAATTCCACGCGCCCGGAGAAGATGTTCTCGGTGTTCGCTGGACAAGACAAAGAAGCCACTGACCGTGCTCGCAGCTACTTTACGGGGTATCCGCCATCGTCACCTTCGATCGCGCTGCTTCGCGATGGGAAGCTGATTCACATGATGCAGCGGAGCGATATTGAACATCGCGAGGCCGTGGACATTGCGGCGGAACTCAAGAAAATGTTCGATAAGTTCTGCGGGAAGCCGGTGAGCGTGATCTGACGCATTTTTCGATTTCAGGGAAGAGTGGATTTTCTATTGCCAGTCGCGAGATGTGCCCTAGCATTGGTTTGTCGCCGGAAACTTAGGGACCAGTCTCCGGTGGTATTGTGACGCAATACGCCAAATTCACTCCTTTGCATTGACGGCGTATCTTTTCTTGACCATCCCTACCATTGCTCACGGACAGTCAACCTTGTCCGGGATATGTGCTGCGAGCTTCAGTTCGCCCTCGGTTATGACAACAAACGAGCACGTGTCCCCTGCGATTGCAGCACGGAGACAGCTCTCGAGTCGAAAGACAGGAATTCTTCCCCTCCCAACCAATTGCCTTCATGAGCGATTACGCCGTCGGCAAAATCTCCGCCGGCGTCGAGCAGGGAAAGGCCCGCCTCTACCACGGGTCGATTCATCACCACATTGGCGCTCTTCATAAGCCGATAAATCGCATTCGAGACTTCAGGGACGGATTTCTTATATCCTCGACGAAGTACCCAAACAAATTCACAAAGAACCGGAACAGGCACAGCAACCAAATCGGCTTCTTGCAAGACGTTTGCCGCCTTTCGGGCTTGCTGTCGGTCGTCTTGAACAGCCGCTCTAACCAGCACATTGGTATCGACCGTAATTTTCATTTTGCTTTTGCCCATCCCTGGCTTGCGATCTCATTTATTTCGTCGATCGTGAGCTTCGGGCCGCCTCGTTGTGACAGGCAGCCAATGAAATCAGAAATCGTGCCATCCTGTGCCGCAGCTCTCACAACGATCCGGCCATCAGGCAGCTTGTCAGCCTCAATTTTCTCCCCGGGGCCGACGCCAAGATGTTTGAGCAAATCCTGTTTCAGCGTAATCTGTCCTTTGGCAGTAACCGTGAGCATGGTCATATGTTCCCTAGCCAACAAGTGTAAGGCATTATTGCCTTACTGTCAAGGTTAGAAGTGATTTTTTAGTGCCGCGAAAGTTTCTACTACTAGCAACCTCGTCGGTGGTTCAGCCTGGGCTACTTCTTCGTGCTCGAGAATCCAAGTCTGGCCGTGAGGAACGAAGACGGCATTCAAGCCGGCTGCCAAGGCGGGATTAATGTCGGACTTTGGGCTGTTTCCTACCATCCAAGTGGAATCGCTGGAGAGATCGTACTTGGCTACGATCGTGCGATACGTGGACACATCCTTCTCGGCGACGATTTCTACCGCCGCAAAATAATCCTTCAGACCCGAGCGCTCGACTTTGCCGGACTGTTCCGTGATCGCGCCTTTGGTCAGGAGCATCAGGTGATGGCGTTCGGACAGATACTGAAGCGTTTCCGGCACGCCGCGCAGAATCTCGACCGGATGTTCGGCGATGGTGTGGGCGAATCCGCTGATGGTCTCGTGCAGAGCCGGAGTAAGCGGCTCGACTGCCAGGCGTTCGAAAGTTCGTACGAGCGCGTGACTGAAGCTATGCAGCCCGTATCCGTGGGTGACGATGCACTCGCGCTCGACGTCGTTTAAAACTCCGCGCACCTGTTCGGGCGAATATTCGTGATGGTTGAGGAACGAAATAAAATTTGCGATGGCGCGTTCAAAGTAAATGTTATTTTCCCAAAGCGTGTCGTCGGCGTCGATGAGCAGCGTCTGGGGGCCGTTCGAACTAGAACTCTGGGTCATAACGTCACTGTGATGTTAGTGTTGATTCGCGGGAAGTAAAACGATTAAGTGCGGAATGCTCTGTTAGAATACAGCATTCATGTTCAAGAAACTGGGCCCCTGGTTTGCACTGTTGGTTGTTTGCTTTATCCTTCCCATTACTATTTCAGCACAAAAAGAGAATAAGCCAATGACGGGTTCAGCTGCCAAAGGGGCAGAGTCGGCTGGGATGCAGGTGGTTCCTGACCTGGACCAGCGGCTCGCAAAGTTCCGCCGTGTAGAAATGCCGTTTCATTCCGCCGGCTTGACCGCGCGCGAGGTGAAGCTAGTGGAAAAACTGGTGGACGCTTCGCGTTATCTCGAGGAAATCTATTGGCGCCAGATTGATCCTGATGGATTGACGCTTTACGAGTCGTTAGCGACCAGCAAAAATCCGAAGGATGAAGCGCTGCGGCGCTACCTCTGGATCAACGCCTCACGCTTCGATCTGCTCGACGACGACAAGCCTTTCGTCGGGGAAACTCGCATGGCGCCGGGCCGGGGATTTTATCCGCAAACCCTGACTCGCGAACAAGTCGAGCAGTATGTGAAAGCGCACCCGGAAAAGAAGAATGAGATTTACGGTTCGTTCACCGTCGTGCGCTGGCACGGCGATAGGCTTGAAGGGCTTCCGTACCACATTGCGTACCTTTCATTCCTTGAGCCCGCGGCGAAAGACCTGCGAGAAGCTGCCGCTTTGAGCGATGACCAGGCTTTCGCAAATTTCCTGCGACTGCGGGCCGATGCGCTGCTTACCGACGATTATTTCAAGAGCAACCTGGCGTGGCTCGATTTGAAGAATCCGAAGTTCGACGTGATTTTTGCTCCTGATGAGACCTACGACGACGGTCTGCTTGGCGTCAAAGCGACCTATGGCGCGGCGGTGATGATTCGAAATAGTGACGAGAGCAGCAAGCTTGAAATGTTCCAGAAGTATGTTGCGGATATTCAGGATGCTCTGCCGCTCGCGCCGGAGGATCGGCCTTCCAAGCACGGCCTGGAGACTCCGATGGAAGTGATGGACACGCCGTTTCGCGCGGGCGATCTGAACCATGGGTATCAAGCCGTCGCCGATAATCTGCCGAATGATCCGCGCGTGCACGAACAGAAGGGGAGCAAGAAACTGTTCTTCAAGAACTTCATGGATGCGCGGGTGAATTACGTAGTTCTGCCGGTTGCGCAACATGTGATGTTGCGAGCCCAGGCGGACAAAGCGTCGGGCGAGGGTTACCTTCTGGCAACGATTATGCACGAGATGTCTCACGGGCTGGGGCCAGCGTTCGCGCGGACTTCGGCGGGCAAGGTCGACATCCGTGAGGCCATCGGTCCAGCCTACAGCGCCCTGGAAGAGGCCAAGGCGGACGTGGTGGGAATGTTTGGGTTGCAGTGGTTAGTCGACCACGAAGTGCTGCCCAAGAACAAGCTGGAAGAATATTACGCGTCGTATGTTGCCGGAATTTTTCGCACAGTTCGGTTTGGCGTTGCCGAGGCTCACGGCCAAGCCGAGATGATGGAGTTCAACTATCTCTCTGAGCGTGGGGCAATCACGCGTCAGTCCTCTGGCCGGTACGCGATCGATTATCAGCGCATGCCAGCAGATATCAAGGATCTGGCGAAAGAGTTGTTGGAAATTGAAGCGACCGGCGACAGGACGCGGGGCGAGAACTGGTTCAAGAAATATGGGACCATGCCGCCGGAACTGCAGGCTTCCTTGAAGTCCGCGGCAGGCGTGCCGGTGGATGTTGATCCGGTGTTTTCATTTAAAGAAAGCTTCTAGCTGCTGGCTTCCAGCCTCGAATCATCGTTCCGAGTTCGCGCTGGAAATTCCCTGAGAATAAGATTTTGGAGAGGACATGCCAGAAAAAGGGTGGCCCCAGATTGCCGTGGTCGGCGCGGGCGCTGTGGGATGTTACTTCGGAGGAATGCTGGCACGCGCGGGCGCTCCGGTGACTCTCATCGGTCGCGCGCAACGTGTTGAAGCAATCAATCGCGATGGCCTTTTCATCGACAGTATTCATTTCAAAGAGCGCATTTCCGTTTCCGCGTCGACGGAATTAGACGCTGCCCGCGACGCGGAGTTGGTTCTTTTCTCGGTGAAGACGGTGGATACGGAAGACACGGCGAAATTGCTGGCGCCTTATCTCTCACCGGAAACGAATGTAGTCTCTCTTCAAAACGGCGTAGACAATGCCGAGCGAATGGATTTCGCAGCCGGCATCCAGGCAATTTCTGCGGTGGTTTATATTGCCGCCGAAATGAGCGGACCGGGGCAGGTCAAGCATTCGGGACGCGGCGATCTTGTGATTGGAAATCCAGTCTCGAACCAGGGTGGAACCGAATCGGAGATTGCAGAGATCGCGGAGGCATTCACGCGGGCCGGCGTTCCTTGCCGGATTTCTCAGAACATCACGCTCGAACTGTGGACAAAACTGATCATGAATTGCGCTTACAACGCGCTATCGGCACTTTCGCGTGCGAGATACGGGCGTCTCGTCGACGATGCCGGCTCGGTTGAAGTGATGAAGCAAGTGGTAGCCGAGGGAGTGGCGGTGGGCGACGCTTCTGGAGTTCATCTGTCGGCGGACAAACTGATCGCGGCGGTCCTGGAACTCGGCCGTGTAGTGCCGGAAGCGCTTTCTTCCACCGCACAGGATATCGCCCGCGGAAAGTCCACCGAAATCGATTCCTTGAACGGCTTTCTGGTGCACAGGGGTGCTGAAGCCGGCGTGCCCACGCCGGTCAACCAGACGCTTTATAGTTTGGTAAAGCTGCGGGAACGGACGCCGTTGGCGACATAGAAACTGCCAGTTCTTGGCTATCAGCACGATTGGCCCGCACTGCGATATATTGTGAACGCTGGCGCGACTGAATCCCAGAACCATTCATCACTCGGGACAATCAACTTCCGATGACTTCACCACTCGCTGAAAAACTCCGGGACGCAGTCTCGCAGGCGCATTGGAATGAGGCAGTAGCTCTGCTGCAAACTTCCGAGGTGGTGCACGCAGCCGACGCCTTGGGTAATCTTCCCTTCGAGCAGCAACAATCGCTCTTCCGCCATTTGCCTTTGGATCTCGCCGCCGATGTGGTCGCTCAATTTCCCTACTATCACCAATACGTGTTGTTGCATTCGCTGCCTGTAGGAGAAATGCGCGCTCTGGTTGACCGGATCGATCCCGACGACAGAATGCGCTTGTTCGATGAACTTCCTGAAGAAGCCTGGCAGCGGATGATGGATGAACTTTCGGGAGCGCTGGCCGCAGAGCCTCACCACGAACCCGAAACCGCACACGAGCCGAAACCGCAGCCGGCGCAGCTTCCGCAGCCGGGGGAGATCATTATCGAAGGGCGGAAGATTGAGAAGTCTTACACCCAACCAGACGGAAGAGAAATTCAGATCATCGCTCCCATGGACTTGGCGGTCGAGTCGGGCATTATCTGTGCGCTGCTTGGGCCTTCAGGATCGGGGAAATCTACTCTGCTGAGAATTCTGTCGGGACTGACTGCGCCCACGAGTGGCACGGTGCTTGTACACGGTCAGCCGCTGAGTGGTTGCACTCCAAACATTGGCATGGTGTTCCAGAGCTTTGCGTTATTCCCATGGTTGACAGTGATGGGGAATGTGGAGGCTCCGCTGGCAGCGAAGGGGATGGAGCACGCGGAGCGGCATCGGCAGGCATTGCAAGCGCTGTCCACCGTGGGACTCAAGGGTTTTGAAAACGCTTATCCCAAGGAACTCTCGGGAGGCATGAAGCAGCGAGTCGGATTCGCGCGCGCCCTCGTTGTAGAACCAGAAGTGCTGTTTATGGACGAGCCGTTCTCCGCGCTGGATGTGCTGACGGCCGAGAGCCTTCGCCGCGAGTTGATGGAATTGTGGATGAAGGATCAGATGCCGACGAAGAGCATTTTTCTGGTTACGCACAATATTGAAGAGGCGGTTCTGCTGGCGGATCGAGTTGTGGTTCTGGGAACGCATCCAGCAAAGATTCGGGCCGATTTCCGCATTTCACTGCCTCAGCCGCGCGATCGCAAGACGGCCGAGTTTCTCATCTACGTTGATTACATCTATAAGGTGATGACTCAGCCTGAGTTGGAAGTCGGGCCGGTCACAAAATTGCCCGTCGTACGCAAGCCCTCGTTTCAGGTGCTGCCGCATGCGACTGCCGGCGGGATGGCTGGATTGCTCGAGTTTCTGAACGATCGCGGCGGACGGGAGGATATGTATCACCTCGCGGAAGAGTTGCTGATGGAAGTCGACGATCTATTTCCTATCGTGGATGAGGCTGTGCTGCTGGGATTCGCCGATTCGACTCAGGGAGACGTGCAGATTACTCCCGCGGGCAAGGAATTTGCGGACGCAGATATCGGCACGCGAAAGAAATTGTTTCGCGATGCAGTTCTTAGTCACGTCACGCTGATTCAGCAGATTCGGAACGCGCTGGAGCGGAAGTCCGACCGGGCGGTTCCGGTGGAGTTTTTCCGCGACGTTTTGGACCAGCACTTTTCTCAGGAAGACGTTGGACTTCAGCTCGAGACGGCTTTGAATTGGGGTCGATACGCGGAAATTTTCACTTACGATTCGCAGACGGATCGATTGTTGCTCCATGAAGGGTCTGGTGTCGCTAATTCCACGGAAGCGGCTCCGCTTCATTGATGCGCTTTTCCGGCGTCTTGGCGTGGAAGGAAGAACTGAGATCCCTCGCTTCGCTCGGGATTGACGATTTAAAATTGGGTGATGTTAGGCGGCGAAATCCACTCTGGAAGCTTGCGGAATGATTCCTGCCTTGTGGCCCATGTCGAGGAGGCGGCGTACGGCTTCGCGTCCTTCGGGCCCATAGTCGAGAGTGCGCTCGTTGACGTACATGCCGACAAACTTGTCGGCGAGTTGCGAGTCGAGGTCTCGAGCGAACTGCATGGCGTAGGCCAGCGCCTCTTCGCGGTGATCAAGCGCGTACTGAATGCTCTCGCGCAACGCGTTCCCCACGCTGGACATCAGTTCGGGGCCCAGGCTTCGACGGATGGCATTGCCGCCCAGCGGCAACGGCAATCCGGTGACTTTCTGCCACCACTTGCCGAGATCGACGATGCGATGCAGACCGGACTTGTCGTAGGTCAACTGGCCTTCGTGAATGATCAGGCCAGCTTCCTGCCTGCCATCCAACACCTGCGGAATGATCTCGTCGAAAGGAACGACGTCGGTTTCGATCCCTGGGGCAAAGAGTTTTAGAACCAGATAGGCGGTGGTCAAAACTCCGGGAACGGCGATGCGCTTGTGCTTGATATCGGTAATTGAATAAGCGCGCGGGGCCACGATCATGGGGCCGTATCCGTCCCCCACGCTGCCGCCGGTCGGGAGCAAGGAGTAGTGATCCTGAATGTAGGGATAGGCGTGAAAAGAAATCGCAGTGACGTCGTAGACGCCTTCCATGGCCTTGCGGTTCAGGGTTTCTATGTCCGAAAGAGTATGGGTAAAACGCAGGCCGGGTACGCGAACCTTGTTCGTGGCCAGTCCATAAAACATGAAAGCATCGTCGGAGTCAGGGCTGTGAGCGACGGTGATTTCGCGCTTGCCTTCGGTGATGGGCGTCGGCGAGTGTTCGGAAGTGGCTGCGATGAGAGTCATGATTGAACCTTATGGAAACGCTGCGAGCCGCTGGCCAGCGCGGAGGCGGACATAATCTTGATGACTTCGGCGAAGACAAACCAATAGAGGCCGAAGCGTATTGCGAGAGCAACAGAATGCGTAAGGACAGCCAGCCACGACAGTCCGCAGACGAACAAGAAAATCTCGGCTAGCGTGCAAGCGATGGCGGCGCGTGCGAAGCTCTTCTTTTCATTCTTAGCGTCGAAAACCCAGCCGGCGATGCCTGCCACGAATGGATAGGCCAGCAGGAAGCCGCCGGTCGGACCCAGTAACTGAGCCAGGCCGCCGGGTCCTGTGGGATTAAATACTGGCATTCCCATGAGGCCTTCGCCAAGATAAAGAACGAGCGCGGCGAAGGCGCGACGGGGGCCAAGAGCAAGCCCCACGAGCAGCACGCCGAAATTTTGCAGCGTTAAGGGCACAGGCGTGAAGGGCAAGGGCAGCGTGATGCGGGCGCACAGAGCCACGAACAGACTGGCGCCAATCACAATTGCGACTTGGCTTGTGGCCTCGAAAACACGATCTTGAGTTCCGAGAATCCCGGTAGCGGGTTTGTTCATGTGCTGCGAATCTCCGTTTGGTCAAGACGTAGCTAGCTAGGTTTCTACTGTTGCTGCACGCTAAAGGCTGTCCGCTTCGCGATGGACGCCGCTTTTTCTCAATTCAGCCGTGACCTTCAGGTGACGGCGCACACGAAGATAAGCTGCTATGCCCGCCCACAACACGGCCCCGCCGCTGCAGGCGAGAATCAGAAATAACCATATCATCCGCACAATACGCTAGGATATCAAAACCAAGGGGCGTGTGCCGCCCACGACGATCTTGGATAGTGGCTCAGTCTCGATTGTAGCGCCATGAAGGATGCCGGGTGTGGCATACTCGCTCCGTGGCCATACGTCTGCGTGATCCCGTCCAGCTTGAGGAAATTATTTTTCTGGCAGAATCAAGGCCACTTCACTATGACAACCAATGTGCGAAAAGGCATCAAGCTGGCCGCGTGGACATTCGGCATGATGTTTGCCGGAATGATTCTTGGAGCCAAGAGCAGCTACTCGCTGACGTGGTATGGCGGCCTCGTCAGCTCGCCAGCTGCAATTCTTGTAGGTGCCTGTTTAGGATTTGTTTTAGGATGTATTTTCACGCTTAAATGAAACTGAGCCGCTGCCTATCTTGTGGTCGACTTAAACTCCCACTGGGAACGGTTTTGTATGGGTCTCGGCGTTAAGCGAGATGCCCGCGAATCGGCCCTGCAGCAGAGACATGAGTCCGGTACACCAATAACCCACCACGAATAGAATCAGGAATGGCACGGTGATGTAATTCTCGTTGTCTATTGCGTAATACACGGTGATCGCGAAGTAGCATCCGATCAGCAGCTCTATCCACGGTACCCAGCCAAGGCGGCGGCGATAATTGTTGGCGCGCACTTTGTCTTTTTTGGACTCGACGTGATATTTCGGAGTGCGCGCGAAGTCTGACTTTTTTCCGATCAGCGCCTCCAGCACAGCGCGCGTGTTGGTCACCGTGAGGCCGATGCCCAGGGCCATTAGAAAGGGAAGATAAAGCAGAGCTCGATACCATTTGCCGGGGAATAATTCGCGCTGCGAGACCAGATAAAAACTCGAAATCGAAAACGTCGAAGCCATGAATAAAGGCAGGTCGATGTAGAGCATTTGAAACCAGCCCTGGTAAAAGCGAATGATCATGGCCGGCAGAAGCAGCACTGACAGCACAATCATCAACGGATAGCTGAGATTTGCGGTCAGGTGATACCAAGCCTCAAGCTTCACGTGGAATCGCTGATCGCTCTTGAGCACCTGGGGCAGAATTTTCTTGCTGGTCTGAATCAATCCCTTGGCCCAGCGAGCCTGCTGCGTTTTGAAAGCGGTCATCTCTACCGGCAGTTCCGCGGGGCATTCCACATCCTGCAGGTAAATAAATTTCCAGCCTTTCAGCTGGGCCCGATAAGAGAGATCCGTATCTTCGGTCAGGGTATCGTGCTGCCAGCCGCCGGCGTCGTCGATCGCGCTCCGCCTCCACACACCTGCCGTTCCATTGAAGTTGAAAAAGACATTGCTACGAGCCCGTCCAGAGTGCTCGAGCACGAAATGCCCGTCGAGCAAAATGGCCTCAACCTCGGTCAGAAACGAATAATTGCGATTGATGTGGGTCCAGCGGGTTTGCACCATTGCGATTGTGGGTTCGGTGAAGTGGTGAATGGTGCGCATCAGGAAATCTTCCGGAGGAACGAAGTCGGCGTCGAAGATCGCGACGAACTCGCCTTTCGCCGTCTTCAAGCCCTCGGCCAGAGCGCCCGCCTTGAATCCCTCGCGATTGGATCGATGATGGTAGGTCACCGGAAATCCCCGAGCGGCGTAGTGATTGACCAACCCTCGTGCTACGGCGACGGTTTCATCCGTCGAGTCGTCCAGCACCTGAATGTCGAGCTTGTCTAACGGATAGTTCAAGCGGCAAATGGCGTCCAGAAGCCGCTCGACCACGAATTGCTCGTTGAATATAGGGAGTTGAACGGTGACTCGCGGCAACTCCGAAAAATGCGCGGCTGGTTCAGTGGTGCGATTCTTCTTGTGCTTGTAATAGAGATAAACCAGGACGTAGCGATGTGCGCCATACGACGCCAGCAGGATTAACACGATAAAATACGGGATCAGCAATGCCGTATCAAAAGCGTTAGGGTGATAGAGTCCTTGAAAAGTCTTATCGAGAAAATGCTGGCGGATGTACTGCCCGATCCCCTTCGGAGCAACGAACGCGGCTAGCAGTTGGCAGGGAGCGAGCATGCGGTTCTGAGTGAGGCTTCTCAGTGACTCAAGGCGAGTCTATCTGAAACCTTTATTCTACCTGATCGAGGTGCCCACATCGGGAATACGGAAGGCGCCTATGTGACGGATGACCATGCGTTTCAGTCGCGCGCCGAGTAGGCTGTCGTGCAGTGGGCCTGTGGTGTAACGGCAGCACGGAACCCCATCAAGGTTACAGGTGCGGGTTCAAATCCCGCCAGGTCCACACCCTCAGTTCAAAGAGGGTCGGCCTAAAAGTGCCAGAATGGGAGAGCCAGCCAAGATGGGGTGCTGGTTCTCCCATCAAATTCACTTGCTTTCGATTCGCCGCAGGATGATAATTGAATTGACCTTGATGGGGTGCTACGCATCCGAAAACGGCCTCGATTTTGGGGGCCGTTTTCATTTTGTGCGCTCTTAGTTAAGGAAATACGTCCGGTACAGGGTATCGCGCTGCACCGGTTTGAACCCGGCATCGCGGATGATTCGCCGTAATTCTTCTTCTGTGGTGCAGTTGGTCACTCCGGCAGCTCGAACGACATTCTCTTCGAGCATCACCGAGCCGACGTCGTTGCCGCCGAACTGCAGGCCGAGCTGGCAAACTTTTAATCCTTGCGTTACCCAACTGGATTGCACGTTCAGAAAATTCGAAAGATAGAGCCGGGATATTGCCAGCACTTTCAAATATTCAACGGCGGTGGCTTCATCCCAGTGCCGTCCGCCCAGAGCCGTATTCTGCGGCTGAAAGCTCCAGGGAATAAACGCCGTGAAGCCGCCGGTCTCTTCCTGCAGTTCGTAGAGACGCTGAAAGTGATTCACTCGGTTCTCGTAGTTCTCGCCGACGCCGAACATCATGGTCGCAGTCGTTCTCATTCCCAATTGGTGCGCGGTGCGGTGCACATTGAGCCAGTCTTGGGTCAGGCATTTCAGGCGCGCGATCTTGTATCGGACTTCGTCGTCGAGAATCTCCGCTCCGCCGCCGGGGATTGAATCCAGGCCCGCATCTCTGAGCCGTGCGATCGTGTCGCGGATGCTCAGTTCGCTGTATTCGGCAATTGCGATGATCTCGGAAGCCGAGTAGCAGTGCAGATGAATTTTTGGGAAGCGCTGCTTGATGCCGGCGAGCATCTGCTCATGCCACTCAATTTTCAGGTCAGGATGCAAGCCGCCCTGCATCAGCACTCCCGTTCCACCCAATTCAACAGTCTCACAAATCTTTTCGTAAATGGTTTCGAAATCGAGGATGTATCCTTCTTTGGCCTTGGGCCCTTTCAGCGGACGATAGAAGGCGCAGAAAGTGCAATACTCGGTGCAGTAGTTGGTGTAATTAATATTGCGATCAATGATATAGGTGGCCACGCCTTCGGGATGAAGCTTGCGGCGCAAAGAATTGGCTTCCATGCCGATGCCAATCAAATCATCGGAACGAAACAGATCGAGAGCTTGCTGCTTGGTCAAGGACATGGTGTAAGTAAGATTCTAACGGAGGCGCCGTCCTTGCTCCAAATTGCCGATTTCAGGCGGCCCGGCGACGCAGCCGGGTGCCAGTCGCGCTCTTGTAGCGAAGGTACTGGATCAACGAAAGGATTCCGCCGATGACGGCCAAGCCGATCAGTATGGCCAGAGTTGGCTTGTAGTACCGGGAGAAGAAGCGGAGGATATGGTTTCCGTAGAGAAACCCGAGGTAGGCGGCGATCGAATAGCGAACCCCGCGACCGAGAGCGAGCGCCCCCAGGAACTTTTTTCGCGAGTACTGCATAGCGCCGGCTGCCAGCAGGAACGGCACAAAAGGAAACGGTGGAGGCAGAATGGCTGGAATTGCAATGCCTCCGAATCCCCATTTTTCGAATCTCTTGTAGACCTTTGCGGCTCGTCTTTTCGAAAGCCTGAGTTCCATCGCTTCCTTGCCGCCTTTTCGAGCCAAAGCGTAAGTGATGTAGCCGCCGATCACAGCGCCAACAGTTGCCATCAACGCATAGTAGGGCCAGGGCTCGCGATGCCGAGCAGCCAGCCAGATGGTCAGCACATCCATGCTGCCGGTCAGCGGGATGACGGAATTGTCCGCGACTCCCAATATAACCAGACCCACTCCGCCAAGCCGCCGGAGCCGTACCCAAGTGGAGACCGCGAGCAACAACTGGACATGAGGCAGCATTCGATTGTGGTGCAGGTAGTTTACAGGTTGAATTGCAGGGAGTTAAGACTAAATCACCGCTGCTTTTGCTAAATCCAGAAAACAGAGAGGCGGCGCAGACGAGAGTGCTCCGCATTCACGAGCGTATTTGAAGAAGAGCTCCATGCCCTGAAGGCAAGCGGGATCGAGGAAGTAATGAATGTTCTCGGTCAGATAGCTTTTAACGTTCTCTTCGCTCAAGCCTAAGCGCGGCCCCCACTCGCTGGCTATGAAATCAAGACTTTTCGGCAGCAAACCGTGGTCGCGCGATTCCTGAAACACCGCGGCGAGATCCAAGTCGCGAGGCGCGTCCTTCAAAGCTCCCTGCCGTACCGCCCAGAAGGCGAAGACAAACGGTTTGCCCGTCAGGCGTATCCATTCCTCAGCGAGATCATAAGTGATGTAGCGCGAGCGATTGATCCGCAGAGCTGGATCTCCAATCACCAGGCCAGCATCGTGCGTCTGCAGCATTTGTTCGATGTCTGGGGGCATCGCGACAAATGTTCTGCCGCCGCCCCACCATTTCTCAAACAGAGCTTTGGTCAGTGCGACCGAAGTCATGGACGAGGTATCCAGCGCGATGCTCCGAATCTTCTCCAGCGGAACTTTGCTGACCAGCAGGATGGAGCGAACTGCGCGGCGTGATGCGATGGCTACGCTAGGAAGGATTGCGAGATCGGGAATGCTGGCGTAAGCCGCGGCGGGAATGATGCCGATATCCGCCGAGCCTTGGCGTAAATTCGCGGCGCACTGCGAGGGCAAGGTGTAGGAAATGTCAAAATCAGCGTGAGTTTTTCCGTGTTCGAAATCCCACATCAGGGGCGCAGTATTAAGGTAGGAGATGGCGGAAATTCGAAGGCGTTTCATTCAGGGAACTAATCAATTCTAACAAATTCAATGTTCATCTTACCTTGACACTGCTTTCCGGGCGTGTATAGATGCCCGTGAGACTCCTGGAGGGTGCAGTGTCGGACGCGGCCGTTTCGGTTTGCAAGACCAGCGAAACCTCAATGCAATGGCTGGCTTTGGCGCTTACGCCCGGATTGGGACCAACGAAAGCTCGCCGCGTGATTGAGTTTTTCGGCGGCGTACAAGCGCTCTTCCGGGCTTCGTTAACCGAACTGGAAGCCGCCGGCCTGCGCGCTGTCTCCGCGCAATCGCTTGGCACCGGCCGTTCCATGGAACTGGCGCAGGACGAACTGGGGAAGGCCGCCGCTGCCGGTGCGCAAGTCGTCTCTTTAGGCGACCCTCGATACCCGGCGCAATTGAAACAAATCTATGATCCGCCGCTCATTCTTTACGTGCGCGGAAATGACGCGGTGATTTCGCAGCCTGGAATCGCACTAGTCGGCACGCGTCATCCCACGCCCTATGGATCAGGGATGTCGGAGAGGCTGGCGTGTGATCTGGCGGCGCGCGGCCTGGTCATTTTCAGCGGCATGGCACGGGGCATCGATACGGCCGGGCATCGCGGCGCGATTGCGGCAAAGGGTAAAACCGTAGCCGTGTGGGGCACGGGCGTCGATGAGGTATATCCGAAGGAAAATAAGAAGCTGGCGGAACAAATTCTCGCGCTGGGCGGCGCCGTCATCTCTGAATTCCCCATAGGTACATTTCCCGCGCCACAGAATTTTCCCATCCGTAACCGCATCATCAGTGGGATCTCCTTGGGTGTTTTGGTCGTGGAAGCCGCCGAGTACAGCGGTACGCGCATTACCGCGCGCTGCGCGTTGGAGCAGAATCGCGAAGTTTTCGCTGTGCCGGGCAACGTCACCAACAAAGGCTCTTGGACCCCGAACACGCTGATCAAACAAGGCGCGAAGCTGGTTGCCACGTGGGAGGACGTCTGGGAGGAACTCCCGGCGGACGTACGACTTACGCTCCAGCCCGAGGGCGGCCCTGAATCGCAGACGGAACAAACCGCATCTCTATTCGGGGAAACGGAGCTGTCACCGCACGAAAAGAAGATTTTCGCCCTGCTGAAAGCCGACGAGGCTACTCACATCGATGAAATTGTCGAGCGACTGGAGCCGGCGTTGTCCTCCTCCGAGATATTTGCGGCGCTGTTCGAGCTCGAGCTTGCCGGCAAGGTGAAGCAGCTACCGGGGAAGAATTTTGTGAAGGCTTTCTAGCTCGTAACTTGTTGAATTCTTCTAGTTCGTGCTAGCTTCACAAAAAGGATACGAATCGATAGGGGACACATTGACCAAAGGTTTAGTGATCGTCGAGTCGCCCGCCAAGGCGAAGACCATCCAGAAATATCTGGGTAAGGGCTTCACCGTGGAGGCTTCACTCGGACATGTAAAGGATCTGCCCAAGAGCACGCTCGGGGTCGACGTCGAGAATGATTTCGACACGGAATACGTCGTCATTCCCGGCAAAGAGAAAGTGGTCGCGCGGTTGAAGAAGCTGGCGTTGGGGATGGACAACATCTACCTCGCGCCTGATCCGGATCGTGAAGGGGAAGCCATCGCGGCTCATTTGGCGGAAGAGCTGAGCGACGACCCCAAAGGCAAAAAGAAAAAGAAGAAAGCCAAGAAGGGTGCTGAACCGGAGCCTGAGCGCATACGCCGCGTTACTTTTAATGAAATCACGCAGCGCGCAGTCCGCGAGGCTTTCGAGCACCCACGCGACATCGATCAAAATCTCGTAGATGCGCAACAGGCCCGGCGCGTTCTTGACCGCCTTGTGGGCTATCAGGTTTCACCGTTGCTCTGGGACAAGGTTCGGCGCGGTCTGTCCGCTGGACGGGTGCAGACGGTTGCGTTGCGCCTTATTGTCGAGCGCGAACGCGAAATCAAGGCGTTTGAAAAGAAAGAATACTGGACGATCGACGCCAATCTCGCGGGCCCGAAACCGCCGGCATTCGACGCGCGTTTTCTTGGCAAGGGCGAAGAGAAGATCGAAGTTACTAACGGTGAGGACGCGGAGAAGATTCGCGCCGCGCTGGAAAAAGCTGACTGGGTCGTCCGCACCGTCGACCGGAAAGAGCGCCGCCGCAATGCGACTCCACCGTTCACAACCAGCAAACTGCAGCAGGATTCTTCGCGCAAGCTCCGCTTCAGCGTGAAGCGCACCATGATGATCGCTCAGCGGCTCTACGAAGGTGTTGAGTTGGGTGAGGAAGGCCTGGTCGGCCTCATCACTTATATGCGTACCGATTCAGTGCGGGTTTCAAATGAAGCGCTGGCTGAAGTACGCGAATACATCAAGTCGCAGTTCGGCGATCAATATCTGCCCGAAACACCGAATGCCTACAAGGAAAAGAAGGCCGCTCAAGCGGCTCACGAAGCCATACGTCCGACCTCGGTCGTGCGCCACCCGGATCAGATCAAGCAGTATTTGAAAGAAGACGAATTCAAAGTTTACAAGCTGATCTGGCAGCGTTTCGTGGCTTCGCAGATTACGCCCGCAGTGTTCGACCAGACCACTGTGGACATCGATGCCAAGTCAGGTGCGGATGTTTTCTGGTTCCGTGTGACTGGCTCGGTGATGAAGTTCGATGGCTTCCTCAAGGTTTATGAAGAATCGAAGGAAGGCAAGGACGAAGAAGACGAAGAACTGAAGCACAAGTTGCCGGCACTCGATCCCGGTCAAAAACTGACGCTCAAGGCGCTGAAGCCGGAGCAGCACTTCACCGAGCCCCCTCCGCGTTACAACGAAGCTTCGCTGGTGAAAGAACTGGAAGAGCGAGGCATCGGCCGACCTTCGACCTACTCGGCCATTCTCAGCACAATTCAAGAGCGGCAATATGTGCAAAAACTCGGCGGCAAGTTTACGCCCACGGAAATCGGTTTGGTTGTAACCGATCTGCTGGTCGAAAACTTCCCCGATATCTTCGATATTCAGTACACCGCCCGTCTCGAAGAAGAACTGGACGAAATCGAAGAAGGCAAGGAAACCTGGACCCACGCGCTCGGCGACTTCTACAAGAAATTCGAGAAAGATCTCCGCTACGCCTCCAAGCACATGGAGAACATCAAGCGGATGGAGAAGCCGACGGACGAAAAGTGCGAGCGCTGCGGTTCGCCGCTGGTGATCAAATGGGGCAAGCACGGCTCGTTTTATGCTTGCAGTTCTTACGATAAAGAAGATCCCAACAGTTGCACTTTCACCAAAGAAAATCCCATCAACTTGCCCGACCTGGATTCCGCCGATGTGCAGGAAACGACCCAGGAAGAGTATTGCGAAAACTGCGGCCGGGTGATGGTGCTGAAGCGCGGACGCTTCGGCCAGTTCATGGCGTGTACAGGATATCCTGATTGCAAAACCACGCGACGCCTCGATCAAGGCAAGAAGGTTCCGGACATCCCGCTCGACGAAGTGTGCCCGAAGTGCGGGCGGAATATGATGATTCGCCACGGCCGCTACGGCGAGTTCACTACTTGCAGTGGATATCCCGAGTGCAAGTACGTGAAGCAAAATTTCATCGGAGTGAAATGCCCGCTTTGCAAAGAGGGCGATCTGGTTGAAAAGCGAGCGCGCAAGGGAAATACTTTTTACGGTTGCGGAAACTATCCCAAGTGCAAGTTCACGTCGGCCCATAAGCCGATTCCGGAGAAATGCCCAAGCTGCGGGAACGAGTATTTGGTCGAGAAGTTCTTGAAATCGGGTCCCGTCGTTGCGTGCCCAAATAAAGAGTGTGAATACGAGCGAGCGATGCCGCTCGAGGCCGCCGCCGTGGGCGGGGATTGAATAATTGCGTGATCCGGGAATGCGCTCGTCCGTGGACACTTCTGGTTGAGTTTGTAATAAGCTGCACCGTTTCGCAGATCTTCGCATCTGCTACTGTGGTAAAGTGACGCGATTTTCTGTCATAGCCATCCCAAATACTCTTGGAGGTTTTTCATGGCGAAGAAGCCTACTGCTGCAGACGCTGAACTGATCCTCAAACTTTATGACTTGCGTCGCGAAGCTGAATTGCGAAAAGCACGCAACTGGTGGCTGGTAACTTTCTGGCCCGAAAGCATCGACGACTTCACGAAAATTGCGACGGCCCTGGGTAGCCAGGAAAACAACTGGCTCCGCCAAGTCGGGGGATACTGGAGCATGGTCGCTTCGCTCACCCTCGCGGGAACAGTGAATCAGGAACTCGTGCTGGATCCCAGTTTTGGCGGTGAGATGTTTTTCATTTTTGCGAAAGTAAAGCCATTTCTTGCGGAACTGCGCAAAAAGATGAACAACCCGCGCATGTTTGCGAACATCGAGAAGTT